>Ga0209168_10003412_pt1 | contig 10944 bp, 7 predicted proteins | sample Coa_R1_FD_187156 | JGI IMG/M metagenome (GOLD analysis project Ga0209168, IMG submission 187156) | Surface soil microbial communities from Centralia Pennsylvania, which are recovering from an underground coalmine fire - Coalmine... | ecosystem: Environmental > Terrestrial > Soil > Unclassified ... | reverse complement strand
ACCGTGCTCCTCGGGCGCGGGGGCTCCGACACCTCCGCTTCCTACCTGGCGGCCAAGCTGAGCGCACGGCGGCTCGAGATATGGACCGACGTGCCCGGCATGTTCAGCGCCAATCCGCGCGCCACGCCGACGGCGCGCCTGCTGCGCGCGCTTCACTACGACGAGGCGCAGGAGATCGCGACCAGCGGCGCCAAGGTGCTGCATCCGCGCTGCATCCTGCCGGTCCGTCAGCAGCGGATTCCGCTCCACATCTATGCGACACAGGCGCCGCACCTCGAGGGCACGGTACTCAGCGCCGAAGGGGGCGAGGGGAGCGCGCAGGTGAAGGCGGTGTGCACCAAGAAGGGCATCACCCTCATCTCCATGGAAAGTCCCGGCATGTGGCACCAGGTCGGCTTCCTCGCCGACGCCTTCCAGGTGTTCAAGCAGCATGGACTGTCGGTCGATCTGGTCTCGACCTCAGAGACCAACGTCACCGTGTCGCTCGATCCCGCGGCCAACACGCTCGAGAACGCTCAGGTGAACCGCCTGGTCACCGATCTCTCCCAGCTGTGCCGCGTACAGGTCATCGGGCCGTGCGCCTCGGTGAGCCTCGTGGGACGCAACATCCGGGCGATCCTGCATCAGCTCGGCGGTGCCTTCGAGTTCTTCGAGGAGCAGAAGATCCACCTCGTCAGCCAGGCCGCCAACGATCTCAACTTCACCTTCGTGGTCGATGAGGACCAGGGCGACCGCCTGGTCGATGAGCTGCATGAGTTGTTGATCCGGCCGGTCCCCGGCGACCGGGTGCTCGGCCCCACCTGGCAGCAGCTGTTCGCGGCGCCGGCCACCACCACGCGCGGCGCGGTGCCCTGGTGGCGCATGCGGCGCACGCAGCTGGTCGCGGCGCTCGCCGGACGCGAGGCGGCCTTCGTCTACGACCTCGCCTCGGTGCGCGCCGCCGCGCGCGCGCTGCGCGCGCTCGGCTCCATCGACCGCGTTCATTACTCCATGAAGGCCAATCCGCACCCGGAGATCCTCAAGGCACTGCATGCCGAGGGGATCGAATTCGAATGCGTCTCGCGTCCGGAGGCTGAGCTGCTGCTGGCGAGCTGCCCGGAGGTCGACCCGCGGCGCGTTCTCTACACTCCTAACTTCGCAGCGCGTGAGGAGTACGCCTGGGCGCTCTCGCGCGGCGTGCGCGTCACCGTCGACAACGGCTACGTCCTCGAATCCTGGGCGGATCTCTTCGGCGGGCACGACATCTTCGTGCGCGTCGACACCGGTGTCGGGCGCGGCCATCACTCCCACGTGCGCACGGCGGGCACGCGCTCGAAGTTCGGCGTGCCGCTGAGTGAGCTCGCGGCGCTGGCGCAGGCGGCGCGCGCTGCCGGTGCCCGCATCACAGGTCTCGAGGCGCACGTCGGCAGCGGCATCTTCGACGTGAGCAGCTGGCAGCACACCGCGCGGCTCCTGGCCTGCGCGGCCGAGCCGTTGACCGACGTGCGCGTGATCGATGTCGGCGGGGGTCTCGGGGTACCGGAGCGGCCCGAGCAGCCCGGGGTGGATCTCGCGCGCCTCGATGCGCTGCTCGGGGAGGTGCGCGCCTCGCACCCGGGGCTCGAGTTCTGGCTCGAGCCGGGTCGCTACCTCGTGGCGGCCGCCGGCGTGCTGCTCGCGCGCGTGACGCAGCTCAAGCACAAAGGCGGGGTGCGCTTCGTGGGCGTGGCCACCGGCATGAACTCGCTGATCCGCCCGGCACTCTATGGAGCACATCATGAGATCGCCAATCTGACCCGCGCGGACGAGGCGGCCACGGAGCTGGTGAACGTCGTCGGCCCGATCTGCGAGAGCGCGGATGTGCTCGGGCACGACCGCCTGCTGCCGCCCACGCGCGAAGGCGACGTGCTGCTGATCGCGAACGCCGGTGCCTACGGACATGCGATGAGCTCGCACTACAACCTGCGCGCGCCGGCGCCGGAGCTCATCCTCTGAGGCGGTTGCGGCGGCTGTTGCTGGGGCTCCTCGGGGTGGCGGCGCTCGCCGGGGCCGCCTGGGTGCTCTACCTCGATCTGCTGGTGACGCGACAGTTCGAGGGTCGTCGCTGGACGCTGCCGGCTCTGGTGTACGCCGCCCCCCTCGAGCTCTACACGGGCCTGCCGCTCTCCGCCGCAGAGCTCTCGCATGAGCTCGAGCGCCTGCATTACCGGCGCGTCGCTCAGCTCGACCGCCCGGGAACTTATCGCATGAGCGGCGGCCGCCTCGATGTGGCGTTGCGGCCTGCGCGTTTCCCCGATGAGAAGCGCGATGCGCAGCTCCTCAGCATCTTCACGGGGGACAGCGGCATCGAGAGCCTCAAGGACGCCGCCGGACACGAGGTGCCGGTGATGCGGCTCGAGCCACTGCTCATCGGCAGCATATTCCCGAGTCATGGCGAGGACCGCATCGTCGTCACGCCCCAGGAAGTGCCGCCATTGCTGCCGGCGGCGCTCAAGGCGGTCGAGGATCGGCGCTTCGATTCGCACCGCGGCGTCGATCCGCAGGCGATCCTGCGCGCGCTCTGGGTGAATGCCCGCGCCGGACAGATAGAGCAGGGCGGCAGCACCCTGACGCAGCAGCTGGTGCGCAGCTACTTCCTCTCCTCGCGGCAGACGCTCGGCCGCAAGGTCCGCGAGGCGATCATGGCGATCGCGCTCGATGCGCACTTCACCAAAGACGATCTCATGAACGCCTACATCAATGAGATCTTCCTTGGGCAGGACGGCGATCGGGCGATCCACGGCTTCGGTCTCGCCAGCCAGTTCTATTTCGGCAAGCCGCTCGCCGAGCTCGACCTGCCGGAGATCGCGCTGCTGGTCGCGGTGGTGCGTGGGCCCTCCTACTATGACCCTCGCCGCCACGCCGATCGTGTGCTCGCGCGGCGCAACCTCGTGCTGAAGGAGCTTGCCGACCAGCACGTGGTGAGTGCGGCGGAAGCGACCCAGGCTGCACGCCGGCCGCTCGGCGTGAGCGCGCGTCCCTCGGGCGCCTACTATCCCGCCTACCTCGATTTCGTGCGCCGCACCCTGCGCCGCGATTATCGCGATCAGGACCTGACCGAGGCGGGCCTCTCGATCTACACGAGCCTCGATCCGCGCGCGCAGGATGCGGCCGAGCACGCGCTCGAGCACGAGCTGGCACGACTGGATCACATGAGAAAGCACGCCCCCGAGGAGGCTCTCGAAGGGGCGGTCGTGGTGACCGAGCCGCAAAGCGGGGACGTGATCGCCATCGTCGGCGGGCGCGACGTCGGCTACGACGGCTTCGATCGGGCGCTGGATGCGCACCGCGCCATGGGCTCCCTCGTGAAGCCCTTCATTTATCTCACCGCGCTCGAGAGCGGTCGCTACAACGCGGCGACCGTCGTGCAGGATCAGCCGGTCGATGTGCCGCTTTCGGGCGGGCGGCACTGGCGCCCCGAGAATTTCAATCACGACGTCAACGGGCCGGTGCCGGTGGTGCGCGCACTCGCCGACTCGCTCAACCTCGCCACCGTGGGCGTCGGACTCGACATCGGCCTGCCAAAGGTCGCGGAGACTTTGCAGCGTTTCGGCCTCGAGCGAGCCCCCGAGCAGGTGCCGGCCATGCTCCTCGGCGCGGTCAGCGTCACACCGCTCGAGGCCGCACAGCTCTACAACGGGCTCGCCAACGGCGGATTCCGCAATCCGCTGCGCGCGGTACGCGCGGTCATCAGCGCGGATGGCAAGGCGCTCAAGGCCTTCCCCCTGCAGGTGACACAGGTCGCGACCCCGGAGGCCGTTTACCAGCTCGATCGTCTGCTCATCTCGGTGATGGATCGCGGTACCGGGCGCCCGGCGCGGCCGCTCCTGCCGGCACAGCTCGTGGTCGCGGGAAAGTCCGGGACGTCCTCGGAGTTTCGCGACAGTTGGTTCGCCGGCTTTTCCGGGAGCGACCTCACGGTTGTCTGGGTTGGATACGATGACAACGCACCGACGGGCTTCACCGGCTCTGCGGGCGCGCTGCCGGTGTGGGCGCATATCATGGCGGGCCTCAACGGACGCTCCTGGAACGCACCCATGCCCGACGGACTCATCAACATGGAGATCGAGTATCCGACGGGACTGCGGGCACTGCCGGGTTGCGCGCAGGACCGCGTCTCGGTCGCCGTCCCCGCCAGCGCACAGGTCCAGCCGAAACCGGGATGCGGCTTCCCTGACAACGGCAATCTCGTCATCACTCTCATCGAGGGCGCGCACCAGTGGATTCACGAGCTGCTTCGCTGAGGACCGGGGGAGGGCTCGCAAGCGCCGCGTGGCCCTCGTTGCTCATGACGGTGCTCGCGGCCTGCGCGGGGGGACACGCCCCGGAGCCTTACGAGCGCACGCCGGGAGCCACCCCAGGCGCCCCCTCGCCCGGCAGCGCCCAGCCGGCGCCGGCGATACCCGGAGAGCGACCGCAGGCGCCGCAGGGCAGGCAATACCGGCTTGGCCCGGCCGCGAGCGCGCTCGTCGCTCAGGCCCACACCCAGGCCAACGGGGGCGAGTTTGGCGCGGCGGCGGCAACCCTCGAGCGGGCGCTGCGGATCGAGCCTGAGAATCCCCTGCTATGGGTCGAGCTCGGCCGCCTGCAACTGCAGCAGAACAATGCCGCGCAGGCCGATGGCATGGGCCGCAAGGCCCTGGCGCTCGCGACCGGAGATCCGGCCGCGCAGGCCTCCGCCTGGCGGCTGATCGCCGACTCGCTGCGCTCTCGCGGACGCAACCCCGAGGCGGCCGAAGCCGATCAGCGCGCCAATGCGCTGGCGCCCCGCTGAGGCCGCGGCCCGGCCTCCGACACATCCTGCCGCGCACGTCCCCCGAAAGGGTCTGTCCCGTCCCTTGCGCTCTGTGAGGTCTGCCGCTTTCCGCGGGGCACAGCCTTGCGAAATACGGCGGTCACCCCCTAAACTCGCCCCAACTCATCGAGACCGGCTGAGGGATAGGCCCTTAGACGCCGGGGCAACCGCCAGGCTTAACCACCCTGGAAAGGTGCTAACTCCTGCGATTCCGCTTCGGGTGGGATCGACAGATGAGCGGTTCGCGTAGCCTACCGGGGTTTGTACCCCGGCTGAGGATGGACGCGACAGCCGGTACGCATCCCGCGCCGGCACGCTCCGCAGGTGTCCGATGAGAGCTCTGGACCCATGCGGAGGATTCCGATGAGTGAACGTTCCTCGAGCCGGTTTGCGGACGCGCGCCTGGGCGCACTGTCGACGGTGGACGGCGCGGCCAACGGCCTGAGCCAGGTCACGCAGACCGTGCGCGCCGGACTCGAATGTGACGAGCAGACCGGCTGCGTCGTGCCGCCCCTGCATCTGTCGGCGACTTTCGCGTTCCGCGGCTTTGGCGAGAAGCGCCCCTACGATTACACGCGCTCGGGTAACCCCACGCGCGATCTGCTGGCCGACGCGCTCGCTGAGCTCGAGCGGGGAGCGGGCGCGGTCATCACCGCGAGCGGCATGGCGGCCATCACGCTGACCGGGTATCTCGTCCCGGTGGGAGGGCGGATCGTTGCACCGCACGACTGTTACGGGGGCACCTACCGCCTCTTCGAGGCCTGGAGAAAGCGCGGCGAGCGTGCGGTCGAGTTCGTCGATTTCGGCGATGAGGCGGCGGTGCGCGCCGCTCTCGCTCAGCCGACGGCGCTGCTGTGGATCGAGACGCCGAGCAACCCGCTGCTGAGAATTACGGATATCGCTGCCTTCGCCGCGCTGGGCAAGGCAAGCGGTGCGCTCGTCGTGGTCGACAACACCTTCCTCTCGCCAGGATGGCAGCAGCCGCTCACTCTCGGGGCCGACATCGTGGTGCATTCGACCACCAAGTACCTCAACGGTCACAGCGACGTGGTCGGAGGCGCGGTCGTGGCGCGGGACGCGACGCTGCACGAGGAGCTCGCCTGGTGGGCCAACTGCTTAGGCGTGACCGGCGCGCCTTTCGACAGCTATCTGACGCTGCGCGGGCTGCGAACGCTGCACGCACGCCTCGAGCACCATGCGCGCAACGCGCACGCCCTGGCGCATTGGCTCGACACCCAGCCGAACGTGCGACGCGTCTGGTATCCGGGGCTCGCCAGTCATCCGGGGCATGAGGTGGCGCGCCGTCAGCAGCGTGGCTTCGGGGCGATCGTGACTCTCGAGCTCGAGGGAGGACATGAGGCGGTGCGCGAGTTCGTCGCCGATCTCACGTGCTTCTCGCTGGCGGAATCTCTCGGCGGCGTCGAGAGCCTGGTGGCGCACCCCTCGACGATGACGCACGCGGCGATGGACCCGGCGGCGCGTCTGAAGGCGGGTCTTGCCGACGGGCTCATCCGCCTGTCGATCGGCATCGAGGCGCTGGAGGATCTGCGCGCGGATCTCGCGGCGGCGCTCGCGCGCGCCGCGAGCGTGTTGCCGGTACGGCCGCTCAAGGTGGCGGCCGGAGCCTGCTGAGCACCTCGGCAGCCGCTTCCCGGGTGCTCGCCGCGCGCTCGCCCTCCGGCACCAGGTCCGCCGTGCGCACGCCCGAGGCGAGCGCCTCATCGGCCGCGCGCTCGAGCGCGGCCGCTTCCTCGAGGAGCCCGAGCGAGTGGCGCAACAGCATTGCCACGCTGTAGATCGTTCCGAACGGATTGGCGAGACCTGAGCCGGCGATGTCGGGCGCCGAGCCGTGGATCGGCTCGTAGAGGCCGCGGCGTCCTTCGCCGAGCGAGGCCGAGGGCAGGAGCCCCAGCGATCCGGCGAGCATCGAGGCTTCGTCCGTGAGGATGTCGCCGAACATGTTCTCGGTGACCAGCACATCGAAGTCGCGCGGCCGGCGGATGAGGTGCATGGCGGCGGCATCCACCAGCTGGTGCTCGAGGAGGACGTCGGGGAACTCGCGCGCGACCACCCGCGTGCAGACGGCGCGCCACAGGCGCGAGGTCTCGAGCACGTTGGCCTTGTCGATCGAAGTGAGGCGCCGGCGCCGCCTCTGCGCGAGGCGCGCGGCCGCGCGCACGATGCGCTCGATCTCTCCGGCCGTGTAGACGCAGGTGTCGGTGGCACGCTCGGCATCGCGCGTCTTCTCGCCGAAATAGATGCCGCCGGTGAGCTCGCGCACGAATATCAGATCGACGCCCTCGACCACCTCGCGCCTGAGCGTCGAGGCGCCGCTCAGCGCCGGGTGCACCTTGACCGGCCTTAAGTTGGCGTAGACGCCGAGCTCCTTGCGAAGCCTGAGCAGGCCGCTCTCCGGCCGCAGCGGAGCATCGGGCGATGACCATTTCGGGCCGCCGATCGCGCCGAGCAGCACCGCGTCGGCCTCGCGGCACGCAGCGAGCGTCTGGCGCGGGAGCGGGTCGCCGTGCGCATCGATTGCGGCACCGCCGAAGGGGAGCTCGGTGAGCTCGAAGTCATGTCGGAAGCGCTCCGCGACCTGACGCAGGCAATCGAGCCCCGCGGCGATCACTTCCGGTCCGATGCCATCCCCGGCGAGGACCGCGATGCGGGCCTTCACGGGCCGCGCCCGGACGGACGTCGCTCGTAGCCCTCGATTTCGCCACTGCGCGACAGCAGGTAGCCCAGCTCATCGACGCCATTCAGCAGGCAGTGCCGCGCGAATGCCTCGATGGGAAAGGGGACCCGCGTACCGGTGGGAAGGGTGAGCGTGCCGGCGGCCAGGTCCACGGTGATCTCGGCCCCCGGGTGGCCAAGGAGCCACTCGCTCGTCGTCTCATCGACGATCACGGGCAGCAGGCCGTTCTTGAGTGAATTGCTGCGGAAGATGTCGGCGATTTCGGTACTCACCACGGCGCGCAAGCCGTAGTCGAGCAGGGCCCAGGGCGCATGCTCGCGCGAGGATCCGCAGCCGAAGTTACGGCCGGCGACCAGGATGCGGGCACCGGCGCTCTCGGGACGGTTGAGTACGAACTCAGGACGCGGGGCGCCGCTCGAGTCATAGCGCCAGTCCGCGAACAGATGGGCGCCGAGGCCCGCGCGCGTGGTCGTGGTGAGAAAGCGCGCCGGGATGATCTGGTCGGTGTCGATGTTGGTCGCCGGCAGCACCATGGTGCGTGAGGTGAAGGCGGTGAAGGGCTCCATGAGTGGGCGACCGTGCCTTACATCAGCTCGCGCGGGTCCGTGACGCGGCCGCGCACCGCGCACGCGGCCGCCGTGAGCGGGCTCGCGAGCAGTGTGCGGGCCCCCGCGCCCTGGCGCCCTTCGAAGTTGCGGTTGCTGGTGCTCACGGCGTACTCGCCCCGCGGCACCACATCGCCGTTCATTCCGAGGCACATCGAGCAGCCCGATTCGCGCCACTCGGCGCCGGCGTCGAGGAACACGCGATCGAGTCCTTCGGCTTCGGCGGCGCGCTTCACCTGTTGCGAGCCCGGCACCACCAGCATGGTCAGGCCGCGCGCGATGCGCCGGCCGCGCAGCAAGCGCGCGGCGCTGCGCAGGTCCGAGAGTCGTGCGTTGGTGCAGCTGCCGAGGAACACCACGTTGACGGGCTGGTTGCGGATCGGCTGACCCGCCTCGAACCCCATGTAATCGAGCGCGCGCGCATACACCGGGTCTGCGCCGCGGTCGGGGATCGCACCGGTCACGGGTATCGACATGCCGGGATTCGTGCCCCAGGTGATCATCGGCTCGATTTCCTGGGCATCGACCCGCAGCTCGCGGTCGAAGGTCGCGCCCGGGTCCCCGGGGAGCGTGCGCCAGTCGCTCACGGCGCGCTCCCAGGCGGCGCCGCGCGGTGCGCGCGGCCGGCCGGCCAGATAGGCGTAGGTCGTCTCATCGGGGGCGATCATGCCGGCTCGGGCTCCCGCCTCGATCGACATGTTGCAGACCGTCATGCGCTCGTCCATGTCGAGGGCGCGGATGGTGGCGCCGCGATACTCGATCACGTGCCCGGTGCCGCCGCCGACGCCGAGCCGGCCGATGATGGCGAGAATCAGATCCTTGGCGGAGACGCCGGTGCGCATCCCGCCCTCGACCTCGACAGCCAGGGTGCGCGGCTTGCGTTGCAGCAGGCATTGCGTGGCGAGCACGTGCGCCACCTCGGTGGTGCCGATTCCGAAGGCGAGGGCGCCGACGGCGCCATGGGTACTGGTGTGGCTGTCGCCGCACACGATGGTCTTGCCGGGCTGGGTGAGCCCGAGCTCAGGTCCGATGATGTGCACGATGCCGCGTTGCTCGCTGGTGAGGCCGAGCAGCTCCACGCCGAAGCTGGCGCAGTTCGCCTCGAGCTCGCGGATCTGCCGCGCCGCGGATTCGATGGCGATGGGCGCGCCGCCAAACACCTGACTCGTGCGGGTCGGCGTCGAGTGATCCATGGTGGCGAGCGTGAGCTCGGGACGCCGCACGCGCAGGCCCCGCTCCCCGAGAAGCGTGAACGCCTGGGGAGAGGTGACCTCGTGAATCAGGTGCAGGTCGACGTAGAGGATCGCCGGGGTGGCGGCCGTCTCGGCCGCGACCTCGTGGCGCTGCCACACCTTCTCAAACAGTGTGCGCGCGGCCCCCGGCATCGCTTCAGCCGCTCGCCGCTGCGCGCGGTGACGACATGTCCACGTAGTCGAGCCAGCCCCAGCGGTCAGGCGTCTTGCCGGAGAAGAGCCCGAAGAAGGCGTTCTGCAAGGTCTCGGTGACCGGTCCGCGCCTGCCGTTGCCGATCTGCAGCCGATCGACCGAGCGGATAGCGGTGATTTCCACCGCGGTGCCGGTGAAGAACGCCTCGTCGGCGAGATAGAGGAGCTCACGCGGAAGGGCGGCCTCGCGCACCTCGATGCCGCGCTCGCGGGCCAGGCGGATGACGGTATCGCGTGTCAGTCCGCCGAGCACCGAATGCGCGATGGCCGGCGTCAGGAGCACTCCATCCTTGACCAGGAAGAGGTTCTCGCCCGAGCCCTCGCTCAGGAGCCCGTCGGGCGAGAGCCCGATACCCTCGGCAAAGCCCAGGCGCCGGGCCTCGGCGCCGATCAGCTGACTGGAGAGATAATTGCCGCCCGCCTTGGCGAGCGCCGGCAGCGTATTCGGCGCTACCCGGTTCCAGGAGGAGATGCAGGCATCGACGCCGGCGTCCTCGCCCTCGTGCCCGAGATACTTGCCCCATTCCCAGGCCGCGATCGCGACTTCAGTCGGCGGGTCGATCTTGGGCGTCACGCCGATTTCGCCGTAGCCGCGGAACACCACCGGGCGAATGTAGGCGCCACGCTTCAGGGCGTTGGCGGCGATCACCTGGCGGCAGGCATCGTTGATCTGCTCGACCGACCAGGACATCGCGATGCGGTAGATGCGCGCCGAATCGAACAGCCGGCGGGTGTGATCGCGCAGCCGGAAGATCGCCACACCGCGCGGGGTCTCATAGGCGCGTACGCCTTCGAACACCGAGGAGCCGTAGTGCAGCGCGTGTGACAGCACGTGCACCGTGGCCTTCTCCCAGGGCACCAGCTTGCCGTTGAACCAGATGAACTGCGTGGCCGGAATGGGCATGGAAACTCCTGTCGCTTCAGACGGCGGCCGGCACCGGCGGGGCGACGGCGGCGCGCGTCCGGGTCCCGGACTGCGCCAGCTCGATGCGGTTGATCACCTCGAGGAACGCACGGGTGGCGGACTCGACGATGTTCGTGCTCACGCTGGCGCCGCGGTAAGTGCGGTGATTGTACTCCACGTAAACGCGCGCCTCGCCCTGGGCATCCTCGCCCTCGGAGACCGCCTTCACCTCGAACTTGCGCAGCACCACGCGGATGCCGGTGGCGGCCTCGATCGCCTTGAAGGCGGCATCCACCGGACCGTCACCGCTCGCCGCGTGCTCGACGCTGCGACCGTCGGTATGCCCGAGCATCACCAGCGCCCGCGCAGCGCCCGAGGTGCGCGCCTCGGTGGTGAGCTCCGTGAGCGTCCAGGGGCCGCTGGCCGAGCCCTCGGCGCGCAGGATCAGCGCCTCGATGTCCCCGTCGTAGAGCTCCTTCTTG
>Ga0209168_10003411_pt1 | contig 10951 bp, 5 predicted proteins | sample Coa_R1_FD_187156 | JGI IMG/M metagenome (GOLD analysis project Ga0209168, IMG submission 187156) | Surface soil microbial communities from Centralia Pennsylvania, which are recovering from an underground coalmine fire - Coalmine... | ecosystem: Environmental > Terrestrial > Soil > Unclassified ... | reverse complement strand
GAAACGACCTCAAGGGCGCGGCAAACTGGGTCAAGGTGAAACTCGAGGGCGTGAAATCGAATCGCAGCGCGATTGGGGCGCGTGTTCTGGCCCACTACAACGGCAAGACGCAGGCCAAAGCGGTCCTGAGCCAATCGAGTTTTTTTTCGTGCAATGATCCGCGCCTTCACTTTGGCGTGGGAAGTTCCACTTCGGTTGCCCTGGATATCTACTGGCCCAGCGGATTGCATGAAACATTGAAAGGAGTTTCTGCCAACCAACTCGTCACTGTTCGTGAAGGTTCCGGAGTTGTTCCCAACCGTGGTTGGGCGCGCTCCTGAAACAAAGATGCGAATCTCACGAAAATGCTTCGCGCGTCTTTATCTGTGGAATCGCAGTGACGGCTCTGGGACCGTGTCACGTTTGAATTTCTTATCCCCGATTTCTACAGTCGCTCTCCTGATTCTCACACTCACTGCGCACTCGCAGACTGCAGCCAAGCAAGCAGGAACAACAGATGACGACGAACCAAGTGCAACCGAAATGCGGCTTCTTAATTCCGAATGGTGGCCCACGAAGGCCGCAGCGTCACGTGATGAATATAGCGGTTCGGCGGCTTGCGCTCGCTGTCACGCGGAGAAAGTGACCAGCTACGCGTCCACCCAAATGGCGCACGCGCTGGCTCCGATAAATTCAGCAACAATGCCGGAGCTTACGAAGCGACCGCTTCACCGTACCATCGGATCGTATAACTATTCATTAGAGCAAACGCCGGCTGGGACGATGTTCTCAGTCAGCAATGGAACAGAATCGCTTTCGGCAGCAATCGGCTGGGTCTTCGGCGTAGGTGAGATTGGCCGCACTTACGTTTATGAGCAAAGCAACCGTTTTTATGAGAGTCACCTCAGCTATTACAGCCAACTACAAAATTTAGATTTCACAACCGGCCATCCCCGCTTAGTACCTGACAAGCTTGAACTCGCCCTAGGACGACCCATTGCCGATCCCGGTGCCTGTTTCAGCTGCCACAGCACTGAGGCAACTATCGGTAATCATTTTGATCCCCAGCATTTGATACCGGGGGTCACCTGCGAAGGATGTCACGGCCCGGGCGCTGAGCACGTGGCTCTTATGAGTGCGGGGCAGAGCGGGCAAGTGCCCAGTATGATTTTCGATCCGGCGAAGCTCAGTCCCGTAGCAGCGGTTGACTTCTGCGGCGCATGTCACCGCACATCGGTTGATGTGAGCTTTCTCGGCGTAAGCGGAAGGTTTACGCTGCGTTTTCCCGCATACAGGCTTCAGGGCAGCCGATGTTGGAGTAAGCCTGATTCGCGGCTGACTTGTTTTGCCTGCCACGATCCACACCAGCCGCTGGTGCGCGAGACCTCTTCATACGATAAGAACTGCCTGGCCTGCCACCGGGGCGGACTTGAAAATAAAACTGCATCGAGCCGTCAGGATGCACATAGTCCACGGACCGCCCCAAGTTGTCCGGTAGCGCAGAAAGAGTGCGTTACTTGTCACATGCCTCGATATCAGGTACAGGAAATGCACGCGACCTTCACCGATCACACAATCGCGATTTATAAAGAAGCGCCTAAATCGAATTAGTATTGAAACTAAATCGAATTAGTCTAAAACTTGTTGTATTCGCGTCCGCATTTTTTCCAGAAGTTAGTGGCCGCGCGGAGCTGTTCTTTTTCGTAGAATAACGATTTTTTGCTTGACACTCTTCATTCACCCGGTCTACAACTCCCGACTAGGTTTTCAGAATGCTTGTGGTTTTCTGTTCCCTCTGGTGTCAAGTTGCAATCTCCGGGAAACTCAGTTCGTGGGCTAGCGAAAATAAAACAACATCGGTAAACCGTACGGAGGAAAAATGCCGCGTCTTAGAAGAATTCAGCTGCTCTCCCTGGGTGTCATTATCGCTCTGACGCTCTGTGTGCCAATGCAAGCTCAGAACGTGTATGGGACAATCACCGGCACGGTCACAGATACAACTGGCGCGGCCGTTACCGATGCTACCGTCACTCTTACCAATCTTGCGACTGCCGAGAAACATCAAGTCAAATCCGGTTCATCTGGCGAATACACATTCGTGAATATTCTGCCTGGGCGCTACCGCGTGGAAGGAACCAAGAGTGGTTTCAAAACTTTTGTTCGCGAACCGATTATTGTCGAAATCGAGAGCGGCATCAGAGTCGACATTGCGATGCAGGTCGGATCACAAACCGAGACAGTCGAAGTGTCCGCCGCAGCGCCGCTCTTGCAGCCAGAAACGCAATCTTTGGGGCAAGTAGTGGAAGGGCGTAACGTTACGGAGATGCCGTTGAACGGACGCAATCCTCTGGCCTTGGTCGCGCTGGTGCCGGGTGTCGTTCCACAAGGGGCTCCGGCGAACGGGGGCAACTCGAGTGGCACTCCGGTTGGAGCCAATCCCTTTGCCATGGGTGATTTTCAAATTGGCGGCGGACAGGCCGGACAAAGCGCCATTCTGCTGGATGGTGTCGCAACCAACGGTTCGTACCTGAATGTGGTGACGATCGTTCCCGATCAAGACGCCATTCAGGAGTTCAAAGTTCAGACCAACAACCTGGGACCGGAATACGGCCGGTTTGCCGGCGGCGTAATTAATTTAACTACCAAGTCCGGGAGTAACAGTTGGCATGGCACTGGATACGAATTCTTGCGCAACCGGGTTTTTGACGCGAAGGGTTTTTTTGCACGCAACTATGATTCCACTACCGGGGTAATTAGTCCTCTTGCCAAGCCTGCTTTCACCCAGAATCAGTTCGGTGCTAGTATCGGTGGCCCCATTATCAAAGATAAGTTGTTCTTCTTCTCGAGCTACGAAGGATTCCGTCTGCGAGAAGGGCAAACCCTGCAGACTACAGTGCCAACCGCACTTGAACGCACAGGAGACTTTTCGCAGTCGGGTTTTAATATTTACGACCCACTCACGACCGATACTAGGACGGCGATCCAAGGCGGGACTTGCGTAACCAATAGCACAACGAATTGCAGGACCCAATTCGCGGGTAACGTCATTCCTACCAATCGGCTTGATCCGACTGCTGTAGCGTTATTGAAATATTTTCCGCTGCCGAACCAACCGGGCGAAAAGGACAATTTTATCGAGAATTTCAGTGCCGGCGGCGACATTAACCAGATCAATGAGCGCGTTGATTACAACTTAAGCGAGAAGCAAAGACTCTTCGGCCGCTTCACCCGCAACTCGATCCTTTCTTTGCCCGATAGTCCATTCAAGGATGTTTGCTCCGACCGCTGCACGGAAAACACCGTCGCTAAGCAGATTGCAGTAGGAGATACGATTGCGATCTCGCCCAAGACCATCCTCGATCTACATGCCGGCTTCACTCGTTATGTGTACCTGCGAACTCCGCTGAGCCAGGGCATCGATATGTCCCAGTTCGGACCGAATTGGGCAACTCTCGCGCCTCAGATGGCCTATACTCACATACCGACAGTTTGCATTTCGCAGTCAAATGGCGACAATCGTTGGGGTGCGGGAAGCTGGTGCTCGGCCGGTACGGGAAGCGGAATCGGCGCCCACGATAACACTCTGAGCGTCAATCCCATGCTCTCGAAAATCATGGGATCGCATACAGTCAAAATTGGCGGCGAGTTCCGGTTACTGCAAAACAATTACTATCAGTCGAATCAACCGGCCGGCCTGTTTCAGTTCGACGCTCAGGCGACCGCGGCAAATCCGCTAGTTGCGCCTGGAAGCGGGGTCACGGGAGGGCAGGGTGTTGCTTCTTTCCTGCTTGGCTATGGGTCATCGCTCAACAACAACTCGAACATAACTACTCCTGGGAAGATGGCAGAGGAGATTAGGTACTATGCCCTCTACGCCGGTGATACCTGGCAGGTTACCAGGAAACTTACCCTGAACCTAGGCGCACGCTTCGATTGGCAGGGAGACTGGACGGAACGCTACGACCGCCAGGTCGTCTTCCTACCAAATTCAGCTAGCCCACTTGCTGGTGCCCTTGGAATGCCAAATTTGAAGGGCGAGTTCGCCGTGGTGCATTCTCCGGCCTACTCACCTCGGACGCCATTTCCTGCCTGGAAAAATGTCGCTCCTCGTGTCGGCTTCTCCTATCAGTTGGATAGCAATACGGTAATCCGAAGCGGATACGGCATGTTCTTCCTGCCGGTTGATGTTCGCTGGGATGATGCCCCGCACAACCTGTTTACAAACAGCTCGGTAACACCGTGGATTCCGAGCGTGACCCTGAACGGTGTTCCTGTACCCAACGGGAACGTCACGCTAAGTAATCCGTTCCCGAACGGAATAGTCCAGCCAATGTATCGAGACCAGGCACTGGTTAACGTGCAAGGTAACGGCGTTGGTGCCGCTCTCAACAACTTCCCTCCTCCTTATGTTCAGCAGTGGAATTTGGACATTCAGCGCCAGCTTCCGGGCGATATGCTGATCGATGTGGCTTACGCAGGATCGAAAGGCACGCATCTGCCGGCGCATAGCCAGGATATGGATCAGATGCCCTTGCAGTACTTGCCGAAAGGTTTGCCGAGTAACCCGAACAACAAAATTATTGTTTCCAACCTGACAAACTCAATCGCGAACCCATTCCAAGGGATAGTTCAGTCAGGAGGCACGGGCCAAAACGCACTCATTCCGGCGGGCAAGCTTCTTCTGCCTTACCCGCAGTTTGATGACGTTTCCATGGAAGAGCCGGACGACCGCGATTCCATTTACCACTCACTTCAGGCAAAGTTTCAGAAGCGATTCTCGGCTGGAGCCAGCATTCTCGCCAGCTACACCCTCTCAAAACTGATCGATAACACCAACTCGGAGATCAACTGGCTTGAGGCTTCATCGCCGCAATGGGGTGACTCGAACGCCTACAACCTTCGCGGTGAGCGAAGCTTGGATGGTTTCGATGTTCCACAGCGCTTCGTGCTCTCCGGTGTTTTGGACTTGCCAGTCGGCAAAGGAAAGAAGTTTGCCGGTGATATGAGCCCAATGGCTGACAAAGTGCTCGGCGGCTGGGAAGTCGACCCCATCATCACCTTCCAACGCGGGTTCCCAATCAGCATGGGCTGCGGGGGTAGTGACGGCGCGCTTGGCTTATCTGGAATTCCGAACGTAGGCTGCCCGCGGCTCAGCGTCATAGGTCCCAGAGGAAATACGTCAGGATCGCTCGACACGAAACTGGCGCACTGGTTTAACACTTCAGCGTACGAGGTCACTCCAGATTATAGTTACGGCAGTGACGGACGAACTGAGCCGAATGTTCGCGCCGACGGAGTCAAGAGCTTTGATATCGCGGCGGTCAAGAACACCAGGTTCGGCCCGGATGACAGGCTCAACCTTGAATTCCGCGCGGAGTTCTTCAATATATTCAATCGAACCCAATTCAGTCCGCCGAATACATCCTTTTGCACCGGTTCAAACTGTAGCTTTGGACAGGTCACCAGCCAATACAACTTGCCACGCCAAATCCAATTTGGTTTGCGATTAAGCTTCTGATCACGAGGCCCGGGGATTCGTCACCCCGGGCCCATTTTCTCTGCTACCATCGATTCAGTTAAACCCTCCTGATGTGTTCTGGTCAAAACTGTAAGAAGCTTGTCGCCATCTCATCGGTTTTTTCTCTTGGGCCCGATTTCTCTAAGGCGCTTACTGCCCGGCAGCTTTTCCTCTTTTGCACGTTCCTTGTCTATTTCGTTATCTCGCCACATTCCGGATTTTGCCAATCCAACGACGATCAACTCGTGCAGCATTTCCGCGCCGGACAGCAGGCAATGGTGCAAGGCGAATTTGGCACCGCCGTACAGGAATTCAAAAAAGTGCTGGCGCTTGATCCCACCCTCGTCGAGGCTGAGGTCAATCTTGGCCTTGCATATCAGAGTTTGTATGACTACCAGTTGGCCGTGCGGCACCTCAGTACCGCGCTACGCCAAAGGCCCAACCTGCTGGCGCCAAATGTCATTGTCGGAGTCGATTATGTGAGGCTGGGATCTCCTCAAAAGGCGCTTCCCTACCTTGAAAAAGCGGTGAATCTCAACCCCGCAAATTATGAGGCGCACCAGGCGTTGGCTTCGCTTTATATCAATCAAGATAATTTCCAGAACGCGGCCAAGGAGTTTCGCGAGCTTGCCGCGCTAGACGCGGATAAAAGCGAGGGGTGGTTCAAGCTCGGTCACGAATATCTGGATCTTGCTGCCCGGCTCGCATACAGAGGAGCACGCTTATATCGAGATTCTGCATGGGGTCACCGCTTTCTAGGCGATCTGTTGTCTGAGCGCAGCCGCTGGGATGACGCGGAACGGGAGTACGAAAAGGCGCTGAACATCAACCCACAGGGGGAGGGGCTGCATACATCACTAGGCGAGGCGCACCTACAGGCGGGACAATTGGAGAAGGCTGAAACAGAGTTCGATGCTGAAATCCAGCTGAACAAGACAAGCGTCAGAGCGTGGCTCGGTCTGGCGGAAACCCAGCTGGCGCAGAACCGTCCCGATGCGGCACTCGGGTCGACAACCCATGCCTGGCAGATTTCACCCGACTTCTTGGCCTTACAGAAAGAGTTTCCAACTGTCGCGATCACGCCTGATACGGCCAACAAATTGGCTGGAAACATCACTGACACGGCTGATACTCCTGCCAAGCACTTTCTGCTCGCGGCACTTTATGCTGTTGCTGGCGATGGCGCGCAGGCCGACAGCGAATCGAAACAATTCCAGTCCGCCGTGGTGGCGATGCAGAAATCTGTCCGCACAACTCAGGCAAATGCATGCCAGGTGAACAACTACTCTGCGTGCATCCGTCTCCTTCGCGCCAGGAAAGTTTTGGGCGACACACAGCAACTACTGTTGGGTAAGAGTGAGTTTGCCATGCGACAGTACGAGTCTGCCGCTGAATCTTTGTCAAAAGTTCGTGGCGTTTCAACGCAAAACGCAGAAGCCAGTTACTGGCTTTCTCGCGCCTACCAGGCATTGGGCGCCGATGCCTATACACAATTACAAGAGACGTATCCTGGTTCCTGGCGCACTCATCAATTGCGTGGCGAGGGCGATGCTCTCAAAGGCGATTACAACGATGCTGCGAAGGAATTTCAAGCCGCATTGCAGATGAAATCCGATAGTGCGGAGCTGTACGAAGCCTTGGGTGAGCTATACCTCGACAATCATTCCGAAGCCGATGCCGAGAAGGAACTCCACACAGCTGTGACGCTGGACCCTTCGCGCAGTCGAGCCCTATATCTTCTCGGCCGGCTCTATGTTCAACAGCGAAATAATGAAAAGGCAGTGCCTTTTCTTCAGAGTGCGCTTCGGCTGCAGCCCGATTTCGCCGAGGCCAGCAGTCTATTGGGCACAGCTTTGATGCGGCTTGGGCGTTACGCCGATGCGGTTCCGAATCTCAACAATGCCGCGCAAGTCGATCATTATGGAAACGTGCATTATCAGTTGTACGTGGCTTACAAGAGACTCGGTAATATGGCGTTGGCCCAGAAGGCACTCGCGCGCTCGCAGGATATCCGGCGCAGTTCTCTCGAACATGATCAGGCCGTAATCATGGGCGCTCCACAAGTGGACTCGGAAACTCAGTGACGGCTACCAGAGAACTTTCAAGCCCAGTTGAATATGCCGCCGGCCGGCCTCCTGTGCCCAGGACCCGGTTAGAAGCTGAACCCAAATCACGCGTAAAGATCGGAGTAGCGACTGAAGTGGGGTCCGAAAAATCATTGTTCATGCGAGACTGAGTCGTCAACTTTGGGTTGCCCAATCTGGAAGGTATCGATGAATAAAAACCGAATGGAGGCTTTCAGCGACGGCGTAATTGCAGTCATTATCACGATTATGGTGCTGGAGATTAAATCACCGCACGGAACCGCGCTGAATGACTTGCGACCGCTGCTTCCTGCTTTTCTCAGCTATGTGATGAGTTTTGTTTATGTAGGCATCTACTGGAACAACCACCACCATCTTCTGCATGCGACACAGCACGTGACCGGGGGCGTACTCTGGGCCAATCTGCATTTATTGTTTTGGTTATCGCTGACGCCGTTCGCGACAGACTGGATGGGAGAAAATCATTTTGCGCCGTGGACGGTGGCGCTGTATGGCGCGGTGTTACTGCTGGCCGCGATTGCCTACACAATTTTGACAAAAACCCTGATCGCCCACCACGGAAAAAATTCCACGCTGGCGGAGTCTATCGGTAGCGACAGGAAAGGCAAACTCTCTCTTGTGGTCTACGTAGTTGCGGTCTTGTTGTCTTTTCGACTGCCACGAATAGCCTGCTCCTTATATGCGCTGGTGGCTATCATGTGGCTGATTCCTGACCCACGAATTGAAAGAAAGCTGGTTAACGAATCGCGACTCCACTGAACTCGAATCTATCGACTCTCTGAATTCTGCAAACAGCAGCAGCGCTGTTTGTGCCCTTGAACTCTGCGATTCGACTTCCGTCGACGTAATTTACGGCCCTTTCTGCAACTCACGTCCTCTGATTGCGAAATAAAGTGTGCCACGACTCTGAGCTAGGACACCCTAACTGCAACTAAGCCATCTAATCGTGGTTAAAAACTCATAAGGAGCATGCGATGGCGACCACAGTAGCCGATATGATCGTGGAGCGACTCATAGAGTGGGGTGTCGAGGTCATTTTTGGTCTTCCCGGAGACGGGGTTGACGGGATGTTTGAGGCACTCCGGACCAACGCAGAAAAACTCAAGTTCATCCAGGTTCGTCACGAAGAGGCTGCCGCGTTTGCGGCCTGCGGCTATGCCAAGTACACCGGCCGCCTGGGGGTTTGCATTGCGACCTCTGGACCCGGAGGTATTCACCTTCTGAATGGCTTATATGACGCCAAGTGTGATGGTCAGCCGGTGCTCGCGATTACCGGACATACCTTCCACGATCTGATTGGCACAAGTTTTCAACAGGATGTCGATCTCGACAAGCTGTACATGGATGTTGCCGCCTACAACCAGCGAATCATGGGGCCGGCCCATGTCCACAACGTAGTCGATGAAGCAGTCCGCAGCGCACTTGCTCATCACACGGTGTCGCATATCACTATTCCGAAGGACATTCAGGAATGGAAGAGTTCCGACAATCAACGTTCCAATATGAACGTGAAGCAGCACAGCAAAAATATCTATGTCGCCTCCCACCCCCATCCGCCGCAACAGCTTCTGGAGCGTGCCGCTGAGATCATCAATAAGAGCTCCAAGCCAGCGATTCTGGTAGGCCGAGGTGCGCTGGGCTGCCGCCAGGAGATTACAGAGCTCGCTGACGTGATTGGCGCGCCGGTGATCAAGGCACTGCTTGGAAAGGCCGTTATTCCTGACGAGAGTCCCTTCACTACCGGGGGAATTGGATTGCTTGGAACGGCACCTTCCCAAGATGCCATGGAGGAATGTGACACTCTGATCATCGTGGGAAGCAGTTTCCCTTATCTAGACTTCTATCCGAAGCCGAACAAGGCGAAATGCGTACAAATCGATCTCGACAGCACCCGCATCGGTTTGCGTTATCCGGCAGACGTAGGCCTGGTAGGCGAGTCCAAAGCGGTACTGACGGCGCTCCTTCCACTGCTCCAGCGTAAGCAGAACCGAAGCTTCCTCGAAACCGCGCAGAAACGAATGGAAAAATGGCGGCAGATGATGAACGAGCATGGCACTCGTACCGATCTCCCGATGAAGCCTCAGGTTGTCACTTACCAGCTGAATCGGTTGCTGAATGACAACGCCATCATCTCGAGCGACAGCGGCACGATAGCGACATGGACTGCAAGGTATATCGACATCCGAGGCGACATGCAGTTCTCGCTCTCCGGCACGCTCGCGAGTATGGCAAACGGACTACCTTATAGCATCGGTGCCGCGGTGGCTTTTCCGGGACGGCAAGTCGTGTGCATAGTCGGCGATGGCGGCTTCACCATGTTGATGGGAGAGATGGCCACGCTGGTCAAGTACAAACTCCCAGTGAAGGTCATCATTATCAAGAACAATTCGCTAGGCCAAATCAAGTGGGAGCAGATGGTTCTGGACGCAAATCCGGAGTTTGGAGTGGATCTGCAACCAATCGATTTCGCAATGTATGCACAAGCAGTAGGCGCGGCGGGGTTCAGCATTCATGATCCCAAAGATGCCGAAAGCACATTGCGCAGAGCGCTTGAACACGACGGTCCCGCGGTGGTTGAAGCTGTGGTTGACAAGAACGAACCTCCGTTGCCTGGCCACATAAAACTGGATCAGGCTGTGCATTTTGCCGAGGCGCTTCTCAAAGGCGAAAAAGACGCTAAGAAAATAGTGAAAACCATCGCTGAAGACAAAGTTCGAGAGATTATCTAGTCGAGGAGGAGGTTTCGTGAAAAATGAAGTGGTAGTTGTGACCGGAGCATCCGCCGGACTGGGACGCGCGATCGCCCGCCATTTTGGGACCAGAGGAGCAAGAGTCGGCTTAGTAGCGCGAGGAGTTGACGGATTAAATGGCGCGAAACGGGAAATCGAGGCGGGAGGCGGTTCAGCTCTGGTTGTGCCGACAGATGTCGCCGACGCTGATGCGCTCGAGGCCGCAGCTGCCAGGGTCGAAGAAGAATTTGGGCCGATCGATATCTGGGTGAATAATGCTATGGCTTCGGTGTTTTCCCCAGTTAAGGAAATGAAGCCTGAAGAGTACAAGCGGGTCACCGAGGTCACCTACCTCGGCGTGGTGTACGGGACGCTTAGCGCATTGAAGCGAATGCTGCCGCGCGATCGGGGCACAATTGTACAGGTGGGCTCAGCGCTGGCGTATCGTAGCATTCCATTGCAGTCGGCTTATTGCGCGGCCAAACACGCGATTGCAGGATTTACCGACTCGTTGCGTTGCGAGCTGGTGCACGACCACAGCCATGTGCGTATCACCATGGTTCAGATGCCGGCATTGAATACCATCCAGTTTGATTGGGTAAAGAGTCGCCTGAAAAGAA
>Ga0209168_10003409_pt1 | contig 10952 bp, 8 predicted proteins | sample Coa_R1_FD_187156 | JGI IMG/M metagenome (GOLD analysis project Ga0209168, IMG submission 187156) | Surface soil microbial communities from Centralia Pennsylvania, which are recovering from an underground coalmine fire - Coalmine... | ecosystem: Environmental > Terrestrial > Soil > Unclassified ... | reverse complement strand
TAAAGTGGTTCTTTAGAAAGTCCGAGTCGCGCCCTGCTTGATAAGTCGCCGGATCTACCCACAAAGTCACATGACTGAAGTAGACCGGTGAAAGGACGGCTTGTCCGGACAGCAGATGGCCAGGCAGAATCAGAAGCAACAGCAATCCGATGCGCTTCATTTCTTCACCATACAATCAAAAAAGGCTGGCGAAACCACCCGCCGCGATCGTGCGTAGTGGACCGACATTCTCAATTCACGCTCGTTGAGGCACTGGAGTTAATGAGCAGCTGATAGGTTTTCCCGGCAAACAGATTCGCCCCTCCAGCCGTACGAGAAATTGTTTGCGCCGCCGCTCGGCCCGTTCTGGAAAGTGAGATCGTGAGCCAAAGGTCCAGAGCTGACAGTCCAAGTAAGCGGTGGCGAGCCACCTGTGGCTTAGGTTGTTGACAGTATGGGAACGCGACGAAACCGTCCGATAACGGAGCGGTACCGATCGAAAGGAAGGTGGCGCGGGCATATTTGCTCCGCCTCTGCAGCCAGATCCCGAGAGCGACAGCGTCCATGACAGACAAATCAGTATCAGAGTATGCGGTCTCATTCTCACCTCTTCTGGGATTACTGTACTGGTAGCGTCACAGTCGTGGAATGCTGTGCGGCTCCCGACGTTCCATTCACCGTGATCGTGTAGGATCCTGCAGGAGTCCCTGGACTTCGTATTGAACTATTGTTACTGCCTCCACATCCAACGAGCAACGCTGAACTCGTCAAGACACAACAACAGAACAGAAGAGCTAGTAGTCGTTCTGGTTTTCTTGTACGCCTCGGAATCAACCCCGCTCCAAGTAGCGTCAGACCGAAAACGGGCAGCGAGGCTGCGAAGAGAGAGTCCGGGCTCACGGAGGTGTGAGCAGCAAGACTGGGCGCGGTAGTGGTCACCGTAAGCGTGGCCGGAGTGTTGGGATTAACCGAACTCGGAGTAATCGAACATCGTGGCGCCAAAGCGGGCGATGGCGAGACCGAACAAGTCAGGGCGACAGAACTGCCGAAGCCGTTGATCGCGCTTATCGTCACCGTCGAGGTGGCTGACCCCCCTGGGCTTACGCTAGCTGGAGCGGAGGCAGAAATGGAAAAATCCGGCGGCGGCTGAAAAGTTGCCGTCACATTCTCGTTTGCGTTCATTGTCACGAGGCAAAACCCGGTTCCCGTACAGGCCCCACCCCAACCTACAAAGGTGGAACCCGCTGCAGGCGTGGCGATCAATGGGATAACCCAGCCGTTAAGGTAACTGCCAGAACAGGAACTGGGGCAGTTGATGTCTGCTGAGAAGTATGGGTCGTCAGTAACGGTTCCGCTGCCGCTGCCCGAATCGGTCACAGTCAGGGTGAATGATTCATAAATGACAGCCCTCGTAGCACTGTTGTTGCTCGAGTCTGGATCACCTCCACCCGCACTCACGGTCGCAGTATCAGTAAACACAACTGGCATAGGTGGCGTCTGGGTCTGGATAGTAACAATGGCGAGCGACCCGGTTGGCAGCGCTCCAAAGTCACAAGTCAGCTGGGCCATTCCCTGGCAGGTCCCGACGCTCGAAGAAATGGAAGCAGACGTGAAATTCCCGGACAGCGTGTTGCTGAGCGTTACTGCGGTTGCATCGTGTGGCCCACGGTTGTTTACCCAGACCCCTACTCGAGGGTTTGGGGGATCCCCTATGGCGCTGGTCGTGTCTTCAACATTGACCGAAAGGTCCGCGCCGCTGACCCTACTCGTGTTCAGCATTACGCCGATGCCGCCCGAGGTTTGATAGCGACGACATCCGGCAGCCGGTCTCCATTAAGGTCGCCCGCCGAAAAGAACCCTTGACCGACGAAATTGAGTGGAGACTGGAATGTCCCGTCCCCATTCCCTAAGAACACTTGGGCTCCATAGTAATTACGGCCTAGGAGATCGAGCTTCCCATCACCGTCGAAGTCACCGACCCCTTCCACATTGCCATAGGTATCGAAACTATCGCGGAAGGTCCCATCGCCATTGTTAAGGAGCACGCTGGTGATCGCAGGAGCAAAGACATTATTACTCCAGGTTATCGTGAGGTCGAGGCGGCTATCGCCGTTGAAATCTCCCGCGGTGAGTGAACTGATCTGCCCTTGCCCCGGTGCGAAGTAATCGAGTGGAGGTTGGAAGGTACCATCGCCATTGCCGAGTAGAATGACAAATTTGCCGCAAAGCTCCTCCGAGCCACAGTTGAATTGGGCGGTGCCCATCAAATCAATTTTTCCGTCCCCATTGATGTCACCCGCAATGACGAGGCTATTACCAAGGCCAGACGTGACCGGCGTCCGAAATGTGCCATTGCCATTACCCAACAGCACAAACAATTGGTACCCACTCGCATCGCCGCCCGCAATGGCCACATCAAGTTTTTGGTCCCCATTTAAGTCGCCGACGACAATTGAACTGGGGCTGTATCCGGTAAGGATATTCACTGGCGGCTTCAATGTGCCATCAGGTTTAGCTAACAAGAGACTAACGCCGCCAATGACGCCAGACGAGCTGTCACCCGGGTTAATTACAAGCAGGTCCGACCTCCCGTCTCCGTCGAAGTCGCCGACCGCGATGAAAGAGGGGTTCTTGCCAGCCGGAAAGTTCTTAGCTGCTTGAAACGTGCCATCCCCATTTCCTAGGAGGACGCACACGTTGCCATCGTCGCCCAATGGGGCAGCGCCGCTGTTGGCAACGGCCAGATCGACGTTGCCGTCTCCGTTGAAATCACCCATGACCATACCTGTGGTCACATTGAACGGGCTCGTATCCACGGAGTAGTTTTTGGGAGAGGTAAAGCCGACAGTTGCGCCGACTGCCGAATGGCACAAGGCAAACCATACCAACTGCGTTGCGGCAAGAAGTCTTAGCCTTTGAAGCATGCTGAACCTTCCTCGCTTTCGAACATGCACGGCGTACAAGACACATAAGGGCAGGACTCCCGTCCTGCCCCGCAATCATTCTTTGGTTGTTACGCGGCTCACGTCGACCGTAATCACCGCCGGAAGATTGGTTCCGTCCGGCAGCACCAGGGACGTGAAAATCATTCGTGCATGGTTTACGTTGGTGTCATAGGCCACGTTCACGGTGGCGGTTCGGAGGAGTTGGCCATTCAAGGTGACACTCACTGTCATGCTGCCCGTGCAGTCTTTATTCACTGTGTAGGTTCCCGAGATGTCTTCCACCTCTGTCTGTCCTGCCAGCGTGTGAGTCTGTGTTCCAGCGACGTTCCCGCTGGAGTCCAAGTGTGCGTTTCCAACGGCAGCGACCGGCAGCGGGTTGGGAACGAAAACGGTCCCGTTGTATGTGTATGCCCAGTTGCCTGCCACAGACGACTGTGAGCACTGAGCGGCATGGGCCTGCAATGGGAGTAGACTCGCGACGCAAATCGTTGCCAGTGCTAACCCTGCATAGACAAAGTTACGTTTCATAACGATCTCCTCGGTTGATTTTGTTTTTGTGGGTTCCCCAAATCGCTTCGTCCCACAGTCACTGTGCACGCTTATGCCTTCAAATGGTTTGGCGCACAATCCTCCACGGCTCTCCTGTTTCTCTCTTTTGTGTACCGGTTTCAGAAGAACTCTCTGACGAGGGGAGCTATCGCGGCTCGTTGACTAGTGCTAAACTACGGGCGCTGAACGGGTTAACCTGCATGGGGAGCGTTCCTTCGCACCGCCGCGTTCGCTTCGCCTCGTTCGAGATCGACGAGATCGCCGGAGAATTGCGCAGAGACGGAGTGAAGATCCGGTTACAGGAACAGCCTTTCCAAATCCTACAGATTCTGCTGGAACATCCGGGTGAGGTTATAACGCGGGAAGACCTTCGCAAGCGAATCTGGCCTTCGGACACCTTCGTCGATTTTGATCACGGCATTAATAACGCAATCAAACGGCTGCGGGAGGCGCTCGGCGACACGGCTGAAACTCCGCGCTTTGTGGAGACCCTGCCCAGGCGCGGCTACCGCTTCATAGGGAAGACCGAATGCGACTTTCCCAAAATCAGATCGCTTGCAGTTTTGCCTCTAGAGGATCTGTCCGGCGATCCGGAGCGCGAGTACTTTGCTGATGGGTTGACCGAGGCACTGATTACGATCCTGGCCAAGATTGGCGACTTGCGAGTGATTTCGCGCACCTCGGCGATGCAATACAAAGGAGTCCACAGGCCTCTTCGGGAAATTGCGCGGGAACTGGACGTAGACACGATAGTTGAAGGAACTGTGCTGCGCGTTGGACCACGTGTCCGGATCACCGCGCAGCTCATTGACGCGGTGCAGGAGTCGCATCTGTGGGCTGAGAGCTATGAACGGGATTTGCGAGACGTACTCTCTCTGCAATCCGAAATTGCTCAATCCATCGCGCGAGAAATCCGAATCAAGCTTACGCCGCAGGAAAGAGCACAGCTTTCCGAGGCGCGGCCCGTCGATCCCGATGCATACGAAGCCTACCTAAGAGGCCGCTATTACTGGAACAAGCGCAGCGGCGACAGTCTCAGCAAAGGCGCAGACTGTTTCCGTGAGGCGATCGAAAAAGACCCAAATTACGCGGCCGCCTATGCCGGGTTGGCGGATTGCGCCAGCAGCGCTGGCTGGTTCGGTTTCCTGTGTCCAGACGAGGCCTTTGGGAAAGGGAGGCTGATCGCGCAAAAGGCGCTGGAAATCGATCGCAGCCTGGGAGAAGCACACTCATCCTTGGGTTGGGCACTCACCCACTATGATTACGATTTCGCCGCTGCCGAAAGGGAACACGAGCGCGCCATAGAACTGAGCCCGCGCTACGCGACGGCACATCAGTGGTTCGCCCTGTTGTTGATACCACTGGGGCGGTTCGAAGAAGCATTCGCCGAGCTAAAACGCGCAATTCGCCTGGATCCACTTTCAGCGGTAATTCAGATCTCTCTGGCGTGGGCGTACTTGTGGGCACAGCGGTACGAGGAAGCGATCGAGCAGGCCAAGAGGACTGTAGACCTCGATGGCAACTTCCCACCCGCTTGGTATCCGCTTGGCGTCGCCAGCATGCTGAAAGGAGAGGCCGAGTCAGGGATCGCAGCTCTTCAAAAGGGAGTCGACCTTTCTGCAGGTGGGAGCGCCTACGTCACCGGGCTTGGCTGGGGTTTTGCCAAGGCCGGCAGAAAAAGAGAAGCGCAGACAATTCTCGACCAGTTATTGCGCCAGCGAGAATCGGGGAAATATGTCATGGCCACCCAAATCGCAATCATCTATGCCGAATTGCAAGACAATGACGAAGCCCTTCGCTGGCTGGAGAAGGGATACGAGGAACGTTCCGCCTGGATGGTGTACCTCAAGACGGATACGCGATACGATCGGCTGCGTTCCGATCCGAGATTTTGCGATTTAATGGGGCGGATGAATTTCCCTGATTAGAGCTCACCGGGATTAGAGTTCAACCAAGCGGCTCCCAATTGGCAATGAGCATCGGCGATCAGCAAAAAGGCATTGTTCGGTTCGGCGAGTTCGAACTGGATCCCGCAGGAGAACTGCGCGCAGACGGCAGGAAGGTCAAGCTTCAAGATCAGCCGCTCCAGATCTTGCAATTTCTTATCGAGCGTCATGGCCAGATCGTGACGCGGGAGGATTTGCGCGCTAAGATCTGGCCCACCGATACCTTCGTCGATTTCGATCACGGCATCAACAACGCTATCAAGCGGCTCAGGGAAGCGCTCGGCGACACGGCAGAGACGCCGAGTTTTATCGAGACCGTCCCTCGTCGTGGTTATCGCTTCATTGCGAAGGTCGAGCGGGGTGCTCACCTCATTCGTTCCCTGGCGGTTTTGCCTTTGGCGAACCTGTCGAGCGATCCCGAACAGGAATATTTCGTAGAGGGACTCACCGAAGCGCTCATCACCACACTGGCCAAGATCGGAGAATTGCGCATCGTTTCGCGCACGTCCTCCATGCAGTACAAAGACGCGCGCAAACCTCTAGGACAGATCGCGAAGGAACTGGGAGTGAATGCGATCGTGGAGGGTACGGTGCTGCGTGCCCACGATCGTGTGCGCATTACCGCACAGTTGATTGACGCGGCCAAGGAGTCCCACCTTTGGGCCGAGAGTTATGAGCGGGATCTCCGCGATGTGCTGGCCCTGCAGTCAGAAGTCGCGCAAGCAATTGCGCGGGAAATCCACGTCAGACTGACCCCGCAAGAGAAAGCACAGTTCGATCAAGTCAACGAAGTGGATCCGGGCGCCTACGAAGCCTACTTGAAAGGGCGGTACTACTGGAACCGGCGCAGCCAGGACGGATTCCACAAGGGCGTGCAGCACTTCCGGGAAGCGATTACCAAAGATCCCAGCTTTGCCGCCGCCTATTCTGGATTGGCCGACTGCTTGTCGCTACTCAGTATGTTTGGTTTTGTCGCGCCCGATGACGGGATTGCCAGAGCCAAGGAACTGGCGCAGCGTGCTCTCCAGCTCGATCCGGTCTTGGCGGAGGCACACGCCTCGCTGGCCATGATCAACACCTGGTACGACTTCGATTTCGGTGCAGCGGAAAGAGGGTTCGAGCGGTCCATCGAGTTGAATCCTCGATACGCTATCGGACACTCCTGGTTCGGGTTCCATCTGGGGCTAATGGGGCGATACGAGGAGGCTTATACAGAATGCAAACGATCAATTCGTCTGGATCCTGTCTCCAGCCCGAGACATTGGGTTCTGGCCGTCGTGCACTGGATGGGGCGACGGTACGACCACGCGATTGAAGCGGCCGAAAAAGCTCTGGAATTTGATTCCAACTACATCTGGGCGCACGGCATAATCGGGTGGGCAAATCTGGCAAAGGGGCTGTTCGAGGCATCGATCAGCGCTGCGAAGGCGGAACTTCAGCTCTCCCCGACTTCCACTTTCTGTATTGCGTACCTCGGAGAAGCTTATGCAGCAGCGGGTGAACGAGAAGAGGCCCGGAAGGTCCTCGATCAGTTAGAGGAACTCTCAACGCGGCAATTTGTGAATCCGTATACTACTGCCCGAATCCATGCCGCACTCGGCAATCCAGACGAGGCCGTGAAGTGGTTGCAAGCCGCCTATTCTGGGCGGCGCGTGACTTTCTTGGCGTTTCTTAAGACAGACCCGCAACTCGATAACCTGCACGGCGACCCTCGCTTTCGGTCTCTCATGGGGAGCATGAAGTTTCCTGATTAGTTGGCGGGGTCACATCGCTCCGTACATTCTGCTTCAGTCAGGCATTTCCACGCACAGAGAAATCCAGAGCGTCACGGGAGATAAGGAAGAGAGGTCCAAGGGATTGATCTTCGAATCATTTGGTGGCACAAACGTGCGTGGTTGCGCTTGGGGCTCATTGAAGCGGCGGAAAAAGGCCCGTATATTCATGACTTCTAACGGCGTATATTTCAGTGCAAATCCTCCCGCTTGGGCACGTAGGGAAGTAAACCTGTCTTGTTACTTCATGATCGTGGGGAGGATGTATGAAAAGAATTACCCTGCTGTGCTGTACGGTCGGGTTACTGGTGCTCTCGCTTCAAGTGTTCGGACAAGGCATTGGTTCGTCGGCTGACATCAGGGGGACGGTCACGGACTCTTCCGGCGCTCTATTAACCAACGTTGCCGTAACTGTATTGGAGTTAGGAAAAGGAACCAGCCGCTCGGCACTTACAGATACGACCGGATAATTCAGAATCACCGGGCTCCCGCCTTCCATGTATGAAGTACGAGTAGATCGGTCTGGCTTTGAGCCGCAAGTTCAAAAGAATGTATCGCTCAGCCTCGGCGAAACCGCAGTCATCGATTTTCGAATGACAGTTTCGTCCCAGAAAGAAATCGTGGAGGTCATGTCGATACCTTCGACCGTGGACACCGAGCGCAGCAGTCAGGCGAACAGCGTGCCGGAACGCTACGTTACCGAGCTGCCCATTGATCGACGCGACTATCTGACGTTTGCCCTGCTGATACCGGGCGTGAGCAACTCTAACACTATCGCCGATAACGCGGACTTCCGGGTGAAGCAGACCCCGCAGAGCGGCCTTTCGCTTTATGGAAGCAACGGCAGAGGGAACAGCGTAACCGTCGATGGCGGCGAAGCCAACGACGACGCGGGCGGCGTCCGCTTGAATGTCAGCCAGGACGCGGTGCAAGAGTTTCAGATTAATCGCAGCAACTACTCCGCTGAGTTGGGCAGTGCCAGCGGAGCCTCAATCAATATCGTAGACAAATCGGGTAGCAACAGCTTGCATGGCAGCCTGTTCGGATTTTTTCGAAACGATGCGCTGGATGCCCGTGACCCGTTTGCCTTCCGTCCCGCGCTGCCCACGGATCCGACATTCGATAATTTCAGTCTCGACGCGATGTCCACTCCGATCAAGAATTCGCTAAATCGTCAGCAGTTCGGCGCCAGCATCGGGTTTCCCATCAGGAAAGATCGAACCTTCCTGTTTGTGGCCTATGAAGGGTTACGCTCCGACGCAGAGGATTCCGTTCCACTATTGACTCACACCAGTATGTTCGTGCCGACTAACGCCCAGGAGCAGATTATGGGGGCACTCGCCAATGAACCCGGTTCTCCCATGGTCCCCTGCATCAATCCGCCGGGTCAGCAAACTGTGTCATTGCCTTCGAATCTTTGCGCCTTGGCGTTGCAGGGCCTTCTGACGATAGACCCGACGACCAGCAATCCATTTGTGAGCCCCGCCACTCTGGCTAATTACCAGTTCATCGTGAACCAATTCGAGAAGGATGGCGGATTGTTTCCATTTCCCACGCGTCAGCACCAGGTTTCGGGGCGTCTCGATTACCACTTCAGTGATCACGATCAGGCTTCGCTGCGATACAGCTACAGCCACCTCGCCGAATCTGACCCTGATGTGCAGGCGTTGATCGGCTTTTCGCGCGGGACATCGGTGCTCAACTGGGACAGCACCCTGCAAGGATTCTGGTTCCATCAATTTAGCGCGGGGTCCATGAATGAACTCCGCCTGCAGTGGAATCGAACGCGATTCAATGTGGACACGAACGATCCTGGCGGACCGGGGCTGGACGTGCAGGGATACGGATTCTTTGGGCGGGGCATCTTTCTCCCTAGCCACACTAACCTCCGCCGTTACGAATTCGCTGACAATCTATCGCTGGTTCGTGGCCACCATACTATGAGGATGGGTTTCTATGAGTTGGTTCGAGGCGACAACACGGCGTCCGACACGTTCTTCGCTGGACGTTTTGAGTTTTTAGATCTACCCGGCATCGCACTGAGCGATTGCTTGCAGGTACCCACGTTGTGCGGTCTGTCCGCATCGCTGCCTTCGGCTTCCATCAACACCCTGCAGGCATGGGGCCTGGCGGCGCCGGCGTTTTATGAGCAGGGATTTGGAAATCCGGTATATGTCGTCAACCGGCCCTTTACCGCTGGCTACTGGCAGGACACTTGGCCGGCGCGGCCCAGTCTCACGCTAAATTATGGACTGCGATACGAACTGGACTCACAGTACGGGCCTCTCAATACCTACAAGAAGAATTTCGCTCCCCGGGTGTCATTTGCATGGGATGTGCGCCACGATCACAAGACGGTAGTTCGCGGCGGATATGGGATCTTCTACTCTCCAATTTATGCCCAGATTCCTGATGTGGTGAAAACACTCGGCAACATAAACGGAACGCGACAGATCGCCAACACATTGGTGACGATCCTGGATCCTCCACCGGCGAACTCGGCCTTCCTTTATGGTGCGTTATTCCCGAAGATTTTGTGCGGCACTCCGCCTGCAGGTGCGAATTCCTGTATCACCCAGTCCGACTTGGCCAATCTGGGGCTCGTGGTATCCAATACCGGCACACCACCGCCGGGAACAGTTTTGTTCTTTGGTCAGCCAGATTACCGGAACCCTCAGTCGCAGCAAGCTTCGTTGGGGATCGAGCACGAGCTAGTAGGTGGGTTGTCGATCTCTCTGAACTACATCTATGTTCACACCACCCGTCTTCCCTGGGCCATTGACCGGAACCTGAAACCTACTGCCCCAATCCTCAGCGGAGTGCCTGGAGCCAACGGCTTGCCCACCAACGGCCTGCCGTTTCAGGACTGGGGTGCACCGCCGTGCGTAGATCCGGTTCTTGGACGAACGACTGCCTGCTTCCCCGATCCGACACTCCTCCAGAACAACGAATACGCCTCTGAGGCCAATGCCGTTTACCATGGCGGGATTGTGGAGATAAAGAAGCGCTTCGCAAGCCACTTGACCTTACTGGCTAACTACACGTACAGCAAGGCGATTGACGACTCCACGGACTTTAACAGTGATTATGCAGCGTTCAATGAGGTGGACCTTCCCGCGGAACGATCGCTCTCAGATTTCGATCAGCGGCACAAGTTCGTCGTGGCGGCAGTGATCGAGAGTCCCTGGCAGAATCGTTACCTGGCCGACTTTCAACTCGCTCCCATTGTTAGTTACAACAGTGGGCATCCTTTCAATCTGCTGGCGGGCGCGGACATCAACGGCGACAACCATTTCACCAATGACCGTCCGCCGGGAGCTCCCCGCAACAGTGGCTTAGGCCCCAATTACGCCACGTTCGACCTGCGCCTTAGCAAACGCTTCAAGCTGGGTGAGACCTCGAGCCTGCAGTTCATGGCGGAAGGATTCAACATTCCGAATCGGACGAATTACGCATCCGTGAACAATGTAGTGGGTGCGGATTTTGCCCCGTCATTTAACGTCCACGGGACCGCGAGCCTTTCACCCAGCCAGCCGCTGGGCTTCACCGCTGCGTTGCCCAAACGCGAGGTCCAGCTTGGTCTTCGATTCGATTTCTAAGGGACGGAAATGAAACCTGCCGCAATTCGAGAGCCGGGCTATGCACTGGGTCATTCTGAAGACGAACTGACGCGGCTGAGTCAACAGGCCCAAGCCTATGCCCCGTTTACCCGCACGTTATTTGAGCAGGCCGGGATAAGGGCTGGCATGCGCATTCTCGAT
>Ga0209168_10003408_pt1 | contig 10954 bp, 5 predicted proteins | sample Coa_R1_FD_187156 | JGI IMG/M metagenome (GOLD analysis project Ga0209168, IMG submission 187156) | Surface soil microbial communities from Centralia Pennsylvania, which are recovering from an underground coalmine fire - Coalmine... | ecosystem: Environmental > Terrestrial > Soil > Unclassified ... | reverse complement strand
CGGTGCCATGGGCCCGGACAGAGCCATGTCGATAAAGCCTCCGCAGGCGATCCGGTGGAAGCCGTGCGAGCCGCAATTACAAACCCGGCGCGCCTGAATCCGGATCGCGAGATCGAGGTTTGCCTGTAATGCCATCTGGAAACATCGAATCAAAAACTGCCGCACGCGATCGTCCGTCTAGACCGCGCTCCGTTCTCGTATATGCCAGGACAGCCGCTGGCGGACTTCAAGGTGAACTTCGATCGTGCACCGGGTAAGAACACCGGCTTCGAAATCGCGCAAGCAGGCTACCGGTTTAGGGAATCGCAGTGTTTTCTGAAAAGCGGGCTGACGAGCAAAGGCCAGCTTCGATGCACCAGTTGCCACAATCCTCACGACATTCCCCGCGGGGAGGAGGCCGTCAATCACTACAACCAGGTCTGTGCCGGGTGCCATCAGCCGGGCACCTCGCTCACCAAGGTGTCCGTGCATAAGGAAGGCGCCAACTGCGTGAGCTGCCACATGCCACGCCGGCGAACCGACGACGCAGTCCACGTCGTCATGACCGACCATCTCATCGCGCGGCGCCCGCCCGCGGGGGACCTGGTGGCCGAAAAGCCTGAACGCGCGGAAACGGCTGCCTCTTCTTATCAGGGAGACGTGGTCCCCTACTACCCCGCCAAACTCGCTTCGACCGCGGACGACGAGCTGACGCTCGCGGTCGCACAGGTTCGCGAACAGAGTAACCTGAAGGCCGGTTTGCCGCTGTTGGCATCCCAAATTGCCAAGTATCATCCAAAGCAGCCGGGGTATTATGCGGAGCTGGGGGAAGGTTACCTGGCCGTCAGCGATCCCGGCTCGGCGATCAAGTCTTTTGAGGAGGCTTCCCGCCTTGATCCTGATTCGGCGCCGCGGCTGATCCAATGGGGAGATGCATTGATGGGGGCGCAGCAGTGGGCGCTGGCGGAATCGAAACTGCGGCGCGCCACGGAGCTTGCGCCGGGAGACCCGCGGGCTTGGGGAAGGCTGGGATGGGCCTTGTGGCAGCAAGACAAGGCAGCGGAGGCAAAGTCGGCGCTCGAGAAGGCGATTGGCCTGGATCCCGAGGTGCCTGAGCTGTACAACAACCTGGGCCTCATCCTGTGGGGTACGGGTGACCGGGCCGCTGCCGAGAAGGAATTCCGAGCCGCGCTACGGATACAGCCCGGCGTCTCCGAGTGGCGATTAAATCTCGGCCGAGCGCTGGCGGCGCAAGGCCAGACCGCGGAGGCGCTTTTCCAAATGGAAGAGAGTGTGCGCCTGAAGCCCGACAATGCAGAAGGCCGGGTGGACTATGCGCGCGTGCTTACCGATTCGAACCGGCCGTCTGATGCCGAAAAACAAGCCAAACTGGCGGTTGAGACCGATCCCGGCTCCGCACCCGGTCATGAAATCTGGGGGGTTCTCCTGGCCGGGAAGGGAGATCTTCCGAGTGCAAGGCGAGAATTGCTGGAAGCTGTTCGGCTCCAGCCCGGGAATGGGCGCGCGCAGGTTGAGCTAGGGGTAGTCTTGGCGCGCCAGGGAGACCGCGCCGGCGCTTTTCAGCATTTAACAGCCGCCGCGCAAGGGCCCGATCCGAACGCCAGAGCCGCTGCGGAACAAGCGTTGCGCACTCTCACAGGCCAATAACGTTGAAGAGCTTCTTTGATAAGATCTAGTCCTTGCATACGTAGACGCGGGCATGGGCCGGTCGTTCGCCCGCGTGCTTCCCGAAAACCTTTTTCACGACAGGCCGGACGGTCCCACACCTTGCTGAGCGAGTCCGGCCTGCCAGATCTACTGTGTCTGTTTAGCGCCCGGGTTTGCCGCCCGTTCCGTCGCTCTCCTGAGAATCCTCGCCGTGATTATGATCAAAATCGAACAGATCAAAAAGGTCGCCGATGGCCGGCATGTTGCGCGGTACGTAGGCGTGGTTACCATCCTGTTCAGGATTTGGCAGATTGTCACGACTGCGAACGCTGAGCGTAGTATTAAGCATCCAGTTTCGCTCAACGAACTTCACGAAGGAGGAATGCTCGTTATAGGTGTGGCTGATGTGGCCGCCAATCGAAAAGGGCGAAACGGCGATCATCGGAATGCGCGGGCCCGTCCCGAAGAAATCGACCGGCTGGATGAAGCCCGAATCATAGTAGCCGCCGCCCTCATCTACGGTGACGAAGATCGCAGTCTCCGCCCATTGCTCCGGGTTGCTTTGCGCGAGCTCGATGATGTTTTCAGCGAAGGCTTCGAAGAGTGTCCATTTCGAGGAAGCGGGGTGGCCATCCATCGTGCCGTCCGGCTTCGCATATGAGACCGCCGGGAGTGTGCCGTTTACGAGATCGGAGAAAAGATCGGTCACGTCCCGCATGTGATCTGCGACCACGCTCGGGTAGTTCGATTCATACTCGAACGGGTTGCAGATATTGCAATAGCTCCCGTTGAATGGGCTGGTCGTCCCATCGGCATTGAAGCCGCCGCCATAGTATTTCCAAGGTATATTGTGGGAGCTGAGAACATCACCGATGCTCCGCTGCGTCGTCTTAGGAACGACGAGACCGGTCTGCACCAATCCTTTTGGTGTGAAGGCGGGGTTGACGTTGACGGCCTGCCAATATTGGCCCGGCCCGCAATTTGTCTGCACAATGTAGGGCAACGCCTTCAGATAGTTCGTGATCGCAGCAATGCCGGGTTGGCTCGTGTCGAAACAATTGAACCATTGCGCCCGATGAGTATACAGATTGAGCGTCCCAGCCTGCGGATCGGGATTATAGATGTTGGCCGTTGGCGGCGTTGCAGGGTTGCCACTGCCGTCGCTGAAGAACACCTGATCGGCAAATCCGAGGGGCTGGCTGTCCGGACCCGTGCCGCCCAGCACGGGCTGATGATAGTTGTCGCTCATCGTGTATTTGTCGGCGAGGGATTTGAAGAATGGCGCGTCACCGTTTTGCATATTGAAGAAGGCCATGGTCTGTCCAGTGTCATGCGGAATTCCGGTGAGCGGCGTGCTATAAGTTGTCGTAACTGCTGACTGGAGGTCATGGAGACAGCCGGTCGGGTTGTCCTTCGATACGTGTTCTGAGTCGATCGCGCAATCCATTTGCTGAACCATTTGGAAGAACTGGTGGATCGTGTCGCCTGTAAAAGCATCGAACGGCATGGTCGGGCCGGTCATCTGGAACGGACCTGGCGGGAGCGTATTGACGTTGGTAATGCGGGTATCGGGACCGAGTGTGAAGCCCAAACCCGTTCCACCCGTGCCGAAAAGGAATTGGTCAGCGGCCGGCAAACCCGGATCGCCGCCCGGGATGCTGAGGATGGCGGCATAGGGTGACACCGGCCCGACGCCAGCCACATCGGGCGCTGGCAGCGTGGAGTAGAGTTGCTTGTGCATCAGATCCGCGCTGCTGAAGAATTTGCTCCCGTTGGGGGCGGATACGATTTTAAATTGATGCGCCTTGGCGAAATTCGGACCGGGCGAACCATCTTCCTTGATGATGCCTTCCGACAAGAGATTCAATACCTTCTCGTCCCGGCTTTTCGGCTCATACGTCGCGAAGAGGTGATCGAAGCTGCGATTCTCCCCGACGATGATGATGACGTGCTTGATCGGCGTGGCGGTCTGGATCAAATCAACCGGGTTATCCGGGTCGGCTCCGGCTTGGGCCGACGCGCCAAAGCCGGCAATGGTTAGAGCCAGTATCGGCACAATGGTTTTCGCCCGCCAGTTTCCTGTAACACTTGAATGCATGTTTTCCTCCAGAGGTTGAAGTCAACCTTAGGGGAAGCTTAATCAGCAAACATGACACGAGCATTTCGGTAGCGTCTCAGTTGAACAAATCTTTTTTGCAAGATGGCGGGAGGTCGGACAATTCAGCTTGTTTCTTCAGCTCGCTAAATCCCCGTGGATCCCCGGAAAGGAACCGTGCAATCTTTGCATCGATTACGATATGCCGAGGTCTCCGTATTTACACCTTCATGACAACGATGGTTACGTCGTCGTGTTGTTCCGCGGCGCCCATCCAGTCGCGCACCTGACCGGAAATCGTGACCGAGATCTCTTCCGCTCCGCGACCATCTGACCCGCGCAATAGCTCCTTCAATCTCTCCTCGCCAAACTCCTCGCCCTCGGCATTCAGCGCCTCGGAAACACCGTCCGTAAACGCGACCATCAGATCCCCAGGAAGCAATTCAAGATCCGCCTCTTCGTACCGGACCTCGGGGAATAGCCCCAGCGGCGGCCCTCCCGCGCCGAGCTCGGTAATCTTCACGCCTGCGTCGGTGGTGCGCGCCAGGTACGGCGGATTGTGCCCGGCATTGACGAACCGGAGCCTCCGCCCGCACTCCTCGATCTGTGCGTAGAAAAACGTTGCATATTTGCTCGCACCGCTCGACCGGTACAGAAACCGGTTCATCTTCTCCGCAAGCTGCGCCAAGGAAATATCCCGCTCCGCCGAGATCACGCGCAACGAAGCCTGCACCACCGACATCAACAGCGCCGATGCGATTCCCTTACCCGAGACATCTGCCACCGCAATCCCAATCCGCTCGCTCCCCAGATCCAGAAAGTCGTAGTAATCGCCGCCCACGGTACGCGCTGGAAGGGTAAACGCCGCCAGAGCTACCGGACCGTTTCCGGGAGCTTGCGGTGGGAGCAGCCGTCTTTGGACCTCGGCCGCCAATGCCAAGTCTCGCCGCAATTTCTCCTGCTCCAGCGCCCGATCGGTCAGTCGCGAGTTTTCGATCATCAAGGCAAATACTTCCGCCGCGTTGCTCAATCCCTGCTTCTCCCCGGCAGTGTAGTTCTCACGCCCATTGGGCGCGCCAAGCAGCAGCACACCCACAATCTCGTCCTTCATCCGAAGGGGAACCACGATCCGCGCGCCAGTGCTCGCCAGGCTCTCTATCTCGGCGATACTAGCCGGCTTCAATTCTTTAGCCCAGCGCACCCAGACCTCAAAGTCGCTCTCCGAGAGAGCCAGGGGATGCGGGTAATTCTTCAGCCGGTTTAGAAGCAGCCCTTGTGCTGGAAGTGCGTAGTTCTCGCTGCAGAACTCGTCATTCCCACTTTTTTCCAGCAACAGAACGGATTGCGCTCCGGTGCGCTCCCGCAGCGCCTCCAGCGCCACGCCTACCGCTTCACGAAAAGACGCGGCGGTCCGCACCGAGGTCGCGAATTCTGTAATCAGGGCTTCCAAGGGCAGAACAGACTCCTCGCGATTGCTGGCCATTTCCCGCATGACGCGCCGGACCTTCAAGCTAGCCGACTGCCAGGCGGATTCCTGCTGTTCTCCCATCGCCACCAGCGGAGACAGGAGCGCCGCCCGCCGTGCCGGTACATAGCATGCAAGTATGGTGAATCCGAAGAGTAATGATGCCGCGCTTACAAACGTTAAGAAATCTGTGGGGCTGATTCCAAACAGCAGGCTGGCCATCAAGCGGGTAAGGGCGGTGGCACCGGCTAGTCCGATCGCAACACCGATTCCTCCCATAATTGCCCCGTCGCGCAGCACGCCTGACAGAATGTCGCCCGGCAGAGCGCCCAAAGCCATACGCACACCGATTTCGTTGGTTCGCCGGCTCACCAGGTAGGACACCACGCCATAGACACCGACGAGCGAGAGAATCAACGCCACCGCGGCGAATGCTCCCAGAACAGCCAGAGAAAAGCGTCGCGGGGCAAACGAGTTCGAGATCACGTCCGTCATCAACTGCTCGCCGGATACTGCCAGACCTCCATTGAACGTTCTCACGTCTTGTCGGATCAGGCCCATGAGAGCAGAAGGATTGGTCTTTGAATGCACAATGCCCGTCACATTTCCCGCGGCGAATGGAAGCTCGTCATCTGAGACTTGGCTCAGTGGAAGATAAAGCTGCGCGCGAAACATCGCTGTCGCGTCGGACTCGATGCCGGATTGCTTCACATGCCCGGCAAGTCCAATAATCTCGATCGGCGGACCGCCTAGGCCGGCTCGTATGAATTTTCCTATGGGATTTTGCCCTGGAAACGTCTCCCGAGCCAGTTCCTCGTCAACCACAGCCACTTTGGGGGCCTTGTCTGTCTCCTCGCCCGTGAACGCACGTCCTTGCAGAAGCGGAATTCCCATGGCGCGGAAATGGTCACGGCCAATCCAGTACACATTTGCGATTCTCAATTCGTTTTTGGAGCCTTTTGCATCCTCCACGCGGCTGAACTCCAACGTGAAATTCCCCATGAGTGGCGGTGATCCGACCTCAACACTCGCCGCATCGACACCCGGCAATCCACTGAGCCGGTCGTTAAGCTCACGAAGCGCCTGGCGGGTGCTCGCGGGGCTAGAAGCCCGCTGAGGAGAGAGACTCGTGCCAAAAACCAATACATTGTCTGCACGAAACCCGGGGCTCGTCGCCCACAGGCTTTGAAGGCTGCGCATCATGAGCCCCGCACCAACCAGGAGCATGAGCGTCAAGGCGACTTCAGTCACAATGAGGATCGCCTGGGCGCGGTGGCGGCCCCTTAGAATCGACCGTCCACCCTGCTTGAGGTTCTCGTAGATGTTGACAGTTCCTGCTCGGAACGCCGGTCCTAGCCCAAAGAGCAAACTGGTGAACAGTGAGACTGCGAACGAAAACCACAGCACGCGACTGTTCATCCGAATCTCTGAGGTTGACGGCAACACGGACGGCAAGACCGAAAGAGCTGCCTGTGTGTACCAGGACGCAAGCAACACTCCAAGCGCGCCGCCCGCAAGGGACAAAAGCACGCTTTCGGTCAACAATTGCCGCACCATCCGTCCGCGTCGCGCACCCAACGCGGTGCGGATCCCAAATTCCTGCGTTCGCGTCGCCGAGCGGGCCAGAAACAGATTCGCTACATTGGTGCAAGCGATCAGCAACACGAAAACCACCGCTACGCTCAAAGCCAGAAGCACCGGCCGTAAACCGCCTGAGATGTCTTCGACGTAAGAAAGCACGTTGATGCCAGACTTGTAGTTCGCATCGGGATATTGGGCCACCAGATTCCGCATGATGGTTTCCATCTCCGCGCGAGCCTGCGCCAAGGGAATGCCCGGCTTGAGCCGTCCCAGCCCCTCGGTGTCGTCGCCAACTCCGCGACCGAAGAAGAACGGATTGTCATTTTGGCTCAGAGGAGTAAATGTCTGGTCGGCATAACCCCTTAGGCGAACGCGGGCCGGCATGATCCCGATCACCTCGACGTCGCGTCCGTCGAGCCTCAGGGTCTGTCCCACAATCTTCGGATCGCCTGAGAAGCGCTGCTTCCAATAGCGTTCCGCGAGGAGAACTACGGGGCGCCCGCCGCGCTGATCCTCTTCTTTTGTGAACATCCTGCCTAGCAGCGGCTGGGTGCGGAGAATAGAAAGCAGATTGGACGATACGGCCAAGCCTGCGATCCTTTCCGGGTCGCCGCGGCCTGTAAGCGTAAAGGTCACCATCCGCACGCCCGCGATCGCTTCGAATGTCTGGGACAGCCGTTGCCAGTCCAAGAGGTTCGGATAGGAGACGGCGTTCTTGTTTCCGCCGTTGGGAAGCGTCTGGTAGAGAGTTGCGAGCCGATCCGGATCCGGGAACGAGACTGGGTGGAGCAGCGCGCCATCGACCACGCTGAAGATGGCCGTATTCGCGCCAATGCCGAGCGCCAGGGTAAACAGCACGGCAAGCGTGAAGCCGGGACTCCGGCGAAAAGTCCTTAGAGCGAACTGGAAATCTTGAAATATGCTGCCGAGCACAACAACTCCCCAGTATCTATATAAAAGTCGTTCCTCTACCTTGACCGCCCGCAGAAATCGCCACCGTCACGATTCCCATAGGCGATTCGATTCGGGCCAGAAGAGCTGCAGATCGAGCGCGGTCAGAATCCCGGCGCTCCTCCGTGAGCGCAATGCTTGCGAATTCCCAAGTTCTTATTATCCATCTGGTTCCGCGGTTCAAGCGGGTCCACCATGACCGGCGGCGCTGCAGACTGCGCGAAATCAACTCTTTGCGGTCGAACTGGATGCTCTGGATCACAAAACTCGTAAAAAGCGTGTCGAGAACGTTGTAAAAACGACGCTTTTCAGCGCTTGCCGGCGGCGTACCTAGGCCTTCACTCCGACTCCAATGATTCTGGGTGGAATGAGCACAGTAAACACTTCGGTTTCCTGCAGATCCTCCAGAAAGACCTCTCGCATGGCCTGTGGGCTAAAGCGATAGTAGTCCGCTGGAAATAAGTGGATTCCAACGCACAGGGTGGAAGCAATCAGACCTGCCAAACGGCCACGCCCCAGTCGCCAAATAATCGGGAGCCTGCTCACCCTCCCCAAGAAGGCCTCGCCCGATAATTGGGTAAATCCTGGAACACCGATTACGATCAGGCCTCCGGGCCGCGTCACTCGGCGGATCTCTGCTAGCGATCGCCAGAAGAACCGGTCGTGCTCGTGCACAGCGTTGGAAAGAACCGTATTAAACGATGCATCGGCGAAACAAGTGAGATCATTTGCGTCTGCTTCGAGGATTCGGAAATCCTTACAAGCGGATTGGCGTCCGTCCAGATTCACCCCCACGCGGCTGCGCGCGCCGCGAATGGCGGGCAACCGGAGTAAGCTGTCGGCCGTATCCATGGCACCAATCTCGAGGACGTCACCACCCGCCCCTCTCGCCCGGCAGATACGATCGAACTCCTCAAATACTTTCCAGTGCACTCCAATGAACCCTAGCGCCTGCATCGCCTCATGCACGATGGCAAGCTTCATTATCGTCGCACAGGAGTTCCGCGCATGCTTGTGCCGGCACTAAACAACACGACTCACAAGCCTTAGTGATAGCCCGGCCGGAACCCGCGTTGCAAATAGATGAGTTGTTTACATTGGTGGGCGAGGCGATTTGAACGGCAATAGGGAAATACACCACCGCTGCCACATCGCCGACCTACCAGGGTGGCGAGGATTGTGGCTGCTCAATTTCCTCAAGATTCATTAGGCGACTGGCTGGACAGTCCGAAAGCGTGCGACACCGGCGCGGGCGCGGATCTTCTGTCACATGAATCGGTTGCGTCTGTCTGGCGATTTCGGTCCGCCGTTGGATTCTGGCACTACTGGTACCAAAACCACGAGCTTATGTAGCCGGTTGACGTCACGGGTAAAGTGTTGTTAAGCTTGCACAACGCTCACCAAACCGAGTGCGCACTGTGACTTGGAAGGCGTGAGCTATGGGCGGATCTCAGTTTCGCTTTTGGCGTTCTGCTAAGCCAGCCGAGTGACCTTGTCTCCGAGTCTCCTAACAGTAAAGGGCATGTCACCGACAATCTCAGTCATCATCCCTGTTCGGAACGCTGGAGCGAATCTAAGTGATTGTCTTGAACACTTGAGCAACTCTCAGACTCTCGCGTTCGAGTGTATTGTGGTGGACGACGGGTCGACCGACGACAGCGCCGACGTTGCTGGGAACTATGGAGTTATCACAATTTGCTCAGAACGACGAGGTCCTGCCGCGGCCCGGAATCTTGGCGCGGAGGCCGCGCGGGGAGACATCTTGTTCTTTTTGGATGCCGATGTCCGCGTTCACGCGGACACTATCGGGCAGGTCCTTTGGAATTTCGAACGCGATCCGCAATTGGATGCGGTCATTGGTTCCTATGACGACTCTCCTGGTTCCAAGGATTTCCTTTCCCAATATAAGAACCTGATGCACTGCTTTCAGCACCAGCAGGCACGCCGAGAAGCATGTACATTTTGGAGCGGTTGCGGCGCAATCCGCAAAGATGTGTTTCGGGCTTATTCGGGATTCGATCAGAGCTACAAGCGTCCAGCCATTGAAGACATCGAACTCGGTTACCGTTTGGCACGAGGGAAACGGAAGGTAGTTCTAGACAAGACCATTCAGGTCAAACATCTCAAGCGGTGGACTTTTTGGAATCTCCTGAAAACGGATATTGTGGACCGCGGTATTCCTTGGACCGAGTTGATTCTGAGGGACCGGCGAATGCCGAATGATCTGAACGTCCAAATTAGCGAACGAATCAGCGTGGCGCTGAGCTTTATTCTCATCGGATTGGCCGCAGCGGGAACCATACAGTATGGCGGATATTTTTTGACTCCCTTTATAGGGATTCTGCTCTTTCTGCTTGCGAAGTACTGGGTCGAATCTGCTTCACTATCTCAGTCCAAAGGCGTCACTTTGCTGATGCCGGCGTTAGTGGGCGGATTCGTCCTGCTCGCGTATAAACATCACATGCTCCCTATGGCGCTTCCAGTGTTGCTGGGGTATGCGCTTCTGTTCCTCCGAAGCCGCTACGGTTATACCAGCAATCGCCGACGCCGCATAACGGGAATGGCGTACGCTGTCTATCTATTCCTTGCGATTCTTTTCATGTTGACATTCCTGCCCAATAGACCGATCGTGTTCGCCATATATGCACTACTGCTGCTGCTTGTGATCATTAATCGGAAGTTCTATGTGTTTTTTGGGTCCAAACTGGATCGACTCAGTGCTCTGGCCGTGATCCCATTTCACCTGTTGTATCACCTCTATAACGGCCTCTCGTTCATCGTGGGCCTCACGCGTTACGCAATCAGCACCCTGCTGCAGCGCGAGCGGCGAGCGACTCCGTTCATCGGTAATTAGCATCTTCTGGACGCCCGAAGGGCACCTTCTCACGTTCCTTTTCCTATGAACAATCAAGCGAAGTCTCCGCGGGTGGTAGTGATTGGTGCGGGTCCTGCGGGTTTGACGGCCGCATATGAACTGTCCCGGCATGGCGTACGATCGACCGTCCTTGAGGCCGACAGCGTTGTGGGCGGACTCGCCCGTACTGTTAATTACAAGGGATATCTGTTTGATATAGGGGGGCATCGGTTTTTTACCAAGGTGGCGCTTATCGAGAATCTGTGGACTGAGATTCTCGGCGACGACTTGATTACCAGGTCGCGCTCTTCTCGCATTTACTACAAGAAACGCTTCTTCGCCTACCCCATTGAGCCGGTAC
>Ga0209168_10003406_pt1 | contig 10964 bp, 10 predicted proteins | sample Coa_R1_FD_187156 | JGI IMG/M metagenome (GOLD analysis project Ga0209168, IMG submission 187156) | Surface soil microbial communities from Centralia Pennsylvania, which are recovering from an underground coalmine fire - Coalmine... | ecosystem: Environmental > Terrestrial > Soil > Unclassified ... | reverse complement strand
TTGGGCGAGGCTGTATTCCTCTTTCTTGCTGCTCTGGTCGCGGGTGCGCTGAATTCCGTCGCGGGCGGAGGCAGCTTCATTTCGTTTCCGGCGCTGCTGTTCACGCGAATCGCGCCCATCTCCGCGAATGCCACCAACACGGCGGCCATGTGGCCGGGGACGATCGCGAGCACTGTCGCCTATTGGAAAGAACTGAAGTCGCCGCAAGTGCGCAAGCTGTTGCCGCCGTTGCTGCTGACGGGAGTCATCGGCGGCGTCATCGGAGCGTTCATTCTGCTGCGCACGCCGCAACATGTCTTCATGCGCATGGTTCCGTGGCTGCTGCTCGGCGCCACGCTGCTTTTCGCGGCGAGCGGGCGAATCACGAATTGGGTGCGCGGGCGGGGTGGCCATCCCAACAGCCGGCGAATCCTTTTCGTCGCGGGGCTGTTGCTGGAATTGGTGATCGCGGTGTACATCGGATATTTCGGCGCGGGCGCGGGAATTCTGGTGCTGGCGATGCTGGCGCTATTGGGCGTCGAGAATATTCACGCGATGAATGGAATGAAGACGCTGCTCGTGAGCACGGTGAACGGCGTAGCGTTGATTCTGTTCATTTCCGCGAAGGTGATTGTGTGGCCGCAGGCGGTCGTGATGCTGATTGGCGCGGCGCTCGGCGGATACGGCGGGGCGTACTACGCGCAGAAAATCAATCCGCAGCACATCCGCAAACTCGTGATCGTCGTTGGATTTGGCATGGCCGCGTATTTCTTCATACGAAAGTAAAAGAGGGCCCGGCAACGAGTGCAGCGCAAACGAGAAATCGGAAGCTAGGCTTTGGCCTCTTCGAGGGCCTTGCGAAATTTGACTGTGTCGACTTGATGGCGCGCCACTTCGCGCGAGCCCATGAAAACGACGGGCACGTCGTTCGTGTAGAGTTCGCGCAATTCTTTGTCTTCGTCGATATTCACTTCGTGGAGAGTGGCGCCGAACTCGCGGAGGATGGGAAGAATGGCCGTGCGCGCTTCGTCGCACAGACGGCATTTCGGACGCGAGTAAAGCGTTACGTCACGCGGCTTGGCGACGGCGAGGCGTCCCTGTTCGCTGCGCCGGTAAACGTCTCCTCCGCCCGCCAGATCGAGCGCGCCGGAACGAACCAGCAGCTCGACGGCCCCGGGAATATTGTCGCGGCGCGTTGGATCGCTGCCGCCCGCTATTTCCATCAGCGCGTGAAGGTCAAGCGTATCGCGGCCCAGCTCGTCGAATACTTCCAGAATGCAGCGCGAAATTTCGTCCATAAGAACTCGAATTATGGCCTGATCGTATAGCCCTTTTGAAAAGGACCCATGGCCGGAAAAAAGGCGCGAGAACGGAAAAGCTCCGTGATCTGGCGAATGTGGCCCAGATCGTGAAAGGCCCATTCGTTCATCAATTGCGCGACGCTGATCACGCCGAACTCGGAGTGCTGGCCCTTGCGCGCGAGAACGCTTTCCGGCAAATAGCGCAGCCACGAAAGACTGCGGTCGCGTTCATGGCAAAATACTTTCAAATGCTCGCGCGCCTTGCCGCCGGTGTAGCGTCCGGCTTGATATTGCGCGTTCTGATCGTAGGCGGCGAGTTGCGGCATGTCCGACTGAGCCATGCGCTCGATGCGTTCGCGGAAACCTGCTACCTCGACATCGGCCAAATGCGCGAGTATTTCGCTGATCGACCAGCGCTCCATCGAAGGTTTCCATTGCAGCTGATCTTCACTGGCAAGCGAAACCAGTTTCTCGATGATAATGGGCGTCTGCTCGAGCACGGCGACTCCCGGCAGAGCTGCGGGTTCCAGGGCGGCTTTCATCAATACCTCCAACTTGCCTCGCGCGAATTTGGTGACGATTCCTTTATACCGCAATTGGAGGCATGGAAGAAATACCGCGGAGAAATTTGGAAAAGCTATTTTGCGCGGCACGGCATCCTAGAGATTGCGGACGCCGCGCCGCGGTGACTTGTTCGCGAACGCAGGCGCGTGATACACCGAAGCAGAAATTCTCGCGTTCGAACTTAAGTGGAGGATAAGTGGCGGAAATATTTGCATTCGTCGACGACATATTCTTTCAGGCGAAGATGATGGAAACGGCGAAGCAAGTGAGCGTCGAACTGAAATCGTTTTCGACGGGCGAGGCTTTGTTGGCGGAATTCGAGAAGCAACCGCCGAAGCTCATAGTGGTGGACTTGAATGCGCGGCAATCGCCGATGGAAGTAATCGCGGCGGTGCGCGCGCGAGGCGCGGAAATGCGCGTTATCGGATTTTTCTCGCATGTGCAAACAGAGTTGGCGCAACGGGCGGGCGATGCCGGCTGCACGGAAGTGATGCCACGGTCGAAATTCACAAAAGAACTGGCGGCGATTTTCTCGCAGGCCAAGGAGTAAGGGTACGCATGGGCAGCATAAGAAAAATGAGTGCGACGGCAAAAATCCTGGCGCTGGCGATGATGATTTTTTTGGCCGCGCCCGGCCTGCTTGCGCAAACGCAGCAAGCCGCGCAACCCGATCCGGTGGAGGCGCTCAACAATGCGCTTGTCGCCGCTTGCAAGGAAAACGAGGTAGACTTCGCGAAGTATTTAACCGACGAAAATGCCGCAGCGTTTCAGAACCTTCCAGCGGATGAACGAGCAAGAGTGATGAAGCGCTTCGTGCTTCTTGACGCGCCCGGGAGACCACTGCTTGCGAACGACAATCAAGGACACGAAATTCTGCGTTGCGAAGCAAGCGATGCAAGCGTGGAATTCCGGTTTGGCGCGGCGCGCGTGCATGAGAACCTCGCCTATATTCCCGTGACGCTTACAGGACAAGATGCCATTCAATTTGGATTAGTGCGCGAGGACAGCCGGTGGAAGCTGCTTTCACTGGGCTTGCTGCTGATCGATATTCCGCAACTGCAGAAACAATGGGCCGCGCAGGATCTCGAAGACCGCGAGAAGAGCGCGATCGACACATTGGAAAATTTGGCGCAGGCAGTCGACACCTACAAGCAGGCGTTTGGCAAGTTGCCAGATTCTTTGGCGCAGCTTGGTCCGGCGAAGGACGGGATTTCTCCACAGGCGGCGAAGCTGATTGATGCGGATCTGGCGGCCGGAAGCAAGAATGGTTACAAGTTCCGCTATCGCGTCGCAATAGCCTCGGACAGTGGCGAGCCCGGATTTGAAATTGCGGCAATTCCAACGGAGTACGGGAAGAGCGGAAAACAGTCGTTCCTGCTCGATAAAGATGGGAAAATTCATGCGGCAGACAAGCACGGCGCTGTCGCCACGCTAGATGATCCCATCGTCACGTCAAAAGATTCCGGCACACCATAGCGAGTCATCCAACACGACACCTGAATTCTTTGGACATGCGTTCCTTCCATCTTTCGGAAATTCTCCACATTAGCATTATGCTCTGCAGACCCGGTGAACAGCCCGCAAATGGCGGCTCGGTGCGCAGTGGATGGCACGAAGAGGGCGGCGGCGTCATCTTAGTTGGGAGAGTGGGCTTGGGAGGGTTGGGATGCACCGATTGCTGGCGGTGGTTTTATTTACGGCGGTGTGGGCGCAGTTGGCAGCGGCTCAGATACGGGGTAGCGCACAATATTCGAAGTATGAGGTATTCGGCAACTACCCAGAAATTGAAAGCAATGATCATGTGTTCGACTTCGGAACTGACTTTGAGACTATCCACAAGGATTTTGACAGCGCTGACCGGGGATTTGAGGGCGGAGCAATCCGCAATTTCACGAGATATTTCGGTGTGATGGGTGACGTCTCCGCACATTTCAGCAGCGGCAACATCGCCTACACGGCTCAGCAAATCTGCGGGACTCCGCCGTGTCCCGCGTTCACGCAAAACATTGCAATCAATCCGAGATTATTTAACTTCCTCGGCGGACCTGAGTTCACATTACGAAATCACACGCGGTGGACTCCTTTTGGCGATGTGCTTTTTGGTGTTGCGCACGCAACGGCCTCATTCAAAGCGGATGGACTCTTCATCCATGTGTCGCGGTCAGAGACGGAAACTGGATTTGCGATGAAATTCGTGGGAGGAGTCGACGTTTACATCATCCCGCGAGTGAGCTTTCGAATGAACATGAGCTATGGCCGAGACTATGTGGGATCGAGCGCTTTGCCTCCGCAACGAGTGAAACTCGTCGGGTCGTCAATCGGATTTCTATTTCACCTCGACTGACGACGGAGCCATCCGGGCCGGCAGCCCGCGCAAGGAATTTTGTGTTATGCTGTGGCGTCTAAAAACGGCGCCCCCAGCCGGCCGGAATTCACTCCACGAGTTACCGCAGAAGAGCCTCAGTGGCTCTGTGAATGCCGCCGAATAGCCGCAACGAAGGCCGGAGGAGTGCGCGTAATGGCTACCGGAGAAGCGAACCCTATGGCGGCACGAACTGCAACAACGCAAACTTCAGAAATTCGCATTGCACACTCGCCGGACAGCGACGACGCGTTCATGTTCTACGCGCTGGCGACGGGCAAGCTGCGCGTGCCGGGAATTAAATTCACGCACGTGCTCTCCGATATCGAGACGCTGAATCAAGCGGCGCAGGAAGAGAAGTACGATGTGACGGCGGTGAGTGTCTACGCGTATCCGTTCCTCGCGGATAAATATATTTTGCTCGATTGCGGAGCGAGCTTTGGCGAAGGCTACGGGCCGATTGTGGTTTCGTCGCGCGCAATGAAAAAGAGTGAATTGAAGGGATGCAAGGTCGCGATTCCAGGGACCCGGACGACTTCGTACCTGGTGCTGAAACTTTTTGAGGCGGGCGTCGAGACGGTAACGATGCCGTTCGACAAGATTCTGGACGCGGTGAGCGCGAAGGAAGTGGAAGCGGGGCTGCTGATTCACGAGGGGCAACTGCTCTACGCGGCGGCGGGGCTGCATCGCGTGGTGGATCTTGGCGTGTGGTGGCAGGAGCAGACAGGGTTGCCGCTGCCGCTGGGCGCAAATGCCATTCGTCGTTCGTTGAGCACAGACGTGGCTGTGCAGGTGGCGCGTGCGATTCGCGAGAGCGTCGGCTACGCATTGGATCATCGCGAAGAAGCGCTGAATTACGCGTTGCAATTCGCGCGCGACATGGATCCGGCGCTGGCGGATAAATTCGTGGGCATGTACGTAAATCGGTGGACGCTGAACTTTGGCGAAGAAGGACGCAAGGCCGTCGATGAGTTAGTGTCGCGCGCGAAGTCGGCCGGCCTGATGCCCCCTGGCGCACGCGTGGAATTCCTCAGCGAAAACGCGTAGCGCAGGACGGCCCGCAATGAAATCACCCGGGAAAAGAGTAGCAGTAGCCGTGGCGCTCTGTGCCGTTGCGTCGCTGTGGCTTGCGGATGAATATCCAGCATTCCGTTTCCACGGAGACGGCAGGTTTTCAGGCGGCCCAGTCTTTGGCTATACCGTCACAATGAGACCGATTCCCTTTGCTCAGGCCGGGGAATATGTTTTCCATTTCCGAGGTCTACCCGAACAGGAAATGACACTGGAACTGTATGCGGAAGGAGAGTCAGAGGGCGATCGTGACGAGCTGACGCACTTGGGCACAACCCTTGGCGCTGCTCTAGTTGATCAAAACGGGCGCATACTCTGCCAAGCTAGTACGACGGCACAAGGTAACAGCGGGCATAATTGGGTACTGACCTCCGGGTCGGACGAAGCCGCCTTCTGGCACCGGAACTGTGCTGGCATGTTATTGAAACCGCCCCTAGCGTATACCCTCACCCTTCGCATCAGCAACGTCGACCCGAAGACTCCACGAATCAATCTTGTTCCGGTGCTGCATAGTGACCAACTGGATCTCCTCCCGTAGCCGGGCCACGCCGCTTCCGCGCAACTCGAATTCCTGCACGGAGGAGCCTGAGGCCCAAGGCTTCAGATCGTTTGTACATCGGCAGACTCATTCGCTCTTGCTCTTTTACCCCACACGCCATGTCTTGACGGGCTTTGGCGAATCGAATAGATTCGAGGCTCCGATGCGAATCAAACTGCAAGCTGCTTTTGTGGCTGTGAGCCTTTTCTGCTGTGCTGCGCTTGCGCGCGCGCAGGCCAAACCACAACAGCCGCCGACACCTCGCGAGTATTCGTCGGCGGGAGAAACAGCACATCCGGCATGGCCGCCCGCGGCAGTGCGCGGAGCGCATGCGATGGTGGTGAGCGATGAAGCGTTGGCTTCGGAAGCGGGCGTGGAGATTCTGAAGAAGGGTGGCAACGCCGTGGACGCCGCAGTGGCGGTGGGATTTGCGCTGGCAGTGGTTGAGCCCGAGGCCGGAAACATCGGCGGCGGCGGATTCATGCTGGTGCGCATGGCGGATGGGCGCGCACGGTTCGTTGACTACCGAGAAGAGGCTCCCGGACGCGCGACGCGCAATATGTACGTGGGAGCGGACGGAAAAGTGGTTCCGGGCAGGTCGACGCTTGGGTATCTTTCCGTTGGCGTGCCGGGAACCGTGGCGGGAATGGCGTTTGCACAAAAACATTTTGGCAAACTTACTCTGGCCGAAGATATGGCGCCGGCGATTCGGCTGGCGAAAGATGGCTTTCCGCTTGGCGCGAAACTCGCGGGAACCTTGCGCGGATCGGCAGACCGGCTGGGACAATTTTCCGAGAGCAAGAGAATCTTCCTAAAGGGCGGCGCGCTGTATTCGGCGGGAGAAATTTTTCGCCAGCCAGAGCTGGCCGCGACGCTCGAGCGCATCGCTAAGAATGGGCCCAGCGAATTTTACGCCGGGAAAACGGCGCAAGATTTGACCTCGCAGATGGCGCAGCATGGCGGGTTGATCACGATGCAGGACCTGGCGAAGTATCAAGTGCATCTGCGCGAGCCGCTCGAAGGAACGTACGCGGCGCGGGGCGCGAAGTGGACGATCATCAGCAGCCCGCCGCCGAGTTCGGGTGGGATTGCGATTCTGGAAGCGCTGAATATTCTGGAGCCTTACAAGCTGAAATCGTGGGACGACGCGCAGTCGGTGCACCTGGTGGTGGAGGCGATGCGGCGCGTGTTTGCGGATCGCGCAACTTTTTTGGGCGATTCGGATTTCACGCATGTGCCGGTGGCGGGGCTGCTGAGCGAACAATATGCGGCCGAGCGGCGCGCGACGATTGAAGCGAGCGAGGCGACTTCGAGCAAACAGATTGGAGCGGGAAATCCCGCGCCGTTCGATCATCCGGAAGGAACTCCCGCGGGAGGCGCGCTTGAAAAACTTTCGCCCGAAGATGCTGCCGCGTGGATGGAAGCGGCGGCGAAAAAATCAGGACACACGACGCATTTTTCGGTGGTCGATGCGCAAGGAAACGCGGTGGCGAATACGTACACGCTGAACGATAGTTACGGATCGGCGGTGACGTCAACGGACGGGTTTTTGTTGAATGACGAAATGGATGATTTCACGAGCCAGCCCGGAACGCCGAACATGTTCGGCCTGCTGCAATCGGAAGCGAACGCGATCCAACCGGGGCACCGGCCGCTGAGTTCGATGGTGCCAACGATTGTGCTTCGCGACGGGAAATTGAGTTTTGTGACGGGATCGCCGGGCGGGCCGCGAATTATTTCGGCGACGCTGCTGAGTATTCTGAACTGGGCGTGGCTGGGAATGGACGCGCAGGCGGCGATCAACGCGCCGCGTTTTCACCAGCAATGGATGCCGGACGTCGTACTGATTGAGCCACCGTTTCCTGATGCTATCGCGAACGATTTGGAGCAGCGCGGGTACCATCTTGCGACGCGTCGCGGGTGGATCGGCGAAGTCGAGGCAATTGGGATTGACCCCAAGACCGGCGAGCGGCTGGGCGCGCCTGACCCGCGTCGGCAAGGCGCGGCACGCGGGTATTGACGCGAGCGAGTTTTCCACAGACCATAGAAGGCCGGTGCACGGCTGTTGAGCGCGCCGAATTGTCCGCGGAGCGTTGCGGGACGCGGAAACAGACAACTTCCAAACCATGCAGCGCGTCTTCTCCACCTACCGATACTCGACCCAGCCGCTGACTTCCGTATTGCTGGCGGAAATTGCGCAGGCGGGAATATCGCAAGTGGAAATCTACTGCACGCCGGTGCACGTGAATTACCGCTCGATTGAAACGATTCGAACGGTCGCTGAATGGGTCCGGGAACATGGACTGACGATTCATTCGCTGCATTCACCGACGGAACGCGACCTGCTGCCGGGAAAGCGCGAAAGCGGAATTCCCATTTCAATTTCAGATCCGGAGCGTGTGCGGCGCGTGGATGCCGTGGATGAAGTGAAGCGCACGCTCGAAATCGCCGAACAAATTCCGTTCAAATACCTGGTACAGCATATCGGGGGCGGGCGTGAAGCGCATGACCAGCGAAAGCTCGACGCGGCATTTAATTCGCTGGAGCACTTGACGATTTTCGCGAAACAGCGCGGCGTTTCGATACTGCTGGAGAACACGCCGGGTGAATTGGGAGCACCGTCGAGCTTGCGGCATTTCGTCAAGGATACGCGGCTAGATTTGAAATTCTGCTTCGACGTCGGGCACGCGCACATGGAAGACGGTGTCGCAATCAGCTTCGAGGCAATGCAGGATTTGGTGGTGGAGGCGCACGTCCACGACAATCACGGCGAAAAGGACGAGCACCTGATTCCGTACAACGGGAAGATCGATTGGGACGCGGCGTTGGGAATTTTAGCGGCGGCGCCGAACCCGCTGCCGATAGTGCTGGAACTCCGCGAGCAATCAGCGAGCGCGCCGTCTTTGGCCGATGCGACCGCGGCATTTGAAAAGCTGGAACAGGGTTTGGCGGCGAAGCGGGCGGCTGGATGAAAGCAGTGGCTAGTGACTAGTGGCTAGTAAAAGATAACTGCGGCAATTTTGGTGGTGCGACTGAAACCTGCCAGCGCAGGCAGGCCGCACCTAAAGCAAAGCTTCCTCTCGAAAGGCGAGTTTATGCCGGTGGTGAGCATCGAGCGCGTAGGCCAGCACGTTGACGCGGACGTGACGATTCGCGGATGGCTTTACAATTTGCGCGAGTCGGGGAAACTGCTATTCCCGATTTTTCGCGACGGCACGGGAATTATTCAAGGCGTGATTTCGCAGAAGGAGCATGCAGACGCATTCAACGCAGCGAAAGGGCTGACTCAGGAATCGAGCGTGATTGTGACGGGCACGGTGCGAGCCGAGGCGCGCGCGCCGGGAGGATTCGAGCTGCACGTGAGCGGCGTGGAAGTGGTGCAGCGCGTGCCGGAGTCGATGCCGTACCCGATCCAACTGAAGGAGCACGGCGTCGATTTTCTGCTCGACCAGCGGCATTTGTGGATTCGGACGCCGCGGCAAGCAGCGATTCTGCGGATTCGCGCGGAAGCGGAACGCGCGGCGCGAAACTTCATGGACAGCCAAGACTACACACTGACCGACGCTCCGATTTTCACGCCGGCCGCGTGCGAAGGCACAACGACGCTTTTCGAAGTGGATTACATCGATGACCAGAAAGCGTATTTGACGCAGTCAGGGCAGCTTTATGTGGAGGCGACGGCGGCGGCGCTGGGGAAGGTTTACTGCTTTGGGCCAACGTTCCGCGCGGAAAAATCGAAGACCCGAAGGCATCTGACGGAATTCTGGATGCTGGAGCCGGAAGCGGCGTACGCACACCTGGAAGACATGATGATGCTCGGCGAAGGACTTGTGAGCGCGGTGGTGCAAGCCGTGGTGAAAAATCGCGCGCGGGAATTGGAAATGGTGAAGCGCGACGTGAGCAAACTCGAAAACATCAAACCGCCGTTTCCGCGGATCATGTATGACGAAGCGATAAAAGTCCTGCAGAAAAACGGGAACCCAGCAAAATGGGGCGACGATTTTGGCGGCGATGAAGAGACTATTATTTCGAAGGAATTCGACAAGCCAGTGATTATTCACCGTTACCCCGCGGCGATGAAGGCCTTTTATATGGCGACGGACGAGGCGCGGCCAGAATTGTCGCTGAGCTTCGATATGATCGCGCCGGAAGGCTATGGCGAAATTATCGGCGGCGGCGAACGTTTGTCGAGTTATGAAACGGTGGTGGAGCGGCTGCGGCAGAACAATCTGCCGGAGGAATCGTTTCAGTGGTATCTCGATTTGCGGCGTTATGGCAGCGTGCCGCACGCCGGGTTTGGATTGGGCCTGGAACGCACCGTCGCGTGGATTTGCGGAACGGAGCACATTCGCGAAGTCATCCCCTTTCCCCGCATGCTTTATCGTGTATATCCTTAGGGCTGCTTCGCCCGCCCATTTCTTCAGGGGGACAAGCATCGCATGGCGCAAAAAATTCGCATTCTCGGTGTGCCAATGGACTTGGGCCAGAACCGTCGCGGCGTGGACATGGGCCCGTCGGCGCTGCGCGTAGCGGGACTTCAAGCGCGGCTCAAGCAGCTTGGCTATCAGGTCGAAGACGTTGGCAACATTCCGGTGAAGCAGCCGGAAGAGCAGCACTACGGCGACAAACGCGCGAAATATCTGAAGGAAATCGCGGAGACTTGTCAGGGCCTGGCGGAAACGGTGGAGAAAACCCTTGGCGATGAAATGCTGCCGATTGTGCTGGGCGGCGATCATTCGATTGCGGCAGGATCAGTGGCGGGCGTTTCGTCCTTTTACCGCAAACAATCGAAACGCATCGGTTTTATCTGGCTGGATGCGCACGGGGATATGAATACGCCGGACACGAGCCCTTCGGGGAACGTTCATGGAATGCCGCTGGCGTCAATCATGGGATATGGCGCGCCGGAACTGACGGAGATTTGCGGATTCAAGCCGAAGGTGGAACCGAGAAACATTGCGATGGTAGGAATCCGCGAACTGGACGCGAAGGAACGCAAGCTGGTGAAAGAATCCGGCGTGCACGTTTTTACGATGCGCGAAATTGACGAGCGCGGGATGCGCGACGTGATGGCGGAGGCTTTGCGGTTCGCTACCGACGATACAAACGGCGTGGCGGTGAGTTTGGATATGGACTTTCTGGATCCGTC
>Ga0209168_10003404_pt1 | contig 10968 bp, 12 predicted proteins | sample Coa_R1_FD_187156 | JGI IMG/M metagenome (GOLD analysis project Ga0209168, IMG submission 187156) | Surface soil microbial communities from Centralia Pennsylvania, which are recovering from an underground coalmine fire - Coalmine... | ecosystem: Environmental > Terrestrial > Soil > Unclassified ... | reverse complement strand
AGCAATCGCATTATGTTCATCTTGTGCTATCACACCATATTGAATGCGCGCCATTACCACAAACCAAACAGAAATCACGGCAAACATTGAATAGAATATAAACGGAATAGTTTTAAGATACACATAAAAAGGCTCTGCTATAATTTTATGCGGCGCATGTGCATGTATTCCAGCACTATCAAACTGTGCTAAAATAGCTGCGGCCCATGTTGATAATGGCATAATAATAACAAGCGGCCCACCCAACGAATGTACAATATACGCAAGCTTGGTACGCGCAACACCTATTTTATCTGCAATTGGTTTCATCACAAAACCAACTGTTAAAATGCTCAAATAATCATCAATGTTCAATAAAAAAGAAAGCATGATTGTTGATATTTCCACGCTGCGTTTGGTGCGCATTTTTTTACCAATAATCCGCGCACATCCTGCAGCACTACCCGTAACGGTAAGTAACGTAATAAGCGAACTGATAGCAATTAATAAAGAATATAAATAGATATTATCACTATCAAAAAAATGCGTGCTTAATTTTTCACCGCATAATACCACTGCAGCCATTGGATGACCATGTGCAGCAATAAGTGCAGCAACCATGATACCAATTGCTAGTGAAATATTTAATTGTTGCGTAAAACAAACCACACTAATTACTACCAGAGGTGGTAATAACGAAATCCATGTTAAAGACATACATATGCCCTATTTAATTAAAATCATCGTCGTCATCATATTCATCATCATCTTCGTACTCTTGCTCATCATCACCCTCATCACTTTCACCGCGCAATGCTTGCTGAACAGTCGCTTCAATATCTTCAACTTCTTTAGGCAAATGTTCACTCAAGCAAATACATCCATCTTTGGTAATCCAGTAATTATCTTCAATACGAATACCAATGCCTTCGTGCGGAATATAAATACCCGGTTCTATGGTAATAACATCACCTTCATGAAGCGGCTCATTATAATCACCAACATCATGCACATCTAATCCAAGATAGTGACCAATGCCGTGAGGGAAATATTTGTCATACCCACGAGTAGCTAAAAATTTTACCGCCAAATGATGCAATGATTTATCTGCTTTATCTTTATTTTTAAGCCACATTCCCGGTTTTGCTAATGATGCAATATGCTCTTGTGTTTCAAGAACAATGTTGTAAAGTTCTTTCTGGCGCTTGCTAAATGTTCCTGACACTGGATATGTACGGGTTAAATCTGCACAATAATTTTCAAATTCTGCACCAATATCAATAACAACCAAATCACCATTTTTTAATGTTCCGCTATTTTGATTATAATGCAGCACGGTGCCATTTTTACCGCTCGCAACAATGCTTGGAAATGCGGTGCGCGCATGAGATGCAATCATCATATATTCTAAAGATGCTTGCACTTCTGCTTCTAATACACCATCTTTGAGAGCACTCACTGCTGACTCATGTGCAAGTTCAGTAATTTCTACCGCGCGATAAATCTGTTCAATTTCACTCATATCTTTGCGGCGTCTGCTGATTGCTATCAAGGGAGAAACATCAACAATTGATTTTTGTACTTCAGGAACAAATTTTTGGAGATGATCGAACGTAAATCGTGCATGCAGATATTCATGCCCATTGCGTGGTGCAGTAGTAAATAAAGAACCACCGCTCGCAATTATATCTTTCATGTACGCAATCATATGCGCATATTCATCTGCCGTAAAATAAGGATTTAATTCATATCCGCCGCATTCTTCACCCAATAATTCTATTGCATCAAAACCTAACGCTTTTGCATCACGTTTAATTAACGCTTCAGGCAACATCATCCATTGTGCACGTTTTTCAAAACAGTTAGGAATATATAACGTAGATTTACCGTGCATATCTATCACCAACACGGTACCTGGTTCGGTAATGCCCGTGTAGTAATAAAATGTTTTATCTTGCTTAAAACGCTCACTGCCATGTTCAAATGCTGCATATAAAATTACCGCACCATTATGATGGGGAAATTCCGATTTGATCGCTTCAATAAGTTCTTTTCTGCGCAATGGATACATTGCAGTTTTTTCAGTACGCGGCGCTAATCCGCCAAAAAAATCTGATTTCATGATAACCTTACATTTGTTTTTTAAAACGGACGTCGCTCTGACAATGCTTTGAACACCGTCAATCGATCCATGCCTTCAAGAGATGATCCTACCGGTAATCCACGTGCCAAACAAGAGATAGTAATATTTTTCTCTTTTAATTTACGTGCAATATAACTTGCTGTTGCTTCACCTTCTGGGGTTTGATTGGTAGCCAAAATAAGCTCTTTGATGATTCCTTTTTCTACCCGATCAACCAATGCATTAATCGTTAAATCATCAGCACTTATTCCTTCAAGAGGAGAAATAGAACCGCCAAGCACGTGATATACACCAAAATAACCTTTGGTTTTTTCTATGGCCAAAATTTCTTGCCAGGTTTCTACCACGCATACCACCGATTGATCACGCTTTGATGAGCTACAAAAAATACATTCTGCTGCTGCCTCTTGCCAAAAAAAACAGATTTCGCATTTTTTTAATCTATCTTGCGCAACTTCTAACGCTGCACAAAATTGTGCAATCTGCTGCGGTTGCATTTCCAAAAAATGCGCTGCTACGCGATATAAATTTTTTGATGCAAGATACGGTACTTGCTGCAATACTTTTAATAAATGTGCAAGGGTCGGTAACTCTTCTATCATGATTTTATAACCCCATAAAGAGTGCCATTCGCTCTCCATTATACCAGTTTAAAATAGTCCATTACTTTTGTTTGAATAAAGCCAAATACTCTGCTCATGCAAATATACAATGTTAATCCAGCAGAAAAAGTTGCGCTAATAACACCAAATACAACTGCCATAACAATTTTGGTCATACGTTGTTGCGCATCGCCTCTGGTGTCTTGCATTAAGAGCGTGGTACATATTATTAAAAGAGGCAAAATATAATACGGATCTTTTGCTGAAAGATCAGGAATCCATAACATTGGTGCTTTATATAATTCAAAAGAGCTCGAAAGCACACGACTTAACGCAAAAAAGATTGGTATTTGAAGAAGTAATGGTAATAAGCAACCCAAACCAGGAAGACCTTTTTTTCGGATTAATTCAGTACGTTCAGCAAGCAATCTTTCTGGATTACCTGCATGACGTTGTTCGATATATACCAATTCACGCTGATATTCCATTTGTTGTCTTCTAAACTTTTCTTCATTATTACGCAGAGAAAGAGGCAGTAATAAAATTTGAATTAGCAACGTTAGTAAAATAATAGCCAAACCATAGTTATGCACGTATTTATATAACCAATTTAAAACATGCAACATAATTTTGGCCAAGAAAGAAAGCATACCAGAATAATCCAATGTTTTTTCTAAACGTGTATCAACTGCTGCAATTGAATTAAGATCTTTAGGTCCAAAGTAGAAAGATAACGTCCACGCTGTTTTTTCCGTAACGGTAGGACCTTCAAGAACAGAAATAAGATTGGTTCTATCTTCAAGTTTATAATATGCGCGTTGCACAAAGTCTTGCGGATCGTTGATCATTGCGTTAATAAAATAACGGTTATCCGTTCCAAACATTTCGGGACTAAACCATCCGCGATGAAGATCTAACTGATTTAAATATTTTTTGGTGAAAGCATTGTTTTGATCAATCACAATGGATGAAATAACATCCGTTTCTTTTAAATCAGGCATGTAAGGAACAGGGAAAAATACACGCGGTTCAACTTTGGTTACATGACCATTTTTTGGTGCAACTTCAATTGATAAATCGATTTTAGGTCTTTTTTTATCAATATCAAATCTTTTTTGAATAACCCATTTATCATTACCGCCTACATATAATAGCTCATACGCATGTTCGCTTTCTTGAGCTACAATCAGCGAATAATCAAACGGTGTTGCATCTTGCAATGCCACTAAAAAGCAGCGATTGTGACGATCAGTATCTGCTAACGGAAAAATGGTACGAATGGTTTCCATCTTGCCATTAGATTCTCTTTTAAAATCAATACTATCGAGCGATGCTCCATCAGTAGAAAAGGTAAGATACGCCCATTCAGTATCACACTCTGTCAGGCTTATTTGCGCATGATTCTTATGATCATAAAAATCTACTTCTATATTCAGTGGCTTATATTCTTTTTTCTCTTTTGGTGCAATAAATGATGATTCAGCAGCATCATTATGTGTTGTTCTACTCGGGAAAAAATAATTTAAGGCTATCATGCTTACAAAAGCCAAGCCGAGTGGTAATACTAAGTCTCTCATGTTCATACGTGTACCTTTACAATGATTGGAAAACTGTGATGACTCTCGCTTAATTTTAGCAATATAGGTTACTTAACAATAACTCGCAATTGACTAATTCAGCATATTAATGATACCATAAAAATGATTTTTCATCTAGCCCACCACAGGCGTTTAAAAAACAATAAAAAAGTTAAAAAAGGAATAAGTATTATGAAAATGCAAAAAAGAAAATTCCGTATTGGTGAACTTGCAAACAAACTTGAACTTGAACGCTTTGTTGTACGTTTTTGGGAAAAAGAGTTCAATATAAAAACAAAACGCTCGCAAGGCAGCCAACGCTTTTATGATGAAAATGATCTGAGAAAATTCGAGCTCATCAAACGCCTTTTATATGAAGAAGGCTTCACCATCGTCGGCGCAAAGAAAAAACTCAAAGAAAAAAGCGCCCGTGAAATACCATCTAAAAAAGAATCCATTATTGCTTCACATAAAACAACAATGGATGATTCTGGCAAAAATAATGATAAATCCGCTGAATATGAAAAAATTGAAAATCTCTCGCAACAGATTATTGATTTAAAAAATAAATTACGCAAACTACGAGAGATGTTATAAATTTTAAGTTAAGCGATCTCTTCCGGTATAAAAATACACTATATGCTTAGTCAATCCTTTAAAACGCTCTAAAAGGAAAATAAATGTGTCAGGACCTTTTTGTGCTTCAACATCACATAATTGCTTAATATAATCATTAAACATTTCGGTAAAATTACAAACTCTTTCGTCTTTTTCATCTAAAAAAGCAATTAATTCTTTAATCCTTTTTTGAGGACAATGGTAAATAGTTGATGTACACTCACAATTTAGCTTCTTATCGCCCTCACAAAGAGTTGCCGTTGACCAAATAGTTTGTTCCAGCAAGCCATCCTCCATAGAAAAATGCATACGCATGTCTTTTTTATTTATTTCAGCTAAAAAATATGGCTCATAGAATAATTTTATTACTTTGCTACTATATGGACTCCATATTGTTGGCTGCTTTATTGCTAAGAATTTCAGACTATTCTGCGCAACATAATAATCCTGGGCTACAAACCATAAAGCCTGTGTAAAAATTTTTTTTCTTAAATCTGGCGAAAAAAGTCTTATTTCATAACAAAGCTCTTCTTTATCGGTATATTCATTCCATTTTGGATTTTTTATATGTATTTCTTGATAAGTATACAAATTCTTCAAATATTTATGTGCTTCTTGGGTATCTAAAATATTTTTATATTTGGTGACAAGCCATGGGCAAACGGTAACACATTCTGAAACTCTATCTTCAAAAAATCTTTCTATAGCTTCTGCTTCTTGCTTGTTTTTCCCTTGCGGATATTTATGTAAATAACGCGCAACCGACCAACACTTATCATCATATTCTATGGATATATCAAAAGGATCGCGATCAAATTCCATTGCACCACAACTCTGCACGATCAACAATGCTGCTAAATAATATTTTTTCATACCAATCAATCGTATATATAATGCTTTAACATTAAAGGTTTGTTACCATGTTATAAATCTTACCAATATTCATTTTGTTGAGACTTTTCTGACAAGATATGCTTCTAAGAAACTTATCTGATGCTAAATAAGTCATAAATTGGATATATAATTTTACTATATCCGCATCTTCTTTTACTTTCACAAGCATATCAAGAAGTTTTTGATACTCATGTTCGGTTTTATTAAAAAAATTTATTACATGTGTACAGTTAATCGCTTGAATAGGATTAAATTGGGGGCAATCTACATACAAAGAACAAGTCAAAGTTAACTTTTTATCCATAGGTTCTTGTAATAATTTTAATAAATCATCTCGCATTCTACTTTTAAAATCCTTTGCTAAGTTAATGTTTGCAGCTGAATATCTTGTCTCTGCTTGAAAGGATTGTTCAAACGCTGTGATTGTTTTATTTATAAAACATCCTTTTATTGATTGATGCATTATATCAAAAATCAATTTCTGCGTATCAAAGGGTAACTCTTTGCAAACAGCTACCATTAAGAATGATTTTTTATTTTTGATTTTGTTTCGATAATCTTCTATGCATAATAAAAATTTTTTATTCTTTTTATCAGTTGTTTTTTTGGATGAAAAAAAAATATCTATTTTATTTTTTTCATCTTCGCTTTTTCCTTCAGGATATTTATCCAAATATCTTGCAACTCTACAACATTTTTCATTCTCGTAAGTTGATAACTTTCCCAATCCCATTGCATTACAACCATGTATCGCAAAGAATATCACTAAACTAACAATACTTTTTTTCATAACAATCTACCTTTATACGTATTGAAAACTTTTAGGAATAATAAAATAATAATTTATAGTACCATCATTCTTTTTTTGCGCAATCAGAATTATGTATAAACAAGAAACAAAAAATATGTTATTCTTTACTATCATGATTACAAAAAAATCACATATTCATTTTGTTGGTATTGGCGGTATTGGCATGAGTGGTCTTGCAACCATTTTAAAACAGAGTGGTTACACTGTTTCTGGATGCGATCCTGATATCAAACAAGATACGGTGATCAAACTGCAACAATTAGGTTGTGCAGTGCATGAAGGCAATAATGCTCCCGCATGCAATGATGCAACTATTGATACATTGATATACATACCCATGTATGCCACAACTATTCCTGCAGTCATGGCAGAAATTGAACGCGCGCAAAAAAATAATATTATCACATTATCGCGTGCACAACTGCTTGCACAACTTATGCACAGTAAATATAGCATTGCGGTTGCCGGATCACACGGCAAAACAACAACAACGTCTTTAATTTCTCATCTATTAATTGAAGCAAACCTAGATCCTACTATTGTGGTGGGTGGACAATTAAAAAACATTGGTTCAAACGCACGCATGGGCAATGGTACCTTTTTGGTTGCAGAAGCAGATGAAAGTGATCGTTCTTTTTTAGAATTTCATCCTAATATTGCAGTGATCACTAACATTGATGTGGAACATTTAGAAACATATGCCGATTTAAATGATATCAAAAATGTTTTTCAACAATTTATACACAATATTGCATCTGATGGCATCGCAATTATGTGCACTGATGATGAAAATATTCGTTCACTACTACCTATTAATCGGACTATTATATCATATGGCATTGAACATGATGCTGATTTTATGGCGCGTGATATTGCATTACATGCAAACCATTCATCATTCACCGTGTACACAAAAAACAATGCACTTCTTGGCACCATTACCTTATCAGTTGCAGGTAAACACAATGTATATAATGCATTAGCTGCAATTGCACTTGCACATACGTTGCATATTAACATGCACACCATTGCACAAAGCTTGGCATCTTTTGCTGGCGTTGAACGCAGATTTTCTTTTCATGGCACCTACAAAAATGCTGATGTTTTTGATGATTATGGGCATCATCCCAAAGAAATTGAACACACACTTACTGTTGCGCGCAAACGAGCACGCAACAAATTAAGAGTAATTTTTCAACCACATCGCTATACCCGCACGCAAAAATTATGGAATGATTTTTTAAACGTTTTTGCTACCAGCGCAATTGACCATCTTATTATCACGGATATCTATTCTGCCGGCGAATACCCCATTGTGGATGTTTGCAGTAAACGGTTGGTTGAAGAACTATTACCTATAAACCCTTCATGTACCATACAATACATCCCTTTTGAGACCAATTTTGCATCGATTAAACATGCATTAGACCAAACCATTGAACCTGATGATCTTCTACTGTTTCTGGGGGCCGGAAAAATGCATTTGATTGCACAAAAAATAACTCAATAACCCCATTCAATCGTACATATTGCTTTTTTACCTCCAAAAAACCCTTTTAAACCCTTGCTTTTTACACCTTTCTATTTGTAATATTATAGAGAAGATGAAAAGTATACGCAAAAGGAGATTATCCATGAAAAACTTACAAGGAGTAATGGTTTTAGTGGCGCTTTTGGGCGTTTCTCTAGCCTCTGCATATTATGATAGCAATGGTGTATGGCATGAAGGCGTTGTTGCAGGCGCTCTTGACACTATTACCGGAGGCCGTTATTCAGATGCACCACAAGACCGTGAAGCACGCATAAAAGCTGATCGTAAATTAGAAGATAAACAACGTGATGCACGCAGAAAATATCATGATGAACAAGCAAAAATACAAAGAAAAAAAGAAGATAGAAGAAGTGGTTACTAATTAAAAAAAAGGGAGTCTCTCATGATGAACAAAAAACTAATCGCGTTATTCGTTGCAATCGCAACAGTTACTTCAGTATCTGCATATAGAGAACAACAATATCATACGATCGGTGATGTTGATGGTAATACTTACTACAACAATAACGACCGCAGTGATTATAGATACCGTGATAACCGTAACTATCGTCCAGTTCGTGACACAGCAGGAAACATTGTTGAAGGTACCGGTAACGCTGTAGAAAAAACTGCAGAAGTACCAGGCGATGTTGTTCGTGGTATCTTTGGTCCTCGCAACTAAATAATAGTTAAGTAAAAAAGGCTCATTATGAAAACTATAAATAAAATTATATTTTTCTTTTTCAGCTGCTTTGCATTGCTCAACTTAGAAACAAACTGTTTCTTCAACAATAATAATGCTGCGCTAACTGGAGCAGTTGTAGGTGGTGCTGCAGGCAAAGGAAAAGGAGCATTGGCAGGATTTGCAGTAGGATCCATGATAGACAGCGCTAACAATTCAAGACAACGTCGTTATGACGATCGTAGATATTACGATGATAGATATTCTGACAATGGTTATTACAACGATGGTTATTATGATGATGGATATTATGCAGACGATTATTACTACGGTAATGATGGTTATTATGGCAGAGAATATCCAAACAGATCTTCTCGATCTTCTTACCGAGGATCTCAAAGAAGGAATCAACCATCACAAAGACCAAGCAGAAGAAATTAACATAGTCATCATTTCATCCTAAACCTCTAAAGGGCAAGCATTCGTGCTTGCTCTTTTTATATAGATAAAGATAGATACATGTTCAGATGACTCATTATTTTTTATAAGAACAGTACAATAACGGTAAGGACTTTTAAATTGTACGAGAGTGTGCGGACCTTCAAATGAAACAAGATGTTCCCATCCTAAACGTTCCATGTGGTGCATAAAAAAATCAATTGTTTGTTCACGCGATAAAGGACTTTTATAACCAAGAACAAAATTACCATCTTCTTGTGCAGAAGATGGTATTATAATTCTTTCATCAAAAAGAGGAATTGGTACATCAATAAGCATTGCTTCTTGTTGAATAATAACATCAAGAGAATGATCTTGGGTATTATCAGCTGTTTGCATTATCTGCGGTTGTTGCTGATGAGGAACTTGTTTTGTGCAAGAGGAAAGAAGCAAACAAAACATAATCATCATGCAGCGCATGACCACCATAATCCCCTTTTGAAATAAGTTCACTATCTATTATTCAGATGCGTTCGCTTGCTCTTGACGTTTTTGCATCGTCACTTTTGTTTCAACAACTTGCTTAACATGAGCAGCTTTACCAACTTTTTTACGCAAGTAATATAGTTTAGCGCGACGAACATCACCTTTACTCAGAACTTTAATTTCTTTCACGAGTGGTGAATAGATAGGGAAAATACGTTCAACGGCAATACCGTTGTCAGCAATTTTACGAATAGTAAACGTAGTTGATATGCCATGTTTATGCATTTTAATAACGTTACCTTGAAAAGCCTGAAGACGTTCTTTTCCTGCTTCTTTAATACTTTGTGATACAATAATGGTATCTCCAATGCCAAATGCTGGAAAACCACGATCTTTCATGCCAATGCTACGGATTGTTTCTTTTGTATAAAATGCTGCTTTCATGCGAGATTCCTCTTTGCGTCCCTATTAGGCATAAAGCTTTAAAGGGCTACGTTATTCTATATAATTATTTTAAATATACCTAAAAAACGGTATTTCATCAAACTTTTTTACAAACAATAAGCTTATCCAATTCCTGCGCTCGTCCTGAACTTGTTGAAGGATATCTTCGAGCGCACTAGGATATCTATGAAGCTCGAGGGTTAACACTAAGCCACCTATCCAGGATAATTGCAACCGCCGAGCGCACGGAAAGATGATTAAAGTCAGAAAAACCATCAACAGGCACCAGAAGATAGTCAGATTGCTCCAACACAAACGGTGCCAAACCTTGTCCTGTCCCAAAAACTAACAATACAGGTCTGTCAGATTGCCATACCTTTTTTTGATCGTAAAATGAGATAATTTGTTCCACATTAGCTACTTTGGCAGACGTTGTTACAATCAATGGCTTTTTACCTTCGCGTTCTTCAATCTTTTGTACCGCTTCTTGCAAAGAATTTGCCAGCTGCACTAACTGTATTGCGTCATAGCGGCATCTATTATACTCAAAGCCAATGCCCTTCTTCCAAAAATCAAGCATTTTTTGCACAATTTTTTGTTGATCAAGCAAGGGCGTTACAATAAAAAATTCTTTGACGCCATATGTTTTTGATGAACGAGCAATATCATGAATATCAACCGATGTTACTGATGAATAGCCAAGCCGTTTCTCTTCTCCAATCAACACATCACTATGCATCAATGCAACATAATGGGATGGAAT
>Ga0209168_10003402_pt1 | contig 10972 bp, 6 predicted proteins | sample Coa_R1_FD_187156 | JGI IMG/M metagenome (GOLD analysis project Ga0209168, IMG submission 187156) | Surface soil microbial communities from Centralia Pennsylvania, which are recovering from an underground coalmine fire - Coalmine... | ecosystem: Environmental > Terrestrial > Soil > Unclassified ... | reverse complement strand
GACCAGCTCTCATTGCGTCGCAAGAAACCGAGCCGGGCGAGCGTCTCCAGCCAGAAGAGTGCTCCTGAGAAGTCGGCATCCACCGTGTTCCGGTGCGGCAGCGGGTCGCCTAACACCAAATGCGGTTCGGACATCAGGCGCTTGCCGACCAGGCGCGCAGGCAGGGCGCGCGGCGCGGGCTGCGAGAGGTACGCGTACACATGCTCCATGATGTCGTAGTTCTCGCTGCAAAACCGCGGCATGTGCGCGAGCATTACCAGCGCGTAAATCGACGGCGGCGCAGCCGCCGGTGCCAGCACATGCTGGTTCCCCGCGCGCACAAACGGTTTCTCTGCGAGGGGCGATCGGAGATACGCATCGAAGCGTTCGACGATGCGTCGCGCGGCGCCGCGCAGCCTGGGGTCCGCCTCGTAGCCGGCTTGCGCGAGCGCGGCGGCCGCGGCTTCGCGCAGCATCGCTCTCGCGTGTCGTACGGCTTCTACGTCGGTCGCGCCTCCCTTGGGCGCCAACTCGAACGTGAGGCCCGGATCATCGTCTTCGGCCAACAACCGGAAAAGCGTGCGCCGAGCGCGGACCAACGGAGGCGATTCTCGATCCCAGCCGTATTCCAGGATGCGCCTAACGGCGGGGATGGTTCCGATGCCCTCGAAGTCTTGGGCGCGGGCGCCGGGGATGGTGAGCATCGCGCCATTCCACGTCCCGTCGGGTCGCTGCGACAACGCGAGCGACAAGGCCGGCCCGTAAGAGTAAGGAAGGCCGGCCATCGAGTTCGGCGTGCCGCTCAATCGAGCCACTTCGCTGCTGGCGCGATACTGTATTGGAGATATCGCTGTGCTGAGAATCCAAGACAGCGGAAGTGTGAATGGCTCGGCGGGTGGCGGAGGCATCGGCGCTGGTACGCCCGGCATGGTCGGAACGGTCACAGCGCCCTCGTCTATCACGATAAGTCGTTAGAGGACAACGCAATAGCGTGGCAGCGCCCAAGACGCCCAGCCGCCGGCGCTAACGATATCAGTTTTCTGGCAGCGCGCCAGAGGGGCGAACCCCACCGATCATGCGGCTTCATGTGTTCCGAACTCCTTGCAGCCGTTCAGCCTGGCCACATGCCGCAACGCCACGGCTTAACGCCCAGCTCGCGGGCACGTCCACCTCTTACGAACCAACGAGCGTGCCGTGTGCACGCGATCGAAACTGGATGGAGGCACCATGTTGAGGCTACGACTGGCGGCCCTGGGCGCCGCATTGGCTTTTGGCTTTGCAACCCCTGCTCTCTCCGTCTCCGCTCAAGCGGCCATTCCGCCGGTAGCGCGCGACGTGCGACACGACACGCGCGACATCCGCTCCGATCGTCGCGATATCCGATCGGACACACGCGATGTGCGCTACGAGCGACGCAATCTGAGGAGCGATCGCCGAGGTCTGGTACACGATCGTCGTGCGATCCGCCGCGATAAGCGTCATGGCGACCGCTCCGGTCTACGCGCCGATCGCCGGCACTTCCGCCATGACGTGCGCCGCACTCGACAAGACCATCGCGCGCTCAGGCGGAACCGGTTCGACCGGCGGCGCGACGCGCGAGATCTCCGCTCCGACAGACGGGACCGTCGTCACGACGTCGGGCGAAGCGGCACCCGGTAGCATGTAGGAACCTGCGGCCGATCCGAGGAGGGTCGGCCGCAGGCGCCTGAGAGGAGGCCGCGAGGCGATCGACCCGACACCGGTACATCGTTGGCTTGTGAACCGGTTATCGAACGGTCATCTTGACGGCAAGACCCTCTCAGCGCTGGAGCATGATCGAGAGCCTACTCACACGACCGGTCCAGAAGGTGCCCGATCGCGTCCGCTTCGACGGACGCGTCTTGTTCCTGACCGAGTCTCCCGACCTGATCAAGCGTCAGTTGGCCGGCGAGGATATTTCGTTCGATCCCCACGCGCCGGTAGGCTCGCCATCCCATCCGAAGCTGCGCGACAACATCTCGACGGACGAAATCACTCCGGCCTACATCTGCTATTACTTCGACGAGACGCTCGGTGACTTCCCGTACCTCGGCCTAAAGAGCGGCGAGGAGTTTCCCATCGTACGCGGCGCCGTTCGCGCGGGGCATTTCGTCGCGTCGGTGTCTGGGAAGCGCCGCGGGAAAGGGTCGTCGCGCGAGCAGTCGCCTTACGCAGAGCTGGTGGCCGGCATCCGCTTGGTCATCGCCGAAAACATCGAGCGCATTTATCGCGAGAATTGTCAGAACCTCGGCGTGTTCACGTCAACCGATTTTGGATTGATCGAACGCGTCCGGCGCGGTGAGGAAATTCCGCTCTCGGAATTCACGAAGGATGAAGGCGGCATTTCGCGCGGCATCATCGAGTACGGCGGGTTGTTCAACTACAATCTCGCGCGACTGCAGGGGAAGGTCTCGGTTCCAAGGGTGACGACGCCGCCGCGGCCGATGACCATCGCCGAGAAAATCTTCGCTCGTCATTGGGTGGCCGATCCTGCCACCGGCGCGATCGGCGTTCCGGCGGTCAAACCCGGCGACCAAGGATTCGTGCGCACCGACATTCGGTTCAGCCACGAGTACGTGACGCCGATGGCGGCCATCTTCTTTGACCAACTGGTGGGCACCGACGAGCCGGTGAACGATCCGTCGTCAGTGTTTTTCTTCCGCGACCATCTGACCTTCCTCGATCAAGTGATGCGGCCCGAGCACGTGCAGATGGGTCTCCTCGACGTCGCCAATCAGCTCGAGACCAAGCAGCGCGAATTCGCGGCGTCGAAGGGCATCAAGCTGTACGGGCAGTTGGATCATCGCTTGAATCTCCACGGCGCACTGGCCGCCGCGGGATCCGAGGCGATCTGCCATTCGAAAATTCTCGAGGCGCACGCGGAGCCCGGCCAGGTGATCATTGGCTCGGACTCGCATACGCCGCATGCGGGCGCCGTGGGATGCATCGCGTTCGGCGTCGGGACGACGGCGATCTTCAATTCGTGGATCACCAACGACGTGCGCGTCGAAGTGCCGCAGTCGTTTAAGGTCGTGGTGCGCGGGGAAAAACCGCCTAACATCACGGCCAAGGATTTCATGCTCGAGATCCTGCGCCATCCGTACATCAAGAGCGGCGAGGCGATCGGTCAGATCATCGAGTACGCCGGCGAGGCGGTCGAAGCGCTCTCGGTGGACGAGCGCGCCACGATGACCAACATGGCGGCGGAAGTCGGCGCGTTCACGGGGATCATCGCGCCGGACGAGCGCACGGTCGAGTACCTGGTGGCTCAACGCGGTATGTCGATCGCGTCGGCGCGTGCGCTGTGCGCCGGTCTCGCGTCGGATCCTGACGCACCCTATGTGAAGGTGATCGAGATCGACGCCTCGACGTTGCGTCCGATGCTTGCGTTGCCGGGCGATCCTGGCAACGGCTTGTACGTCGACGAGCTCCCTGGCGACGTGCGCATCGACATCGCCTACGCGGGCTCTTGCACGGCGGGCAAGAAGGAAGACATGGACATGTACGCTCGCGTGTTCGCCGAGGCGCTCGAGCGCGGAGAGCACGTCGCGGAACATGTTCGGTGCTTCATCCAGTGCGGGTCTCGGGAAGTGTTCGAGTACTGCCAGGCGCGAGGCTACGATCGGATCTTCGCCGAGGTCGGTGCGACGTTCGTCGAGCCGTCGTGCGGCGCCTGCATCAACGCCGGCCCCGGCGTGTCGCGCACCAAAGACGAAGTCACCATCTCGGCGATCAATCGAAACTTTCCGGGACGATCGGGACCGGGACAGTTGTATCTGGCGTCGCCGTACACGGTGGCCGCGTCGGCGATCGCGGGGCGGATCGTCGAGTGGACATCCGGGCGCGGCGAGGGTGACGCAGCGAGCACCGATGCGCTCGTCAACGCCTGAACGGCTGCCGGGCGAACACGCCAGGGTTTCGGCCAGCGGCTCGTTCAGGAGCAACCTCTTCGGCACGGCACGGCTCCCGTGATCTCCCATGCGGGGTGAGTTCGTCGACGTAGGCGGCGCGCGCCTGTACTACTACGCGTCCGGCACGAGAGGCGCCGGAGAGCCCGTCGTGTTGATTCACGGGTTCCCCACGTCGTCGCACCTGTGGCGAGACGTGGTGCCGCTCATCCCCGAAGGCCACCGCGTGGTGGTGATCGACCTCCTCGGCTACGGCCGCAGCGATCCGCCTAACGGGCGCGACCTCAGCATCAAAGGCCACGCCGAGCGCGTCATCGGACTGCTGGACGCGTTGCGCATTTCGTACGCGTCGATCGTGGGTCACGATCTGGGCGGCGGCATCGCGCAATACCTGGCGGTGCGACACCCAACGCGTGTGGCGCGCCTCGCGCTCATCGACTCGGTGGCGTTCGACGACTGGCCGACCCGCCAGCTCAAGCTGGCGCGCACGACGCTGCCTCTCACACGATTGCTGCCCGCGACGTGGATCCTGTCGATCCTCCGGTCGGAGCTCGAGCGCGGCTACGCCCACGAGGACAACGGCGCGCGCTCGATCGAGATTTACGTGCGGCCGTTCCATCAGCCGAATGGCCGCGATGTGCTGGTGTCGCACCTGGAGGCGCTGGACGCCGAAGAGACGGTCGCGCTGCAGCAGCGGCTCAAGGACATCGTCGCCCCGACGGCGATCGTGTCGGGGGCACACGACCCGTTCCTGCCGCCGGCGCTGGCCAAGCGGCTGCACGCAACGATTCCGGGCGCATCGCTCGACATCATTTCCGATGTCCGGCACTTCACGCCCGAGGAAGCCCCCGAGACCATCGGCGCGATTTTGACCGGCTGGCTGCAGCGTTAGGCAGGCGGAGCGGCTCGCGTCAGATCTTCCGCACCTCGTCGGCCGCTTCGAGCACGTGGCCGATGTCGCGCGACAGCGCGCGGGCCTCCACGGTGGCGCTGTTCACCTCGCCGATCGCCGATTGCACGCCCGACGCGCGCAGCTTGAGCAGATCCAGCTTGAGATTCTGCAGCGCGATGCCCACGCTCTCGAGCTGCCCAACGAGGCGCTCGCGTCGCGCGGTGAGCTGCAACAGCGACTGGTGCTGTCGCTCGAGCATCGAGAGACGACGCTCGTGCTCGGTGGTGCCGTCGGGTTCGCGCTTCACGGTCGCAATACGCTGTTCCAACTCAGCCATGGCCTGCGGGGACAAGTCGCGATCGAGGTGATGGAGCATCTGTGCGATGGAAGCGGCACGCTGCGCGAGCCCATCGACTGTCGGTCCGACATCGGGAATCAGATCCCGGTCCGCTTTGCCGAGTGAGCCGATGATGGCGACAATGGTCGCGCGGTCGGCGGCGGCGCGGCGGACGGCTTCCCCATGCGGGCCGGCCAGCACGTCGGGCGGCGCGAGCGCGGCCGCATCGATCTCCGCTTGCGTTGGGCCGGGCAGCGCCGGCGCGCTGACGCCCGGCCCAACGGTGCGCACCGCGTCCGGATCGGGCTTCTTGAAGATGCGCTTCCAGGTGACGCCTTCGGCCCACAGCGCGCTCCACTGTTTCATCACCGACGCGCCCATGGCTAACGCAACGAACAGGAACCACGGGACTTCGGGCGACGTGAGCAGGTTGATGCCGGCCACCATGCCGATCACGACGCCGGTGCTCGCCAGGTTGCGCCGGAAGACCGTGATCCGCTCGTCGAGCGGCCGCGCGTGCCACCGTTCCGAGCGCGACATGCGCCGGAGGTCGCGAGCCGAGAGCGCCTGCGCGGCAAAGTGCAGCGGCTCGATGGCAGCCGGTCCGCCTACCGCTTGCGGCGCAACGATCGGGGGCGGCCGCGTCGCCGCCGAGGGCGGTGCGGGCGGTGCGACTCGTGTGTTGTCGGCGGGCGCGAGCAGCGTGCCGCCGGGCGGCGCGATGCGCGGCGGCGCGGACGCCGGCGTGTGCTGCCACGGCACGCGCGGCGCCTCGTCGCGCAGCAGCGCGTCGCGAAACGCCGTCGCGGTGGGCCAGCGGTCCTCGGGCCGTTTCACGAGCGCGCGCGCGATGGCTCCTTCGAGCGGCGGCGGCACGTCGGGGCGCAGCGACCGCAGCGGCCGCGGCGTCTCGCTGATGTGCTTCATCATCATCGCCGGCGTGTTGCCCGCCTGGAACGGCAGCATGCCGGCGAGCGATTGATACGCGACGACGCCCAACGAGTAGATATCGCTGCGGCCATCCACGTCGCGCTCGCCTAACGCTTGCTCCGGCGACATGTACGCCGGCGTGCCGACGGCGATGCCGGTGACGGTGAGACGCGAATCGGCCTCGACCGCGCGCGCGATGCCGAAGTCGGTGACCATCGGCCGCCCGCTTTCGCGCTCGAGGAGGATGTTGTCGGGCTTCACGTCGCGGTGCACGACGCCGTGCGCGTGCGCGTAGGCGAGCGCGCCGGCGACATCGCCGAGAATGCGCCGCGCGTCGGCGATCGAAAGCGGGCCGCGCGCGATGCGCGCCGCGAGGCTCTCGCCCTCGACCAGTCCCATCACGAAGAAGACGATGCCGTCCCGCTCGTCCACCGAGTAGATCGGCACGATGTTGGGATGGCTCAGCTGCGCCGCGGTCTGGGCCTCGCGCAGGAACCGGCGCCTAACGTCCTCGCGAAACGCGAGCTCGGGCGGGAGCACCTTGATGGCGACGGCGCGCTTGAGCCGCACATCCATCGCGCGGTACACCACCGCCATCCCGCCGCGTCCGATTTCGGCGTTCACCTGATACGCATCGCCGACCGCCGCGGTCACGCGATCGCGCATGGGATCCGTCACACGCTACCGCGCTCCACGCGCCGCGCCGCGGGTGCCGGCGGTTCGTCGGGCCTCGTTCACACCGCCCACGACGGCATCGACCTCGTCGGCGAGCGAGCGCGCGCGTTCGGTGAGCAGCGTGATGTGCTGACTCACGCTCGCCACGCCGCCGGCACGGAGGCGGAGCACATCGACCCGCATGCTCTGCAGCGCGAGCGCGCAACTCTCGAGCTTGCCCCATGTGTCGGACCGCCGCCTGACCGCGTCGGCCACTGCCCGGCGGTCTCGCTTGAGCCGCGCCAATCGGCGCACACGCTCCTCGCTGGCGGTGTAGTCCAGCGGATTGGCCTGCGCCTCGAGCGTTGCGATCTCGCGCTCGATGCGATCGGCGTCGTCGGGGCGCGAGGTGCGGTCGAGGTCGACTAACGACAGCGCCAGCGACTGCACACGATGGTACAATCCTTCGGCGGCCGGGATCACGCCCTCGACCAAACTCTGGTCCGATGCCGGCAGCGACATGACTAACCGAAGAATCTCGCCGCGGTCCACTTCGGCGCGGCGCACCGTGTCCGTGTAGCGGCCGAAGTCCGCCGACGGCGTGCCGCCCGGTGTCGTCGGCGCCGGCAACGCCGCGCGCGCCGCCTGCTCGCGCAACCGCAGCTCGTCGCGCTTCTTCTTGTCGAACACCGACTGCGCCTGCTCGACCGTTTCGGATGCCACGTCGATCAGCCGGCGATCCCGCGGTTGTCGGAACACGTCGCGCCAATCGTACCCCGCCGACCAGAGGCGGGAGTACTTGGCGGCCATGTACATGCTCCAGCAGACCGTGATGAACAGCCATCCCGAATCCGAGAAGATCGCCGCCAGCACGATGACGATGTTGACGAGGAAATACTTGTAGAACTTGGACCGGAACGCCTGCACTTCGGGCGCCGACCAGCGCGCGATGTCATCGGGCGTCGGCGTGAGATGGTGTCCTTGGTTAGGCAAGGCAGCAGCGCCGTACGACGGATACGGCGCGACCGGCAGCGGCGACGTGGCAGGCGGTCCCCACGTGGCCTGCGTCGATGTCGATGGTGAGCCCCACGCGGGCTGCGGCGCCGTGTTCTGCGCCGTGCGCGCGGGCATCTGGCTCGCGTCGCCCGCCATCACGGCCTCGAACGCCGCGGCGCTCGGGAAGCGGTTCGCGGGCTCTTTCTCCAGCAGCGCCATGATCGCGTCCGACAAGTCGGGCGGCACGTCCGGTCGAACTTGATTGAGCGGCGCCGGCCGCTCGGAAATGTGCTTCATGAGCATCGCGGCCGTGCTCGACGCCTGGAACGGCAACTGTCCCGCCAGCATCTGATAGCCCACGATGCCTAACGAATAGAGGTCGCTGCGGCCGTCGATTTCGCGGTCGCCCGCCGCCTGCTCCGGCGACATGTAGGCCGGCGTCCCGATGGCCACGCCGGTCGCCGTGAGGCGAGAGTCGGCGCCCTCCTGGATCGCGCGCGCGATGCCGAAGTCCGTCACCATCGCGCGGCCGTCTTCGCCCAACAGAATGTTGTCGGGTTTGATGTCGCGATGGATGACCCCGCGCGCGTGTGCATAGGCGAGCGCGTCGGCCACCTCGCGGAGAATGCGGCGCGCGTCATCCACGGGCAGCGGGCCGCGCTCCGCCAAGCGCTTGGCCAGCGTATCGCCATCCACGCACGCCATGACGAAGAAGACGAGCCCTTCACGCTCGTCTACGCTGTAAATCGGAACGATGTCGGGATGGCTGAGCTGCGCGGCGGTTTCCGCTTCGCGCAGAAACCGCGACTTGATCTCCCCACGGAAGCCGAGCTCCGGAGGGAGCACCTTGATGGCGACCATTCGCTTGAGGCGGCGGTCCTTGGCGCGGTACACGATGCCCATGCCGCCGCGCCCGAGCTCGCGATCCAGCTCGTAGTTGCCCGCCAACGCGCGCTCGACGAGCGCGTTGAGTTCGGCGTCAGAAGAGGTGGCGGTCGGATCGGGCACTAAACGGGTCGCTGGGGGAATACAAGATGCTTAGTGTACCATGCCCGGCAGCGTCTGAAAAGACGACCCGGTCGTCGTGGCAGTTGCATTACGTCAAAGCGACGGGAGGAAGTTGCAAATCCTGCCCGCGTGGCGTACCTCATGCCGGTGGTCGGCATGCGGAACCGGTGCTCCCGCGCGTCGATTCACGCTGTTGGACAGTACTCCCAGAGACTACACGACATGGCACAACGACAAACACTTCCAGTTCTTCCGCTGCGGGGCACCGTGATCTTCCCCGGCCTTACCCAACCGATTGCGGCTGGGCGTCCGGGCACCTTGCGCGCCATCGAGGCCGCGCTCAAGGCGGACCGCCTCGTGTTCGCGGTAGCACAGCGCGACAACACCGATGAGCCGTCACCCGACATTCTCTATTCCATGGGAGTGATTGCGCGCATCGGACAAGTTCAGCGCGGACTGGGCGGCGTGCAGCTGCTGCTGCAAGGCGAGCAGCGCGCGACGTCTCTCCAATACACCACAACCGACAACTATCTCGCCGCGGTGGTCGTGCCGGTGGAGGAGATGAATCCGCTGGATGAGCACGACCCGGCGTTCGAGGCCCTGCACAAGGAAGCGCGTGAGCGGGCCGCCGAGCTCGGCGAGAAACGCGGGCTGCCCGAAGAGGTCGTGCACCAGGTGCTCGATTCGGTAACCGAGTCGGGCAAGTTCGCCGATCTGGTCGCGGGCTACATCGATCTGTCGGTCCCCGAAAAGCAGGGACTGCTCGAGACGTTGAGCGTCGAGGAGCGGCTGCGCCGCGTGTTGGTGCACGTGCAGCGGCAAATCGGGTTGCTCGAGGCGCAGGAAGAGATCAAGTCGCAGGTGCAGGAGGAGTTGGGCCAGCGCCAGCGCGAGATGTATCTGCGCGAGCAGATGAAGGCGATTCAGAAGGAGTTGGGCGACGACGACCAGAGCCGCGAGATGGAAGAACTTCGCGAGAAGTTGTCGAAGCTCGAACTGCCGAAGGCAGCGCGTCAGGAAGTCGAGCGCGAGTTGGGCCGGCTGGAGCGGTCGGGCCGCGAGTCGATGGAAGCGCAGGTGATCCGCACGTACCTCGAGTGGATCGCCGAGTTGCCGTGGAACACGCGGTCGGACGACAACCTCGACCTGAAGCACGCGGCCGAGGTGTTGGACGAGGATCACTACGGTCTGCCCGATGTGAAAGACCGCGTGCTGGAGTTCCTGGCGGTGCGCCAGCTGCGCGCGCAGGAATTGGCGGCCGAGGTCGAGAAGACGGGCGAGTTTCCGGCGGCGAAGATTCGTCCGCGGCGCGATGACGCGACGCCGTCGCTCAACGCGAAGGACGATGGCGATCGCCAGATCACCGACACGCGCGAGGCCAAGGCGCGCGCCATGGCGAAGGGGCCGATCCTGCTGTTCGTCGGACCGCCGGGCGTGGGCAAGACGAGCATCGCCAAGTCGATCGCCCGTGCGTTAGGCAGAGAGTACGTACGCGCCTCGTTGGGCGGCGCGCGCGACGAAGCGGACATCCGCGGGCATCGCCGCACGTACGTGGGCGCCATGCCGGGGCGCATCGTGCAGGGCATGAAGCAGGCGGGGACGAAGAATCCCGTCTTCCTGCTCGATGAGGTCGACAAGCTCGGCGTCTCGTTCCAGGGCGATCCGGCCAGCGCGCTGCTCGAGGTGCTGGATCCGGCGCAGAACGACACGTTCACCGATCACTACCTGAACGTGCCGTTCGACTTGAGCGAGGTGTTGTTCATCGCGACGGCCAACTTCATCCAGAACATTCCGGCGCCGCTGCTCGACCGCATGGAGGTGGTGGAATTCTCGGGCTACACCGAGCGCGAGAAGGCGGAGATCGCGAAGAAGTATCTGATTCCGCGCCAGCTCGAGGAGTCGGGGTTGTCGGACAAGGGTGTGGTGTTTGACGACGACGCCGTGATGAGCGTCGTGAGCAACTACACGCGCGAGAGCGGCGTGCGGCAGCTGGAGCGGCAGATCGGGGCGGTGGCGCGCAAGGTGGCGCGGCGCATCGCGTCGGGGGAGCCGGTGCCGCACGAGCTGACGCCGACGGACGTCCGCGAGCTGTTGGGCCGGCCGAAGGTGCACCCCGAGCACGCGGCCGAGGAGAACGAGGTGGGCGTGGCGACCGGCATGTACTACACGCCGGCCGGCGGCGACATCATGTTCGTCGAAGCCGCCGTGCGCCGGCTGTACGGTGCCGCCTCGCCCGGGAGCATCACCGAG
>Ga0209168_10003401_pt1 | contig 10973 bp, 6 predicted proteins | sample Coa_R1_FD_187156 | JGI IMG/M metagenome (GOLD analysis project Ga0209168, IMG submission 187156) | Surface soil microbial communities from Centralia Pennsylvania, which are recovering from an underground coalmine fire - Coalmine... | ecosystem: Environmental > Terrestrial > Soil > Unclassified ... | reverse complement strand
TGTCCACGCTGGCCAGCGCATCGTCGAGGATCAGAATCCGCGGATTGCGCAGCACCGCCCGCGCCAGCGCCGTGCGCTGCTTCTGCCCTCCCGAAAGCGTTAGCCCGCGCTCGCCCACCATCGTCTCAAACGCGTTCGGGAACAGCTCGAACTCGTCGCGGATATGCGCCGCCTGCGCCGCGCGCTGCACCTCCGCCGGATCGGCCCCCTCCACGCCAAACGCAATGTTGTCGCGAATGCTGGTGGAGAACAGAAACGTCTCCTGCGGCACCAGGCTGATCGCTGCCCGCAGCGCATCCAGCGGATATTCGCGGATGGGGCGTCCATCGATCAGCACTGTGCCCGGCGGCGCGTCATACAGCCGCGGAATCAGGCTCACCAGGCTGGATTTGCCCGAACCCGTCGGTCCAACCAGAGCCAGACTCGATCCCGCCGGAATCCGCAGCGAAATACCGTGCAATACCTCAACGGGCTTCGCGGCCCCAGTCGCAAGCGGATAGGCAAAGTGCAGATCGCGAAATTCCACCTCGCCCTGAACATTCACCTGCTCCGTCGCCAGCACCGCATCCCGGTCGTCAATCGTCGGCTCCGCGATCAGCAGCTCGTGAATGCGCCCCACCGAAGCCGTCCCGCGCTCAAACAGATTCACCACATACCCCAGCGCGATAATCGGCCACATCAGCATCTGCAGATACATCGTGAACGCGACAAAGTTGCCGATGGAGATGCGGTGCGTGAGCACTTCATGGCCGCCCACCAGCAGCGCAATCACCATGCCCACCCCAAGCATGAATTCCAGCGTCGGCCACAGCATCCCCATCAGCCGCACCAGCCGCAGCGCCCGCCGGATGTACTCCTGGTTCGAGCGCTCGAATGCCCGGATCTGCGCCTCTTCCTGCGCGAACGCCCGCACCAGCCGCGCTCCCGAAAAGTTCTCCTGCGCCTGCGCCGAAATGTCCGAGAACATCGCCTGGATGCGCTCGAAGCGGTCGTGAATCTTGCGCCCCATCACCTGGATCAGCACCGAGGCGAGTGGCATCGGCGCCAGCGCCGTCAGCGTCAGCCACGGGCTGATGCGCACCAGATAGTAGAGCGCCAGCACCGAGAAGAGCACCGTATTCGCCGTGTACATGATCGCCGGACCCAGCAGCATGCGCACCGCCGCCAGGTCGTTCGTCATCCGCGCCATGATGTCGCCGGTCCGATGCTCGTGGTAATACGACGCCGCTTGCTTCTCCAGCTGGCTGAATAAATCGTTGCGCAGGTCGAACTCGATGTCCCGCGAGATGCCGATCAGAATCCATCGCATCCAGAACAGCATGATCCCGTGCGCCAGCGTGATGCCGATGATCAGCCCGGCATACCCCAAAATCTTTTGCCACGTGACCCGGATGCTCAGGTCGCTGATTGCAAACCCGATCACCCGCGGAAACTGCACCCAGATCAGGTTCGCGACGATCGTGCACAGGCAGCCCCATGCATACCCGCGCCAGTAGCGCAGCATGTAGGGGTAGAGAGGCTTGAGCTTTGGGAACATCGGCTTCCTTATGTAGATGTTCGCAGCAGCAGCCAGGCTCCAGCTAATCCGAAGAGAAGATCGGGGGACCAGGCAGCCAGAACCGCGGGCAGCCAGCTTACGTTGCCCATGCTCTCAAAAAAGGCCGACGCCGCGTAATACGCCACCGCCACCCCAATCGCGATCGCAATCCCCGAAAGCGACCCCCGCTTGCCCATCGAGAGCGCGAAGGGAATCGCCAGGATCCCCATCACCAGCGTGATCAGCGGATACGCCAGCTTATGATTCAGCTGCACGCGCAGCGGAACCGTGTTGAACCCGCTCTGCCGCAGCGAGTGGATGTACCGCGCCAGCTCCCCAAAGCTCATCTCCGACGACGGCCGCACCTCGCGCGTGAAATACGACGGCGGCTCGTAGACCTCCCTGAACGTGCTCACCGGGAACGTGCGATAGCCGGTCACCGCTTCGCCCTGGAAGTCGCGCTCCCAGCCGTCCTCGAAAACCCACGCCTGCAGGTTCGGCTGCCACTGGGCTGTTTTCGCGTGAATGCGCTTCACCAGCGTAAAGCTGCCGGGATCGAACTCGAAAACGCTGATGTTCCCGAACGCGTCGATCTCCGGATCGAAATATTCGTAGTAGAAGATCGTGCTCGGCTCCCCGCGCCGTTCCTGGCCGAACATCCAGTTCCGCCCCGGGTGCTCGAACGTCTCCGCCGGCTTGCCCTTGATCACGTTACGCAGCGCTTCCTGCTTGCGGTTGGCCTGCGGCAGGTAAAGCTCGTCGAAGGCGAACAGCATCACCGAGAGAAACGCCGCGATCACCAGAACCGGCACGGTGATCCGATACAGGCTGATCCCCGTGGCCTTCATGGCCGTCAGCTCGCTGTTGCGATTCATCAGCCCGAAGACCACCAGCACCCCGATCAATACGCTCAGTGGCGTGATCAGGTAAATCATGCTCGGCGTCAGGTTGATCAGGTACTCGCCCACCGTCACCAGCGCCGTCTTGTTGCGGATGATGTCGCCCAGCAGCTCAAAAAACGTGAAGACCAGCATCAGCAGCACAAACGTGATGAGCACCAGCCCGAACGTCACCAGGAATTCCCGGAGCACGTACTCATCCAGAATCAGCGGAAACCGCCCGCGCCCGCCTCGCCGCCGTGTCGGAAAGCTCAGCGCGGCCGTCGACTCAGCCGGTTTGCTGGTGCGCAGCCGGATCCAGTTCGCCGCCGCCGCCAGCTCCGCCAGCAGGCCGCCTCCCGTTGACATCTGGCGCAGCAGCACAACGCCGCAAACCCCGAACAGGATGTTCGCTTCCCACACTCCCGCCCACGCTGGAATCTTTCCCTGCCGCGCCAGGGCCGTTCCCGTCGAAGAGAGGAAGTAGTAGATGAACACCAGCGCAATCGTCAGCACGAATCCGCCGCTCTTCCCGCCTCGCCGCGACGAGATGCCCAGCGGCACCCCCACCAGCATCAGCACCAGGCAGGCCGCCGGATAGGCGAGCCGCTTCTGAAATTCAATCTGGTACAGCAGCGCATTCTTGCCGTGCGTGCGCGCCAGCAGCTCCGCGTTGTTCATTGCCAGAATCGGCGTGTCGCTCTTGCCCAGCCGCACGTCTTCCTGCCCGGTCGTCTGGATAGGCAAGTCCGTCTGCGCAAACGTCGACACTGTGTAGTCGTTCGGCTGGCCGGCCACCGTCGAGTGTTCCTGGCCGTCCCGCAGCCGCATGGTGATGGTCTGGTGCGGTCCCGTCACCACCGTCGCCCGGTCGGCCGTAATCACCTTCGGCGCGTTCGGATCGCTCACGTCCGCCAGAAACACCTGGCCCCAGTTGGCCGCATGCTGCGCGGCGCGAACGTCCTGCACGTACAGCACGTAGTTCCTGAAGTCCTCGTAGAAGACCCGCGGCTGCACCTCGAACGACGCCTGCGCGTTCACCAGCGCGTTCTGCTCGCGCAGCATCGCCGCCGTGGCCTTCGGCGCGAAATACATGGTGTTCGCCAGGCTCACGGCCCAGGCAGCGGCGGCAATCATGCCCACGATGCGGACAAAGCTCCACACCCCCACGCCCGAGGCGCGCATCGCCGTCACTTCGCTGTCCGCCGCCAGCCGGCTCAGCCCCAGCAGGATGCCCACCAGCACGGCCATCGGAATCGTGACCGTGAACATGTCCGGCATCATGAACAGCACGATCCGGATCACCGCCCCAAACGAAGCGCTGTTCCGCACCAGCAGCTCCAGCAGCGCCGGCAAATAGCGGATGAACAGCACAAACGTGAAGATCACGCCGCCCAGCAGCGCGTGCGACACCACTTCCTTCAGAATGTACCGGGTCAGAATCCGCACGGTTCGGGAACTTTCCGCCTTCTAGTGTACGGCCTCAGCTCCGCCGCCCGCGTCCCGGCCGCTTTCTGCTGGCTCCGGCCTGCCCGAACGAGTCATCCTGTCAGCCGTGTATCATCACGAAACGTTCGGGGTTTCCTTCGGAGACTGATAATGATCGTGATCACGGGAGCGACAGGAAGAACGGGCGGCGCGGCCCTCAGAGGCCTGCTCCAAAAAGGCGCAAAACTCAGACTTGTCGGAAGGAACCTCACCACGCTCCAGCCCCTTCTGCACAATGGCGCGGAGCCATTCGCCGGGGACCTCGCCGACACCCCTTTCCTGTCGAAAGCCTTCGAGGGTGCAACGGCGGTGTACCTTGTGGTGCCAGAGGATACTTCACAACCAGATTTGCGTGCGCATCAGGAACGGATCACGGATTCCTTTGCCGCCTCGGTTTCAAAGGCGAAGGTACCTTACGTTGTTGCAGTCAGCAGCATCGGTGCACAGCATCCCACCGGCACGGGACCCATCGTTGGTTTGCACAACCTCGAACAGAAACTGAACGCCGTGCAGGGCCTGAACGTCTTGTTCCTGCGTCCGGGATACTACATGGAAAATCTCATGCTCAGCCTGGCTCCCTTGTGCTCAATGGGATGGCTCCCGGGCGGCATGCGGGCCGACTTCTCCATGCCGTGGATCGCCACCCAGGATATCGGAGCATACGCCGCCACGCGTCTGCTTGCATGCGACTTCTCGGGCAGTTCCGTTCAGGAACTCCACGGTCAGCGCGATCTCTCAATGAATGAAGCGGCGGCCATTGTGGGTAAAGCGATCGGCAAACCCCAGCTTAAATATCAGCAAGTTCCGTTTCCGGCACTCGAAGCTGCTCTGGTCGGGATGGGAATGCCCAGCAAAAATGTGGCGCTGTTGATTGAAATGTGGAACGGAGCAAACGGTGGTCTCATCGTTCCTCAGCAGTCGCGGTCCGCGCAGAATACAACGCCCACCACACTTGAAACTTTTGCTGCCGAGGTTTTCGCTCCCGCATACCGCACCGCCGTCGCTCGCAATTAAACAGCGCCGCATGGCGAGTTCGGGAATTCCTCACATTTGCGGATCGATTACCTCCGCCATCCCGCCTCCTTCGCCTCCCCCGCCCAGCCATATGTCGCATATCACCTGAAAGTTGTGATCATCGTCACAACCCTTCCTTCGATCGTTCGTAACCACGACCCAAAGGTCGCAGATACTGTGCCTTATTCCTGAGTTAGCCTGATTTCAACAGCGGGCTCTGGGGAGGGCCTTACGTTATGGTCGAGATTTTGGTCTTCTATCATATGGGCGGCGTCATCATGGACGACGAGCAGAAAAGACGCCAATGGGAAAATGATCCGGCGGGCTGGTATTTCTGGAGCGGCACTCGCAACGGTGAGCGGCTTCTGCACGGCCCCTTTGAATCGCGCGAGCTGGCCCAGTTCCAGTTGCACTGCAGTGTTTAATCCCTCCAGGACTGTCGCCGCGATGGATTGCTGGCATCGCTCGCCCTTGTCAGCCGCCGAGGAATGAATTAGAAACTCCATTTTTTCGCAACTCGCTATTCTGAACTTAGAAGCAGAAATCGCAAAGGCCTCACCGCTCCGGTGAGGCTTTTTGCTTTTGCTCCTGTTTTTTGCTGGCCGCTGGCTGCTATCCGCGTCGTGGCGTGAACTTCCGCAGCCGCAGGCTGTTCGTCAGCACACTCACCGAGCTCAGCGCCATGGCCGCGCTCGCAATCGCCGGGCTCAGCAGGATGCCGAACGCCGGGTACAGCGCCCCCGCCGCAATCGGAATCCCGAGCAGGTTGTAGCCGAACGCCCAGCCCAGGTTCTGGCGCATCGTCCGCAGCGCGCGGCGGGCCAGCAGCACCGCATCCAGGATCTGCCCCGGCTCCCCATGTAGCAGAATGGCATCCCCGGCCTCCCTCGCCAGATCGGCCCCCGTGCCCATCGCCAGCCCAGCGTCGGCCTGCGAGATCGCCGCGGCGTCGTTGATGCCGTCCCCCGCCATCCCCACGCGATGACCCTGCTGCTGCAGTTCCCGAATCTTCTCGAGCTTCTGGTCCGGCAGCAGCCCCGCCCAAACCTCTTCAATGCCGGCAGCCTGTGCGATCGCCTGCGCCGTCTCAGGAGCGTCGCCTGTCAGCATGGCAGTGCGAACGCCGATCCGGCGCAGTCCCGCCAGCGCCTCGGCCGCCGTCGGCCGCAGCGAGTCGCGCGCTTCAATCATCCCCGCTGGCACGCCATTGATCGCGACATACATCCGCGTCGCCCCCGCCCCGCTCGCTGCCGGGTCCGGACACGGGCACTCGCCCACCTTCAGCTCATCCATCAGCGCCTGATTGCCGGCCGCCACCGATGCACCATGCACCCGCCCCTGAATCCCTTTGCCTGGGATCGCCCGCACTTCCTCGGCGCCCGGAATCACCAAACTCCGCTCCTCGGCAGCCGCCAGAATCGCCCGCGCCAGCGGATGCTCCGACCGCTGCTCCAGCGCGGCAGCCATGGCCAGCACCTCGTCTTCCGTCCCGCTCAGCGCGCGGACGGCCGTCACCCGCGGCTTGCCTTCGGTCAGCGTGCCCGTCTTGTCCAGCACCAGCAAGTCGATCCGCGCCAGCCGCTCCAGGCTCTCGCCGCCCTTGAACAGCACGCCCAGCTGCGCGCCCCGCCCAATGCCCACCGTCAGCGCCGCCGGAACCGCCAGCCCCATCGCGCAGGGGCAGGCAATCACCAGCACAGCGATGGAAACGCCGAACGCCTTGCCCGCTCCGCCGCCCGCCAGAATCCAGATCAGAAACGTCGCCGCCGCCAACACCAGCACCGTGGGAACAAAAACCGCGCTCACGCGGTCGGCCAGCTGCTGCATCGGAGCGCGCGACGACTGCGCCTCTTCCACCAGCCGCATCATCTGCCCCAGCACGCTGTCCGCTCCCACCGACGTCGCCCGGTACTCCAGCGCGCCATCGAAGTTCAGCGAGCCGCCGATCACGCGATCCCCCGGCTTGCGCGGGACCGGCATCGACTCGCCCGTAATCAGCGACTCGTCAATCGACGTCTCGCCCGAGAGGATCAGCCCGTCCACCGGCACCCGCTCCCCCGGGCGCAGGATGACGATGTCGTTCGGCACGACCTCGCCCAGCGGAACTTCAGCCTCGTTGCCGTCGCGCACCACCCGGGCGAAGCTGGGCTGCAGCTTCATAAATTCGTTCAGCGCATCCAGCGTCCGCCGCTTGGCGCGCGCATCGAGCCACCGCCCCAGCAGCAGGAACCCAAGGATCAGCAGCACCGCGTCGTAGTACACATCCGCGCGCAGCCCGAATCGCGTGAACACCGACGGCGCCACCGTTGCGGTCACCGAGTAAAGAAACGCCGCGCCCGTGCCCAGCGCGACCAGCGTGTTCATGTTCGTGCTCAGGTGGATCGCCGCTGTCCACGCCTGCCGGTAGATGATGCCGCCGCCCCAGATCATCCCCGCCACCGTGATGGCGAGCATCGCGTAGTTCATCGGCGCAGGCGCAAACCAGGCGTGCCCCTGCATCATCGCCAGCACAACAACCCCGCCGGCCAGGGTGAAGAAGGCCTTCATCCGCAGCGGACGCTCGTCCGCCGCCGTGTCCGCAGCCGGCGCGCCCGCTTCGACCGGCATCGCGGCGTCATAGCCCGCCTCGCGCACGGAGGCAATCAGGTCTTCCGGTTTGGAGACCGCCGGATCGAAGCTGACCCGCGCTGAATTCGATAGCAGATTGACTGTGGCCTCGCGGACGCCCTTTGTGCCGCGCAGCGCGCGCTCCACATGCCCCTGGCACGCGGCGCAGCTCATCCCTATCACCGGCAGCGTCACGGTGCGGCTCTTCGCGGACGCAGCCGGTTTCTTTTCGACCTCGGCTGTCTCTGTGGCTGGCATGATGCCTCCGGGCCCTCGAGCCTGTTTGGAAAGGAGTGATTTGAAAGGGCACGGCTTCAGCCGTGCCGCCAGGTGTCGGCAGGATCAACGGGCTTCAGCCGGCATTCCTTCGAAGAGGCCGGCGTGGATCACACGCTCAGTGTTCGACGGCCGCCGGATAGCCGGCCTTCTCCACCGCGCCCACGATCGTGCTCTCCGGCACATTCTCCGGCGCCTGCACGCGCGCCGCGCCCACCCGGACCTCGCCTACCTGAACCCCGGGAATCTTTTCCAGCGCCCCCGAAACCCGCTTCACGCAGGCCCCGCAATGCATGTTTTCAATCCGCAGAGTCACTTCGCGCATCAACAGCTCCTCTATCCATGATGCACCCGGCACCTCCTAAGACTCATGCCCCGCATCTACACTAACCCTTGATGCCCCGCAGGATCGGCATTCACCTCTCCACCGCCGGCGGTGTCTACCGCGCCGCCGAGCGCGCCCGCGACCTCGGCGCCAACACCTTTCAGATCTTCTCCTCCAGCCCGCGCATGTGGCGTCCCCAGGCTCTGCCTCCCAGCCACTGCGAGCAGATGCGCCGCCTGCGCCAGGAATACGACTGCTTCCCCCTGGTCATCCACACCAGCTACCTCGTCAACCTCTGCAGCCAGACCGAGCTCTTCCGCCAAAAATCCATCACCGCCTTCCGCGGCGAGATCGAGCGCGCGCTGGCCCTCGGAGCCGAGTTCCTGGTCGTTCATCCCGGCTCGTGGCGCGGACTCACCCGCGACCAGGGTCTCGCGCTCGCTGCCGACAGCATCGCCCAGGCCATCGATGGTATTCCGCTCGACGACTGCGACTTCCGCATCCTCATCGAGAACACCGCCGGAGCCGAGTTCTCCCTCGGCGGCAGCTTCGAACAGGTCACCGAACTCCTGCACCGCCTGCGCCCCATCGTCCCCGTCGGCGCCTGCCTTGACACCTGTCACTGCCACGTCGCCGGATACGACATCGTCACCGAACCCGGCCACGAGGAAACCGTCGCCCTCCTCTCCCGCACCATCGGCCTCGAGCAGGTCCGCGTCTGGCACATGAACGACGCCAAAGCGCCGTGCGGCTCCCGTCTCGATCGCCACCAGCACATCGGACAGGGAACCATCGGCCTGCCCGCCTTTCGCCGCCTGCTCAACGATCCGCGCTTTGCCCATTGCGCCTTCATTGCCGAAACACCCATCGACGAGCCCGGCGACGACCGCCGCAACGTGCAGACGCTGCTCGCACTGATCGACCCGCCGCCAAAACGACAGAAGACAGCCACTGGCAAATAGCCCCTATCCGTTCCCATCCCCTACACCCTATCCCCTACACCCTAACCCCTGCCCCCCTCCCATTCCCGACTACAATCAAGACTGAGCTATGTCCACAAAGGAACAGCCACGAGCCGCCGTCGCAGCGACTGCGGGGAACGCCGATTCTCAGGCCCAGGAAATCCGCTACAACCCCGCCGAAATCGAGGCGCGCTGGGCCGAGCAATGGGACGCCCAGCCTGGCCTCTATGCCGCCGAGCCGCCCACCTCGGCCCGGCCGAAGTATTACGTCCTCGGAATGCTGCCCTATCCCTCCGGCGCGCTCCACATGGGCCATGTTCGCAACTACTCCATCGATGACGCGCTCGCCCGCTACATGTGGATGCAGGGCTACAACGTGCTCCACCCCATGGGATGGGACGCCTTCGGCCTGCCTGCGGAAAACGCCGCGCTCAAGAACAACACGCCGCCGAAGCAGTGGACTCTCGCCAACATCGCGGCCATGAAGCGCCAGATGAAGCGCCTCGGCCTCGCCTACGACTGGGACAACGAGGTCACCACCTGTTTGCCCGACTACTACCGCTGGAACCAGTGGTTCTTCCTGCGCATGTTCGAGCGCGGCCTCGCCTATCGCAGGAAGAGCAAGGTGAACTGGTGTCCGCAGTGCGCCACCGTGCTGGCCAACGAGCAGGTGGTCAACGGCTGCTGCTGGCGGCACGAAGAGCAAATCGTCGAGCAGCGCGACCTCGAGCAGTGGTTCCTCCGCATCACCAGCTACGCTCAGGAACTCCTCGATGACCTGAACAATCTCGACGGCTGGCCCGAAAGAGTGCGCACCATGCAGCGCAACTGGATCGGCCGCAGCGAAGGCGCGGAAGTGAAGTTCGAGCTTGAGGACTGGACCAGCGTCCCCGAAGACGAGCGTCGCGCCCGCAAGGGCACCGCCATCCTGCCCGCCGAGCCGACCGCGAAAGGCTCAGGCCGGTTCATTCCTGTCTTCACCACGCGCATCGACACGATTTACGGCGCCACCAGCATCCAGCTTGCGCCCGAGCATCCCGTCGTCCGCGACATGTGCGTCGTCAATCCGGACCTCGAGCAGTCCGTTGCCGATCTGCTCGACCAGCAGCGCAAAGCCCGCGAGGCCGGCGACGTCGGCGCCATCGAGAAGCACGGCGTCTTCACCGGACACTACGCCATCAATCCCTTCAACGGCGAGCGCCTGCCCGTCTGGGTTGCGAATTACATCCTGCTCGACTACGGAACCGGCGCCATCATGTCCGTGCCCGCGCATGACGAGCGCGACTACGAATTCGCGCAGAAGTACGGACTGGAGATCCGTATTGTCGTCCTGCCGCGCCGCAATGGAGAAGCCATCGCCAACGGAGACCGCGAGTCGCTCCTGCCGTACACAGAAGAGGACTCGCTGCTCATCAACTCCGGCGAGTTCAGCTCTCTCGGCTGCCACGAGGCGCAGCACGCGATGGCCGCTTATGCCGAAAAGCACGGCTTCGGCAAGGCCACCATTACCTGGCGCCTGAAGGACTGGGGCATCAGCCGCCAGCGCTACTGGGGCACGCCCATCCCCATGCTTTACTGCGAGACCTGCGGCATCGTCCCCGTGCCCGACAGCGATCTCCCCGTGCTGCTCCCCGACCACGTCGAGATCACCCAGCAGGGCGGATCGCCGCTCGCCCGCGTGCCGGAGTTCGTCAACGCCTCCTGCCCCAAATGCGGCGGACGCGCGCGCCGCGAAACCGACACCATGGACACCTTCGTCGATTCGTCCTGGTACTTCTACCGCTACACCGATGCGCGCAACAACGCGGCCCCGTTCTCCTCCGAAAAAATCGCCTACTGGTTCCCCATCGATCAGTACGTCGGCGGAGTCGAGCACGCCATCCTTC
>Ga0209168_10003399_pt1 | contig 10975 bp, 9 predicted proteins | sample Coa_R1_FD_187156 | JGI IMG/M metagenome (GOLD analysis project Ga0209168, IMG submission 187156) | Surface soil microbial communities from Centralia Pennsylvania, which are recovering from an underground coalmine fire - Coalmine... | ecosystem: Environmental > Terrestrial > Soil > Unclassified ... | reverse complement strand
ATTCGCGCGCTTTGTGAAGAGGCGGTGCGCTTCGGTTTCGCCTCCGTGTGCATAAATCCGTGCTACGTGCCGCTCGCTGCTGATTTGGTTCGGGGCTCAGCTGTGAAGGTCTGTACCGTCGTGGGTTTTCCGCTAGGTGCGACGCTTCCGCTCGTGAAAGTTTTCGAGGCGGAGCACGCGATAAAAAATGGCGCGGACGAAATCGATATGGTCATCAACATCGGCGCGCTGAAGTCCGACGACGATGAAGCCCTCGAGGCGGATATTTGCGGCGTTGTCGACGCCAGCCATCGCGGCGACGCGATCTGCAAAGTAATTCTCGAAATGGCGCTGCTCACCGGAGAAGAAAAAATCCGCGCCTGCCGCGCGGCAAAAAATTGCGATGCGGACTATGTGAAAACTTCCACCGGTTTCGGTCCCGGCGGCGCTACGGTGGAAGACGTCGCGCTGATGCGCTCCATCGTCGGCCCGGAAATGGGAATTAAGGCATCGGGCGGCATCCGCACTCTCGCCGATCTGAAAAGCATGCTTGCCGCCGGCGCCACGCGCATCGGTTCAAGCTCCGGCGTGAAAATCATCGAAGAAGCCCGCCGCGCCGCCGCCGAATGACCCCGTTGCAGCGCGTTTCGACTTGTTAATTTCGCAATTCACGCCAAGCTCGCGAATGTTCTTCTGTTTCGCCTGCTATAATAAATAAGTCAAAGCGCATTGCGACGTGCGAGTCGTCGCGTCCGCCAATCTCATCTAATAGGGAATCATGGAACCTGTAGAACTGAACGTTGCTCAGGAACTGCCCGCCGAAGTGTTGGCGACGATGGCCGAAATCGGCCAGGAAATCAACGCGTCGCTGAATCTGGACGAAGTGTTGGCGCACGCGGCGGCGCAAATCAAGCGACTGATCGATTATGAAATTTTCGCCGTGCTGCTGCTCGACGAAAATGCGCACGAACTCCACTTTCGCTTCGCCATAGGCCATCGCCAGGAAGTCGTCGAGAATTGGCGAATCCCAGTAGGGCAGGGAATCATCGGAGCCGCCGCGTCCACGGGACGTCCCGTGCGCGTCAGCGATGTTCGCAGGGACCCGCGTTACCTGAATGCACTCGACGGAGTGCAGTCGGAACTCGCTGTTCCTCTGGTGCTGCAGGGCCGCGTGGTCGGCGTGCTCGATATTGAAAGCAACCAGCTCGACTACTTCACGCGCGATCAGCAAAATATTTTGATGATGCTCGCGACGCGCATTTCGAGCGCCATTGAAAACGCACGCTTGTTTGAACGCACGCGCCATCAGGCAGACACGCTTTTGCTCCTCAACGAAGTGGCGCGCGAGACGAATTCCATTCTCGATGTCGAAGGCGTGCTGCGGCGCGCCGCGGAAATGGTGAAGCGCGTCATCGACTACCAGATTTTCGCCATTCTGCTTTACGACGAAGCGGCGCGCGTTTTTCGCCATCGCCTCAACGTGAAATTCGGCCAGCACATGCAGGAACGTTCCGTCGTCTCGCCGCACGAAGGAATCGTGGGCGCGGCGGCGACTCTGCGCCGGCCCGTGGTGGTGCCCGACGTCTCTTTCGATCCGCGCTACATCTCTATTAATCCGGAAACGCGTTCGGAACTGGCGATTCCGCTTCTCTACAAGCATCGCGTGATCGGGGTGCTCGATCTCGAAAGCCCGCAGCTCAATTATTTCACACCCGACCACGTGCAGGCGCTTTCGATCCTGGCATCGCATCTCGCGGTCTCCATCGAAAACGCGCGCCTGTATGAACAGGTGGCTCGCGATGAAGCGCGCATGGAGCGCGACCTCAACGCCGCGCGCCGTTTGCAATCCGCTCTGCTGCCTCCCGTGCCGGGAAGCGAGTACGGCCTCGACATTGCCGCGCGCGTCGTCTCCTCCCGCGAACTCTGCGGCGACCTTTACGACTTTTTGCCGTACAGCACGGGAGAACTTGGCATCGCTCTCGGCGACGTCAGCGGAAAGGGAAGCGCTGCCGCACTCTATGGCGCTGCAGCGGTGGGAATTTTGCGCAGCCTCGCTCCGCAACATCTGGCTCCGGCGAAAATTCTGCAGAAGCTGAATCAGATTATTTGCGAGCGCCGTATCGAAGGGCGTTTCATGACCATGTGTTTCCTTTCCTGGCAGCCTGCGGAGCGCATTCTGCGCATTGCGAGTGCGGGCCAGGAGCAGCCGCTGATTTTTCAGAACGGCCGCGGCGAAAAACTTCCTCTCGCCGGTTTTCCCGTGGGCATGTTCGACGATTCCACGTATGACGAGCTTCGCCTTGTGTTGTCTCCCGGCGACATTGTGGTGCTTTACTCGGACGGCGTCACCGACACGCAAAATTCCGGCGCGCAATTTTATGGCTGGCAGCGTCTCAGCGCCGCTGTCTCTTCGCAAGCGGAACTTTCCTCCGCGGAAATCGCGGATCACTTGCTCACCAACGTTGACGAATTTTCCGGCGGCCGTCACCCATTCGATGACCGCACCCTTGTCGTTCTAAAAGTGATATAAGAATCCTCTGCATGACGACAGACAAGGACTCCGATTCGCTGAATCCGATCAGTTACACGCCAAACTTTTCGTATCGGCGCGGCGCACTTTCTTGCGAAAACGTTCCGCTTGCTACGATCGCCGCGCGCGCGGGAACTCCAAGTTATATCTACAGCCGCGCCGCCTTCACTTCTGTTTATCGAAGATTTCGCCGCGCCTTTAGCGGCACGCCGCATTCGATTTGTTACGCCGTCAAGGCCAATTCGAATCTTGCTGTTCTGCGCGCATTCGCCCGCATGGGCAGCAGCTTCGATATTGTTTCCGGGGGTGAACTCTTTCGCTTGCGGCGCATCGGCGTGCCGGGTGAACGAATCGTTTTTTCCGGCGTGGGCAAGACGCGCGAGGAAATTCGCGAAGCTCTGCGCGCGCGCATTCTGCTTTTTAATGTTGAATCAGCGGAAGAGCTCGAAATTCTTGCGAGCGAAGCAGCGCGCATCGGCCGTTCCGCGCCTGCAGCGATCCGCGTCAATCCGGATATCGAAGCGGGCGGCCATCCGCACATCGCCACCGGCCATCATCGCCACAAATTTGGCGTCGACTGGTCCGAAGCGCGGCGCCTCTATCTTCTCCACAAGGATTCGCTCTGGATCGATTGGAAGGGAATCAGTGGCCACATCGGCTCGCAGATCACAACGGTCGCGCCGTTTCGCGCCGCCGCCGCGCGCCTTGCGGGATATTTCGGCGATCTTTCAAACGAGGGAATCGCGCTTCGCTATCTCGATATCGGTGGCGGCCTCGGCATTCGCTACACAAATGAAAATCCGCCTTCGATCGAGGAATATGCCACCGCGTTGCCAATCTCGTTGCGCACGCTCGGCTGCCATTTGCTCCTCGAACCGGGCCGCGCTCTCATCGGGCAAGCAGGCGTCTTGCTCACGCGCGTTTTATATATAAAAAGCAGCCGAGGAAAAACATTCGTAGTTGTCGACGCGGCGATGAACGATCTGATTCGTCCCGCGCTATATGGCGCAACTCATCCCATCACACCAGTCATTCGCCCTCGCGCCAATGCGAAAATATCTTCCGTCGACATCGTTGGCCCGATTTGCGAATCCGGCGATTCATTTCTGCACGATTGGCCCGTGCCGGAAGTTCAGCGTGGAGATCTGCTCGTGATTTGGGGAGCGGGCGCGTACGGTTTCGCGGAATCTTCGAATTACAATTCCCGCCCGCGTTCGGCGGAGATTCTCGTCCAAGGCAGCCGCTTCCGCGTCATTCGCCGCCGCGAAACCCATGCCGATCTAATCCGCGGCGAACGCGCGTCCTGACGTTTCGTCCTATCGCTCGCCGCGATGCAGAAAGCTGTCCACGGCGCCCATGAACAAATCCGGCTGGTCCACAAACGTCATGTGCCCGCTTTTCGGCAAGATCACAAGCTTCGATCCCGCGATCTTGTCGTGCATTTCTTTCGAGAGCGACGGGTCGCACTCGTCATGATCGCCCACAAGAATCAGCGTCGGTACGTGAATCGTAGGCAGTTTGTCGACGTATTCCACAGACTTCAAATTTCCGTCGATCACAAATTCGCCGTCTGAGCCCCACATTTCGCGGTACAAAGTCCACGCCGTCACGCCCTGGGCAATCGGATCGTAATTCGGGTCGGGATGATTTTGATAAATATACGGAAAATATCCTTCGCCCCACGCCGCGATCATGTACGCGTCCGTGTAGCGATTCTGCTGGTAGGGAAGTCCGTGGCCAAAAAGTCCCGCTTTTTCCATGTCATCGATTTTCTCGCGTAACTCAGGAGACATTTTCTCTTTCATGCGCGCGAACACTTCGTTCATCTGCTTCGTGCTGGGAAACGTGCTGCACAAAATCAGATGCGTCAAATTCTTCTGATATTTCAGCGCGTACGCCTGTGCGAGCACGCCGCCATAGGAATGTCCGAGCAGCGTGATTTTTCCCAGGTCGAGCGCTTGGCGCACGTCTTCCACGTCCTCCACCATGTTTTCAACGGTGTATTCGGCAGGATCGGAAAGTTGCTGCGATTTGCCCGAGCCGCGCTCGTCAATGAAAACCAGCTCGTTGTGCCGCGCGAGCGGCAGCAGGTAAGGCAAAAAATAGTCGTGCGATGCGCCCGGCCCGCCGTGAACAATCATCAGAGGCGCGCCGCGGCCGACGGTCATGTAATAAATCATCACGCCATGCGCGTCCACGAACCCTTCGTGCATCGGATAAACGCTGGCACTGTTGGCTCTGCTGCTAACCGCGCGGCGAACGCGGCGCTGCGCATGCACCGGTGCGGCCAACGCCACGAAGAGAATCACAAGGAATACACACGACTGAGATTTGGTTTTCATTATGTTGGCCTCTTTTTGCGATGTTCCGCGGCGAGCCAGCGGCGCGTTCAGCGTTGCCCCCACCGCAGCTTGTTGCGAAGAACTTTGTAGTACGTCTGCTCCTGCGGCCTCACAAGTTGCACATGATGCGGCGACTTGGAAATCGTGATGCGATCGCCGCGCTCAAGTTCAAATCCTACTTGCCCATCTAGCGTCAAATACGCCTGCTCCTCGAGCGCGCTGAAATCCAATTCGAGTTGCACGCTGTCCGGCAGCACAAGCGGCCGGTTGGTCAGCATGTGCGGACAAATCGGCGTCAGCACGAACGCCTGCAACACGGGATAGAGAATCGGGCCTCCCGCGGCGAGCGAATACGCGGTCGAGCCCGTTGGCGTCGAAACGATCAATCCATCCGCGCGATAAAGCCCGAGGAACTGCCCATTCACAGCCAAATCGAAATCGAGAATGCGCGACAGCGCCGACTTCGTCACCACCGCATCGTTCAGCGCTTGCTGTTGTTGAATCATTTTTCCGTCGCGCAACAATTCTGCTTTCAACATCATTCGCGGGCTCAGGCGGTGCCGGCCGGCAAGCACTTCCTCGAGCAGCGGAAATGCCTCGTCGATCGTGACGCTGGTCATAAAGCCCATGCCGCCCAAATTCACAGCGAGAATCGGCACTTCGCATTCGTGGAATCGCCGCGCGGCCGCGAGCAGCGTGCCATCGCCGCCGAGCACAATCAGCAAGTCCATCTGCGCGGCCATTTCGTCGAGAGTTATTCTTGCCTGCGGAGTGAAACACGATGCCGCGACGGAATCGAAGTAGACCTCGATGCCGCGCTCTCGCAGCCAGTCGGCCATGCGCGGCACAACAGCGCAAATTTCCGCCTTTCGTGGCTTGCAGAAAATTCCCGCGCTCTTGATCATTGCTTTACCAAGTCCGTTTCACCAGATTCGCTACCAAGTTCGTTTCGCCAAGTTCGCGAATTGTATTCTATTCGGGGAGCCGTGCGTGGAGGAAATATTCCTGATTGCCTTCTTTACCCGTCACGCGGCTCGGCCGGACGTCCAGAACCCAAAGCCCTGCTTTTTCGGCTGCTGTGCGGACGCTCGCAATCGCACGCTCGTGCAGCGCAGCATCTCGAACGATCCCGCCTTTGCCCACCATTGCTTTTGGCAGTTCAAACTGCGGTTTCACTAGGACTAAAAATACCGCGCCGCGCTTCGCCGTCGTCACGGTCGCGCCAATCAGCTTCGTCACGGAAATAAAGGAGACGTCCATCGTTACCAGATCCATTTTTTCCGCGATGTCGGCTGGATGCAAGAATCGCGCGTTTTTCTCTAGGCGGATCACGCGCGCATCGTGCTGCAATTTCCAGTCCAGTTGCGCCGTGTTGACGTCAACTGCGTACACGCGCCGTGCCCCGCCTTGTAGCAAACAATCCGCAAATCCGCCATTCGACGCGCCCACGTCGAGGCAGACCAAGCCGCGCACGTCCACGCCAAAATCTTCGAGCGCCCCTTCGAGTTTCAGTCCCGCCCTGCTTGCGTATTTAAAATCCGCGTCGGTGATTTCAATTCGCGCGTCCGCGGCCACCAGCTCTCCTGATTTCACTATTCGTTGCTTATCAACGAGCACTTTGCCGGCCATAATTAGCGCTTGCGCGCGCTGTGGCGTCTCCGCAAGTTTCCGCGCCACCAACGCCGCATCCACTCGGATACGTTTTCGTCTAGAAGTGGAACGCGCGGCGTCCATAAATTGAGATTGAGTTTCGCAGTTATCCGAGAGGAGGCAAAATGGCAGCCGTGCCGAAGAGGAAAATCGCGCCAACCACCAAACTATACGTCGCCGTCAGCGCAGTGGCGATTTGCATCAACCGTTGCCGCGTTGCGCTCACGGTGAAAATGCCCACTGCGGACGCGGTCATCAGCGTGTTCATTAGCAGCAGCCCAGCCAAAAACATTGCCAAACCTAGAAATCCTCGCGCACGTCCACCCAAATTCGCCGCAAGCAGAAAAATCAGTAGTTGACTCGGCGTTTCCGCACCCAGCCCGTGAATCACGCCCACAAAGAACACGGATTTCTTGGTGTAATTCCAATTCACCTCCGCAGGCCGTGCCGCAGCTTGGCCGAGAAGCGCCAGCCGGACTTTCCACGCAAGCCACCGGAACGCGCTGATTAAAATCATGATTCGCGATTTCGGCGCAGCCTTTCCCCCGCTGCGGAACATCGAACCCAGCACGTAAATTCCAAGCACGACCAGCGTCAATCCCACTGCGCGCTCGGCCCAACTGTCCACCACGGGCGGCAGGGAAGTCTGAAAAAAAATCACGATGCTGCCCAGAGCTGCGACCGTAGTCGCGTGTCCCACCACGTACAACAGGCCCATGTGCATGGCGCGCTTGCGGTCGGACTCGACGTTTGTGATGTCTGAAATTGCGGCAATGTGGTCGTAATCAAATCCATGACGGAAGCCGAGAACCGCAGCGGTGAGCAACGCAAGTTCGAGCGTCTTCGGCGCAACCATTCATTGCACGATAACAGAACATTTCGCCTGCGGCAAAGCTGATTCGACGCTGAGCTAAAATATTTTCGGCGCTTTGACATTCAGAATGAGGCGAAGGATTCGCGTCTGAACGTCCGTGGGTTGCGTGCGAGATAAAAAGTCACGGAAGAAAACAATCTACGTGCGCCGCACGATCAAATATTCGGCAATCGCTCGCAAACGCTCCGCGCGTTCGCCGTAGCGATCTAGCTCGCGATCCGCGCGCGCAGCCAGCTCCCGCGCAAACGCCCGCGACTTGTCGATTCCGAAAAGCGCCGGGTAAGTCGCTTTGTTCTGCGCCTGATCTTTTCCCGCTGTTTTTCCCAGCGCAGCCGACGACTCCTCAACATCCAGAATATCGTCGACGACCTGGAACGCCCAACCAATCGCCTCGCCGAACCGTCGCAGCCGTTCGACGTCCTCGCCGCTCGCGCCGCCCGCCAGCGCTCCCGCGACAATCGAAGCGCGAATCAACGCTGCGGTCTTCGACCGATGAATGTGTTCAAGTCCCGCTGCGTCGACGGGTTTTCCCTCCGCTTCGATGTCCGCTACTTGTCCGCCGACCATTCCGCTCACGGTTCCCGCCGCCGTGCCAATTTCGGCGATGATCCGCACGCGCCGCTCGGCATCAACATTCGCTTTTGCGAGCGTCTCAAACGCCAGCGTCAGCAAACCATCGCCCGCCAGAATCGCCATCGCGACGCCGAATTTCTTGTGGCACGTCGGCTTGCCGCGCCGCAAATCATCATTATCGAGCGCGGGCAGATCGTCGTGAATCAACGAATAAGTGTGAATGAATTCCAACGCGCATCCCGCCGTCGCTGCGGCGTCTGGCTCGCTCGAAAAGAGCCGCGCCGCTTCGAGGCACAGAATCGGCCGAATGCGCTTTCCTCCCGCAAAGACGCTATAGCGCATCGCTTGATGAATTGTAGCGGGCGGCGTGGTTTCCGATGGCAGCAAACGCTCGAGCGCTGCTTCGATGATGGCTTGATCCTCGGCAAAAAAGGCAGGCTGCGTCATTTATGTGGGGGCAAAGTGCAGCGATGGAAATTAAGCGATGGACTCACCGCGATTGTGAATCGTCTTCATTCGTTTCGAAAGGCTCCGCGTGAATTTTTCCATCGGCCTTTCTCAATAGAATTTCGACGCGCCCTTCCGCTTCTTCCAGTTGTTTCTGGCAATCGCGCGACAGCTTCACGCCCTCTTCGAAAAGTTTCATCGCTTCATCGAGTGAAAGGTCCGTCGATTCCAGCCGTTTCACAACTTCTTCCAGCCGCGTCAGCGATTTTTCAAACTCGCCTTTGTGCGGCGGCTCGGACGCCTTATTGGGCACAGGACTCATCGCGTTTATCTCCGGCATGCGAGTCTAGCTCGACACTTCAATCGATGCAACCAACTCCAATCGCGCACCCGTCGCCGTCAAGCATAACCGTTCCCGCAAATTCATTTGTGAATCCGCGCTGCGGCGCAGCCATCTTGTTACAATTGCCGGAGGCATGGCGGCACCTATTGCATTTACTTCTGCTCATGTCGCGGCGGCAACGCGCGCAGAAGGCGACTCTATGCCTGTTATATTTGACTCCGACCAATGATCGCTCTCCATCTCTTCGTCATTTTTGTGCTCATTGCGATCAACGCGTTCTTCGCGGCCGTCGAATTCTCTCTTGTCGCCGTAAGGCAATCGCGTGTCCGGCAACTCGTCGAGCAAGGCGACCCCCGCGCGCGCGTCGTCGAGCTTCTCATCGCAGACATGGGCACGGTCATTTCCGGCGTGCAGGTCGGAATCACGCTGACAAGTCTTGCCCTCGGGTATCTTGGCGAGCTTGCGCTGGCGAATTTTCTGGATCCCCTTTTTGCGAGGATGCCCGGACGTTACGCTCCGCTCATCGAACATGGCCTCGCTCTTCTGTTCGCATTTCTTTTGCTGACGGCATTGCAGGTCGTGCTTGGCGAGCTTGTGCCGAAAAGTTTGAGCCTTGCCCACGCCGAACGTGTCGCTTTGCTCGTCGCGCGCCCGTTCCGCTGGTTCCTGCGCACATTTCGATGGGCCATTTTGTTGCTCAACGGCGTCGCGGGCAAGTTCGTTAAGGCGCTCGGCGTAAAAATACCGCAGAGCCACTCTGCCGTCCGCTCTGCCGAAGAGCTTCGCATTCTCGTGGAGCAAGCGGGCGAGCGCGGCGTCCTTGAGCCTGTCGAAGAACGTTTCATTCAGGGCGCCATGAATCTCGGGAATGTTCAAGTCCGCGAAATCATGATTCCGCGTCCGGACATTCACGCGTTGCCCTCGAACGCTTCGCTCGAAGACGTGATGAAAATGATCGCTATCACGCAGCGTTCACGCATTCCTGTCTACGAAGGCAACCTCGATCACGTAATCGGTTTCGTTCACATCAAGGATCTCATCTGGATTTTGCTCGATCGCGCGCGCCGCGCGGAAGAAAATCAGCCGCCCGCTGAATTTCATCTTCGCCACATGCTACGCGAAGTTCTCATCGTCCCCGAGACGAAACCCGCCATCGAACTGCTGCTCGACTTGCGCGTTCACCGTACCGGCCTGGCAATGGCTGTCGACGAATTCGGCACCATACTTGGCCTGGTCACGCTCGAAGACATCCTCGAACAAATGGTCGGCGAAATTCACGATGAGTTCGACGTTGTCGAGCATCCGCTGCACCTTGCTGACGGCTCTATGATTTTCGACGCCTCACTGAATATCCGCGATCTCGAAGGTCAATTCCACATCGAGCTGCCTGAAAATCCGGCTTATGAAACGCTCGCGGGTTTTGTTTTAACGCAGCTCGGTTTCCTTCCGCGTGGCGGAGAAACTTTCGAAGACCACGGTTATCGCTTCACCATTGTGGAAGTCGAGGGCCGCCGCATCGCGCGCGTGAAAATCAAGCGTCTCGAAGAGGCAGATGCAGCTCCCGCGCTGGCGGAAAAAGCAAAAAGTGCGCCCGCAGCTTCGTCGCCGAAAGGTGCGGAGCCAAATGCTCAAAAGCGCGCGTCCAAATCCACTCCGAAAGCCACTCGCAAATCGAAATGACGCGCTACATTTCACTTCGCCTCGTCTATTCGCTTCCCGCGCTCTGGCTCATCGTCACCATGGTTTTTCTTCTCGCGCACATCGTTCCTGGCGATCCGGTGCAGCAAATGCTCGGCGAAGGCGCCACCGCTTCCGATTTAATTCAGCTTCGCCACGCCCTGGGACTCGATCAGACGATTCCCGTTCAGTACGGCCGCTATCTCGGAGGAGTCGTGCGCGGCAATCTCGGCGAATCGTTTCGCTTTCAGCAGCCGGTGCTTCACGTCGTCCTCGAGCATTATCCTGCCACGCTCGAACTCGCCTTTGCAGCGCTCATCGTTTGTTGCGCGATTGGAATTCCCGCGGGCCTGCTCGCCGCGCAGCGCCGTGGACGCCCCGCTGACCATGCCGTCGGCTTCTTCACTTTGCTCGGACTCTCCATTCCGAATTTCGCGCTCGGCCCGCTGCTCATCTTGATTTTCTCCGTGCTCATCGGCTGGCTGCCGGTCAGCGGACGCGGCGGAATCTCCCATCTCATCCTGCCGGCTATCACGCTGGGAGCGGCGCTCGCCGCGATT
>Ga0209168_10003398_pt1 | contig 10976 bp, 5 predicted proteins | sample Coa_R1_FD_187156 | JGI IMG/M metagenome (GOLD analysis project Ga0209168, IMG submission 187156) | Surface soil microbial communities from Centralia Pennsylvania, which are recovering from an underground coalmine fire - Coalmine... | ecosystem: Environmental > Terrestrial > Soil > Unclassified ... | reverse complement strand
CCATCGAGCTTTGGCGGCCGTTTATGCGCATTCTTTTCATTGGCGATATTTTTGGGCGGCCCGGACGAAACATTGTCAAAGACCGGCTGCCGGGGATCGTTCGAGAACGAGATATTGATCTCATCATCGCGAATGGCGAAAACTCCGCGGCTGGATTCGGCATTACTCCCGCCCTGGCCGAGGAACTCTTCGAACTCAATATCGACGTCATTACCACCGGCAATCACGTCTGGGACAAGCGGGAAATTGTCGACTATTTTCAGATGGTCGAAGGCAATGGGCACGGGCCAGCGCGACGCGTGTTGCGGCCCGCGAATTATCCCGCGGACATGCCGGGCTCGGGCGTGTACGAAGGGTTCAAGGGCAAAGTGCCGTACGCGGTGATTAATCTGCAGGGACGGGTCTTCATGGCGTCGAATGACGATCCCTTCCGCGTGGCGGACCAGCTTCTGCAAAAGATTAAAGCGAAGATCATCTTTGTAGACATGCACGCCGAGGCGACCTCGGAGAAGATTTCGCTCGGTTGGTATCTGGATGGCCGGGTCACTGCGGTGGTGGGGACACATACTCACGTGCCGACCGCGGATGAGCGAATTCTGCCGAAGGGCACCGCCTACATCACAGATGTGGGGATGAGCGGCCCTTACGATGGCGTGATCGGAGTGAAAAAAGAGTTGGTCGTGGGCAAGTTCTTGAACGGCATGCCGGTGCGCTTTGAGCCCGCAACCGGAGATGTGCGGCTATGCGCAGTGGTAATCGAGTGCGACGAGGTCACCGGCAGAGCGCAGTCGATCGAACGCTTGATGTTGTCTTAGGTCACTTCTCTTCCTCTTCTGCAACATCACCAGCTATGTCTTCGAAACGTGATTGCAAGACTGCCGCAAGCAGGCGTTCTTCCTAGGGCCTGCCGAGAGGTGTGCCCAAAGGTACGAGGTCCTAATGGCTGTCCTTTCCGTGCGGAAAGCACGTTAAAATCATGAGCGATGCGGCACTCGTCATTCATCTTCGCGGCACTGTTGGCTGCGGCGTGCGCCTTGCCCGCTGGGGCGGTCACGGACGAATCTTTGTCTCCGCTTCCCATCTCCTGCGGAAACGGATTGATCGGGGGCGTGAACTGTATCCCGACAAAGCAAGATCTCAAGCAGGCGCGGGAAGCGTTTAACCAGGGCATCAAGTTGCACAAGTCGCAACGGCTGGAACAGGCGCTGGAGAAATACAGCGACGCTTCCCGACTCGATCCGCAGAACGTGCAATTCCTGACAGCGCGCGAGATGGTCAAGGCCAAGCTGGTGTTCGATCACGTGCAACGCGGCAACCTGCTGCTGGCGGAGGATGCTCGGTTGCGGGCCGCGGCAGAATTTCGCGCGGCGCTTGAGCTCGATCCGGATAATGAATTTGCGCGCGAACGGTTCGACGAGGCCACAGGCGAAGCGGCGTCATTGCCCAAGAGCGTGCCAACGCCGCTCGAATCCAATGAAATCCACCTGGAACCGGTAGACAATCGGGCTACTTTTCATTTCACCGGAGATGTGAAAGAGCTGTTCTCTGAATTGGCCAGCGCGTACAGCATGAAGGTGCAGTTTGACGATTCGGTGCAGGGGCGGCAGGTACGGTTCAATCTCGACAACGTGGATTTCTTCACCGCGCTCACGCTGGCATGCCAGGTCAGCAAGACGATGTGGGCGGCTCTCGATGCACACCAGATGCTGATCGCCGCGGAGAGTCCCGAGAACCACAAGAATTTTGACCGTATGCTGCTGCAGACTTTTATTCTGCCCCCGCACTCCAGCCCGCAGGAAGCCACCGACCTCGTGACGACCATGCGCAACATGTTCGACCTGCGCTTCGTCAGTTCAGGACAGACCGCGGGTACGGTGGAGGTGCGCGGGCCCCGCTATGCGGTGGAAGCGTGCGCCAAGCTGATGCAGCAACTCAGCAACCAGCGCCCGCAGATCGTGCTGGATGTGCGCGTGTTTCAGATCAGCCATCAGTTGACGCGCAATATTGGAGTGCATATTCCCAATACCTTCAACCTGTACAACATCCCGGCGGCCGCGCTGGCCGGACTGGCGGGGCAGAATATTCAAGATCTGATAAACCAGCTCATCTCCTCCGGAGGCATTAACCAGGCGGGCAGTACTGCGCTTTCTGGGCTGCTGTCACAACTGGGAGGCCAGCAGAATTCGATCTTCAGCCAGCCGCTGGCGACGTTTGGCGGCGGGTTGACGTTCATGGGATTGAGCCTCGATCAGCTATCTGCCGCTTTGTCGGTTAACGAATCGTGGGTGCGCAGCCTGGATAATTTGTCCATGCGCGCGGGCCAGGCCACCGACGCTACCTTTCATTTGGGAGAGCGCTTTCCGATTTTGAACGCCAGCTATGCGCCGATTTATAACTCGCCGCAGATTTCGCAGGTGCTGGGAAATCAGAGCTACATTCCCCCCTTCCCTTCGGTGAGTTATGAGGACCTGGGACTCGAAGTAAAGGTGAAGCCCACGGTTCACGGGGATGGAACGGTGAGCCTGCAGCTCGAACTACAAGTGAGGTCGCTCACCGGGCAATCGAATAACGGGGTGCCGGTGATTTCCAATCGCGAATACAAAGGAAGCATCAATCTGAAGGATGGCGAGCCGGCCTTTGTAGCGGGCGAGATTTCTCACAGCGACGCGCGCTCAATGAGCGGAATCCCGGGACTGGGCTTCATACCAGGCCTGAACATGGCCATGGTCAACAACACCAAGATGGAAGATGATGACGAACTGATGATCGCCATCACGCCGCACGTGGTGTCGAATTTTGAACGGGCGACCCCGGAAATCTGGGTGAGCCGGAATTAGAGTTGGAAGCCGACTCCTATTCTTTCGCAGCGAAATCAACCAGGCTCTTGTACACCTCGGACAGCCGCGCATCGAAGTTGCCGATTTTGCGCCCGTTAATGAATAGCGTTGGCGTGCCGGTCACATCGACGGACTTTCCCAATGTGATGGAGGCATCCACGCGAGCTTTCGTATCGGGCTTGACGGCGCAGGCGGCAATCTCGGAACCCTTCACCCCGGCGCCATCGGCAATGGCTGTCAGCTTCTCGTCCGCATTTTCGGCGGTAATCTCGGATTGCGTTTCGTAGGTCTTGGAAACGAATTTCCAGAAGGCTTCGTTGGAGGCGCGTCCTACGCAGTCGGCGTAGGTTGCGCCTTTGGCTGCCCAGTTGTGCATCTCCAATGGAAAATTTTGAAAGACGAAACGCGCGTTGGGCTCGGCTGCAACCAGTGCTTCGATGGTAGGCTGGGCCGCCTTGCACGCGGGACACTGCAGGTCGCCGAACTCCACAATCAGCACCGGAGCGTCTTTGGGACCGCGCGCAGGGCCGGTCACGCCTTTTTCGAGACTCTTTTTTACCGGATCGAACGGCCGGGCTCCAAACGGAATAACCTCGCCCACCAACGCGTGCTGGCCATCGGGAGAGACGTAAAAGCGAGTCAGCTGCTGGCCCTGCTGACCAGCGAGAACAACGGTAACCTCGGCCAACCCGGGAATAATGGAAGGTTTGATGCTGGTAATCTTCCAGGTTAGATCCTTCTCGTACCCGAACTGCTGATGCAGGAAGGAGTCCACTGTAGTCTCTGAAGGAAGGTTATCGCCCGCTGCAGTAGCGGGTTTGGCAGCGGGAGCCGGCGCGGTGGCGGGAGTTTGGGCCGCGAGAATACAGGCCAGGCAAAGAATACAGATCAAGTTCAGAAGATTGCGCATGCTGTCCTTTCGCATTTGTGTTCGGGGACTTTCGGAAAAGCTGTGCTTGTGCCGCTGCTTACTAGAATACGTCAACCGCGCGTTTTCAACCGTCATACTTGGCGGCAATGGGAAAGCGGCGACCATAGCCGAAGGCCTTGGGAGAAATCTTGAGTCCGGGCGCGGCTTGCTGGCGCTTGTACTCGGCGCGGTCCACCATGCGGATGACGCGCCGCACCACCTCAATATCGATGCCCCGCTCGGCCGCGATCTGTCCTGCGGGATGCGAGTCCTCAATATAATCTTCCAACACCGCATCGAGAATTTCGTAGGGCGGAAGTGAGTCACTGTCTTTCTGGTTGGGGCGCAACTCGGCCGAAGGGGGCTTTTCGAGCGAGTCCTTGGGAATGACTGCGCGGCGCGAGTTCACATAATGCGCAAGCCGGTACACCAGTGTCTTGGGGACATCCGAGATGACGGCCAGGCCGCCGACCATGTCGCCGTAGAGGGTGCAATAGCCCACCCCGAGTTCGCTCTTGTTGCCGGTGGAAAGCACGATCGCGCCGAATTTATTGGAGAGCGCCATCAGCAGCGTGCCGCGGGCGCGGGATTGAATATTCTCTTCGGTGACGTCCTCTTTTTGCCCGGCAAACACTGGCTGCAGTGTCTGACGATAGGTTTCGTAGGCGGAATTGATCGAGAGCAACTCGAACCGGATGCCGAGATTCTTGGCTAGAGCTCGGGCGTCATCGATTGATCCTTGCGAGGAGTACGGCCCGGGCATGCCGACCCCGATCACATTCTCGGGCCCGACTGCGTCGGCCGCAATCACCGCGGTCAGTGCCGAGTCGATGCCTCCGCTCAGGCCGATGATGGCTTGGTGAAAGCCGCACTTGTGCATGTAATCACGCGTGCCCAGCACCAGCGCGGAATAGGCGCTGGCCTCGTCTCCGGCGATCTGCTCGTGCATGTCGCCGGTCAATGTCTGGGAATCGAAATAAACGAGATCTTCCTGGAAAGAAGTGCCCTGCGCGATGACCTCGCCCTCGCGGTTGAGCACCATGCTGGAACCGTCGAACACCAGGCTGTCGTTGCCTCCCACCTGATTCACTAGCGCCACCGGAACTTTGTGCTGGCGGGCGATACTGGCCAGCATGTCACGGCGAAACTCACGCTTGCCGATCCAGAACGGAGACGCGGAAATGTTCAACACGAAATTTCCGCCCGCCTGAATCAAAGAGTCCACCGGATCGACGGTGTAGAGGCGCTTCACCCAGAATTGCTTGTCGTTCCAGGCATCTTCGCAGATGGTCAGCGCCATACGATTGCCGCAAAAGGGGAAAAGTTCCTGGCTCTTGGCAGGGGCGAAGTTGCGCATCTCATCGAAGACGTCGTAGGTGGGCAGCAGCATCTTCGACTGGACGAAGGCGATCTTGCCGTCCATCAGCAATGCCGCGGAGTTCATCACCGACTTGCCGGCATCAGATTGCGCCGCGGTGACCAGGCCGCAGATCACCGCGATTCCGGCAGTCTCTTTGGCAATGCGCTCCACCGACTCGCGATTGTGCATCACAAAGGACGGGCGCTCGACCAGATCGCGAGGCGGATAGCCGCAGACGGACAATTCAGGGAACAGGATCAATCCTGCGCCGGCAGCCTTAGCGCGGCCCGAGAAATCGATGATCTTGCCAGCGTTGCCGGTGAAGTCTCCGACTGTGGGATTGATTTGCCCCAGCGCGATTTTCACAAATCCAGTGTAAAGCCCCAGCATCCGAGATTGCATCCGCCCGGAGACATGCTATTGCCACGCGGTGTTCCGGCTCACGTCCCAAATTGCATTTCCCTGCTACAATAACGATTTTGTACTTGACCGGAGGCTGTGTCATGTCCCTGCGCACGACAGCGCTTGCGAAGTCCGCCCTCTTTTTCCTTCTAACCACCTCCAACTTTCTGCTGCCGTCTTCGGCCGGCGCGCAGTCCAAGGCCAAACAGCGTCCCTGGATGAACACCAGCCTCTCGTCCGACCAGCGCGCAGCCATGGTCGTCAAGGAGATGACGCTGGACGAAAAGATTTCCCTGCTCCACGGCACCGGCATGGTCGGATTGAGCCCGATGAGCCCGCTGGCGATCCACTCCAACGGCGGTGCGGGATATGTGGTCGAGATTCCACGGCTGGGCATACCCGCTATTCAAATGTCGGACGCCGCGTATGGCGTGCGCATGAGCGGCGAGAATGGCCGCTACTCGACAGCGCTGCCGTCGTGTATCGCCGGCGCCGCGACCTGGGATCTGCAGGGCGGCTATGAATATGGAGCGCTGATTGGACGTGAACTGCGAGCGCAGGGCTACAACATGTCGTTAGGCGGCGGGGTGAATCTCACCCGGGAACCGCGCGATGGGCGCACCTTTGAGTACATGGGCGAAGATCCCGTGCTGGCCGGCAAGATGGTCGCCTCGGTGATCAAGGGCGAGCAGGCAGAACACGTGATCGGCGACATCAAGCACTACGCTCTCAACGACCAGGAAAGCGGGCGCAACGCGGTCAATGTGAACATCGACGAGCGTGCAGCGCGGGAGAGCGATCTGCTGGCGTTTGAAATTGGAATTGAAGACTCCGACGTCGGTGCAGTCATGTGCTCGTACAACCGCGTGAATGGCGACTACGCCTGCGAAAACAAGTATCTGCTCACCGATGTGCTTAAGAGAGACTGGAATGTTAAAGGATTCGTTCTCACCGACTGGGGAGGAGCGCACAGCACGGCCAAAGCTTCCGCCGCGGGCCTAGATCAGGAGCAGCCGGGCTGGATTTTTTATGGAGACGAACTAAGAAAAGATGTCGAGTCCGGCAAAGTGCCGCAGGCTGAACTCGATGACCACGTGCATCGGATCCTGCGGGCGATGTTCGCGACTGGCGTGCTCGACAATCCTCCGCAAAAAAGCGTGGTCGACGTGGAGCGCGGGTTCGAGGTCGCGCAGAAGCTTTCGGAGCAAAGCATTGTGCTGCTGAAGAACGAGGGCGGGCAGCTTCCGCTGGATGCTTCCAATGTCCACACCATCGCCGTCATTGGGCCGCACGCGGACGTAGGCATGATTTCCGGAGGCGGTTCGGCGCAGGTGGACCCTCCAGGCGGAAACGCGATCTTGCCGCCGGGCAAGGGCCAAACCCGCTGGCTGGAACCGGTCTGGTTTCCCACTTCCCCGTTGAAATCGATTCGGGCCAAAGCGGTCGGAGCGAATGTACAGTTTGATTCTGGCGCTGATCCGGCTGCCGCGGCTGCTCTAGCCAAGACTGCCGATGTAGCCATCGTCTTCGCCTACCAGTGGGAGAGTGAGGATATGGACTTGCCGACCCTCTCACTTCCGGAGCATCAGGACGAACTGATTGCGCAAGTGGCGGCCGCGAATCCCCACACCGTTGTCGTCGTGGAGTCAGGCGGTCCGGTTACGATGCCATGGGCCGGCCACGCCAGCGCAATTCTGGAAGCCTGGTTTGCAGGCAGCAAAGGATCGGACGCGGTGGCGAACGTCCTGTTCGGAGACGTTAACCCAAGCGCGAAACTTCCGGTGACCTTCCCGCGGAGTGATGCCGACCTGCCGCATCCGACGATCGTGAAGCCTCCGAAGCAATCCATTCCCAACAGCACAAAAGGCGACGTATGGAAGCAGATTGCTGCCGGCTTGCCACCGTTCCAGGTTACGTACGGTGAGGGAGTCAAGGTCGGCTACAAGTGGTACGACGCGGAAAACAAGTCCGTTCTTTTTCCGTTCGGCTACGGCCTGTCGTACACGACCTACTCTTATTCGAACCTGCGAGTCACTGCGGGAAAGAATCCGCAGGTGACTTTCACGGTGACCAACACCGGCAATCGCGCGGGGGCAGAGGTTGCGGAGGTGTACGCTTCCCTGCCCGCGGCGGCTGCCGAGCCTCCGAAGCGACTGGTGGGCTGGAGCAAGGTTCCACTGAAGCCCGGCGAAAGCAAGGAGGTCACGGTCGACGTGGACGGAAAATTCCTTTCTATTTTCGACGTGAAGCAACATGGCTGGCAGCTCGTACCAGGCGAGTACAACTTCATGGTCGGCGGATCGTCGCAGAACCTGCCGCTGAAGGGATCGGTGAGCCTCAACTGATTTGTTCGCAGAGATGTGCTGGCTAGGTCTCTTGCTGGCAATGTATCTACCTTACTGTTATTTCTTTTGCAGCTGCCAGAACTTCGGGAATGATACTGTCCACGTCGGCATCGGTGGTGCGATGGTTCACGATGCAGGCTCGAAGGCTAAATTTCCGCCGCAACGAAGCATTCGACAGGTAGACGCGGCCACGCGCGACCAGACGTTTTAGCACGTTCGCGTTGAATTCATTGAGCTGCTCTTCAGAGGGTGCGCCGCTTCCCCGATGACGGAAGCAGACTGCGCTCAACTCTACCGGGGCCAGCAATTCCAGGTCAGGCGCGCTGCGGATTGCGTCAGCTAAGCGGCGCGCCTGCGCCAGATCCTTTGAAATGGATTCGCGAAATGCTGCGAAGCCGTGATACCTCAGAGAAAGCCACAACTTCAGCGCGCGGAATCTGCGCGATAGCTCCAGCGATTCTTCGAAAAAAGCAAAGCCTTCCACCGGATCGGCGCTCAAGACGCGCGCGTAGTCGCCACTGTGCGCGAAAGCCCGCTGGGCAGCCTCCGCCGACCGGTAGAGCAGGCAGCCGCAATCCAGCGGTTGATAGAGCCACTTGTGCGGATCGAGAGAGACGGAATCGGCGAGCTCGAGCCCATCAAACTTCGGACGCGCCGCGATGGCCGCCAGCGCGCCGTAAGCACCGTCCACGTGAAACCATGCATTGTGCCGGTGAGTGACCTCGGCAATCTCACTGAGAGGATCGATCGTTCCCGTATTCACCGTTCCCGCCGAGGCGACGACGGCCAACGGAATCTTGCCTGCAGCTTTGTCGTGTACAATCTGCCGCTCGAGTTCACCGGGAATCATGCGGAACTCGGCATCGGTAGGGATCAGCCGCAGGTTGTCGCGCCCAATTCCCAGCAGGGCGACGCTCTTGGGAATGGACATGTGGATCTCGTCCGAAGCGTAGACCACTCCGCCGGCATTCATTCCTCGTTCGTTCGCAGGCGCTCTGGCCTCGCGGGCCATCGCCAAACCCATCAAGTTGGCGGAGGAACCGCCGCCGGTGAGATGTCCACGAAACTCTGAGCAGCTCATCGCATGCGCGAGCCAGCCCACAACTGTCTGCTCGATGACCACGGCCGCGGGCCCGGAACGCCAGGCGGTCACATTTTGATTGAGCACGCTGGCCAGCAGGTCGGCGACGGCAGCGACCGGTTCGCCCGATCCCAGCACGTAGCCGAAGAAGCGGCCATTCTGCGCACGGGATAAACGCATCACAACGGGCAATGCGTCGAGGGCCTTTTCCGCTATTCCCTGCTCCGGCATTGGCGTCTGAAATGTGCGCAGCGTTTCCGCGCCATCCGTAGGCGGCGAGATCGGCTGCGCATCGAGCTTTTCCAGATATTCCGCTGCCTGTTTCGTCACGCGCTCGGCTAGAAGATGAAATTGCGCGGGAGAAATTTCAATAGGATTCATAGCTGGATTAATCGCCACCTGCGGGAAACACGCTGTGCCTGGGAGCAGGAACAGGCGCCGAGCCTTTCTGATCCTGCCACAAGACGCGATTCAACTGCGCTGCACCCGCGGCATCGGGGCGCGAGAAATCCATTTGCGACGAGAGATTCGCGCCGGGCGCGTTCTTCCGGTTGGTTTCGTAAATCAGACCGTTTTTCAAATTGCGGTCGTCCGCTTTGTAGGGCGGTTGATCTCCGGGACCGGAGAACAATCCGCTCATCACGGGCGCATAAGCGTCGAACAGGTTCATAGGCGGCAAACCTAACAGCGTCTCCATGGTGTGAACCATGTTGACGGTGGTGTAGAAACGATGCTCGACGTTGGGCTGCGCGGCCGATCCTGGCGAGTACTTGCTCACGACGAAAGCGATGGACCGGTGCGCGTCCACGTGGTCAGCGCCGTCCTGGGCGTCGTCTTCGAGAACGAAGATGGCAGTATCGTCCCAATAGAGGCTGTGAGAAACGGCATCCACCACGCGGCCGAGCGCAAGGTCGTTGTCGGCGACATTAGCCGCCGGGCGGGGGCGATCGGGGCGCGTGCCTCCAGTGTGGTCGTCGGGCAAATACAAAAGGACAAATGAAGGCATCTCGAACTCCGGCCCTTCATGCGCTTCGCGGGCGCGCACAAAGGCCCCAAACTCATTCAGGAATTCGTCGGCGCGGAGCTGGTCGGGATAATCGGTATTGAAATCGGGAAAGAGCGGATCGAAGTGATTCCGCAGTATTGCCTTGGTCGGCTTCACGCCGCTGAACAGCGGCACCGGCCACGGCCATGGACTCGGCCCGCCATGCGGATCGCCTACGTTCGGCGGCAGCGTGTCACCGCGAGTCAATTCCGACCGCGGACATTTAGCTTCCTGACCGGAGGGAGTTCCCTGCTTGGGGCTCTCTACTTTGATTTTGACATTGCACCACTCGGCATTTACGAATTCGCCGTAATCGCGAAAGCTCACATGGTTGCGCGCGAGATTGTCCCAGAGGAATCCGGTGCCGGGATCATCCACGTCGGGCTGATTACGTTCGAGCGGATATTCGTCAGCGACCTGTCCCTGAAAATCGTAGGTGCGCTCCTTGCCGCGATAGGCGATCGGCCAGGTCTTCTCGTTGTAGTCGGAGGTGATCGCGGCCGTCGACCACTGGTGGCCGTCGCCGGAGACTTCGCCGCTGTCGTAGAAGTTGTCGAGAACGCCAAATTGCAACGCGAGTTTGTGCTCGTTGGGCGTGATGTCTTCGCCGTACATGTTCAGCGAAGGATCGCCATTGCCGACCTTCAAGTCGCCGAGAATCTGATCGTAGGTGCGGTTTTCCTTGATGACATAGATGACGTGCTTGATGGGATTCTTGCCGCTGGCGAAAGTGATGGTGCCGGGATCGCTGTGGAACAGGTTGGCGCGCTCCACTGCCTGCGTGAGTTGCGGAAGTTCTTTGAGAGTTGAGGGGATATTTAGGCGGGCAATAGAGCCTCGAATCAGGGTCGGAATGTAGGCGTGCTCGTGATGCTTTACTTCATTTGGAATTTTGCCCAACTCTTTGTTCGGGCCTGCGCCGTGGCCCTTCGCTGTGGCAATGAACAGTTCGTCTCCATGCACCGCGAGCGCGCTGGGATACCAGTCCGTGGGGAT
>Ga0209168_10003396_pt1 | contig 10981 bp, 4 predicted proteins | sample Coa_R1_FD_187156 | JGI IMG/M metagenome (GOLD analysis project Ga0209168, IMG submission 187156) | Surface soil microbial communities from Centralia Pennsylvania, which are recovering from an underground coalmine fire - Coalmine... | ecosystem: Environmental > Terrestrial > Soil > Unclassified ... | reverse complement strand
CGCCCTTCTCGCACGCGCCGGAAGAACTCCTCGTCGATGTACACGACCATCACGACGCCGGTCTGCATCGAGAGGCCCACGGTCGCGAGGACGCCCGCCCAGACGGGCGCGGACCAGGGGTAGCCCAACAGAAACAGCGTCCAGAAGCTGCCCACGAGGGCGAACGGGACCGAGGCGAAGACGATCAGCGCGCCGGACACGCTGCGAAACTGAAGCACCAGGAGCACGAGCATCGAGAGAGCCACCGCCGGCGCTACCCAAGCGAGCCGTCGCTCGCCTGCGATGAGGAGGGCGTATTGGCCGGTCCAATCGATCCGCTCGCCCCGCAAGAGGGGGATCGCGCCTTGCGCTGTAGCCGCCTCGATCGTCTGGCGCGCGCGGACCACGTAGCCGGCGACATCGACCCCCGGTTCGAGGTCGACGTACACGTACGCGACCGTTTCGCCGCGCTCGGTCCGGATTGTCGATGGGCGCATCAAGTACGCCGGACGCCCGAGGAGCGAGAGGGGAACCGGAGGGCCACCGCCACGGGCGCGCACGGTCGCGTCGCGCAGGAGGTCCGCAGGTCCTCGCTCGGACGCGACGGGCGCGCCCGGCATCGACGGCATGCCGACGTCGGGCGAGATGCGCAAGCGCATCGCCCTTCCGCCCGAGACGACGTTGCGAACCAGACCGCCGCTCGAGAGCAAGTCGACGATCGATCGGGCTTCGGCCGGGTCGACGTCGTATTGCTCGAGCGCCGCGTCGTCGAGCGCGAGCTCGAGCCGCGGCTCGCCTCCGATCGACTCGTACGCGGCGCTCCTCGTGCCAGGGACCTTGGCCAGCCGCGCCCGCACCTCGCCCCCGATGGCGTCGAGACGCGCCGGGTCGGAGGCGACGACGCGAACGCCCACGGGCGTGCGGACGCCCGTGGCCATCATGTCCATTCGCGCGCGAGCTGGGGCGGTCCACGCGCTCACCCAGCCGGGGAGATGCGCGACCCGATCCAGCTCGTCGACCAGCTCGGCCAGCGTTCGGCGGGCCGGCGCGGGCCAGAGGACCCGGGCGGCGCGGCGCAGGGCGTCGGGGGTCCAGGGCGGCAACGGTTCGGCTCGGGCGACGCGCGGCCACTCGCTCCGGGGCTTGAGGCGGATGGTCGTCTCGGCCATCGAGAACGGCGCGGGGTCGGTCGCCGTGTCTGCGCGGCCCACCTTTCCGAAGACGGACGACACCTCCTTGACGTCGCGCAGCGCCTTGTCCTGCTGGAAGAGCTGACTCGCGGCCTGGTGTGCCGAAACGCCCCCGCGTGTGGTCGGCATGAAGAGTAGGTCGCCCTCGTCCACGCGCGGCAAGAACTCGCCGCCCAGACGGGTCGCGATGGGGAGGCACGCCGCCGCCGCCAGCGCCGCCGTGACGAGCGTGAACGCAGGACGCGCGAGGGCGAAGTGGACGAAGGGCCGGTAGGCGCCGACCAGCGCTCGGGTGAGGGGGTTCTCGAACTCCGGGACGATCCTTCCCCGCACGAGCCGTTCGCGCAGCGCCGGTGCGAGCGTGACGCTTACCAGCGCGGCCGCCGCGATGACGAGGGTCTTGGTCAACGCGAGCGGTCGCAGGAGGCGTCCAGACTCCCCCGTGAACGCGAAGACGGGCAAGAAGGTCAGCGCCGTGACGACGAGCGACGTGAGGACCGCCGGCGCCAGCGTGCACGCCGCGGCGACGAGGCGCGCCCGCCGCTCGGCACGAGAAGCGGCCGGCCCGAGCGCCTCGAGGCGCCGGTGGCACGCCTCGATCGCGACGATGTCGGCGTCGACGGCGATCCCGAGCGCGATCCCGATGCCGCCGACGCTCATGATGGTCGCCGGGACGCGCAACAGCCACATCCCCAGGTACGTCAGGAGCACGATCGGCGGCAGCGACAAGAGGGGCACGAGCGCGCTGCGCCCGTGGCCGAGGAAGACGAGCACCACCACCACCACGACCGCGATCTCCTCGGCCAGCGCCGCGACGACGGTGCGGCTGCTGCGCTCGATGAGATCGGACCGATCGTAGGCGGTGACGAGCTCGACGCCCGGGGGGAGCCGAGCGCGCGCGCTCTCGAGCGCGGCCTTCACCCCGTCGATGGTCGCGACGACGTCCGCGTCGCGCTTCGCGATGACGATCCCCCCGACCGCCGGCTGGATCCCGCCGAAATCGGCCAGGCCGGTCGGCATGTCGGCGGTGGCGCGCACTCGGCCCACGTCCGCGATCCGCGAGGGCTGCGCGCCCGGGACGGACAGGGCTTCCACGTTCCCGGGGGCGACCTCGTCGCCGGCGCGCACCGCGGAGCGGATCGCCGCGACTGCGTCGCTGAACGCCACGCCCCGCTCGCGCAGGCGCTCGGCCTCGAGCTCGACGAGGAGCTCGAGGGTCTCACCCCCCACGGAGGCCACCTCGGCGACGCCCGGGAGCGACGTCAGCGCCGGCCGCAGCTCGTCGTCCTGCAGCCGCCGCAGCGCGAGCCCCGACTGCCGTCGGTGGGGGTCGATGAGCGCGTACTCGAAGACCCACCCCGTACTCGACGCGAGCGGCCCGGTGTGCAGCCGCACGTCCTCGGGCAAGGCCGGCCGGGCCCGCTCGATGCGAGCGGCGATCGCCGAGCGCGCCGCCTCCAGATGCGTAGTCGAGTCGAAGACCACGTCGACGTACGCCATGCCGGTCATGGAGACGCCGCGAACGTCCGTCGAATCCGGTACGTCCGTCAGCGCCGCCGTCAGCACTCCGGTGATCCGCGACGCCACCTCGTCCGCGGGGTGCCCCATCCAATCCACCAGGAGAACGATCTGCGGGGCGGACAGATCGGGGATCGCGTCGCGGCGCACCGATCGGCGCGCGAGCTCGCCCGCGAAGGCGGCGGCGGCCGCGCAGAGCAGGACCCACCACGGATGCCGCGTGCACCACGCGACGACGCGGCCGATCAAGGCGAGAGCTCGAGCGAAGCCTCGTGGTGGAGCTCGCGTTCGGCGTCGACGAAGAACGCCCCCTCGACGAGGACGCGCTCGCGCAAGCGCAGGCCGGACAGCACGATCGCGGCGCCGCCCACGACCCGACCCACCTCGATGGATCGTCTGGCAAGCGCCCTGCCGTCACCCGAGGCGACGAGCACGTAAGGACCGTTTGCGTCCTCGAGGATCGCCGAATAGGGGACCGCCGTCGCCTCGCGAGGCTTGGCCGCGAGGCGCAGCCAGCCGACGTCGCCCGCTCGCAGCGCACGACTGGAGGCGTCGGCGCGGAAACGCACGCGCGCCGTCGAGCGATCCCACGCCGTCGCGCTCTCCGGGCACGGGTGGACCTCGTAGCTCGCGGCCGGCGCGGCCGACGGCGAGAACACCCCCTTCTCGTCGGCCGTCAGCGTCGGAAGGATGTCCTTGTAGACGAGGGCCGTGACCGCGCCGTCGTCCTCGACGTGCGCCGCGCCGCGCACCTCCTGGCCGAACCCGCGTCGCCGGACGAAATCGTACACCCGAAAGGTCGAAGGCTCGAGGGGGGGGTCGCGCGCGGCGGCGGGCTCGAGCTGCATCCGGCAGATGGGGCACGCGCCAGGCCGCGAGGCTTCGACGTCCGGGTGCATCGGGCAGACGAAGCGCGAGGTCACCGTCGCGCCTCGCACGTGTCCGAGCCACTCGGCGGCGGCGCAGGCTCCCCCCGCCACGAGCAGGACGACGCGAATCGCGAGGAGCGACCGCGCGCTCACTTGGCCAGGAGGATCGGGCGCATCATCTCGTTGTCTTCGTGGTCGAGGATGTGGCAGTGCCACACGTACCCGGGCCCGCCTGTCGTGGGATCGAACGGGAAAGGGTTCTGCCCCGCGTGCGTGCTGCCCGCGGCGGCGTCCTGCGGCGCCCACCGGACCGCGAGGCGGGTGACGGCGCAAGGGAACATCTTGAACGTGTCCTTCCACCCCGCGTCTCGCGGATCCGGCGGCACGGCCGGCCCCACGAAGTACTGCGAGTTGCCCGTGCTGAACGCGAGGTTGCCGCCGATGGCGCCGTCGGCGTTCGGCGTGCCGTAGTCGAGCGGCGGCCCGAAGCCCGGCGTGAAGGTCCCCTTCGGGAAGGTGAACCCGTTGAACGTGCCGCCGGGGAAGAGCGCGTCCCACGCCGCGCGGTATTGCGGCCCGGAGAAGTCGAAGTTGCCTTGCCCGGTGTACGGGCAAAGGTCCGCCTCCGTGTTGAAAGGCTGCACGTTGATCACCTGGAACTGCACGAGATGGATGTGAATGGGGTGCGCGTCGGGCGTCATGTTGGCGATTTCCCAGAGCTCCGTCGCACCCTCCCGCGGGGTCTCCGTCGCCTGGAGCCCGTCGCCGTTCGAGGTGGAACCGGCGATCACGGTCGTCGTGCCCTCGCGCCGCCCATTCCAGTGCGAATTGTTGACGATGACCTCGACCGGCGCCCCCGTGTTGACGTCCTCCACCTCGTCGAGGACAAGCTGCCGGTGCACGTCGACGCGGAGGTTGGTGTCCGCCGGCTTGATGTCGACGATGGGCGTCGCGCGTAGGGCAGGGTGGCCGCCGGCCGGGTTGAACGAGGCGTCGGTGCCCTGGAGCGGCACGTCGACGCGGAACTCCATCACCTGGTCGACCACGTCGTACGGTCCGAGGCCGTTCGGGGACTGCGGCGACGGACCCTGCAGCGCGGGAGGCGGCAGTGGTTCCACCGTGGCCCCGCCGTTGGGGAACGGCGCGACGGCGGTGTTGGTGAGGACGAAGCGCTTTCCGCTCTGTCCGGCGAAGTCCACGATGACGTCCGCGCGCTCCGCGGGCGCCATGAAGAGATGGGGCGCGCTCTGCCCAGCGTCGACGTTGGTCGGGGCGTTCAGGAATCCCCCGTCGGACCCGATCTGCCAGAGGTTCGGTCCGGGCGTGCCGACGCCGGCGGGATCGGTGAAGAGCGTCGCGATGCCGTTGAAGTTGCCGCCGGTCTTCGCCTCCGCGAAGAGCTGCATGCGCAGGAAGCGCGCATTCGACGCGTTGACGAAGCGGAGCCGATAGCGGCGCGGCTGAACCTCGAAGAACGGCCAGGACTTGCCGTTGACGGTCATCACGTCGCCGAAATACTCGGGGATGGTGAACGGGTGCAGGTTCGGGTTCCCGGGCGGGCCGTTGAATCCGTTGAAGCCCTGCGGGTTGTTGGCGCCCGAGCCGTCGGGGAAGAGAAGCTGACCACTCTTGTCGAAGCTCCGGTCGGCAACGAGGATCTCCTGCTCGAACGCGCCGCCAGGGAGCGTGATGGGATTGTTCGAGGCGCCCGTGTCGCGGGCGTCGCGGATCAAGTAGAAGGCGGCAAGCCCGGAGAACACGTTCAGGCGGGTGGTGCCGAGCGCGTGGTCGTGAAACCAGAGCGTCGTCGCTTCTTGCTGGTTCGGGTAGTTGTACGTGCTGCTGACGAAGCCCCGCCCCTTCTGGGCCTGCCCGGGCGTGAACCACGCGTCGGGGTGACCGTCGTACGCCGACAGGACCTCCGCGCCGTGCAGGTGAGGGACCGTCGGGACCGGTCCCGCGTAGGGGACCTGGCAGGCGACGGGGACGGCGTTCTGCGTCCCCCCGATGACCCCCGCGTCGTTGGTCGCCTCTTCGTTGGCCGGAGTGAAGGTGTCGCCGCCGTTCTCGTCTCCGACGATGCAGTGGTTTTTGGCGGACGCGCCGATGGGATCGGACCAGTGGAGCGTGAGATCCTGCGTCATGAACTGCTGCAGAACGGGCGGCGAGCCGTTCGCTTGCTGCAGGCTGTTCGTGTAGATGACCGACGTGGACACGCCTTGCCGCGACTCGATCGTGCGCCCCGGCCAGCTCGGATTTCCGCCATTGAGGGCGTAGCCCCAGAGAAACGTGCCGGCCGCGAACTGCCCGCGTCGCGGGTAGAACTGCGCCGGGAGGACCTTCTGTTGAAACTCTCTCATGTCGACGCGGACCGTGGCCGTCCCGTCGACGCGCTGTCCCTGCAACGTGGGCAACGCCTCGACGAACTGAGGGACGGTGCTCCCGTCGAGCGCCGTCTGCGGCGTGGTGACCGACGCTTGACGGCCTTCGCCGGTCGGCTCCGCGGGGCGGCTCGAGCCGCACGCCGCCGCGGTCGCTCCCACCGACAACACCAATCCCGTGCCGACGAGCGTCGGCAGCCCTCTCCTACGAGCGTGTCGCATTTGCGAACTAGGTCGTACGAGACGACCCGCGGCAGGCAGGATGGATGGAAATTCGGCGACGAGCGGGACCGTGGGCGCGGCGCCCCTCAGATGGGGCCACTATTTTCGCGCGCGAGATAGCCTTTTGCGGATGCTTCGCCGGCTCTCGGTCTCCGACTGGATGTACAGCGCGGTCGTCTTCGCCTTCACGCTGGCGACGGTGCGCGTGTGGTGGCTCTCGGCGATCGTCCCCGGGATGGACTATCCGCAGTTTCTCGTCTTCGTGCGGGCGGCCGCCGACTGCGGCGACGTGTCGTCCCCCTTCCACGGCACGTACGAGACCGCGTCTTGGCTCGTGCCGACGGTTCTCCCGATCCAGCTGGTGCGCTTCGCGTCGCTCGTGTCCCATACGTCGCTCGAGGCGGCGGGGAGGGGGCTCCTCGCCGCGCAGGGGGTGGGCCTCGTCGGCGCGAGCGCCTTCTTGCTCCACGCGCTCGGCCGGCCGCGGTGGGCGATCGCCCTCCTCTTTCCGCTCATTCATTCGCGGTGGACCGTGGTCGGCGGCTACGTCCTCTTCGCCACGTCGATCCCCCTCGTCGTCCTCGGCTGGGCGCTCGCCGTGCGCTGGCTCGAGGATCGGCGACCACGCCGCGGCGCGATGCTCGCCGCGTGTCTCTGCGCCACGCTCCTGTGGCACGGCATCGGCTTCGTCGTCTTGGGCCTGGGCTACGCCGTCCTGTGGGCGACGTGGCGAGCCCCGTCGTGGCGTGCCCGCGCGTGGGCGTGCGCTCCGGCGCTCCCGGCGGCGATGCAGTGCGTCGCTTGGATCGCCTCTACGTTCGGCGTCGTCCCTGCGGGGGCCGGCGGCCCGTCGCCCCCCGTCTGGATGGCTCCGCAAGACGCGGCCGACTCGATCGTCGAATACGTCTGGACTTCGGTGCCCCATGCACGCGGCCTAGCCGCGGTCTTCGCCCTCCTGGTTCTGCTCGGTTCCGTATTCGGTCCTGCCCAACGCAGCCCCGCTCATGTCGGGGCGACCCGCTGGCACGCCCGGAACCCGTTCGCCGTCCTGAGCGTCGCCTACCTCGCGGCCTACTTCGGCTTCCCGATGTACGTGGCGCACGTCGAGGGGGTAGCGAACCGCTTCGCTTACCCGGCGGCCCTGGCGTTCGTCTTCGCCTGGAGCCCGCCTCACCGGATTGCGGCGCGCGCGCTCACCCTCGCGGCGGTGCTCGGCTTCTCGGCGTATTGCCTGGTCGACCTGTCGTCGCGGTTTCGCGCCTTCGACGTCGAGACGCGAGGGGCGTCGGCACTCATCGACCGCGTGGCCCCGCGCGACACGCTCTACTACTGGCCCCAGGACCAGGGGGCGTCGAAGGCGTTTGCCGACGCCCACAAGCCCACGCGGGAACTCCAGCAGTACGCCTCGATCCGCAGCGGGGGCCTACCCAACTCGTCGTTCGCAGGTTACGGCATCAACTACATCCGGTACGTGGGTGGCCACAACCCAATGCCCGGCCTGGCGGGACCTCCGCGCTGGATCCCGTCGATCACGCGGTTCGACTACGTGCTGTCGCGGGCCGGCCAGGGCCCCGCCGATCCGCGCTTCCTTCTGATCGACAAGAACGAGGGCTGGGAGCTCTACGGCGTCTGCGGGAGCGCACGATTTCCGAGCTGCTCGTGAGGCTCGGCCGCCACGTCGATCTTTTCGCGGCGCACCCACTCGTCGAGGACGACGAGCGCCCACAGCGACTTCGAGTAATCGCCCCGGCGAGCCTGGTGCATCGCGGCCCATTGAACGAACGCGGCGCGGTCGAGCATTCCGCTTTCCCATAGCGCTGACGGCTCGAGCGCCCGAGTCACCCGGTGCCGTAGCGGCCCGCGGAGCCATGCCCGCAGGGGAATACCGAGGCCCTTCTTCGGGCGGTCGATGATCGCGTCGGGCAAGTGCCCCCGGGCGGCGAGCTTGAGGAGGCGCTTGCTCTGGCGGCGGTGGAGCTTGAGCGACGACGGCAGCGAAAAAACCCAGTCGACGACGCCATTGTCGAGGAAGGGGGGGCGCACCTCGAGTCCATGCGCCATCGACGCGCGATCCACCTTCGTGAGGACTGACCCGGAGAGGTACGTGCCGAGATCGAGCCCGAGGATGCCGTTGAGCCAGTCGGTCGATCGCGGGCGCTGCGCCGCGAGGGTCGCGGGAAGGCGGGGCCCGGGCGAGGGGATCGCGCGACGCAGGTCGTCGAGGTCTAGGTTCGACATCCACCGCAGATGCCGCGTGTACGGGTCATCGTCCCAGCGCAGGAGGAAGCGCTTCGCGGCCCACTCGAGGCTCTGGTAGTGGTCGCGCTCACGCAGGTCGCCGACCCAGCGCTCGAGCGGACCACGCGGGACAGGGAGGCGCTCCCAGAGGCGGGCGAACCGGTGCGCGCGGTACGTCGGGTAGCCGGCGAAGAGCTCGTCTCCGCCGTCGCCCCCGAGGGCCACCTTCACGTGCCGCGACGCGAGCCGCGACAGGAGGAAAGTCGGCAGGTAGGACGGATCGGCGAGGGGCTCGTCGAGACGGCCGAGCGCCGTGTCGACGATCTCGAGCAGGTTCTTCTCGCCGAGCTGCTCCTCGACGTGGTCCGATCCGATGAGTCGCGCGACCGCGTGCGCGTGCTCGCTCTCGTCGAAGGTGGGGTCGGCGAAGGCGATGGCGAACGTCTTGAGCGGCCGCGCCGATCGAGCCTGCGCGAGGGCCGCGATGCACGAGGAATCGATCCCGCCGCTCAGAAACACGCCGACGGGAACGTCCGCAACCAGCTGCCCCTCCACGGCGCGTCCGAGGCGGCCCCACAGCTCGCGGGCGAGCTCCGGCGGCGACTCGGCGGGGAGGCTTGGGTCCGCGTCGAGCGACCAGAACGGTGCGGGCGCCGAGAGATGGCCCCCCTTCCACTCGACGTAGTGCCCGGGTGCGAGTTTGGCGACGCCGTCGATGAGCGTGGAAGGCGGGTGAAAGTAGTCGCTAAAGAAGTAGGAGCGCAGTCCGTCCGCGCTCATGCAGCGGCGGACGCGCGGATGGGCGAGGAGGGACGTGAGCTCGGACGCGAAGACGAGCCCCCCCCCCGGAAGCGGCGCGTAATAAAGGGGTTTGATGCCGATCCGGTCACGCGCGAGTAGGAGCGCGCCGCGCGTAGCGTCCCAGAGCGCGAATGCGAACATGCCGTTCAGGGCGGAGAGGCCCGCCGGCCCGCGAGTCGTCACGTGCTCGAGCAGGACCTCCGTGTCGCTCCGCGTTCGGAACGTCACGCCGACCCGTTCGAGGCCGCGGCGAAGGTCCGCGAAATTGTAGATCTCGCCGTTGTAGGTAACGCAGGCGCTCTCGTCGGCCGTGCGCATTGGCTGGGCGCCGCCGCCGATGTCCAGGATCGCGAGCCGGCGGTGTCCGAGCGCCACGTGCCAGTCGCCCGACGTGGCCGTCCACTGTCCTTGTCCGTCGGGACCGCGCGACGTGATGCGGTCGAGCATGGGCTCGAGGAGCCTGCCCGGTGGCGAGGCCTGGATGAAGCCGGCGATTCCGCACACGCTTGTGGCACCCTACCCTTCGTGGCCCGAAGTGAACATTCGCCGGCCCATCCGGCGACTACCCGATTGTCTTCGTATGGTCCATCTTGCGCGCCGCCAGGCTCGCGGATTGCGGCCGGGCTTGAACGCGGAGAGACGTACCATGTCGATTCGAATCGGTCGCGCCGGTCCCGCCTTCGTCGTGTCGGTGCTGAGCGGCGTGCTCGCCGCCGGCGGGTGCAGCAGCTCTTCTTCGAAGGAGAACCCTGGGGCGAGCCCGGAGGCCGGGGCGGCCGTCGAAGCGGGTGCCGGCGGTGATGCCGGGGCCGAGGCGGCCGGCGAGGCCGCCCCGGGGAGTGATCTCGTCGTGTCCATCGCCGACGGGATGGTCCAGGCGGACATCGTCGGCGGCGTCCGTCGCTTCCTCAAGATCCCGTACGCGCAGCCGCCGGTGGGTGCTCTGCGGTGGAAGGCGCCGATGAAGAACGCGGCGTGGAACAACGTGCTCCACGAGACAGCCTTCTCGACGGGCTGCCCTCAGAGCGCCAGCTCGCAGGGCCCGCAGAGCACCAACGAAGATTGCCTTTACCTCAACGTGTGGGCGCCGGAGCCGGCGCCCAGCCAGGCGCCGGTCATGGTGTGGTTCCATGGCGGCGGGAACTTCGCGGGGTCGACCGCGGACGTGGTCCCCACGACCTCGCAGCTCTGGTACGACGGCCAGTTCTTCGCCGCACGCCACGGCGTGATCGTCGTGTCGGCGAACTACCGCCTCGGGCCGATGGGGTTCTTCTCCCATCCGGGCCTCGCGGGCGAGAGCTCCCCCCTCGGCAACCAGGGCCTCTTCGACCAGCGCGCGGCGCTCCAGTGGGTGCAGAAGAACATCGCGGCGTTCGGAGGGGACCCGGCCAACGTCACGATCTTCGGCGAGTCTGCAGGGTCGGCGGACGTCTGCTACCACGTGGTCTCGGGCGAGCAGCACCTCTTCGAGCGTGCGGTGAGCGAGAGCGGGGGTTGCTCGGCTTCCCTGGGGGGTGGCAAGGAGAGGACCGCCGCCGAGGCCGCCGCGGGGGTCGCGACGTTCACCAAGATGGGTGAGACCCCGCTGGTGGTGCCGCGCAGCCCCGGATCCTGGCCGGGCTACCGCTTCACCGATCCGCCCTTGAGCCTTCCCGCGGGCGACTTCGGCCTGGGTCACCGCCAGTTGATTGCGGGCGCGTTCCGCCTCGGTGATGGCCTGGGTCTTTTGCGTGATGGCCTGCTCAATCGCGGGGGTGAAGCGCGGTTTCCCGATGAAGCCGAA
>Ga0209168_10003389_pt1 | contig 10994 bp, 5 predicted proteins | sample Coa_R1_FD_187156 | JGI IMG/M metagenome (GOLD analysis project Ga0209168, IMG submission 187156) | Surface soil microbial communities from Centralia Pennsylvania, which are recovering from an underground coalmine fire - Coalmine... | ecosystem: Environmental > Terrestrial > Soil > Unclassified ... | reverse complement strand
GTTGCCGGAGATTTCCCCATTGCGCGATTGGTCGTTAGCAGCGCCATCGTAACCGTTGGTGCAGGTAACGCCCGAGGCAACGCACTCGCCCCCCAGAGCCGCAATGCCAATGTTGCTGTTGTTGTGTACCAAGTTGTTGGCGATGATGAACCCATTGATGTTGCCGTCAAGTTCCATCGTTTCGCTGCAACCCGTCATCATGTTGCTCAAGGTATTGCCGATGATCGATATGTTGGTTAGAGCTGTGGCGCCGCTCGTTCCAGCGACGACGAGACCAAAAGCTTCCGGAGAACCGGATGGGCAGTTTCCTGTGTGGTTGGTCGCTTTCCCCTGATTCCAGATGTTGTTGATGTTGTTATTCACAATCTGGATGTTGGTGCCCGAGCCTTGAACAGCAATTCCCGCAGGCACAAGAGTATTGGTCTTCGTGGACGTCCCGGTTTTGAAATCCGTTACCTCGAAGCCATCGACGGTAACGTAGCTCACGTTGCTTGTGCTGCCGATATTTATCAACCCGTAGGCGTAACCGCCAGTTCCGACTGTAACGCCGCTACCGTTGATGATCGCCCCCCCGGGCGTGGTGCTCTTGAGGATGAAGTAGCCGCCTGAAGCGGACCCGCCGGTGTTAATCGCGATGTCTACCGTTTCGTTGTAGGTCCCGGGAGCCACGTTGATGGTAATGCCGGGACCACCTTTCGTGACCGCATACGCGACCGTCGCCCAGGGAGAACCGGACGATCCGTTGTTGGAGTTGCTTCCGCTGGTCGAGACGTAGTAATTCGTGTTCGTCGATATCGCGGTCGTAATGTTGAAAGACGAGGTTGAAGTCAGATGAGTGGGAGTGGTGGAGTCGATCACTTGCACGGTAAGGGTGTAGGTACTCGCCGCCGATGGTACTCCGGTCAGCACTCCGGCCGAGGTCAAAGCCATGCCCGGCACATTTCCGCTGGTGATAGTCCAGGCATATGGAGCCGTTCCTCCGGTGGCGGCGAACGTGGTGCTGTAGAAAGTGTCCACTGTCGCGTTGGGCAGGGGGGATGCGGTTGTGATGGTCAATGCGCTGGCAGCGGCGATACTGGTCATCAGCAGTAAACTGCCGAATAGGGCCAGCAGAAGGCCGACTCTACTGGTGATCGTTTCCTTCCGGGAAAACAGATTTGCGTATTTCATCGAAGTTCCTCTTGTCGAACTGGATTGTGAATAGGCCCGACTGCTTTCTGACAAACCTGAAAAAAGAGAACTTCCGTTGCGAGCTGAACGCCCCCGCATCGCCCTGATTCTCGTGTGCCGATTTGCAACGCGCCGCAATGTTGCGCGAATGTACCTACAATGTGATTGTTTGTCAACTATTTTGTTTGTTACTGCTCGATTTTGGCCCAAAGAGAATCTTTAGGCGATACAATTCGTCCACAACTCAATACAATTGCCTCTGCGGAAAATCGATCTGTACCGGAATGGACAGTCCTACCGCGCCAGGAGAGCATAGGGCTCATGCTCGCAGAAGAGCGTAGATTTCGAATTCAAGAAATTCTTTCCACTCAACGCACCGTTACCGCTTCCGACCTGTGCAGTGCTCTCGGGGTTACAGCTGCGACGGTGAGGCGTGACCTGGCGGCGCTGGAGCATGCCGGCGTGCTGGTCCGTTCGCATGGAGGAGCCGTCTCCCGCATGTCCAGCACGAACTTTCAACCTTCCTACGAAACCCTCTCGCATAGCCACAGCGGTGAAAAGCAGGCGATTGCGCGCGAGGCGGAACGTTTGGTGCTTGATGGCGAGACAATCTTTCTTGAGGGAAGCACCACGGTGTACGAGCTTGCCCGTGGCCTGAATCAGCGGAATCGGCTGACCGTCGTGACAAATTCTCCTACCATCGTTTGCCAGTTGCAAAGAAGCCTGGGCGTTACTGTCCTCTGCACAGGGGGCGATCTTCAAAAGGACACGTTCTATTTTTCCGGCGAATGGGCGCAGCGGGCGCTCTCTGAAATTCGATTGGACAAAGCGATTTTGGGAGTGAGCGCCATCGATCTTTCTTATGGAATTTCTACCGCAAACCACGCCGAGGCGCAGATCAAGAAGATGATCTCGCGCGCCGCCAAGACCAGGATCGCGTTGGCGGATCACAGTAAGTTTGGTACACAAAGTTTCGCTTTCGTCGGACCCGTGACAGACATCGACGTGCTCGTAACCGACTCCGGCACCGATGCGAAATACATTAAGGGACTGCGCGAGGCAGGCGTTGAGGTGCTTGTGGCGGAGCTGCAAGAGGCCCGCAAGGGGCGCAGGAAATGAACATTTACGAACAAATAGATTGACAATCGCTCACCAGCCGGGTAACTTGAGTCCGGTTCAGATCAGGGTTGAGCGAGGACTGAGGAAAACTGTGGGCGATTGCGGCAAGAAGATTCGCTTGAATCGTGTGCTTGGAGGTTCGGGGCATCGAGCCCTGGTAGTGGCTTTCGATCATGCACTGGTACTGGGACCGATTCCTGGGACGGAAGACCCCCTGGGAAAGATAGGGCAGTTTGCCCAGGCCAAAGTCGATGCCTTGCTGCTGAATCTTGGTCTCATTCGCCAGTTCGCAAATTCCACAGCAACCGGCCGGATCCCGGCTCTGATTGCGCGGCTTGATTGGACCACAGTCTGGTCTGCGACAGGTGAGAACGGAGATGGTGGGTTGTGCAGCACCCTTCTGGCGCGACCCGAGGAGGCGTTACGACACGGCGCGGACGCTGTTCTGACATATCTCGTCGTCGGTACGGGGAACTCCGAGTTTGAGATGAAGGAGATTACGCGCAACGCCGAAATCGCCCGCGAATGTGAACGAGTTGGCATCCCGCTGATTGTTGAATCTCTGGCCCGGGGAAAAAATGTGCAGAACCCGGGAGATCCCAAATGGCTGAACCTGCACACTCGCATGGCAGCCGAACTGGGTGCGGATTGCGTTAAGACGGATTACAGCGGGGATATAGCTTCCATGCGCTCGGTAGTAAAAGGATGTCCGATACCGATCCTGGTGCTCGGTGGAAACCGTCATGCGTCGGACAAACACGCGCTTGATGTGGTCCGTGATGTTGCGGCCGCGGGAGCAGCCGGGGTTTTCTTTGGCCGCAATGTTTTCCAAGCCGACAACATGACCAGATTTCTTGAACAAGCGCGCGCTGCGCTCGACGCAGTCCCAACGGAAGAATTGCAAACGATTACGAAATGATGGCATCGCGTGCGGAGGCGGCTTTGCGCAGAAAGAACCTGATCGATGGCCGCTCCGGATTCCGCCTGCAGGCAGATTGGGGATACGTCTCAGTTCTCGAAGGTGGAGGACATATCTGCGAGTTAAACCTAAACGCATGTGACGGCGTGAACCCTCTGTGGCTACCGCCATGGGAGACAATCGATCCGACCCAGTACGCAGTGGCGAAACATGCGCGGACGTACGGACCCCCGCCAGATGGCCGGTTACTCGCAGGGATCGCAGGACACAGCCTCAGCTTTGATCACTTCGGTCCACCGTCACCTGAAGAAACGGCCGCTGGTCTGACAACCCATGGCGAAGCACCGGCGCTGAAGTGGGACATCCAGAAGCACGCCAAGTCTCCGAAGCCGCATTTGCAATACGGCCTGACGCTGCCTGAGGCTCGGATCCGTTTCAGCAGGAAACTAACTCTTGACCCCCGGAATGCGGTGATCTATTGCGAAGAAGAGGCGGTCAACCTCAGCCCTTATGACCGGCCCATTTCTTGGAATGAACATGTCACATTCGGGCCACCGTTTCTGGAAGCAGGAATCACCTGGTTCGATATGCCCGCAACCCGGGCGAAAGTTTGTCCAGCAAGCTACAGTTCCCGATTTTCTCTTCAGCCAGAAGCCGAGTTTACCTGGCCGAACGCCCCGACAAAAAATCGCAAGCGGATCAACTTGCGCACTATGCCGGCTAAACGATTTGGACACTACACTGCGCAGTTGCTGAATCCGGAGCTTGAGATTGCTTTCATCGCCGCATGTAACCCGCGCCTGAAGCTACTCGTCGTCTACGCATTTCGACGTGCAGATTTTCCCTGGGTCGGCAATTGGGAAGAACGGCACAATCGAACTGCAGCGCCATGGCGAGGGAAAACGTTTTGCCGGGGAATGGAGTTCAGCACCACACCGTTCCCGATTCCGCGACGCGAGACCATCGATCAGGGCCCGCTGTTCGGACAAACAACTTATCGCTGGCTTCCAGCCAAATCGAAGACTCAAATTCGCTTTCTGATTTTGTTGTTCGCAGCACCGGTTGCATTTCGGGGTGTAGCCCGGGTTTCGGTTGGCAAGAAAAGGATTGATGTTGTCGAGTCTAGTGCTCCTGGCAGGACGCTTTCAGTCGCCGCAGACAAATTTCTGTGAAGCAAGCAAGAATCGAAAAAACGTTATGAGTTTGCTTGCAGTCGATATCGGTTCCAGTAGATGCAAAGCGGTGGCGTTCGCTTCTACGGGCAAGATCCTTGCACATCACACCTCCGCGTACGCGCCTCATTCTCCCGCTCCTTCGCAGGCGGAGATAAATGCCGAGCGTTTTTTCCTGGCGGTGTGCCAATGTTCGCAAGCGGTATCAAGGAACCTTTCCGATCCCATCCGCGCGTTGTGCCTCAGTTCGCACGGAGAAACATTCGTTCCGGTCAATCAACACAACGAGGCAATCGCTCCGGCAATCCTCAACCAGGACACACGAGCCACGGAAGAAACAGTGTGGCTCGAAAGAACAGTAGGAAAAAAGCGGCTTTTTGAAATCACCGGCCTGGTCGCGCATCCCATGTATCCGGTTCCAAAGATTCTCTGGCTGCGTAAGTACCGGCCGGACATTTTTGCTTCCTCGGTTCGTTTCCTCAGTGTGATGGGCTACGTTCTTTCGCGATTAGGACTAAATCCTTATATCGATTATTCCCTGGCCTCACGCTATCTGGCATTTGATATTCGGCAGCACCGTTGGTCTGAAGAAATTCTGGCCACCACGAAGATCAATGCCGAATGTCTGCCGGTTCCGGTACCCGCGGGAACGATTGCGGGAAAACTGGAGGCAGCAGCAGCCAGCCAACTCGGTCTTCTACCGGGAACGATTGTGGTGATGGGAGGGCACGATCAACCCTGCGGGGGCCTGGGAGTTGGCGCCATCGTTCCAGGTCGCGTCGCCGACTCGATGGGAACGTACGAATGCCTGCTGGCGGCTTCCGATAAGCCCAGCTTAACCGATGCAGCACTCGCGTCTTCTCTCAATTCTTATTGCCATGTGGTTCCAGACAAGTTCGTCACGCTGGCGTATTTTCCTTCGGGAATCATGATCAAGTGGTTCCACGATCTGCTATATGGAGAAGTTTGCGGTGAAAGCGCGCTTACAGAAGGCGAGGACTCTTCGGAGGCGGAGTCCCTCCATTACGCGAAACTCGAACGGGACGCACCAGCGGGGCGAACCGGTCTATGCATCACTCCCCATCTGATCGGTACCTGCAATCCTGACTTCAACCCTCATGCGCGCGGAATCATCTCCGGCTTGGGACCGAACACAACCCGCAGCCAGATTTACAAAGCCATTCTCGAGGGACTCGCCTGTGAAATGGCACTGATGACTGACATACTCGAAAGCGCAGTGGGGGAATTTCGGGACGTCTATGTTACTGGAGGAGGGTCCCGGTCGGCGCTGGGTCTCCGATTGCGAGCTGCTTTGTCTGGTCGGCGGCTGCATGTGATGGAGTGCCCAGAGGCAGTGTGTCTTGGCGGAGCCATACTCGCCGGCGTGGCCTCCGGAGAATACCGAAGCCTGCAGGAAGCCGTCGAGGTCGTAGTTCGCGATGTTTCGGTGGTATTACCCGACGAAGCCATCGCGAAATCGTACATACAACAAGCCAGGCAATACCATGATTTGCGCTGTTCGTGCAGTGCGAGGGCGGACAATTAAAGCTCCACAGGCCAATGGGGAGGAAGAGTGATTCAACCCACAGTCGGATTCATAGTGTTCGGCGTCCACAAAGATGGTCTAAAGGACCCGATGGGCACGCCGTTCATTGATGAGGCATTGGTGCGGCGCGCCACGAGTGCGCTGGTCGCAGCGGGTTTGAAAGTTATCGAGCATGGCGTTGTCGTCGCCAGCAAAGAAGAAGCTCGGGCCGCGTTTAAGAAGATGAAGTGCGACGACGCTGTCGATGCGGTCGTTTTATTTTCCGGGACCTGGGTGTGGGCGGCGCATATGGTCGGCGCGATTCGTGATTACTGCGCGAGCGGCAAGGGCTTGCTTATATGGACGCACCCTGGCTCTCAAGGCTGGCGGCCGGTTGGGGGATTGGTGCTGCATGGAGGTCTGCTCGAAATCGGCGTCAAACACAAGTTTGTATATGGAGGTATTGAGGAATCAGACACCGTAAACAAGATCGTCAGCTATGCCCAAGCTTCTCATCTCAAGAACTTCTTGAACATGTCTACCATCGGCACATTTGGCGGACGCGGGATGGGACAAACCTGCGGCGCTGCCGATCCTTCGCAATGGATGAGAATGTTTGGCATCGATATCGACTCCCGCGACACGACGGAGTTGAAGCAAACTGCCGAAGAGATCTCGGCAAGGGAACTGGATGAACTTCAGCCCAGGCTGAAGCAGTTGTTTGGCAAAATTCCAGAACGAAACTTAGTGAGCGAGCGTTCCATGCGTCTCTATCTCGCGCTGAGAAAACTTGTGGCGAATGAAAAGTTTGATTTCTACACGATTCAATCTTTTCCTGGTCTCGCCGGCGATTATTCCGCCAGTTGCTTTGCCCAGAGCATGATGCTGGAGGATGGAGTTGGCACTTCTACGTTGGGTGACTTCAATACTGCCTTGACCGTTCTCCTGCTCACCAAACTGAGCAGAGAGAGGGTGTATTACGGCGATTTGCAGCACATTGATAAGAGAACAAAAGAAATCAAGATCATCGGAGATGGAGCTTGTCCGCCGTCCTTGGCCAGCAAGCTCGGTCCCGCCGGATTTTCGGAGCACGGTATTCCTACGGAAGGCGAAGCGGGCGGACTCTCTGTGAAGCTGATCTGCAAAGTGGGAGAAGGAGTATTAGCCCGGCTCGGAAGAGTGAAGGGCGAGTTTCAGATGGTCATTACTCGAGCCAGCATTTTTGAGCCTCCACCCGATCACGTCGAACGGCGGCTCAACGAATGTGGCATCCCATTCTGGCCTCACGGTTTCGTAACAGCGCATTGTGATATCGATGTCTTGTTGCAGCATTGGACCAACGAATATGCGTGTCTTGGCTATGGCGAAGAGCTATATCCGGCGTTAATCGATTTTTGTGAGATCACGGGAATCAAGGCAATTTGCCCCTAAACTCGTCGAGCCAACACGGGCGTAACCAAACAAAATGATTGACAAAGGGACGCATTATCGGTGATCGTTCCAGTCAACCAGAAACGAAAGTACAGTAAACAAAAAGAAACAGAACGCAAGCTTGGAAAGAAAGTAGCCGGAGGAGTGGACTATGAAAAGAACTTGTCGCAGCTTGTCGCCATTTGTCCTTGCTGTGCTGCTAGTCTCCATGGCTTTGCCGCCCGCCGTACTCGGGCAGAAAGACAGCGGTGGAATCACAGGAGTCGTGCGTGATTCCGCTGGAGCCGTCATCCCCGCTGCCAAGATCAGCGTTAAGGATGTCGATCGTGGCACCGAGACGGTGGTCACAACCAGCTCGCAAGGAGAGTATGTCGCGAGTCCTCTCAAGATCGGACGCTACAGCGTCACCGCGGAAAAGGATGGTTTCAAGAAGACCGTCGTAGGGCCGATCACAGTGAATATTCAGGAAATCCCCGAGGTGGACATTACGCTGACGGTCGGGAGCATCCATGAGGTCATGACGATCACCTCCCAGGGACCACAACTGCAAACGGAAACATCCGAGCTCGGAGATGTAGTAAACGGCCAGACGGCGACGACTCTTCCACTGAACGGCCGAAACTTTGCGCAGTTGGCACAATTGAGCGCGGGAGTGGCTCCCGCGGAACCCGGTTCGCGAATTAACGCCAGTTACGGATTCAGCGCGGGCGGAGCACGCTCGGAACAGAACAACTTTCTGCTGGATGGAATTGATAACAACTCAAACCTGGCCGATCTGCTAAATGAGACCGCCTTTGTCATCCAGCCTTCGGTCGATGCGATCGCTGAATTCAAGGTGCAAACCAATGCCTACAGCGCGGAATTTGGACGGGGAAACGGGGCGATTCTGAATGCGTCGATCAAGTCGGGCACGAACGACTTCCACGGCGACGCGTACGAGTTCCTTCGGAACGAGAAGCTCGATGCGCGCAACGCCTTTGATGAATTTGGCCGCCAGCCATATAAGCAGAATCAGTTCGGCGCGACGTTTGGCGGACCTATCATCAAGAACCGCACCTTCTTTTTTGGAGACTATGAGGGATTGCGCGTCCGGCAGGCAACGCCGTTTCTGGAGTTGATTCCCACACCAGCGGAAATTGCGGGAAATTTCTCCAGCATCCTCGACACTTCTATAGTGACCGGTACCGACTGCAATGGGAACCCCACCTATGCCGGCGAGATATTCAACACACGTCTGACCCAAGCTTCGGGTTCAAGTCCTACCGGCTTTTGCGGCATTCCCATCGGCGGCTACAGCGGCGGTTTTCCAACCAATATATTTCCGTCGGTCGATCCGTTGGCAGCCAGGTTGTCAACGTATTGGCCAGCTCCAAATACAACCGCCACTGCCAACAACGGAGGCAACAACTTTTTTTCGGATCCGCACCGGCAGGAGAGCCGCAACAACTTCGATGTCCGCATCGATCACAAGATCAACGATAAGGATAATGCCTTCGGTCGATTCAGTTACGAGAATCAACCCAGTTTCATTCCCTCGCCGTTCAACAATCTGCTGGATGGCGGAGGGTTCTTCGACGGCAACGAGGACAATTCTTACCGCAGCCTGGCCTTAAGCGAGGTTCACCTCTTTAAGTCGAATCTGATCAATGAATTCCGGGCCGGGTACAACCGAATCAATTCACACCGGTACCAGCTCAACGCCAACGAGAACATCAGTTCTCAAGTGGGCTTCCCCAACGTTCCTTTTAGTCCGAACAACGGTGGCTTGCCCAACATAACCTTCGGCGACGGCACCGCTGGAATCGGAAGCTCGACCTATCTGCCTTCGATTGAGAAACAGAACAGTTTTGTTTTCACCGACAATGTGACATGGATCCGGGGACACCACTCGGTGAAGTTTGGCACCGAAGTGCGGATAGAACAGTTCACAATCTTCCAGCCTGCCGAATCCCGAGGTTTCCTAACCTTCGGCAACGACTTCACCGACAACCCCGCAGCACCGGGCACGGGCGGCAGTTCCTTTGCGACCATGTTGCTGGGCGTTGCCGATGGCGGAGGAATTACCAGCCTGCACAACATTGACTATCGCCGGCAGACCTATGCGGGTTTCACACAGGACGACTGGAAGGCCAGCGATCGCCTGACTGTCAATCTGGGTTTGCGCTATGAGGTCTTCAGCACCGTCAAGGAGCACAACAACGAGGAGGGAACGTTTGTTTTCGGCCCCAATACTATGCTTGTTCCCGGCGGGCAGAATGAACAACTCACGCCGCTGCTCGCAGCCAGCATACCCATTACGCACGGCGACCGCGGACTGATTAGTCCCGACCTGAACAATTTTGCGCCGCGCATCGGCTTCGCTTTTCAAGCCATGAACAAACTCGTCCTTCGCGGCGGGTACGGGATTTTCTACGGCGGACAGGAGAATGGGCCTTACTCCAATCCCAGCCCTGGCTTCAACCCTCCGTTCTTCTCCTCCGAATCATTCTCGACCCCGTGCGGGAATCTGGCTTCCAATCCGGCCTTCCCAGCCGGAAACGTGCTCAATTGCTCGATTGCTTCCCTCAATATGAATGGGTCGAACACGTTGGCCAATGGATTCCCGCCGACCGCACTTTCGAACCCCAACACTCCGGAACTCTATTCCATCTCTCCCAATCTCCGAACTCCTTATACCCAGCAGTGGCATCTTGGCTGGCAATATCAAATGCCGGCCGATACGATGCTGGATGTCTCCTACGCGGGCTCGCGTGGCTTGAAACTCTTCGGTTTTTATAATGGCAATGAGGCGGCGCTTGCGACCCTCCCGCAATACGCTGCCCTTTGCATTGCAAATTTTGGGGGCTTGCTCGCTTGCCCCACGGCCGAGCGGAGACCAGCTCATGCGGTAGCTCCCGGCGCTCCTCCGGGCTCTACCTGCGACTTAAGTCCCACCGATGACTGCGATCCCGTGTTTGATACCTCTATTGCAACCTTCCGCTCAAACGACGTCTCGAACTACAACTCTCTGCAGGTTCGCTTTGAAAAGCGCCCCACTCACGGCTTGCAATTTCAGGCCTCTTATACCTGGAGCCATGCCCTGGATGATGCGTCCAGCGCCAGCCTGGGATCGCAGAATGCGGGGGACTTCCGCTTCCAAAACGATCCCCTTCTCGAATACGGAAATGCCGATTTTGATGTCCGTCAACGGTTCGTGCTGAGTTACGCCTACGATTTACCCTTCGGCAAGAATAAGGCGTTCGGAGGAAGCGCTTCCGGCGTTTGGAACCAGATCATCGGCAATTGGCAGGTTGCGGGTATTACGATCGCAAGCACTGGAAACTGGTATACACCCACCGACATTGCCACCAACCTCTCCACATCTGATGGCGGCGGAGAGGTCGCCAGCGCAGCGCGGCCCAATGTTGTTGGAAATCCCAACGGACACCCATGCGTACCGGGAACTCTGTTCAACACCTGTGCGTTCGCGACGAATACAGTCATTGGATCGTTCGGCGACGCAGGTCGAAACATCATTCAGGGGCCCGGCGTGCAGAACTGGGATATTTCTCTGTTTAAGATTTTCCCCATCAGCGAGCAAAAGCATCTCGAATTCCGGGCAGAGTTCTTCAATGCCTTCAATCATTACGATCCGGAGTTCGACAATCCCGGGAGCTTT
>Ga0209168_10003387_pt1 | contig 10999 bp, 8 predicted proteins | sample Coa_R1_FD_187156 | JGI IMG/M metagenome (GOLD analysis project Ga0209168, IMG submission 187156) | Surface soil microbial communities from Centralia Pennsylvania, which are recovering from an underground coalmine fire - Coalmine... | ecosystem: Environmental > Terrestrial > Soil > Unclassified ... | reverse complement strand
CACATCGCATTGAAAGGAAGGCCCTTGCAGCCATGCTGCGCGATTCTGCGGGTTCTGTGTGCTCATCCTTCTGGATATATGACATCCGCGTTCCCCGGGCAGTGACAGAAATCACACGCGCAACATGCCCGGATCACGAAACCGCGCCAGATCACCAGCCTTTTCTCAAATATGGCCCTCTCGTGCCCCCCTCCCCCCTCGCCGTGCCATTGCTAATAACAATGACGTGACGCAAGCTATCAGCGTCAATCGCGCGACCCAGAAACGCGAACTCCGACAATGCTAGAACTGAAACAACAACCGGTAGCCGGAACCTCTCGGGAAACATTCGAGAGCAAGCAGCCTCGTCGCCTGCGGCTGGCGCTGGTTCTTCTGCTGGTCGCACTTGTCGGCGTCATCGTGAAAGACCGCCAGTTCTGGTTCGGAACAACCGAGTCGCAGGATTCTGATCTTGTAGGCTCGGAGGTCGCTCGCCAAGCCGCCGCAACATCGAAGTCGACAACCAAAACCACCTCGGCAACCCCGGCTTCGGTGAAAAAGCAGGTCGCGTCCGCAAGGAATTCCGTTGAGCCGAAGCCCGAAGACGCACCGGCCGTCACAACTACCCGCACCGCGTTGCCGCCGCTGGACGTTGAAGTCGTTGCCGGTGACAGCCACCGCACCCTTCATCCCGGCAGCAACGCAACCAAAGTGGAGATTCCAAACACGGCAACGGCTTCGAGCGCGCCAGCCACACCGAGCGTCGAAGTCGTCACCAGTGCCGCAGAGCGCGAACGCATGGCCGCCGACGCAGTTGCTGCACAGCCAGCCTACCCGCTGCTGGCGCAGCACATGAATGTCCAGGGATCAGTTGTGTTGCAGGCTGTGATCGGAACCGACGGCTTTATTCAGGATCTTCGCGTAGTCAGCGGCCCGGCCATTCTGACCACGGCGGCCCGGCAGGCTGTGCGCGAGTGGCGCTTCAAGCCGATTCTGCAGAACGGTCAACCGGCCGAATCGAAAGCCAAGATCACTGTCAACTTCTCCATCAAGATCGCCGACGGTTCCACCAAGACCACCCTGGCCGAGAGCCGCGCCGAAGACATCCGCATCATCAGCCGCTAGATCGTTAGCCGTCAGATCATCAACCGTTAGCCTTAATCATCTGCTCCGCGTGCTTCCGCGACGTCTCCGTCAACTTCGCTCCGCTTAACATGCGCGCCACTTCTTCAGTGCGCTCCTCGCCCGTAACTTTGCGGATCGCGGTGCGCGTGCGCCCGCCCGATTCCTTCTTTTCAATGACGTAATGATGATCGCCAAACGTCGCAATCTGCGGCAGATGCGTCACGCATAAGACCTGGTTCGATCTCGCCAGCGACTTCAGTTTCTTCCCCACGCTCTCCGCTGCCCGTCCCCCAATGCCGGTGTCGATCTCATCAAACACCAAAGTCCGCTGTGTGCCCCATTTCTCACGTTCTTTGCGAGAAGTGGGAATTTTGTCACTCCCCTGGTTGCCCGATCTCTCTCGGGCCTTTTGCGCGAGCAGTGGGGATTTCCCCGCCTCTACGCTCACCTTCAGTGCTAGCATGACGCGCGATAACTCTCCGCCGGAAGCGATGTGCTCCAACTGTCGCAACGGCTCCCCTGGATTGGTCGAGATCATATACACGACCTGATCAATCCCCGACGCCGTCCAATTCCCTTCTTCCTCCGACGTCGTGATTTCGATCCGGAACACCGACTTCATCGCCAGATCATTGATTTCGGCCTCGACCAGTTTCTCCAACCGTCGTGCCGCTTCTGCTCGCTTTTTCGCCAGCGCCCGCGCCGCTCGCAGATATTCACTCGCCGCCGCCGCCAACTCACTGCGCAGCTTTCGCAGAATTTCGTCCTTGTTCTCGACCTCCGAGAGCTTGCGCGTGACATCCGCCCCGAACGCGATTACTTCATCGAGCGTCGGACCATACTTGCGCTTCAGCCGGTCCAGCAGCGCCAGCCGATCCTCCACCTGTGCCAGATGCTCCGGCGACGAGTGAATCCCTCCCGCATAATCGCGCACGGTCGCGCCGACGTCTTCGACGCTGATGCGTGCCGTCTCCAGCGCCGCCAGCGCCTCCTGAAATTTCGGCTCGTACCGGGTCAGCTCTTCGACCTGCTTCTGCGCCGCGCGCAGTGACGACGCCGTCGATCCATTGCCTTCGTAAAGCAAATCAAACGCATTCATCGCCGCGTTGTAGATTTTCTCCGCGTTGGCGAGGACGCGCTTCTCACCCTCCAGCCGTTCATCTTCCCCACTCTGCGGATGCCCTTCCTCAATCTCCCGCTTCTGAAAGATCCAAAGATCCACCAGCCGCAACCGGTCCTGCTCTCCATGTTCCAATTCTTGAATCCGCGCGCGAATATCCTTCCATGCGGCAAATGCCGTTTCCACCGGATCGAGCGCGCTGCCCGCGAAGGTGTCCAAAAGTTCCAACCGCGCCGGACCATCAAAGAGAAGAATCGACTCGTTCTGGGCATGAATGGTGGCCAGGTGCGGCGCGAGTTGCCGCAAGACCGCCACCGTAGCCGGTTGGTTGTTGACAAAGACGCGCCCCTTGCCACCGGCCGCAATTTCCCGTCGCAGAATCAAAGACCCGTCGTCGGACTCATCCAGCCCGTTCGTCTCCAGAACCTTACCGAGCGCCTTTTCCGCAGCGCCTTCCGCCTCGAAAACAGCGGACACGACGGCGCGCTCCGCCCCCGCGCGGATCACATCGCTCGAAGCCTTGTCCCCCAACAGCAGCGCCAGCGCGTCGACCAGAATCGACTTCCCCGCTCCCGTCTCCCCGGTCAGTAAGTTCAACCCATGGCCAAACTCCACGACCAGGTTGTCGATCACCGCGTAGTTCTCGAGCCGCACTTCAGTCAGCACAAGTCATCCTGTACGAGAAGCGATTTGCGAAACTTGGCCGCAGCATAGCACGAAAAACCCCGGCGTCATCACGACCCGTGCCGCTTTTCAGGCGAATCCGACGAGCCGTCCTCCTTCGTGCCCCCTCGTGTCCCTCGTGGTTAATGCCTTACGCTTTAGGGTGCGCCGTGGTCCCGGTAGTCGAGTCGAACTCCGGATGAAGCGACAGCTAGCAAACAGTATTTGAGATAATATTCGGCAGGCATCCCCGAGTTCTTGTCCGGACTTCTAAGCGGCAGGAGGTCTGCAATGAGAAAGTACGGCCCTTCCGTTTTATTCCTTGCTGTTCTCGCTATCGCGATTACCTTGGCGTGCGGATCCTCTCCGCGTCCGCGCACCCTAGAGTCGGTAAGCCTCAGCCCGTCGACCGCAGATGCCCAGGGTGGCCCCGTCCAGTTCACCGCGACGGGTTACTTCAACGACCAACCTTTGTCGGAAAAACTGGTTATGGTCAATTGGGGCGCATGCTATCAGCACCAACAAACTACCGCGGTTTCAGTTAGCGCCGGCGGCCTGGCCCAATGCGCATCCGGCGCGGCTGGCACCTACACAGTCTGGGCCTGGGCTCAGAGCGCTGCCGACTCCTGCGGCGGCAACAACGGTGAGGTCCCCGTGAACCCTTGTGGCGGAGCCAGTTCATGCCAACCTACAGGTACAGCGCAACTGACCTGCCCATAAATCTTCGGAGCAGGAATCGCCGAGGACCAGGAAGGTGCTTCAGTGCCAAACGCAGCACTACTCCCTGAAGCCATTTCCTCCCCAAGATCATCTAAAATGCTCCCATGGCCATTGCCGGACCGTCCGCGGTCGAGAGCCTCCCCCGCTCCATCCCAGCAAACATGCAGGCCGCCGTCTACCACGGCGTGAATGACGTCCGCCTCGAAACCGTGCCCGTCCCCGCCATCGGTCCCGGCGAGATGCTCATCCGCGTGCACTCCTGCGGCGTTTGCGGCACCGACCTCAAGAAGATTTCCACAGGCTCCCACTCCGCCCCTCGCATCTTTGGACACGAGACCTCCGGCGTCGTCGCTGCCGTTGGCGAAAAAGTGCGCGATTATCGCCTCGGCGACCGCGTGATGGTCTTCCATCACATCCCGTGCCGCCAGTGCTTTTACTGCCAGAACAAGACATTCGCCCAGTGCGCTACTTACAAGAAAGTAGGTTGCACCGCTGGATTCGAGCCTTCTGGCGGGGGTTTCGCCGAATACGTTCGCGTCATGGATTGGATCGTCAAGCACGGCACCGTCCGCATCCCCGACGACGTTTCCTTCGAGCAGGCCTGTTTCGTCGAGCCGGTGAACACCTGTATGAAGGGCATTGAGGCCCTCCACCTTCACCGGGGCGAGAAAGTTCTGGTGATTGGCCAAGGCCCCATCGGCCTCATCCTCAGCACCCTGGCCCGCCGGAAGGGGGCCACCTTAATTACTTCCGATTTGTATCCCGAGAGGCTTAGAATAGGATCATATTTCGGGTTAGAGCTCACAATTGATGCTTCGCGGGCAAACGTAGTCGAGCGCGTCCGCGAATTGACGGAGGGACGTGGCGCCGATGCGGTAATTCTCGCGGTCGGCGGCAACTCCCTGATTCGTATTGCGATGGATTCGGCCCGTCCTGGGGGGCGGGTATTGCTTTTTGCGCAAACGCAGCATGGAGAGGCCGTGATCGATCCTGCAGCGATCTGTGTCGATGAGAAAAGTCTGGTGGGGTCGTACAGCGCGTCGGTCGACTTGCAGGAGGAGTCCGTCCGTTTTGTCATGAACCGCGAGATGGATCTGGAACGCCTTGTCAGTCATCGCTTTCCGCTCACTGAGAGCACGCAAGCCCTGGAACTGGCGGCGCATCCGCAACCTTCGTCGATGAAGATCTTGATTCAGCCCGGCAGTAGCTGGGCTCCGCAGGAACGGGAAGGAAGTTCGCAGTGAACGGAAAAATGACCGCTGCCGTCTTGTACGGCAAAGAAGATCTAAAAATTGAAAAGGTTCCCATCCCTCGCGTGGGTGACGGCGAGGTTCTGGTTAAGGTGCAGGTTGCCTTAACCTGTGGCACAGACCTGAAGGTCTATCAGCGCGGCTACCATGCCCGCATGATTGTTCCCCCCGCGCTCTTCGGCCACGAACTGGCCGGCGTCATCGAAGAGGTCGGAGCCGGAGTTAACGGCTTCAAGAAGGGCATGCGCGTCGTCGCGCTCAACTCCGCCCCGTGCCAGATGTGCTTTTACTGCTCCAAGCACCAGGAAAATCTCTGCGAAGACTTGCTTTTCAACAACGGCGCTTACGCCGAGTACATCCGCGTACCTCGCCGCATTGTTGAAGCCAACATGCTGATCATTCCGCCCAACGTCAGCTTCGAAGACGCCGCCATGACCGAGCCTCTGGCCTGCGTTCTTCGCGGCCTCCACGAAACTGGCGTCGAGATCGGCGACACGGTCGCCATCCTCGGCGGCGGGCCGATCGGACTCATGTTCGTGCAAGTTGCCCGCGCCATCGGCTGCAACGTCATCTCGGTCGTCAAGCGCGATGGCCAGGTCGAGGCTGCCAAGCACATGGGCGCGCACGAGATCGTACAAATCACAAAGGTTACGGATGTGGTCGAAGCCGTTCGTGCGCTCTCTCCGCAGAAGCGCGGCTGCGACGTGGTCATCGAAGCCGTGGGCAAGCCCGACGCGTGGGAGTGGGCGGTCGAAATGGTCCGCAAGGGCGGCACTGTGAATTTCTTCGGCGGCTGCGCCAGCGGAACCAAAGTGCAACTCGACACCAATCGCTTGCACTATTCCGAGATGACTCTCAAGGCCACGTTCCATCACACTCCCGAAACCGTTCGCCGAGCCTTCGGACTGATCGCGGCCAAGAAGATTCGTCCCACCGACTATATCACCGGGGAGGCGCCATTGTCGCGCCTGCAGCAGGTTCTGCGACACATGCTGAACCGCGGCGGCGACATCAAAACCGCAATCATCCCCGGCCACTGATTCGACGGCGGGCTGGCGAGCGCGATTTCAGTCGTGCCATCCAGGTTCCTTGTCATCCTGAGCGAAGTAAATGGTTCGCGATAGCGAACCACTTACGCAGTCGAAGGATCCCTGCAATGCCCGTGCTGCGATAGTGTAGAAAGGCATTCTCTCGGCGCTCTGGCTCTTTGAATGTTGCGCGAACAAATGCGCGGTACCGCAATGATACAAACTACCGTCCAAACCGCGTCCCCCGCCGAACTCGGATGGTCCCGGCTGCCCGCCGCCTACGCCATCCCCGCCTCGGCGCCAACACTCGCCGAAGCCCGCGAATACTGTGCCCGCCTGGCCCGTACGCACTACGAAAATTTCTCTGTCGCCAGCTGGTTTCTCCCCAAGCGTCTGCGCCAGCACTTCTTCAACGTCTACGCCTACTGCCGCATCTCCGACGACCTTGGTGACGAAGTCGGCGACACAACTGCCTCCCTCGAACTCCTCGATCAGTGGCAGCGCGAACTCGACGCCTGTTACGACGGTTCTCCGAAGCATCCCGTCTTCGTGGCCCTGGCCGAGACCGTGCGTCAGTTCGACATTCCGAAGCACGAGTTCTCCGACCTGCTCATCGCCTTCCGTCAAGATCAAACGGTCACGCGGTTCGAGACCTTCAACGACGTCCTCGCCTACTGCCGTTACTCGGCGAATCCCGTCGGACATCTCGTCCTCTACCTCTGCGGATATCGCGACGCCGAGCGCCAGCGCCTCTCCGACTTCACCTGCACCGCCCTGCAGCTCACCAACTTCTGGCAGGATGTTTCCGTCGACTACGCGAAGGACCGCATCTATCTCCCGCTCGAAGATCTTCGCCGCTTCAATGTCACCGAAGACGATATCGCCCGCAAGCAGAACACGCCCGCCTTCTGCGCGATGATGAAGTTTGAAGTCGAGCGCGCCCGCGACTGGTTTCGTCAGGGACTCCCGTTGATCAGCAGCGTCGATCATGAACTCGCCATCGACCTCGACCTCTTCAGCCGCGGAGGCCTGGAAATTCTTAACGCAATCGAAAAGCAAGGCTACGCGGTCCTCGGAAATCGTCCTGCCATTTCGAAGCCGCGCAAACTCGCACTCGTTGCGCGCGCCGCCGCAGGAAAACTGTTCGGTGTCGGAACCGCAGCAAAGCCTGACGCAACAAGGGGCAACCGAGCATGAGCGCCGGCACTCAGCAAGTGACCGTCCCCTGGACGCCCGCTCCGCGCCAACTCGTCATGGCGTATTCGGTCTGCCGCGGCATCACGCGCACGTCCGCCAAGAATTTTTATTACGCTTTCCTCGTTCTGCCGCGCCGCAAGCGCGAGGCCCTGTGCGCCGTCTACGCTTTCATGCGGAAGTGCGATGACATCACCGACGACACATCCCTCAGCTTTCCCGAGCGCCGTCAAAAGCTCGACGTCTGGCTCGACGCCCTTCATTGCGCACAGCAAGGCCAGCCTACCGACGACGCAATCCTGCTCGCTCTGACCGACGCCCAGCGTCGTCATCAGATTCCCGCCGGCCTGCTCGACGAACTCGCGCACGGTACGGCAATGGATGTCGAGGAAGCCGAAGCCTCCGCGCAAAATCCCGGCACGGTCGGACTCAGCGTCCAATACAAGACCTTCGAAGATCTCCGCCTCTATTGCTATCGCGTAGCATCGGTCGTGGGGCTGGTCTGCATCCACGTCTTCGGATATCGCGATCCCCAAGCCGAGCCCTTGGCCGAGCGCTGCGGCCTGGCCTTCCAACTCACCAACATCATTCGCGACGTCAAAGAAGACGCTGCCATGGGACGCGTCTACTTGCCCGATGAAGACCTCGCCAAGTTCGGGCTCACCTCATCGGAGTTGCTTGCAACACCAGATCCCGCGCGGCTCCGCCCATTGCTTGCGCTCGAAGCAGATCGTGCTCGCGAGTTCTACGCGTCAGGCGACGCGCTGATTCCCTACGTCGCCGAAGACAGCCAGCCCGCGCTCTGGGTACTGGTCACGATCTACCGCCGCCTGCTCGAACGCATCGCCGAAAAACAGTACGACGTCTTCACCGCCAAAGTAGCCCTCAGCACCTCGGAAAAGCTGCGCATCCTCGCGAAAGGCTTCTGGATGCGGCTCACCTAGAATTGAATCATTGAATTACTGAGTCATTGAATCATCCGGGGCGAGCCCAGGTGTGAGGTGATGCCACAATGATTTCGCTGATTCAACGACTCAATGATTGAAATGATTGAATGATTCAATGACTCATTCCTCCCAACCCACCGTAGCCATCGCCGGAGGCGGCCTCGCCGGACTAGCCGCCGCCTGTGCCCTCTCCGACGCCGGATTCCGCGTCACCCTCTTCGAAAAGCGTCCTTTCCTCGGCGGACGCGCTTCCTCCTACGAACATCCCGGAACCGGCGAAGTCGTCGACAACTGCCAGCACGTTCTATTCAAAGTCTGCACCAATCTGATGGAGTTCTACGACCGCATCGGAGTTGCCAACCAAATCCGCTGGTTCGATCAAATGAATTTCATCGAGCCCGGCGGCCGCATCTCGGTCATGAAGTCCTCGCCGCTGCCCGCGCCGCTCCACACCGCGCCCTCATTCTTCGGGTTCAAGTTTCTAAGCGCCGCCGACAAACTCTCCATCGCGCGCGCCCTGGCCCCGCTCACGCTCACCGTTCAGCGCGATACCGGCAAGAGTTTTCAACAGTGGTTGGACGACCACGGACAAACCAAACACGCCGTCGAGCGCTTCTGGAAGCCCATCCTGATCAGCGCGCTCAGCGAGGAACTGAATCTCATTTCCGTTTCCGCCGCCGCACAGGTCGTCCGCGAATCGATGAAGTCTCCCGCCGCCCGTCACATGGGCGTCCCCACCGTTCCCCTAACCGACCTCTACAACAAAGCTGGAGAGTATATCCGCGCCCGTGGCGGCGAATTGCATTTTCGCGAGCCAATCGAAGGCTTCACCGCAAATACATCGAGCGTTCAACTGCAACTCCGCAATCAGGATGAAAATCGCGAAAATGATTCGAGGCAAGCTGCCCCATCCCTGTCCCTGAACAGTCTGCGCGGACGAGGTGAGAACTTTGACTTCCTGATCCTCGCGCTCCCCTTCGACGCGCTAGACAAAGTTCTTCCCAAATCTCCCGAGAGTGCACCGATTCGCGAAAAGATCACCCACTTTGAGAACTCGCCCATCACCGGCATCCACCTCTGGTTCGATCGCCAGATTTCCGATCTCGACCACGCCGTCCTGCTCGACCGCACCATTCAGTGGATGTTTCACAAGTCGCGCCTCCAACCCATGCGCACACAGGTGAAAAACGAACGGGAAGGGCACGACTTCAGTCGTACCGAAGAAACCGCTGTTGGAAATGAGGCTTCAGCACCTGAGGTTGGAAGCTACATCGAACTCGTCGTCAGCTCCTCGAAAACTCTGATCGACAAATCCCGCTCCGAAATCGTCGACCTCGCGCTGGCCGAGGTTCGCGAGTTCTTCCCTGCCGCGCACCAAGCCACTCTCGTGAAGTCGACGGTGATCAAAGAAGTGAACGCCACTTACTCCCCGCGCCCCGGCATCGACGCCCACCGTCCCACCGCCACCACCGCATGGCCTCGCGTCTTCCTCGCCGGCGATTGGACCGCGACCGGCTGGCCCGCCACCATGGAAGGCGCAGTCCGCAGCGGATATCAAGCCGCCGAAGCCCTCGCGAAAGCAGCCGGCACAGAAGGTCTCCGTTTCCTCTCCCCTGACCTCCCGGCGAAGGGTTTCATGCGCCTGTTCTCCAAATCTCGTTGAAATTCCTACCAACCGTTCTTCGCGATCTTTGCGGCCGTTCTTAGCGTCCTTTGCGATAAGCCTTTCCGCATCACCTTCTCAATCTCAGCAAGCCCTACGGATCCAAGCAAGATTCCGGAGGGCGCGCATCCCGCCGCAGAGGAGTCTTCAGCGGAACCAGTCCCAAGTCAGTGTAGAGATAGAGAGTGATCGAGCTCGAATCGCCCTGATCCGAATGGACCAGCAACTCAGCCCATCCGTCATGATCAGCGTCGAATTCATTGAGCACAGTTTGAAAATCGAGACTCTCGCCCAGCGATCCACTCGTGCCGCCCTCGCGCAGCACATTTGACCAACTGACATCGGACGATACAAGAAACACCTGCGCCGAATCCGCCTTAAACCATGCGCTCATCAGGAACACTGGAGCGTCCGCCAGTTTCCACCGCGCGCGAACGAACAGCCGCGGCGCCCCGTCCGGAGTAAGGTCGAACGCACGCACGTCATAGTCGAGCTTGCCTTCACCGCGCGCAAGCCCTTGGTCAGCTCGCATCCATTCCTTCGCATGCACCCGCGCTCCCATGGGAAACTCCCCCGCAGCGGCGCCAGGAGTCCCAGCATTGCTCACGAGCCGGGCATCGATCTTCGCCACTTCCTGCTTCATGCGATTGTTCAATTGCTGCTCAATCTGCGTCGCGGTTGCCGGCGACACTTTCCATTCCGCGAGTTCCCCGATTCGCGAGTTAACCGGCGACTCGACGGATTCAACGGCTTTACGCCGGATCGCAAAGTACTCCCGCGACGACGCACCGAACGTAGCCAAATCCTCCGCGGGCACCGAAGCCAAAAATCCAATTCCAAGCGAGCATCCAATCGGCGCAATCACCGGCCGTTCGATCGTTACTGCGATATTCGAGTCAGGGGAGACATTCAGCGCCCACTGGTCTCCAGTTTGCGTCTCCTGCACAATCTTCGGAATGAAATGCAACGCCTGCGCATCCGGCTCGTATAACTCTTGCAGCCCGGCGAGGGGCGCTGCAGGGTGGCTTGGGGCGGCGATGCGTGTCGGCGTTCCTGAGAAAACCCTGTGCGGAGAATCCGAAAACCTGTTCTGCGTGTCCGCCGCCACGATGAAGACGACGTGGTTTCGATCATACCGGGCCGCTACAAACGCCGGCCCCGCAGCCGTCAGGCGCGACCCACTCGTGGGCTTCGGGGGCGCGGCCGATGCCTTCGCGCGCTCCTCGGCCAGCCGCTGAATGCCCTCATGCTCGATTCGATTGAAGATGTTTCCTTCGGGGATGCGCTGGCTGATCGCCCACCGGTAGGCC
>Ga0209168_10003386_pt1 | contig 11001 bp, 7 predicted proteins | sample Coa_R1_FD_187156 | JGI IMG/M metagenome (GOLD analysis project Ga0209168, IMG submission 187156) | Surface soil microbial communities from Centralia Pennsylvania, which are recovering from an underground coalmine fire - Coalmine... | ecosystem: Environmental > Terrestrial > Soil > Unclassified ... | reverse complement strand
ATCGCCTTGGACAAAATAAAAATGGCGCTGTCGGGTCTCGGCATCGACGAATGCGTCGACGTTCCGTTAGCAGTAATAATCAGCGGAATGGACACCTTGTCGCCCGTGGAGATGCTTACGTACTGCACATCACCCTTCGCATTCTTTATGATCCATCCGCCTTCGTTCAAAGCGAATTCGCAATTCATCAGATTCCAATGCGATTCGGCGAGCCAACTCGTGCCGTAGGGGCCACTTTCTTCATCGGCTTCGGAAAGAAAAATCACATCGCGGTGCAGCGGGACGTGATTCTTCACCAGTTCCATAATCGCCTCGGCGAAGACGGCTATCCCGCCCTTGAAATCCATCGCGCCTCGGCCATAAATATAGCCATCCTTCACTTGCCCCGCGAATGGATCGACGGTCCACTTTTCTCGTTCCACTCCCACGACGTCCCCATGCGACGCCAGCAGCACCGGCTCTTTTGATCCGTCCCCTTTGATTCGCGCAATGAAATGCACTTTCTCAGGTTCCGGCGTGGGAATGATCTGAACTTCAACGCCGAGCGCGCGAAACTTCTTCGCCAATAATTCCGCCAACTCCCTGTTGTTCCCAGGGGGATTACTGGTATTCACACGAATGAGTTCGATCAGGAGGTCCGCCGTAGGATTCTTTTTGGCCTGCGCCGGTGCCTGGCGAGTGAGACTCAGGCAAACTCCGGCGACGACCGCCAATTTGAACATCATCGATGCTCTCATTTTCCCAGTACTCCGCTGTTTTTCGGATAGACGAAAGGCATTCGTTGACAAATTTGCATTCCTGCCTGACTGGCCGACGAGTTACGCCGGAAATCCATTTAGTCCAAGAAAATTTTAGGAGTCATGATATCACGGTCATGTACCGTAGAGTCGGATCGCGAAGTCGAGTTCGTCACGGCGGGAAGACATGCAGGCGATCAGCGACCGTGCGGACGTCACCAAAGAAGGAATCCAAGGGCGACGTGGGGTACCTTTTCGGGTGCCTAGCGTTTGTGGATTGCGCTTACATCAACTGGAGCCATGAACGCCGGAGCCACGAGCCGAACGAAGGAGATAACGATTCTGGGCAAATTGTTACTTTTAGGATAGGAGCCAGGCGGCCCTCACCGTATCCGATCGCTCCGGTGCGACGCTCAAGACGACGTGCTCGAGCCAAACGGATCTTCGAGTGACGGGCTGGCCGGAGTCAACAGCTCGGCACCATCTTCGGTCACGTGCAAGTCGTCTTCGAGCCGAATTCCGAATTCGCCCGGGATGTAGATGCCCGGTTCGTCGCTGGTAGTCATGTTCGCTTGCAGCACCGGGTGCAGGGGCGAACCCCACATGTTGTTGTCGACCAAGTACGGCCATTCATGCATATCCATGCCCAAGCCATGACCGACGCGATGGGTGAAGTACTTGAAACCTGGGCCGTAGCCCGCGTCAACGATGACTTTGCGTGCGGCCGCGTCGACCGCTCCCGTCACCACGCCCGGCTTTGCGGCTTTCAAGGCAGCTTGCTGCGCTTCGTGGACGATATTGAAGACCTTCAACATCTTGTCGGTTGGCTTGCCCAGCACAAACGTCCGCGTGATATCCGAAGTAAACCCTTCCACCTTGCAGCCATCGTCGAGCATGATGATTGTGCCTTCGCGGATGGTTTGCGGTGCTCTTGATCCGTGAGGCGAAGCGGTATATTCGCCGATATTCATGCTCGCCTCTCCCACGAATCCCACCCGGGCGTAGGCGGCGTGGATCAGAGCTTGCACGTCTGCTCCGGTCATTCCCACTCTCAGCGACTTATAGACCGCTTCGTACACGCTGAGCGTAGCGTGTGCCGCTATCCGGATGCACTCGACCTCGTGATCGCTCTTGATCATGCGGCACCCGGCCGTGACCGGTGTCGCGCTGACCGTCTCGATTGCGTGCGCACCCGCGTTGTCGAGACTATTCGAGAAAACGTATTTGACCGTCTCTTCAATTCCCAGGCGGCCCGTGCCGATGCTGTGATCTTTGAGGCTCTTAATGAGCAGGGCGAACGGGTTCTCGTCTTCTTGCCATACTCGGATGTCGGCTGCGGACCCGAAGGGACTATTGGCCAGGATCTCCCTCGCGCGTCCTTCCTCGAAGGCCGGACATATGATGAACGGGTTGGCTTTGGCGGGGATCACGAGGGCCCAGAGGCGCTCGCCCCCGCCGATCTGGGCGTTGGCGAAATAGAGGGTCGAGGTGCCTCCACACAGGGCGATGGCGTCGATCTTATTTGCCGCCATCAGGCTCTTGGCCTTCTCGACGCGCGCCATGCGCTCGTCGTTCGTGATCGGACGCACCCGAGCCGTCATCGACGGCAGCGCTGCAATTGGAGGCGGAAGCGGTCCGCGCGCGGCCTCTTGGGGCTGCCGGCCCTGCGCCGAAGCGCCCATCGTGAACTTGGTAGCGGCGGCTGCCGCGACACCTGCCGACGAGAACAGAAATGAGCGCCTTGACAACATCGCATCCTCCTCACTCAATCCGAAGATGACTTCTTCCGCTCCATCCATGCGGCTTGCCTCGCCCGAGATGGTCTGTGGATCGTACGCGCCTTCTGCCACCGACACAACAAATCTGAACTATCAGGGGACGTTCCACGCGCCCCTGAGTTCGTGAGAAGAATCCGAGCCAGCGAGAGATTTCATGTCAGAGGTTGCCTAAAGCTTGTCTGGTATCGATTTCGCGGAAATCAGCGCGCTAATTCTCCCTCGATTCATGTCCCCGTTGCTGCACCCATGTCTCTCACTCAGGAGCTGTCTCGACTGCTACTGCGATGACTTCTGAGTGGTCGGCAAGCCGGAAGTAATTCGGTAACTTTCGGATAGCGTTCCCTGATCACTCCCTGTTCTGATTCATGTGGAGAATCCCCTCTGTCCCTCCAAAGTGGCCTTCGGCAGGGACTTACCTACCGAGACCCTCGTCCGAACCGGCAATATTCCTTGTATTTTTCTCTGTTAGCAGGGAATTTGGCCAGAGAAGAGTTCGCGCGAGACTGCACCCTCCGCCATTTTTTCGTGTTTAGTTTCATCTAGTTAACGGTGTCGCTTTCGCGGCGTACCTCTCGCGTACCGTTCGTTTCGAGGAGCGCAACAGAGTTTTGTGGCCGTTCGGGACGTTAACCTTAATGGACAATTTCACCAGCCGCTCCTGCCAAGAGGTAACTGCGGTAGCGGGGTTGCGTCGCGAGGTTCGTCAGGCACAGGGAATCATCATGGTAACGCCAAAGGGATCGATTGCCTTGTTCTGATCAGGTTCCCAGGAGGTTGATTTGCAGCTTTTCGTAGCCGTGCTGGCGGGCCCACAGATCTAGAGGTATGGCGGCCAGTTCATCCACAACAGGGACGGCCAAACCTGTTTTCGTCAGATCGATGCTCTTCAGATAGGTGTGGCAGGTGTCGCAAACGTCCACCCGCACATGCGCGATTTCCGGCGCGGAATAGAAAGCCATTTGCGGTTCTCGCTCTTCTCCGCACGCGGGGCAATAGATTCTTCGAAAAACCCATTCGTGGGAGCAGAGCATGCAGACGAGCGACTTCTCGGCTCCGTCTCCTTTGCTGCGCAAGACTCCGACGATCGGTCTGGCGCCACACAGTGGACAGGTCGAAGGAGTTCCATGCAGTGTCATAGGCGCGCGTTGATCGGCAAGATACTCGGCGTAGGGTTGAAGAAAAATCCACGCCAGCCATCGCTCTGAAGGAGCCGCCGACGAGTCGCCAGCCCGATCTTCTTCTGCGTGAACCAAGCCTGCTGGCGATTCCATTTCGCCGTACCAGAATTCTCCGAGGGCCCGCTGCCATCCCGACGAACCCCGCTGCGCCAACCTGTCAGCGGACTGGCCAAGCTGTGCCGGCGCGAATTGCTGAATCGCGGAAAGAAATTCCGGGAATTTCGGCAGGAGAAACGGAAGGTTCAATTCATTTCGCAAAGAACCCGCCGATGGAATCGCCGACGGAAAATTCACGGAGGCTTGGCTGAGGCCGGTGTAAAGGTTTCGCTGAAAGGTAGCGATATGGGTGTAGAAGTGCAGACCTTCCGCGGCGAAGGGGCAAGTGGAAGTTAGTTCGGTGGCGCGGGAGATACGGCGGTCCCACTGCGAGCGGGTCATTGCTTCGATCGCGATACGCCGCTGACCGCCTCATACCATTTGCGATGGAAGGTCCAAGCCCACGCGCGGGTGACGGCTCCGTGAATCATAGCGCGCAAGCTGCCCTCTTCCAAGAACACGCTCATGTACACGTGAATCATGAACAGGCCGATGGTGATCAACGCCACGCTCGCATGGATGAGGATGGCAGCGTAACGCACGTAGCGCAGACTCCACGGAAGGGCTTCGGTGTACCACAAGGCCACGCCAGAGAGCAGCAAGAGGATCACGCTGTAAAACATTCCCCAAAAGAAAAGCTTCTGTCCGTAGTTGAATCGCCCGACGGGAGGAAGTTTGTCGTCCTCGTTCTGAATGTAATAGCGGATGTTTTTGAACCAAACGCAATCGCTGTCGTCCGCCTGCATGTCGCAGCGCCATTCCCCGAACATCCAAAACATCGAGAGCGAAAAAATCAGTCCGAGCCACGGATGCCAGAATCGCGCCACCGCGCCGCCGCCCACGATCGCGGCCAACCAAAAGAGATAAGGCGACCAGAAGGCCAGTCCGGTAATCAACAGATAGGCGTAAGCCAGCGCGGCGATCCAGTGATTCACGCGCTCACCCAAAGTGTAGCGAGGGATCATCTCGTCGTTTTGGCCAGCAGCGGTGGAACGCGAAACGGCGTGGGTGCTCATACACGCCTCCCATCGTCCGGCGGGAGATGCTCTTCTTTCTTCTGTCCGTAGCGCATGTAGTGCCAGGCCAATCCGAACACGCCGCCGACCAACGCCAAATTGCCAAGCCACTTCAGCGGATGCTTCCACAGTTGGACGGAGACGGGAATGTGCGGATCTTTGGGCAGGCCGCCGTACCGTTCAGGATTCTTCGCATCGTGCAGAACGTAAATCACGTGCGTGCCGCCCACGCCGGGCGGATCGTAGACTCCCGCGTCCGGATAGCCGGAGTGTTCGCGAAGCTGCTGCGCGCGAGTTTCCGCGAGTTCCTTCATTTCCGGCTTCGTTCCGAAATGCAAGCAACCGGTAGGGCATGCTTTGATGCAAGCGGGTTCCAGACCCTGCGAGACGCGATCGCTGCACAGCGTGCACTTGAAAACTTTGTGCGCCGCCGGACTGAATTTCGGAATATTGAAGGGGCAGCCGGTGATGCAATAGCCGCAACCGATGCAGTGCTGTTCCTGAAAATCAACGATGCCGTTGGCGTACTGCACGATGGCGCCATCCGCCGGACATGCCGCCAAACAACCCGGATCCTCGCAGTGCATGCACTGATCTTTGCGCATCAGCAGCATCATGCTGCCGTCTTCGCGCTCGTGTTCGTTGAACTTGATCAGGTTCCAGTAATTCCACGACGTTTCCGGCATGGTCTGATAGGTGTTGTCAAAGGTGGTTTCGCTGAAGGTATATCCGTTCCATTCGAGGCAGGCGACCTCGCACGCCTTGCAGCCGATGCAGGTGGTGGTGTCGACGAGCTTGCAGACCTGGTATTCGCGATTCAGCCCGGCGCCCGGGACGGCACCCGCGTGTCCTGAAATTCTGACGATTTCCGTCGCGGCCTGGCTCATCGTCGCTGTCTACGCTTTCTCGATTTTCACTAGGAAGCCCTTGGATTCCGGCGTATGGGCGTTCGGATCGGTCACCGTCGGCGTCAACAAATTCGCCGGCGTTCGGGCGTTTCTTCCCTCATCCTCGTCAATGCCGCGGAAGCCCTGATGAATGGGCAAGCCGATCTGATAAACCTTCTTGCCGTCGATCATCATGGGTTTCAGGCGGCGCGTTACGAAGGCTTTCGCGATGTAGGTTCCGCGCGCGCTGATCACTTTGATCTTGTCCCTTCCGTGAATTCCTTTTTCCTCCGCCAGCTCAACAGGAATTTCCACAAACGGTTCCGGAATCAGCTGCACGTTCATCGGATTATTTTTCGTCCAGTAGTGATACTGCTCGGTCAGCCGGTAGGTCGTGCAGACGATGCTGTATTCCTCCGGCGATCCAAACTTGTCGTACGGAGTTTTAAATTTTTTCACCAACGGATTGTTCGACTGGTTCGGATGCAGCGGATTCTTGATGGGGCTTTCGATCGGCTCGTAGTGTTCCGGGAACGGTCCGTCGGCCAGCACCCCAATCGGTACGAATAGCCGTCCCACGCCTTCCGGGTTCATGATGAACGGACCCAGATGATCTTTCGGATGCGAATCCGGCTTGAAGTCCGGCACGTCGTTGCCGACCCATTTACCGGCTGCTTCGTTCCACCAGACTTGCTTCCGATCCGGATCCCACGGTTTTCCGGCGCTGTCACAGGAAGCGCGATTATAGAGAACACGGCGATTTGCCGGCCACGACCACGCCCAGTTCGGATAGATGCCCAGGCCGGACGGATCTTCGGTGCCGCGCCGCTGTATTTGGGAACCAGCTTCCGTCCAGATGCCTGAATAAATCCAATTGCCGCACGTTGTGGTGCCGTCGTCCTTCAACCACGCGAATCCGGGCAGTTGCTGGCCCGCTTTAATCACTTGCTTCGTGGCAGGGTCGGTCAAATCCGCGAGCGCGCGGCCGTTCACCTCCATGGCAACCTGCGAAAGCCCCGGGTGATCGGCATCCGCATAAGCCCAGCTTAGATTCAAGATAGGATCCGGGAATTTGCCTCCGCTCTTCTTATACAGGTCGCGCACACGCAGGAAAATTTGCGCAATGATGTCCTGGTCGAGCCGCGCCAGGCCGGGAGGCGGAACGGCGGCATATTTCCATGTTACCCAGCGCGCGGAATTCGTCATGCTGCCATCTTTTTCCGCGAAGCCGGCGCAGGGCAGCCGATATACCGTTGTGTTGATGCCCCTCTGTTCGTCGACGGTGATTCCCGGGGCTTTCCAGAACTCGCTGGTTTCATCCGGATAAATTTCGCCCACCACCAGCCAATCGGCTTTTTTCAGCGCGTTGATGTTTTTATTAGTGTCCGGCCCGATCATCACGCCGTTCATGCCAAAGGCAAACATGCCCTTGACCTTGCCGTTGTACATATCATCCCAGATGTGCGTCCACGAATAATCGCGATCAACCTTGGGCAAATAATCGAAACCGAATCCGTTTTCCTTTGTCGCCGAGTCGCCGTACAGCGACTTCAGCAGCGACACGAAAAACTTTGGAGTGTTTGACCAGTAGTTCATCGAGCCCCACTCCGTCGGCTTCGATGAACCCGGAGTTACGCGTTTCAGATACGTCGCCAAATCTGTGTCGGTGGGAACAGGCGTTTTCAGGTATCCGGGCAGGCTATCATAAAGCCCCGCCATGTCCGTCGCGCCCTGAATATTCGAATGCCCTCGAAGCGCATTTACTCCGCCTCCCGCTCTCCCCACGTTTCCCAACAGCAACTGGATCATCGCTGCCGTGCGAATGATTTGCGTGCCGAAAGTGTGTTGCGTCCAACCAACTGCGTAAATGATGGTAGCCACCTTCGTCATGTCCCCGTCTTTGCGGACGGAAGTAAACAAGTCGGCGGCCTTCAGGAACTGATCTTTCGGGATGCCTGTGATCCGCTCAACCGTTTCGGGCGTGTAACGCGAATATTGCCGTTTCAGCAATTGGAAGACGCAACGCGGATGTTGAAGCGTTAGGTCGTAGGCGACATTCGGCGGCAGCGCGGGTGGCTTCGCGGCGGGCGCGGACGTTTTACCATGTGCAGAGCTTTCGTGCGCACCAGATGCAACTGCGTCCGTTTTCCCGCTCAGGTCTCCGCCCTCTTCGTAATTCCACGTGGCGTTATTGTAAGTGCCCGATGCCGCGTTAAACCCGGAGTACAATCCGTCCTCCGGCAATTTGAATCCTTCCTTAACGACGAATGCAGCATTCGTGTAGTTGACGAGATATTCTCTCGCGATCCGGTTGTTCTCGATGGCATAACGAATCAGCCCGCCGAGGAATGCGATGTCAGCGCCGGCGCGAATTTGAAGGTAGAGGTCGGCGGTAGCGGACGTGCGAGTGAATCGCGGGTCTACGGAAATCAACTTGGCGTTGCGGTTGCGCTTGGCCTCCATCGCCCACTTGAATCCGCAGGGATGGTTCTCGGCGGGATTCCCGCCCATGATCAACATCATATCGGTGTTCTTGATGTCGATCCAGCCATTGGTCATCGCCCCGCGTCCGAATGTTGGTCCCAAACTTGAGACCGTGGGGCCGTGTCAAACACGGGCTTGGTTTTCTAAATACACCAAGCCCAAACTCCTCATGGCCTTGACGACCAGATAATTGAATTCATTTGTGTCCGTGCAACCGCCGATGAAGGAGATGCCTTCGCAGCGGTTTACTGTGTGACCCGCCGCGTCCTTTTCGACAAACGTCGCGTCTCGGGTCTTCTTCGTCCACTGTGCAATCTCATCGAGCGCTGCGTCCCAGGAAATGTCCTCCCACTCCGTAGCGCCCGGACGCCGGACTTGCGGCTTCGTCAGCCGCCGAGGGTTGAGCATGTCCTGTTCGAGCGAAGAGCCCTTGGGGCACAACGTCCCGCGGTTGGTGGGATGATCGGGATCGCCTTCCACGTGGATGACTTGTGGCGTGACGTTCTTGGCGCGATCGCCGATGGTGTAAATCAGCACTCCGCAACCGACCGCGCAGTATGGACACGTCGAGCGGGTCTCGGAGGCGCGCGCGATCTTTAATTCTTTGAGCTGGGCGTAGGCAGGTTTGAGGTCAAATCCGAAGACAGTAGCAGCGACGCCCCCGACCGCCGCAACCTTGAAGAAGTCTCTGCGGGACGTCTGCATCACCGGCACCTCTCGGTTTGATTTGGAAGAGGGCTACCCGACCTCTTTCTTAGGCTTCAAGGATTCGTTTGTCAAGAAGTATGGCACGCGGCGCCGTGGAAGACTTTCGTCGCGTTCACGCAATTGTAACAATGCGCGATTGCTCTTTTGGGCTGCGAATTCCGCGCGCGACTACGCTCCGCAGACAAACGCAGCTAGTGATTCGGGACCACCAGCAGCCTGAAGCTCCCCGCGATCATCGGCCCGCGGCGGAAACGTCTCTCGCGTTCCGTGGCATTAGGAGGCAGCGGAGGCGGCGGACCGAATTTGGCCGTCACCGAGTAGAGCGTGTGCGTTGACGTGTCGCACTCCATCGTGCGCGCGCCCATGTCGGTCTTGACGTTGCCGAGCACGGTGAATTTGTCAGGCGAATCCTCGTGCACAATCGTGATGTCGCCTTCGCCCTCGGACGCAAACGCCAGTTTAGGCCCCGGATCAAAACGCACAGCGTCGTTGCCTCTGCCGCCGATGGGCAGCGTGGCGACAACCTTTCCGGCGTCCGGATTGAACACAACCATCACACCGCCATTATTTTCACCGCCGCCATGACAACCAATGAAGATGCGCCGCGTCTCCGCATCCATGGCAACTCCCGAAGGGCCTTCGCACGGTGCCAAGGGCCACTGATTGACGACTTTGAGCGTGCGCGTGTCGATGTCCACAATCGTGCTCAGGTCTTCCATGACGTTGTAGAGGTGCCCTTTGCCGTCTGCAGCCGCTGATTCCGCCGCCCCGGGGATATCGACGACACCGGCCACGGCTCCTGTCGCGGCGTCTACAGCCACATCCTTCTTGCCGTGGGTTAGGCCAAACACGCGATCCGAGGCGGGATCGTAGACGATGCCGTCGGAGCCGCCAATGGGCAGAATGATCTGCTTGATGATGGCCAGCGTTTTCGGGTCGAACTCCGTAAAACTGCTTACACCCTGTTGTCCGCTGCTATTGCCGGAATTGCTGGTGAAACCGTGACTGTCCTTCTGAGAAATGACGACGCCATGGCTGCGCGGAGTCGGCGCAAGCTTGCCGACGACCTGATTGGTATCGGTGGAGATCACCAGAATCTCATCGCTGTGCGAAACAAATAGATGATGGTTCGCTTCGTCAATCCCGAGGTAATCCCAGAAACCTTCATCGGGCAACGGAATGGAAGCGGAAAGATGATAGCCGGTCACGCTATCGGACATTTGCGGCGGCGGCGCTGACCCCTGTTGCGCGGCAAAACCAAAGAGCGCGGCGGCACCGACCGCGACAACGCTAAGAGTCCCCTTATGCATACGCGTCCTCCTGAACTCGGATGATTTCTTCGACGTTCGCCCTCAGCATGCGGTTTCAACATGCTCGCGGCACGGGCGGAGGACTAAAGCCGAAAAAGCAATCCTACCAGCACCAATACAATTTTCAGCGCCCGCTCTCGACACATGGTGCCCTCCTGCTGAAAACTAAAATGGGGAAAGGTGCATGTACACGCGGATCAACCGACGTTAATCTTAGTAAATCGAACCAACCAACGAAAACTTGACGAAGATAGCATCCGCTCGCTTATTTCGTCCGGAGTCCGTTTCCGGGCAGGATTCCCGCGCCCTCTTTGATGGTAACCAATTGGTTGGCTGCGATTGCTTTGAATCTTTCTCTGAAGCCGTTCGGCCAGATAACCTCGATGTCCGTCGTGGTTTCGGCACCTAATCCGAAATGCAGGCGCGGGTCGCTTGCGGAATAGAAACTGGATTGACTGAGTACAGCCTGTGCCTGGGTTTTCCGGCCGTAGTGGACCAGCACGCGCGCGCCAATCGCGCTGCGGTTCGATTTCACGCCGATGAGCCGCACTTTGAGCCAGTGGTGATTGCCGCTCAAATCGTTGCGGAGCAGAGACGGCGGTTCGTCCCTGTTGACGATCAAAATGTCCAAGTCTCCGTCGTTGTCGAAGTCGCCGAAGGCACAGCCGCGGCTGGAATGCCGAGCCGCGACACCCGGCCCGCCTTCAGCGATCAACTCTTCAAAAGTCCCGTTGCCTAAATTGCGGAAGATCATGCGCGGGCACTTATTGGGGTACTGCGGAAGCTTTTGTTCGATCCCAGGGTAAA
>Ga0209168_10003385_pt1 | contig 11003 bp, 10 predicted proteins | sample Coa_R1_FD_187156 | JGI IMG/M metagenome (GOLD analysis project Ga0209168, IMG submission 187156) | Surface soil microbial communities from Centralia Pennsylvania, which are recovering from an underground coalmine fire - Coalmine... | ecosystem: Environmental > Terrestrial > Soil > Unclassified ... | reverse complement strand
CTGCACCGTACAGCACGAGCACCCCGTCGGCCGTGAGCCTGAGATGGTCCGGGACCGTGCTCAGTATGGCCGGGAGGGTAGGTAGCCCGATGGGCAGGTAACCGCCGAGGTGGTGAATCACGTGGACCGCGAGCTGAGCCGCGTAGACCGAGGCGGCGGCCGCTATCGCTAGCGCCGCCTCGTACCACCAGGCCCTCAGCGGCTTACGGCGCACCAGCCCGTGGCAGATCCGCAGGGCGCAGACCAGCACCAGCGGCACGATCGCAACGAGCAGGGTGATGCTGTCGGCGATCTGCGCCCACGCCAGCATGACCGTGATGATCAGCGGCACGTACCAGCGCCGTGGCGCCCGATCCACCACCAGCCAGGTCGCCAGGAGCGGCACCTCCGTACCGGTGTGATCGGCCCCCAGGAGCACGATGGATGCCCCGAGGTGCAGCTGAGGCGCGATCATGATCCCGGACGCGATCAAGACGCGGACCAGCGCCTCCCGGCCTCTCGCCCGCCCCTTGGCCAGCAGGCCCGCGAGCAGCACTAGCAGCGTATAGGTGAACGCCGCCGCCACGTGGACTACGTCAGGTCCAAGCCCGCGGATCAGCTCCACGCCCATGTACTCGGGCAGTTCGGTGGTGTAGAAGGACACATCTCCCACCGTCCAGCCGCGCAGCAGCGGGTCGCCGTGCAGCATGGCCCACGCCTGCAGCGCGTTGGCCGCCCCATCGGACGTGACCGCTTGCGTCTCGGAAAGCCACCGGTAGCAGAAGAACAGCGTGACCCCCGCAGTCGCGTAGGCGGTCACCCACGCCCACCAAGCGAGCTTCCGCCGCAGCCGTGTCGGCGACGCCGCTGCGGTGGCTGCGTCGCCCGCCACTTCCGCCGTCGGCTGCTCCATACGGCCCTCCGTCAATGATCCCGGTTAGCTATCCTCCTCCCCGCAGGCCGTCGTCGCATTCGCCCTGGCTCTAGGCGCCTTGGCCTTGCTAAACGCGTAACATACTTGTTACGCTTTACCCGTGGATGACGTGGCAGCCGCGATCGCCGACCCGGTGCGGCGAGCCATCCTGGAGATGCTGCGCGAGCAGCGCCTTCCCGCCGGGAAGATCGCGGGCCGGTTCACGATCAGCCGCCCCGCCATCAGCCGGCACCTGCGGGTGCTCCGGGAAAGCGGCCTTGTCCGTGACACGCTCACCGGCCGCCAGCGCCTCTATGAGCTCGACGCGTCACGGCTCGCCGGCCTGATCGAGTGGCTCAGCCAGTTCACCCTGGCCGCCGACTGGGAACGTCGCCTCGACGCACTGGAGACCGAGGTCCATCGCACCCGTCGCGAGCGCCGTCCGCGCGGCACGACGGATCAATCACAGGAGAACACCGCATGACCAACCCACCCGCCGGCCGGCTCGTCCCGACCGCCCACGGCAGCAAACTCGTCATCAGCCGCACGTTCCGGGCACCCATCGAGGACGTCTGGGCCAGCGTGACCGAACCCGACCGCACCGCCCGGTGGTTCGGAACGTGGAAAGGCGACCCCGCCCCCGGCCGCATGATCAAGGTGCAGATGGGCTTCGAGGACCAGGCACCATGGCTCGACAAGCGGATCGACGCATGCGACCCGCCACGGCGACTGGCCCTGTCGAACGAAAACGGCGACATGCGGATCGAGCTGCTGCTCTCGCACACCGACGGGCTGACCGAACTCCGGCTCGTGCACCACCTCGACCCCGCCGACGAGACCGGCGCGTACGGTCCCGGCTGGGAGTACTACCTGGACATGCTGGTGGCGGCACGAGACGACCTGCCCGCACCGAGCTTCGACGACTACTATCCGGCGATGAAGGCCTACTACGAAGCGCTGACCTAGCCGATGCCCAGGACCCTGGTGTTATCAGCCCATCACATTGTTCGCGCTCTCCGCATGGGGCTGGCGAAGGCGTGAGTAGTGCCCGAGGTCTATTTCGTTCTTGGTAAAGTGGCCGCTAAACAGAACCGGATCCGAGTCGTGATCGTGTCCGTTTTCGCAAGCGTGTACCAGGGCCGCCATAAAGCGGCCAGCGACAGGAGCGTTCTTGAACTGGTTGCCGCTTGTGCCAATGGCGACATAGAACCCAGCCAACGAGGTACGGTCGTAGACCGGGATCCAGTCGTCGGCGACGTCGTATAGTGCGGCGAAACCAGTGGGACGGGGCGGGATGCCCAGCGACGGGATTCTCCGGGCCAGCCGGAATACCTGCGCGTCCCACGCCTGCGCGGTGGGCCGGGCCTCGAAATCATCCGGATCATCTATCCAGTGGAGGGTGTCGCATTCTGGCTCCGCGCTTCCGACGATAAGCTGCCCGCCGAAGTGAGACCTGAAGTATGTGCCTAGGTCTCCGTCCGTGACAACGGGACCCAGCTCGCCTCGCGCATAGCCAGCCGGCGCGGGCACGGAATGGACCTCCTGCCGGAGTGGGCGGGTTCGGATTCGGAATTCTCCAGTGACACCCGCAAGAGCGTTAACCTGACCGGAGTACGGGCCCGCCGCATTGACCACAACGGGAGATTGAATTCCGCTTCCTGAGCGCAGCCTTATGCCCTGGACCCGGCCATTCTTCTGGAGGATCGCCACCACCTGTTCGCGGAGCTGAACTTCGGTCCCCCTCCGCTCCGCCGCGGCCATGAGGTTCCTCGCCGCCAGCTGCGGGTCGTCGATGAACCCGGCGTCGGGCGTGTAGTAGGCACCGAGTTCGCCGTCGGCATCCGCCCAGAATGCGGCGTCCGTGACCGACTTGGGCGGACCGAACCGTCCGGGATCCAGACCCGGTACCCGCTGCCGGATGGTCTGAGCATCCCAGCACTGGTACGGGACACCCACGCGGTCAAAGAGAGGCAGCACCCGCTCACGCTGAGTACTACCGTCAAGGACCAGGCAACCTGTCTTGATGAAGCTTGCCAGGGACTCCTCAGGACGGCTGCCCAGATATTCGGGCCAGCTCTCCCAGCTGAACTTGGATTCCCAGGAAGCGGCCACGCCCTCGAAGGTCGAGTAGTGAAAGCGGACGATGCTTGAGGACGAGCTGGTAGAGCCCGAACCGACACCGCCCAGCCGGTCGATGGCCACGACCCGCAGTCCGGTCTGGGCGAGCTCGTAGGCGACAGCGGCACCGATGACCCCGGTTCCGATCACAACTGCGTCGGCTGTGCGTGTCACTCAATAGTCCTCTCGGACCAGATCGACGGTCCCGGTGATCATCCTACGAGCACCCTGGTCCGAGGCCGGGGGTAGCACCATCCGGGAGGCGAGAAAGCGCCTTCGTCAATGCCTCCCCTGACCGGAAGCCCTGGGCGACGATCACGTCGACGCCATCGTCGACACGCTGGCGGGCCTCGGCCGCGCTGACCACCGTGTGTAGCACAAGCTCGTCACCGTGGTCTGCCACCGTCCGCATTCTGCTGAGCGGCTGACCACCTGAGCAACCCGATGTCCGCCACCATGTTGACGTGACGGCGCATGGCCTGGCGTGCACCGGTCACGTCGCCGTGCCGGATGGCCTCGAGGATCCGGTGATGGGCCCTCAGCGACCGGGGAGGGCGGCCCGGCTCGCCGAGCGAGCTGCGCCGGGTCTCGCTGATGGGCGCCGCGAGGGCGGCCATGAAGTCGGCGAGCAGGGTACTTTGTGCCGCCCGCGTGACGGCCTCATGAAAGAGGCGGTCCCCTTCCTCGCCCAAGCCGTCGGCGTCGATGTCAGCGGCCATGATTTCGAGCGCCTTGTCCATCGCCGCGAGGTCGGTCTCGGTCCGGCGCGCCGCGGCCAGCGCGGCCAGTTGCGTTTCCAGCGCCTCCCTGGCCTCGAGGATCGCCGGCAGCCGGTGCCGCTGCGTCATCAGCTCCATCAGATGGCCGGAGTCGTTGGGGAGCGACCTGAGATAGATGCCGTCGCCATGCCGTACTTCCAGCGTCCCCCGGACTTCGAGCGCGACCGTGGCCTGACGGACCGACGCCCTGCTCACCCTCAGCGCCTCCGCGAGATCGCGCTCTGAAGGCAGGCGGTCACCCACCCTAAGCCCTGTGACCTCAACGTAATCGAGCAGCTTGGCGGCGAGCTGCTCGTAGAGCCGGCGCCGGTCAGGGGCCCGGAGGGCCTCGGTACTCGGTCGCGCGGTCCGCTGGCTCCCTGGCATGGTGTCGTGTCACCCACCCCTTTAGCCGAATGGCTTCCGTAGTCCTTCATTGCAGGTAGCGGCCAGGTCCGTTGACACTCAGGATAGCGAACATTATCGTTCGGGCTACTGGCTCAGCCACTCAGTGTTTGTCACTTCAGCCCAGTGCCGGAGGACGACATGACCAATTTCCTGGTGACCATCGGCGTCGGGCTCGCCACGGCGGCGATCCTGGCGCTGTCGGCGGTCGCGTTCACGCTCGAGTACGCCGTCAGCCGGATCGCGAACTTCGCCCACGGCGAGTTCCTCACCATCGGCGCCTATGTCGCGTACTCCACGCAGGGGATCTTCCACCAGAACGTCGCGGCCGCCGCGGCGATCGCCGCGGCGGCCGGCATGGTCGCCGGGCTGTTGCTGAACACCCTGGTGATCGAGCAGTTCAGGGGCCGCAGCGCCATCACGGTCTTGATCGCGACCCTCGGCGTGGCGCTCGTGGCGGAGAACGTGCTCGACATGATCTACGGAGCGGCGAACGTCACCTACAGCTACGCGCAGGGCAGCCTGCATCATGTCGGACCGTTCCTGTGGACCACATCCGACATCGAGGTAATCGTCTCGGCGCTGGTCGTCGCCGGCCTCATCTACCTGCTGCTGCAGCGAACGCGCTTCGGCAAGGCGATCCGGGCCGTTTCGCAGGACAGGGCGCTCGCCCGGGTGAGCGGCATCCCCGCGCGGCGGATCATCATGGGGACCTGGGCCCTGGCCGGCGCCGTGGCAGGCTTCGCGGGCTTCGCGCTCGCCGCCACGATCGGCACCTTCGGTCCGCTCCTCGGCTTCAACTTCCTCCTGCTCACCATCACGGCCACCGTCGCCGGAGGTCTCGGGCGGCCGTACGCGACCCTCGGCGGCGCCCTCATCGTCGGGCTCGCGATCCAGATCGCCGGCACCTACACCAGTTCGGCCTACGAACTGGTCTTCGCCTTCCTGCTCCTGGTGCTGCTCATGTTGTTCCGGCCGAACGGCGTGTTCGTCCGGCGGAGCTCGGTCACAGTGCGGGCCTGATGTACTGGGTCAGCGTCTTCACCGAAGCGGCGATCTTCGCCATCCTCGCGCTCGGCCTCGACGTGGTCTGGGGCTGGGGCGGTGATTTCGACCTGGCGTTCTACGGGTACCTGGCCATCGGCAGCTACATGACCTTCGTGCTTTCCATCGGCAAGCCGACGCCGCCGGTGGAGTACATCCTCGGCTGGCATCTCCCGGTTCTGATCGCGATTGTGCTGGCCGTGGTGGTCGTGGTGTGCGTGGCGGCGGTCGTCGGGGCCATCGCCCTGCGGAACCTGCGCGGGATCTACTTCGCAGTGACCACCCTCGGCGCGGTGAGCGCGCTGTACCTCCTCGTCGAGAACTACACCCCGCTGTTCGACGGCTACAACGGCGTCTACGGGCTGATCAACCCCGGGCAGACGGCGCTGAACCTGACCTACAACGGCTACCGCATCGTCTTCTTGGTGATCGTCCTCGTCTTGCTCTTCCTGTCCTATCTGCTCGTGCAGCGCCTGTCACGGAGCCCGTTCGGCCGGATGGTGCGCTCGGTGCGCGAGGATGAGCGAGCCGCGGCGGCGTACGGGCGGCAGATCTTCTTCACCAAGTACCGTGCCTACCTGTTCGGCGCGGCGCTGGCCGGCCTGACCGGGGGCCTCTTTGCCATCTTCATCAGCGCGTTCAATCCGTCAGCCTGGACCCCAGAGGAACTCCTGCTGATCTACGCGGCGATCCTGGCCGGCGGCCGGGGCAATCCCCGCGGCGTCATCCTCGGCGTGTTCGTCGTCTATATCGGCTTCATCGAGCTCACCCGGTACCTGCCGTCGCCGGCGTCGCGGCCGGACTTCGGCCCAGCGCTGCGGCAGGTCCTTATCGGTCTGATGATCATCCTGGTCCTCCGGTTCCGGCCCGAGGGCATCTTCCGGGAGCGGCCCGGGCTCGATACCGGCCAGGGACCGGTCAGCCGGCCCCGGCAGGGCCGGGTTGAGGTACTCACCACACCCGAGGGACAGGCGGCCGACGACGGAGGCCCCGGATGAGCGCCGTGCTGCTCGAGATCGAGAACCTGACCAAGTCCTTCGGCGGCGTCCACGCCGTTCGGAACTGCACCTTCGCAATTCCCGAAGGCCAGGTGGTCGGCCTGATCGGGCCGAACGGCGCGGGCAAGAGCACGGTCGTGGATCTGGTGTCCGGGTTCGGCCGGCCGGACTCCGGTAGCGTCCGGTTCGCCGGTGAGCCGATCATCGGCAAGCGACCCGACGTCATCTCCCGGCTCGGGCTGATCCGGACGTTCCAGACGCCGCGCGAGTGGCGCAACCTGACCGTCATGGACAACGTCCTGCTGGCACGGCGCCGTTTCGCCAATGAGTCCCTGTGGCGCTCCCTGACCCGGGCCCGCCGGATCCGCCGCGAGGAGGAGGCCGACCGGACCGCCGTCCGCGCCATCCTGGAGCGATTTCAGCTCGCCGAGCTCCGGAACGAGCTCGCGGACAGGCTCAGCGGCGGCCAGAAACGGCTGCTCGAGTTCGCCCGCATCGCCGCGGCCGAGGCCCGGCTGATCATCTTGGACGAGCCGATGGGCGGCGTCAACCCGGTGCTCGGCGCGCGGATCGGCGAAGCCGTCGGGCAGTTCGCGGGCGAGGGCCGCAGCGTCATCGTGGTCGAGCACAACCTCCCGTTCATCGAGAGAACCTGCGATCAAGTGGTCGTGATGGACCTCGGCGAGGTCATCGCGCAGGGGCCGTTTTCCGGTCTGCGGGACAACCCCAGGGTGGTCGACGCCTACCTCGGAATGGACCAGAGCCATGGCTGAGCCACCCGAGGCGGTGCTGAGCACCAAGGCGCTGACCGCCGGGTACGGCGGCCCGCCGATCATCGAGGACATCTCGCTCACGGTCCGCGCCGGGCAGATCGCCGCCATCGTCGGGCCGAACGGCGCGGGGAAATCCACGCTGCTCAAAGCGCTCGTCGGGATCTTGAGGGTCTCGCGCGGCGACGTGTACGTCCAGGGCCGGAAGACCACGAACATCCCGCCGGAAAAGCTCGTCAAGCGCGGGCTCGGCTATGTTCCCCAGGTCTCCAACATCTTTCCCGACCTCACCGTCCGGGAGAACATGGAAATGGGGGCGTACACCCGCCGCCGCGGCGTGGACGCCCGGATCGACGAACTCTGCGAGCTGTTTCCCGACCTCGGCACATCGCTGCGGCGCAGAGCAGGAATGCTCAGCGGCGGCCAGCGCAGCATGCTCGCCATGGCCAGGGCGCTCATGCTCAAGCCCGTGGTGATGCTCCTCGACGAGCCGAGCGCCGGGCTGTCACCCCTGCTCCAGGACACGCTCTGGGAGCAGATCGAGAGAATCTCCGCCACTGGCGTCGGGATCTGCGTGGTCGAGCAGAACACCCGGCGAACCCTCCGCCACGCGCACTGGGCCTACATCCTCGTGCTCGGGCGCAACCGGCTCGATGGTCCCGCTCAGGAACTGCTCCACGACGAGAGCGTCGTGGAGCTCTACATCGGCCGCATGAGTTGAAGCGGCGAGCCGGAGGTCGCACGCCGCCGGACGGCTCGCACCGAATAGATGGAGAACCAGCGTGAAACATTCCACGATCATCAGATCGGCTGCGACCTGCGCGGCCGCGGTTGTCCTCGCCGCCTGCGCGTCCTCCAGCTCGAGCAGCAACTCGGGCGGCGGCAGCACCTCCGGCGGCCCCATCACCTACGGCGTCCTGTCCTGCTTCACGGGCCGGCTGGCGAGCCTCGGTCAGGCGATGCTCCAAGGTTCCCGGGTGGCCGTGTCCGAGATCAACTCCGCGGGCGGCGTCCTCGGCCGCAAGCTCCAGCTAGCGACCGGTGACACCGGCTGCGACGTGGCCGACGGGGTCACGGCCACGAACCAGATGCTGACCAAGAACGTGAGCGGCGTGATCGGCCCGGAGACCCAGGAGATCAACGGCATCGAGCCGATCCTGGACGCCAATCACATCGTCGATGAGTTCCAGGGCGGCGATACCGCGCGTGACCATCAGAGCGACCCCTACTTCTTCCGGGACAGCCCGTCGGACTCCCAGCTGGGCGTGGCCATGGCGCTGTACGGGCACCAGCAGAACTACACCAAGGCCGTCATGCTGTTCTACTCCGACCCGGCGGCGCAGACGTTCCTCAAGCCCGTCTCCGACACGTTCACCAAGCTCGGGGGCACGATCTTGAAGACCATCATCGTGACCCCGGACCAGAGTTCTTACCTGAGCCAGGTCCGCGCGGCGATCGCCGCCCACCCGCAGGTGATCTTCACTCAGGAGGACCCGCCGACCGCGGCCGTGCTGTTCCGCGAGTTCGCCCAGCTGGGCGGGGGGAGCATCCCGTGGATCGGCACCGACGTCACCAGCGGCAGCGACTTCCTCAAGGCGATCACCTACCCGGTCGCTCACAACGTGCTGACCTCGGTGTACGGGACGTCGGTCACCGGCACGGCGAACAGCGCGTTCATCAACCTGTTCAACCAGATCTTCCCCAACCAGAAGGCGGCCGGCCCGCTCGCGAACGCCAACTACGCCTATGACGCGGTGATATCGCTGGCCCTGGCCGACGACTACGCGAAGACCACCAACGGGACCACGGTCGCGCATGACATGACCAAGGTCACGAATCCGCCCGGCACCGCGTGCTATACCTACGCATCCTGCCTGGCGCTCCTCAAGGCGGGCACGAAGATCAACTACGAGGGCGCCAGCGGCGACCTCGACTACAACCAGTACAACAACACCTTCGGCCCGTACGGCGCCTTCAAGGCGACCGCGGCCGGGCTTGAGCAGCAGGCGTACGTCATGTCGGCTCAGGCACTGGCGGCAGCCACGCCGTAGCCCCGATGCCGGCAGGAACAGGACAGGATGCGATGGCGGGCCCACTGACCGGAGTGCACGTGCTCGACCTGGCACGGGTTCTCGCCGGGCCGTACGCGGCGATGCTGCTCGGCGACCTCGGCGCCGAGGTGATCAAGGTAGAGCGGCCGGGCACCGGCGACGACACCAGGCACTGGGGCCCGCCGTTCGTGCAAGCAGAGAGCACGTACTTCCTGTCCGTGAACCGGGGCAAACGAAGCGTGGCCATCAACCTGAAGGACCCGGGTGAGCGCGAGTTCGTCGAGGCACTGGTGCGCTGGGCGGACGTGCTGGTCGAAAACTTCCGTCCCGGGGTAATGGACCGGCTCGGACTGGCGGATGACCGGCTGGCGGCGCTCAATCCGCGGCTGATCCGGCTGTCCATCAGCGGCTTCGGGGAGACGGGCCCGGACCGCGACCGCGTCGGCTACGACCAGATCCTGCAGGCCGAAGGCGGCGTGATGAGCCTGACCGGGACCGCGGCCGGGCAGGCGGTCAAGGTGGGCGTCCCGATCGCGGATATCAGTGCCGCCCTGTTCGGCGTCATCGGGGTGCTGGGCGCTCTGGTGGAACGCGGGCACAGCGGGCTCGGCCAGCGGGTGTCCACCTCCCTGCTCGCCGGGCAGGTCGGCATCCACACCTTCCAGGCCACCAGGTACCTCATCGCGGGGCAGGTGCCGGGGGTATCCGGCAACCACCATCCGACCGTCGCTCCCTACGGCGTGTTCGACGCCGCCGATGGCCCGCTGGTCATCGCGGTGGGCAACGACGACATCTGGCGGCGCTTCGCGCCGCTGGCCGGGCTCGATCCCGCCGACGACAGGTTCGCCACCAACGCGCTCCGGCTGGGCCATCTCGCCGAACTGCGGCAGATCATGAACGCGGCTCTCGGTCACCGCACGGTGGCCGACTGGCTGGATCGGCTGCGCCGGGCCGGCGTCCCGGCAGGCGAGCTGAAGACGCTGGACCGGGTCTACGACAGCGAGCAGGCGCGGGCCGAAGACTTGGTCTGGGAGGTAGATCACCCGCGGCTCGGCGGCATCCGGCTGCCCGGTCATCCCGTGCACTACAGCCGCAGCACGGTCGGGCCCGGGCTGCCGCCACCGGTCCTGGGCGAGCACACCGACGAGTTGCGCGCGACACTGCTCCGCCCCGCCCAGGCCGATGGCGGCTGAATCGTCTGGGGCATCATCGGCCCGCCTGCTCAGGCGGCCGATCCGAGGTAATCGAGGGCCGCGCGGACGCCCTCGCGAGCAATCGGTACTCCCGCCCCGGCCAGCCCCATCTCCACCCCGCACAGGGTCCCGGCCAGCGAGAGGTCACCAAGATCTCCCAGGTGGCCGATGCGGAACACCCGGCTGGCGAGCCGCCCGAGCCCGGCGCCGAGCGACATGTTGTAGCGGTCCAGGATCAGCCGGCGCACCTGGTCCGCGTCGAACCCGTCAGGAAGCATGACGGCGGTGAGCGTGCTCGAGTAGTCGTCCGGGTTCTGGCACACGATGTCAAGCCCCCAGCCGCGGACCGCCCGGCGGGTCGCTTCCGCATGCCGGGCGTGCCGCGCGAAGACGGCAGGCAGGCCTTCCTCGTCGAACATGGCCAGCGCCTCGCGCAGGCCGAACAGCAGGTTGGTGGCGGGGGTGTAGGGGAACAGCCCGGTCTCGGCGGCCGCGAGCACCGGCGGCCAGTCCCAGTAGCCGCGCGGCAGGCGGGCGTGCCGCGCCGCGGCTAGCGCCTTCTCGCTGATCGCGTTGAGGCCCAGGCCCGGCGGCAGCATCATGCCCTTCTGAGAACACCAGATGGTGACGTCGACGCCCCACTCATCGTGGCGGTACTCGACCGACCCCAGCGATGAGATCGTGTCCACGATCAGCAAGGCGGGATGCCGGGCGCCGTCCATGGCCGCCCGGATCAGCGGGATCTGGCTGGCGCACCCGTGGACGTCTCGTTCC
>Ga0209168_10003384_pt1 | contig 11004 bp, 9 predicted proteins | sample Coa_R1_FD_187156 | JGI IMG/M metagenome (GOLD analysis project Ga0209168, IMG submission 187156) | Surface soil microbial communities from Centralia Pennsylvania, which are recovering from an underground coalmine fire - Coalmine... | ecosystem: Environmental > Terrestrial > Soil > Unclassified ... | reverse complement strand
TGCGGGACGCGCTTATCTTGATGAGAGTTACTCGTTTCGATCTGCTGCTAACTGGACCGGACGTCGGGGCTTCGCCCGCTGCGCGGCAAGCCTTTCAGGACGCCAGCGCGAAATTGCCCTTGATCGATTTGGGCAGCGATTTTTCCACCAGCGAAGCGGGAGCGGCGGCAACCGAGTTACTTAGAAAGATCGAGGCTCGCCTTCAGCCCGTTGCTTAGATGCCGGGTCCCTCGGCCTGCACCTAGGTCGCCTGTGGTTCCGCCGGGGGAAGCGGCGAAGGAGTGGCAACTGCTACCGGGGGTGTCAATGTGTTTACCACGATGGGCGCTACCATATTCTCCAGGTAATAGCTTACGGCCACACCACGCTGCCAAAAACGAGGGATCAGCAACAGCAGCAGCATGAACTGAGTCAGAACGAAAGCTCCGGCGACGCTGCTCGCTGGAATCAGCTTCTCCCACGTCACCAATCCGGCGCCGAGAATGATCAGAGCTACGATAGTGATGAGAACGTAGGCTCCCAGCAACTGCCAGAGATTACGCCAAGCATGCCGAAAGCCGGTGGCGATCGATCTTCGAACGGCATTTTGGTCGCTCAAGACCACGTCTGCCTCTGCCAGATCGAACCAGATGCGTAGAGCAGTCATCACAAGAAAAATAATCGCCAGGCAGAGCATTCGCATCTCGAAGGGCAACAACTCATTCGTGCTTTCCTCAGCGGCCTTCACAATCACCCCTTGCAGAGCGAAAAGCGCGCTGGCCACGGCACCGATCACGATGCCCGCAACAATCATCAGCCGGATGAATCGCCAAAGATTGCGCCCGCAGGCTCGAAAAAAATCGTCACGCGGCAAGCGGTAGGTCGATGAAAATCCCTGCAGCACTCCGGGCATAAAAAGAGCGGTCAACAGAAAGAATGCCAGAGCGAAGTGAACGCCGGACGCTCTCGCAGCGCTCACCGTGCCAAAGTCCGGCTGCGCGAACATTTCGATCAACACTCCGATGTCCATGCCATGGACGAGTCGCGACGAGAGCAGGCTGTGGTCCAGATAATCATGCGCCTGATTGCTGAATGCAGCGGCGCCCAGCCAGGCCATGACCAGGTTCAAAATATAGAACCATACGATGTAGCGCTTGTTGTGGGCGATTCTCCCCCACCCCGTGCTTAGCAACCCTTTTCGTTCTTCCATGGTTCAACCCCGATATGCTTCTGACCGAAACCTCTTTACACTCCCCACCAGGCCAGCGCCTGGCCCAGCCATTGCGTCGCAAATAACCAGTAGTTGGTCAGTTTCCGCGCGGCCTTTCCATTTCCTTCCACTCTGTAGCTATTGTTGAAGTCGTTGCGGTCAATCTGGATTGTGTGTTCCGGGTCCAGTTCCGCCGACTCGATCTTCGACTTTTTCTCGTAGGTAAACTTCGTCCAGCGGCTTGCCCCGTCCCAGTGTTCGCGAATTTGTTCGCCGTTTTCGAACGTCACTTCGATATCGACGGGCATGACAAAATCGCCTTTCCGCTGGACCCAAACGTAGGAGCGATAGACGGTATTCTTGTCTTCCTTCTTATGGGAAGCCTTTTCTTCGTACCAGTTCACCGGAAACGATTCAACTTTTAAAATTTTGTAGTCCATTACCTGCGAGCCGTACACCGCCTGGTTAAAGTACCAGCGCAAATTTTTGCCTGAAACTTCCTCGATGGTCTTTAGAAAGTCTTCCTTCGTCGGATGGGTAAAACGGTACTTCATGAAATACGTATGCATCACCTTGTCCATCATGTCTTCGCCGATGATTCCTTCGAGGGTCAGCAGGACGCTCGCCGTCTTGCCATACGTAATTCCGCCGTAGGAGTTAAAGCTGTAGTAATCGTAGGCATTCTGGGCCATGGGATCGAGATCGGCCACGCCGATATAACTCAGTCTCTGGCCTTCGCGCTCACCCAGCGCGGCGCGCAACTGGTTAATCATCGAAAATCTCTGGCCGAAAATCGAATCGAGCACCTTCACTTCCGAATAGCTGTTGATGCCTTCGTCCATCCACGCATCTTCGAATTCGTTCGTCGCCACCATGCCGTACCAGTACTGGTGGCCGAATTCGTGTTCTACAACCAGTTCCGGAAGATGCAGGCCCTCGGGCATAAACCAGGACGTACCTCCGGTGATGAAGGTGGGATATTCCATCCCTCCGGCGGCCGAATCGGGCTCAGGATCAACCAGCGTAATGGTTTTGTAGGGATAGGGTCCGTATCGTTTTTCAAACTGTTCGAGCGATTCCCGCAAGATTTTCTCGTGGCGATCCACCTGGCTCCAATGCGCCGGCTGCATTAGGATGCGCATCTGCACCGGCCCCATCTGGCCCTGATACACGCCGTCCTCTTTTACCTTGAAACGGGGGCTGGCCGTCCAGGCGAAATCGTGAATATCGTCGCCGTGATACGCAACCGTCTTCGTGTTGTCCGGATTTTTGACCTCGCTAACTTTTACACCGCTGGCGCCCACAACTTCGTTCTGCGGAACGGTAAGCTTCACGTCGTACACGCCAAAGTCGGCGAAAAATTCGGTCATCGCATGGTACTGGTGGCAGTTCCACGCGCCGTGCCACCAAACGCCAACTTTCGGGAACCACTGCCCGCCCAACACGAAGTCTCGCTTCCATCCCGAACGAGCTTGCGTTTCCGGCATCTGATCGTGAAACACAATTCTGAATTGCACGAACCCGTTGGGAGAGATCGGCTGGCGGAGTGGCAAGTCGATCACAGTCTTGTCATCCTTGTTGCCGTCGTCGGGTTGGATGTAATGCAACTGCGAGGTCAAGTCGCCCTGTCCCGAAACTTCGATGCTCTTAATCTCTTCGGACCCGTATTCCTTCGACTCCCACTTGTCGTATGAAGTATCGCGAGAGCCGGCAACTTTGGCTTCACGCACCCAGGTGGAGTTCGGGTGAAATGCATTCTGGTAAAGATGAAACGGAAAATGGTCGAGCGCTACGCCCGTCAGGTTGTGATAGGTAAGCACCTCGGTGGCATCGACCGTGTGTTTTGCGGCATCGTACTTCGCGTCGATCTCATAATGCACCACGCGCTGCGACATCGGCTGGCTCGAATTGATGGCGAGCGTCGTGTCTGGAATCGTTAATAACCCCCAGTTCGCCGTGACGCCCTCGGAAGACTCTTTGGGCGCTGAAGCCGGTGCGGCTTGCGCCTCAGTCTTGGCTGCATGCGCCCTCAGCAGAACAGAAACGGCAATGACCGACAGCAGTGGAAAAAATAAGATGAAGGAACGGGTTTTCATGCGAGCCTCAGTTTATGCCAAGCATGCAATCTTATCTCATGCTGAATCGCGACGGCGCTATTATCTTGCCGGTAATACGAATCGCCCCCAGCAGTAGTTCCATTGCAATGCGAGTTCGATAATCTTTGCGAAAATTGACCGGATTTCTACATCCCTTTACATGGCGCACTTATCATATCGCTAGCTGGATGCTGCGCCGCGACCGGCCAATGCCCGTTCAAGCTGCGCGATCACGCTGCACAGATCCGGCAGGAGAAACGCGATGAAAACCGTTCTGGTTGTTCTGCTTTTCGCGGCGTCGGTGTTTGCCCAGGATCCGGGGGCGGTGGTCGCAGCCGAATCCGCATGCGGTCCCGCGAATACAAAATTTGATGTCAAGCCGGATGCAACCCAGCACCCCACAGCTCAACCTGATTCAGGGAAATCTTTCGTCTATGTAGTCGAGGATCTGGGGGAGTGCCCCGGCTGCATAGCGAGCAATTCATTCGCTGGGTTTTTCAATACTGTAGACAATGCTGTCACCAAAGTAGGGATGGATGGAGCTTGGATGGGAGCCAATCGAGGGAGCTCCTATATTTTCTTCGCTGTCAGTCCCGGCGAACACCATCTTTGCATGAACTGGCAATCGCGCCTGCAATCACGCTCACGCGCTTTCGCGATGGCGAACTTCACCGCGGAAGAAGGCAAAGCCTACTATTTCCGCGAGCGCGTCTTCCCGGGACATTCAGGCGACTACGTATTCGAACTCGACCCCGTCAATTCCGACGAAGGCAAGTATCTGGTGGCGATGTCTCCGTTCAGTGTGTCGCATCCCAAAAAGTAAACACGTTTGCAGCGAAGGGTTGACTGAAATCTTCGGCATGAGGAACACCAGCGCTTGCCTAATTCGCTGTTTGCCGACGATACTGGAATGTCATCCAATATCTTTTTCACGACATTATGAAGACAACAATCTCGCTTTCTACCCCCGCGCAAGTTGAAACCGAAGCGCTCGTCGCAGTGGTCCTGGATGAGACAGATCCGGCAAAAAAAGAACAGAACAAAGACGCCAAACCTCGCCTTAAGCTGGCGACGGACGACGCCGCGGTGCAGTCCGTTTCCGCTGATCTGCTTTCGAGCGGTGAACTGACGGGCAAGCTGTTCGAAACGAATTTGCTGCACAAGCCGGCAGGACTGAAAGCGAAACGCCTGCTGCTGGTTGGAGGAGGCTCGGCGCAGAAATTCGCGAGTTACGATCTTCGCCGGGTGGCGGGAACCGCAGCCCGCACTCTCAAGTCGCGCGGGATTCGCAGCTTTGCTTTCATATCTCCGGTGGGCGTACCGCCAGCGGAGGCCGTCCGCGCAATCATCGAAGGCGCGCTCATAGGGAATTTCGATCCGGATTACTATCGCAGCGATCGCAAGGACCAGAAGATCGACTCGGTTACCATTGTGTCTACTGGCGAGTCTGCTGCGCTTGAAAAAGCTGCCAACGAGGCTCGCATCATCGGTGAAGCGCAAAATTTCACGCGCGATCTGGTCAACGAGCCCTCCAACCGCATGACGCCGACGATTCTTGCCGAACGAGCAAAAAAAATGTGCTTGGAAACTGGTTTGAAGTGTGAAGTGTATGGCGCAGACAAAATCAAAGAAATGAAGATGGGGGCCTTCTGGAGCGTGGCGCAGGGCTCCGACGAACCCCCGGCCCTGATCGTGATGACTTACGAACCTGCCGGAGCGTCCGCCAAGCCGGTGTTGGGACTGGTTGGCAAAGGCATCACATTTGACACCGGCGGTATTTCCATCAAGCCTGCCGACGGTATGGAGAAGATGAAATACGACATGGCCGGTGGTGCGACGATGATTGGCACCATGCGCGCGATTGCGCAGTTGAAGCCGAAGGTGAAGGTTATCGGCATCGTGTGCGCAACGGAAAATATGCCTTCCGGCAAGGCTCAGAAGCCGGGCGATGTGCAAATTGCGATGTCGGGCAAATCGATCGAGATTATCAATACGGACGCAGAAGGGCGGCTGGTATTGGCCGATGGCCTGTATTACGCGCGCCAGCTCGGGTGTACCCATCTGGTCGACGCCGCCACGTTAACCGGAGCCGTTGTCGTAGCTCTCGGCCATACCAACGCCGGAGTCTGGGCGAACGATGACGCTATCTACGAACGCTTTCACGAGGCGAACGAGGCAGCGGGCGAAAAAATGTGGCGGCTGCCGCTCGATGATGAATATAAAGATCAGATTCGCTCCAGCATCGCCGACATTATGAATACCGGCGGCCGCTGGGGTGGGGCCATTAACGCCGCGATGTTTCTGAAGGAATTTGCGGAAGATACGCCCTGGATTCACCTGGACATTGCCGGCACCGCCTGGATGGAAGATCAGAAGCCATGGATCTCGAAAGGTCCCTCGGGAATCGCATTGCGTAGCCTGGTGGAATTCGTAAAGGGCTATGCCGGCTGAAGGTATGCATAGGCTGCGCTTTCCTGGCGCGCTTTGCTCTGGCACCCCGCCAGCTTTTCGCCGCCAACCCTTCTCGCCAGCGCGCATCTTACGTTGCTGGGGCGCGCGAACCCGTCTACTCTGGCCGCCCCCGAAGTCAGGAGGATATCGTGAAAGGCTTGGCGATTGCTGGAGTCTTGCTGCTTGTCCTGGGGATCTTATCGTTCGTCGTGCCCTTTCCCAGTTACCACCACCACGGAGTCGACGTAGGCGATGCGCACGTCGGCATTACTACCAAGCATGATCAAAAAGTGCCACCGGTACTGGGTGTCGTGCTGGTCATCGTGGGAGCAGGCCTGCTGATAACGGGAAGCAAAAGCTAGGGCGCAGTGCGAACTCCGGTCAGGCGCTGAACCGCATCGCCGCGCGGGCTTTCGCTTTAACTGCCTCTTCTTCGCGATTCTTCGGCGGAGCCGTGGTTTCGAGCGAATGGATGAGACGTGCCGAGATTGATGCCACTTCCTCCACTGCCGCGAGGAAAGCCGCCTCATTGGCCTTCGAGGGTTTGTTAAAGCCGCTTATCTTTCTGACGAACTGGAGCGAAGCTGCGCGGACCTCGTCGGCATTCGCTGGCGGATCGAAATTGAAAAGGGTTTTGATATTCCTGCACATATAGTCTTACAGCCAAGTTCTATTGCGTCGCGCTGGTCGCAGCGCGCGTGTGAATATTCTGACACAAAATGGGCTAATTTTGTCCGGTAGCGGCGTTGGATTCCCTGGCCTGCTTGAAGACCCGGTGCACGGCATCGATGACAAGTTCAGGGCGATCGAGTTGAATATAGTGGCCGCTGTTTTTGGCGATCTCACGAGTTCCGCGGGTTGAGAGATGAGCAAGCTCGTCCTGCATCTCGCCCCAAGCCTGATTGATGGGCTGAACCAGATCTTCAGGAAGGTCCGGCTGCGGCATAGCAGGATCATGCGATAAGACAGCCAGGGGCAAGTTGCCGAGGGAACCAGTCTTCGCGGCCTGCGCAGCACTGGTGGCGAATGCCTTCAGCTCCCGCACCCCTTCTCGCACGCTGTGAAAGTTGCAGTCAACGGCGCGAACTGCGGGTTTATCTCCGCAAAATCCAAAAAGGCGCGGCACTCCGAATGGCATGGTGAATTCCAGGAATTCTTCTTGCCTTATCCAGCTCTTGTCCAGGTCGTTTAGGGCAGCGGGAAAGCGCTTCTCCTGATCGGGATGGGATGCATCCACCAGCACCATGCCTGCAACGTCGGCGGGATAAAGAGCATAATAGAGCCGCACGTTGTATCCGGCCATCGAGTGGCCTACCAGAATGTAAGGCGGCGGGAGCTTCGCAATGCGCAGCAGGCTGTGTAACTCCTCGGCCATGTCCTTGCTTGTGCGAGGTCGCGGGCTGGAATCGCTGTAACCCAGGCCTGCACGATCGTAGGAACAAACGCGCGTGAACTGCGCGATCTGCGGCTGAACCTTTTCCCACGAGACGAAGCTATCGCCGAGTCCGGAGTCGAGAATCACTGCGGGCGATCCATCGCCGACGCAATAAATATGCATCCGGTAGCCGCCCATCTCCACGAGTTGACCGGGCATCGGATACGCCCGGCGGTCGCGGGCGGTTTCAACGGCCTGGTAGATCGCGCCCGCCGCCGCCGCGAGCGCAAGCACGACGGCCATGCCGATGAGAATGTTTCGCAACCAGTGGCGGGATGTTTTCACGGAAATGGCCGGTGTTGACATCTGTTTCCAGGAAACCACGAGCGCGCGCCGACGCCGCACTCACATTACCGGTGGAGCTTCGATCCCCATTGTCTTTAAGGTTCGAATCAATTCACGGCGCACGACAGCAACCGTCGCGAGAAGCAAGTGTCGGCGCTTCTCATCCGGCTCGCTCAGAATCGGATAACGGTGATAGAACGTATTAAATAGCTGGCTCAGTTGAAACGCATGCTTGGCCAGGTATGCCGGCTCGGCCGTGCTGATACATTGATCGACAATATACGAAGTCTTCGCCGCCGCCAGCCACAGCTCCCATATTTCGTTAGCCGCTTCATCCCCCAGAAATTGAGCGAAGTCACTCGTTGAAATTTTCGCTGAAATATCGCGGCTGAACTCATCGGGATCCAAATCAGCTTTCTTGAAAATGCTCGTAGCCCGCACCACAGCGTATTGCGAGTAAGGCCCGGTTTCGCCTTCAAAGCTGAGCGCCTCTTCAAAATCGAAGGCGATCACCGATTGCTTCGTGAATTTCAGCATGAAGTAACGCAATGCCCCGATCGCAATCTGTGTTGCAATCCGCGATCGCTCCGAATCGGAAAGCTGCGGATGGCGGGAATCGACTTCCTTCTTCGCCGATGCGATGAGTTGATCGATCAAATCGTCGGCTTTGACACCGAAACCCTTGCGGCCAGAAACCTCGATATACGGACGCGCCTTCTCCTCAGCCTTGAGCGAATACCCCAGTTCCTCCGCGCAGCGCGGAGTGAGCGCGACCATCTCGTAGGAAAAATGCGTGTAGTGATCGGCGGCTTCGTTGTGGCCGAGCCCGCGCAACGCTTCAATCACGGTGCTCTGCGCTTCGGCCTGGCGAGTATCGATTACGTTGTAGATTTCGGCGACATCGCCAAAGTGAGGATGGTCCTTCTCGCCCTGCATGGCCGAAATCCAACACTCGTGCTGGTTCGGATAACGGTAAAACTTACGATAACCGAAGTCGCGCCCCAGCAGGCCGAACTTCCACATGTGATACGCAATGTCTTTGCCGACGTAGCCGACCGTGCCGTTGGAGCGGACAATCACTTTTTGATCTTCTTCAGAAATCCCCTGCGCTTCCTCTGTGGTTGAAGGTTTCGTTCCAGCACGCCGCATCACCCAGCAGCCTTTGTTCTTGCCTTCGTTTTCGTAGGTGAGCACACCGGCGGCTTTCAATTTGGTGAAGGCCGCCTCCCAAAAATGCAGGTGCAGGATCTCGCTTTCGCGCGGCAAGAAATCATACTCAATGTCCAGGCGATCCATCGTTTCAAGATGTCGGCGCAGGACCGCTGTCGAAATTAACTCGGCAATCGCCGCCACCTCGCTCGAAGAGTCTTCGATGCCGTGTAGCGTGTTCACACGCGCCTGCTTGTTCGTTGGCTCTTGTTCATACCATTGCGAAACGCGCGCGTAGAGATCCCAGCAGTAGTAATCGAAGCGCGGCTTACGCGTGAGCGCCTCGATTTCGGAGTACGACTTCTTCTCGAGGTGCGTGAAGCCAACCACCACGTCGGCTACTTGTACACCGGTGTTATCGATATAGTTCTGCACATCGACTTCTTTTCCTGCCGAGTGCAGCAACCGAACGAAAGTGTCCCCGAGAATCGCGTTACGCAAATGGCCGATATGGGCTGCTTTATTGGGATTGATACTGGTATGTTCGACGAGAATCTTTCCGGTCTGAACCTCGATCTCCGGCTTCTTATCGGCTGCCAAAGCGGCCGCCATCCACGCGCGATCTATCTTTATATTCAGATACCCCGGCGGTGCAACCTGCATCGCCGCAATCCCATCGATAGGACCGATCTCACCGCGAATCGTCTCGGCCACTTTCAGCGGGGCGCTTCGCAGCGGCTTGGCGAACGGAAACAGGGGAATCGCGTAGTCGCCCATCTCAACCTTCGGGGGTTGCTCAATTACGACCTTCGGCAACGCCACCCCCGGATAACGGCGAGAAAGAAGCTCCAGAATTTTATTGGCTAAGCGCTGTTCAAGTTCACGATACAAGGCTTTCCTCGGCGGTTCGTTCCTCTGGATTTCACGGGAAGATAGTGATTCTAGCAGAGCGCACTGCAGTGCAGGTTTGACGCGGAATGTAGGCGTTCCCTATGATGAAAAATCAAACGTTAATGCTATGCGCATAGCCTATCTTGAGTGCTTTTCGGGCATCAGTGGCGACATGTTTCTGGGGGCGCTGGTTGATGCCGGAGTGTCACCCCAGTTGCTGCAAGATACAGTGGCTGCACTTGAAGTAGGCGCGCGGCTGGAGTTTTCTCGCGCCGTTCGTGGCGGAATCTCGGCGACCAAGGCCGACGTGTGGGTGAATGGCGAGAAGGATACGTCAAGGGAAGAATACTGGCAGCGGCGTGAGCGTGAACATCTGCACGCGCACGGTAGCCACGAGCACCAAGATGGAGCGCACTCGAAGCATGAGCATTCGCACGAGCATGCTCGCGGATTAATCGAGATTAAGCGGTTGATTTCCGGCGCTTCGATATCCGAAACGGCAAAGAAAACTGCAATCGCAATCTTTGAAACTCTGGCAACAGCCGAGGCAAAGATTCACAATACTTCCATTGAAAGTGTGCACTTCCATGAGGTCGGGGCGGCCGACGCCATCGTGGACATTGTATGCGCCGCAGTCGGGTCCGAAGCGCTTCAAGTGGATGCGATCATCTGTTCGCCGCTGAATGTCGGCGGCGGGACTGTCCATTGCGCTCATGGAACGTTTCCTGTTCCTGCTCCGGCAACCGTTGAGATTCTGAAAAGTGTTCCCGTCTATTCGTCGGAGGTGCAGGCGGAACTGGTCACGCCGACCGGCGCTGCGATTGTTAAAACACTGGCCACGCGCTTCGCGTCCTTTCCAGAGATGAAAATCCAGCAGTCGGGCTATGGGGCAGGGTCGCGAGATTTTCCCGGGCATCCAAACGTCACGCGATTGACGATCGGTGAAGCTTCATCGCAAACTCTCTCCTCCAAAACCGAATTCGACCGGATCGCGGTTTTGGAGGCAAATCTCGACGACCTGAATCCGCAGGTGTTCGGTTATGTGATCGACCGCCTGTTCGAAGAAGGCGCTCTCGATGCGTTCGCGGTTCCGGTGCAGATGAAGAAGAACCGGCCGGGCACTTTGCTGACAGTGTTGTGTAAACCAGAAGATGCCGAAAAGCTGATGCAGCTTATTTTCGCGGAAACCACTACGCTGGGGGTTCGACAACGCGAAGAAGTGCGTCAGACTCTGGCACGACGATGGGAGAACGTGCGGACACAATGGGGAGAGATAAGGATTAAGGTCGCGAGCATGAACGGGAATGTTACGAATTACGCCCCCGAATACGAAGATTGCCGCCGCATCGCGGCTGAGCATCACGTGCCCCTGAAGACGGTGATGCAGGAGGCAGGCCGGATTTACCTCGAGATTCGCAAAATTGCTTGATTGCGGGCCGTGCATTCCACCGGATAACCCAACTTTATGAGTAAGAAGTTCTACATCACGACTCCGATTTATTACGTTA
>Ga0209168_10003381_pt1 | contig 11010 bp, 6 predicted proteins | sample Coa_R1_FD_187156 | JGI IMG/M metagenome (GOLD analysis project Ga0209168, IMG submission 187156) | Surface soil microbial communities from Centralia Pennsylvania, which are recovering from an underground coalmine fire - Coalmine... | ecosystem: Environmental > Terrestrial > Soil > Unclassified ... | reverse complement strand
GAGGATTTCAGATCCGAAGCCGGTTGGAACCCTGTCCCCGAGACCTCGCCGGCAGGCCGACCCTCGCGCGAGGGCGAAACCGCCGCTGCGCCGCGGAATTAAGGCCCTCCGGCACGAATGTGGCCGCGTTGAGCCGTTTCACCAGACTGGAGCGCTGTCATGCCCGCACGGCCCCTCATCCTCGCCCTCGCCGCCGCCTGCCTCGCGCTTTGTCCGTGTGCCAGGGCGCAGCAGCCTGCCCAGTCGCCGCAGCCACTGGCTGGTGAGTCGCAGGCTCCTGCCGCGAAGTACCCGCCCGGCCTGACTGTGATAGCGGTAACCAACGGCTCTCCGGCAGAGCTGGCCGGTCTCGAGGCCGGCGACGTGATCCTCTCCCTTGACGGCACCCCCCTTGTGTACGAGTCGCAGATTGCTCCTTTGCGCGACCGCGCGCGCATGTTGGACCGTAGGGCCGTGCCACTCGTCATTCGGTCCGGCGCGCAGAAGCGAACACTTTCGCTGCGCCTGGCCGCAGACCTCGGCATCTGGGCTAGGCCGCCGCTCCCGGAAGACGCTCTTCGGCGCTACACGGCCGCGCGCACACCGCCGAAGGAGCGCGACGCAGACATGCTGGCCCGAGTGATCGATGCCGCGAAGATGGCGGGTAGAAGCGGAGACATGCGGGCGTCGGCCGCGCTTTGGCGGCAGGCGGTACTTCTGGCGCCGGCGGGCTCAACGGTGGAAACGGATGCGATCACCGCCTGCAGGACCGCCGCCGAGAGGGCTGGCGATGCCATCTTGGCAGCAGGTTGCATAGAGTCGCTGGGCATTGCCGCTCGCACTCGCGGCCGCCTGGATGTGGCGGAGACGCTTTCCAAGCAGGCTCTCGCAATAGAGGAGAAGCTCGCGCCGGGCTCGCTCATTCTGGGGATCACACTCAACAGCCTGGGCATCGCCGCCCATACGCGCGGCCTGTTGGACGAATCGGAGGCTTACTTTCGGCGTAACCTGGCTATAACGGAGAAGCTTGCGCCCGGCTCACAGGACTTGGCGATGACGCTTAACAACCTTGGTGGTGTCGCCGCAGATCGCGGCCGGCTGGACCAAGCGGAGGAGCTTTTCAAGCACGCACTGACCGTCATGGAGAAGGTGGCGCCAGGCTCACTAGACCTCGCAGCGACGCTGAACAACATTGGCGTCATCGCCAGCGAGCGTGGCCGCCAGGACCAAGCGGAGGCGATCTACAAGCGGGCGCTCGCGATTCGCATGCGGCGATTACCCGGCTCGATTGACACGGCGACGTCTCTTGACACGCTCGGCGTTGTCGCGTACGAACGCGGCCGGCTCGATGAGGCCGAGGCTTTGCACAAACAGGCGCTAGTAATTAAGGAAAAGCTTGCGCCCGGCTCGCTGGGCCTGGCGATGACGCTTGCCAACCTGGGCCTCGTCGCTAAGGATCGAGGCCGGCTCGATGAGGCCGAGGCGTACCACAAGAAGGCCCTGATGATCTTTCAGAAGCTTGCGCCCGGCTCGCTGGGCTTGGCGATGACGCTTAGCAACCTGGGCATCGTCGCTGAGGATCGCGACCGGCCGGACGAAGCGGAGGCGCTGCACAAGCAGGCGCTGGCAATTAAGGAGAAGCTTGCGCCGGGCTCGCTGAATTTGGCGAGGACGCTTAGCAACCTGGGCTTTGTCGCCAGGGATCACGGTCGGCTGGATGAAGCCGAGGCTTATTATCGGCGCGACCTCGCGATAACGGAGATGCTTGCACCCGACTCACTGGCCCTGGCGACAACGCTCGATAACCTTGCAAGAGTCGCCGAGGATCGCGGCCGGCTGGACGAAGCGGCGGGGCTGTTTCGGCGCTCGTGGGAGATCATGCGGACTCAGGCGCAACAGGCGCGGGGCGATGCGGCCCGGCAGGAATTTGGCGTGAAGACGGGCTACGTCGCGGCGGACCTGGTCGCCATATTGATAAAGGAGCGGAAGCAGGACGCAGCCTTCGCGATCCTAGAGCAGGGGCGCGCCCAGGCGCTGGCTCAGGAGCTCTCGGACCGTGGCGTCACCGAGCATGTCGCGCCTGCGAAGGAGTGGACCGCGTACGAGACGGCGCGGGAGCGCCACGATGCCGCGTTCAAGCGGGCGGAGGGTGCGGCGGAGGCGGCCGGCCGGGCAGAGGCGGGCCTCCAGAGCGGGCGCGCGCAGCAGGCGGACGCGGCGGGGCAAGATGCGCGCGAGCAGGCGCTCAAGGTCGCAAACGAGGCGTACGCACCGCTACGGCTTGCAGAGGCCAGTGCTCGCGAGGAGCTGACCGCTGCGTGGACGGCGCTGCGACAGGCATGCCGGCTCGCCGCGCCGGAGACGGTCGACCCCGAGGCTGCAAGGAAGCGGCTGCGGCCGGACACGTTGATGCTCGAGTTCTCGGTCAGTCAGTCTTCAGTAACTCTGATCATGATCTCGGCTACCGGAATCACATTCATCCCCTTGCCGGACAAGCCAAGCGTCCTAGAGGCGGATGTCCAGAGTCTCTATAGGACGACCGCCCGAGACAGCGGGCACCGCGCCACGGCCCAAGACGGCGGGCGCGATGCGGAAGAGGCAACAGCGCTGGCAGCCGGCCCACGGGCCTTGCGATCCCTGTTCCAGAAGCTGTTCCCGCCGGAGGCGCAGGCGGCGATCCACAGCGCGAAGCGGATCGTGATCTCGCCGGACGGCTTTCTCTGGGACGTGCCCTTCGCCGCGCTCATTACCAACGCGTCCGGCCCGCCCGAGTACCTCGGCCTGCAGAAGGCGCTCTCGTACGCCCAGTCGCTCACCGTACTCACCATGAAGCAGCGCGATACGGGCGCGGGGCATGGCGCGCTCATCGTCGGCAATCCTGTCTACTCGGCGAAGGCGCGTAAGGATCTGATCGCCAGCGCCGCGAAGGTCGGCCGCACGGCTGCAACCGGAGGCGGCTCCGTGAAGAACACCTCGCCCGGCGACGACTCCCATGCGGTTGCCATCGCCGGCCGCGCGGCCGGGCAGAGCAACCGCACGGACCCGAAGCCGGCCGTCCATCGCGCCGGCTCGGCAGCGGGCTCCGCGGCGCACGCGCAGACCGCAGCGACCCTCGCCGTCCACAATCCCCCGGTCAATCCAGGCGTGAAACTGGCCGGCCACCGGCGCTCCAGCGAGCGCTCGATGCTCACGCGTGACGGCGAGGCTCCTCGGCAGCTCCCGCACGCGGAGGAGGAGGCGAAGCGGATAGCTGCGCTCTACCACGCGGAGGCGCACACCGGCGTCGAGCCGACGGAAGGCTGGCTGCGGAAGCACATCGGCGATGCGAAGATCGTCCACCTGGCGACGCACGGCTACCTGCATCCCTACTCGGCCCAGTCGAGCGGCGTGCTGCTCGCCGTACCGGACAAGACGCCGCCCGAGGGAAAGTTCGACGACGACGGGGCGCTGCAGGCCTGGGAGATCTGGAGCCTGAAGCTCAAGGCCGACCTGGTCGTCCTCTCCGCCTGCGAGACCGGCCGGGGATCGCCGGAGCCGGGAGAGGGGCTGATCGGTCTTACCCGCTCGCTGCAATATGCCGGCGCGAAGAGCATCGTTGCCAGCCAGTGGAAAGTCGCGGACGACAGCACTGCCGCATTGATGACCGCCTTCCACCGCTACCTGCTAGCCGGCAAGGAGCGAGACGAGGCGCTGCGCCTCGCTATGGTCGAGACCGCCTCCAACAAGAACGGCGCCTGGTCCGATCCCTACTACTGGGCGCCCTTCCTCCTCGTCGGCGAGACCGGCAGGATGCCATAGCACCCGCGACGGGCAAGCCCTTCGCACCCGCACGCGGGTACCCGGTGCCTGCGGGACTTGCGACGGGCTACAGCGAAGGGCTTGTCCGTCGCCGCAGCATGTCCGTCGCCCAGCGGCGCAGAACCTCGTTCAAGGAAGGATCGAGAGATGATAGAGCCAGAGCCGCCCGTCCGCCTCACGCACCTCGTCAAATCCGCCGGCTGCGCGGCCAAGATCGGGCCCGCGAAGCTGCGCCACGTGCTTGGCGCCCTCACGCTGCCGATCGATAAGGACCTGCTCGTCGGCCTGGCAACGGGCGACGACGCCGGCGTATACAGGCTCTCAGGCGACGTGGCGCTCGTCCAGACCGTCGACTTCTTCCCGCCGATCGTCGACGATCCGTATCTGTTCGGCCAGATCGCCGCGGCGAACGCACTGTCTGATGTCTACGCAATGGGCGGCAAGCCGCTCACCGCCATGAACATCGTCTGCTTCCCGATCGAGGCGCACGGCCCGGCGCTGCTGGAGGCGATCCTCCGCGGCGGCGCGGACAAGGTGGCCGAGGCCGGCGCGCTGCTCGTCGGCGGCCACAGCGTCGAGGACGCGGAGCCGAAGTACGGCCTCTCGGTGACCGGCGTGATCCATCCCGACCACGTCGCCTCCAACGCGGGCGCGCGGCCGGGCGACCGAATCGTGCTCACCAAGCCGCTCGGCACCGGGATCGTCACCACCGCGGCAAAATTCGACTCCTGCGAGCCGGAAGTGCTGGACGCTGCGACTCGCAGCATGGCGACGCTCAATGCGGCCGCGGCGGAGGCGGTCCGCGCCGTCGGCATCGGGCCGGATCTGCCGGTCCACGCCATGACCGACGTCACCGGCTTCTCGCTCCTGGGCCATCTGTACCACCTGGCGCGGGCGAGCGGGGTGGGGATCGAAATCGAATCCGCCGCGCTCCCGCTGCTGCCCGAGGTGGAACGGCTCGCCGACGCCGGCTGCACCACGCGGGGCGGCAAGGAGAACGCGGCCTACCTGTCGAACTATCTTGAGGTGGACGCCCGCGTGGCGGCCGGCCTGCAGAGCGTGATGCTGGACCCGCAGACCTCCGGCGGCCTCGCCATCTGTGTCGCGGAGGACGGCCTGCCTCGTCTGCTGGACGAGTTGGAGACGCGCGGCGCGCTCGCGCGTGCCGTCATTGGTCGCGTCGTCGCGGGCGATCCGGGCATCCGGGTCTACTGATCCGCAGGGCGGCGCAGACGCCGCGAGCGCGCTCCGGATCTCCACCGTACAAAACTTAAAGGACCGCTCTCGTTTATGGCAATGGCGCAACCGGACTTCGACGCACGCGAGGGCGCAGATGCTTCAACCGCGCCCCACGGCGATCGAACGGTCGCCGCCAGCCAGCCAGCCATCGGCCGTAAGGCCGTTACACTTCGGTCGGTTCTTCTCTGCCTCTTCCTCCTGCCGGTCAACGCCTACTGGGTCGTCCAGATGGAGGTGATTCGCTACTCGGCGCATCCGACCACGATCTCCCTCTTTTTCAATGCCATCTTCATCCTGCTCTGCGTGACGGTTCTGAACCAGGGTCTCCGCCGGATCGCGCCGCGGCTTGCGCTGGAGCGCGGCGAGCTGCTGCTCGTCTACACGGTGATGGCGATCGGCTCGTGCGTCTGCGGCCACGACATGCTGCAGGTCTTCGTCCCGATGCTCACCTGGTCGTTCAAGCACGCGACCGCTTCCAACGGCTGGGACAGCCTGATCAACGTCCACCTGCCCAAAGGACTGTTCATCTCGGACGAGAATATCTACAAGGGCTACTACCTGGGCAACGACACGCTTTGGCAGCCGAAGTACCTCCGCGCCTGGCTGCCCGTCGTCACCATCTGGACGCTGTTCATCACCACACTGCTCTTCGTGATGCAGTGTACGAACGCGATTCTCCGCAAGCAGTGGACCGACAATGAGCGGCTGACCTATCCGATCGTCCAGCTCCCCCTGCAGATAACGCACGAGGACGCCTTTCAGCCGAGAGGCATCTTCCGCAATCCGCTCCTCTGGGCCGGCTTCACCATCGCGGGGCTCATCGACACCGTCAACAGCCTCAACTACTACTACCCGTCGATCCCGACCGTTCTGACGCCCGGGTTCGGCCAGAGCTTCATCGATCTCGCGCAGTTCTTCACCGCAAAGCCCTGGAATGCGCTCGGATGGACGCCGCTCTCCTTCTACCCGTTCATGATCGGGCTGGGCATGTTCATGCCGCTCGACTTCCTCTTCTCGTGCGTCTTCTTCTACTGGTTCTGGAAGCTGGAGAAGGTGGTCTGCGTGGCGCTGGCGCTCGACCAAGACCCGCGGTTCCCCTACACGGAGAACCAGGCGTTCGGCGCCTACATGTCGTTCTGCCTCTACTCGATTTACATCTCGCGGAACTACCTGCGCAACGTTTTCCGGCGCGCGTTCGGCATGAAGTCCGATCTGGACGACTCGCGCGAGCCGATGACGTACCGCGGCGCGCTCATCGGAATCGTGGCGGGCGTGTTCACGCTCGTCGCCTTCAGCACCTACATCGGCATGACCTGGTGGGTCGCGATCCTCTTCTTCCTGATGTACTTCGCGCTGGCCCTGGCGATTACGCGAATGCGCGCCGAGCTCGGCACTCCCATCCACGATCTGCACTTCACCGGCCCCGAGACGATCATGACCCGGATCGCGGGCGGGAAGGCGTTCAATGTCGAGACGCGCACGGTATTCGCGATCTACTTCTGGTTCAACCGCGCCTACCGCTCGCACCCCATGCCGCATCAGCTCGAAGGCTACAAGCTCGCGGAGCAGACCCGCACCGACTACCGCAAATGGACCGCCGCGATGCTGGGTCTCGGCGCCTCGGCCGTGTTCGTCGCGTTCTGGGTGATCCTCCATTTGATGTACCACTACGGCGCGGAGGCGAAATCGCAGGTCACCTTCGGCGCCGAGGCGTTCAACAACCTGACGACGTGGCTGAAGTCGCCGCAGTTCGGCAAGTACGAGGAGCTGATGGCGGCGCTCGTTGGATTCGGCATCGCGTTCCTCCTGCAGTTCCTCCGCGTCCGCTTCCCCTGGTGGCCCTTCCACCCGCTCGCGTTCGCCGTGACGTCGTCGTGGGAGATCAACCTGGTCTGGGGTCCGCTGTTCCTCGCCTGGGTCTTCAAATCGCTGATCCTGCGCTACGGCGGCCGAGGCGGTTTCCACCGCGCCCTTCCGTTCTTCATCGGCCTGATGCTCGGCCAGTTCGTAGTAGGCAGCCTATGGAACATCTGGGGCATCTGGAACGGCATCAAGACCTACCAGTTCTGGCAGTAGCGGTTCCTACCGAACGCCCCATTCCCAAAGGCCGTACGAAATGCTGTCGGGAACGGGCGTGCCGGCGAGGCGGAGGACGTACTCGATCTGGCCTCTATGGTGGGACTCGTGGGAGATGAGGTAACCTAGAAAGGCGGAGGGGTGCGGCTTAAAGCCCTTGATCCGCCCGGCGGCGAGGCTCTGGCGCAGCAGCGCCGCAATGGCCTCGCCTGACGCCGCTAGCGACCCCGAAATGCGTTCGCGACCCGCGGCAGCCTTGGGATCTAGTTTATCCAGCCCGGCGAGCAGCTCCGGCGCGGCGGCCTTGAGCCACATCAGCCGGACGTTGTGGATGTGCGCGAACAGGTCCGTTACGGTCCGGCCGCGCGCGGTTAGCGACGCCGCCATCGCATCGTCCGGTATCGCGTCCAGCAGGTACCGGTTGATCCGATCGTGGATCAGCCATGTCTCGACCCGTGGGTCGTCCGCGTCTTCGTTCATGTCCTTCCTAGTGAGGTCGTGGCCGAGCTCGCGACGCATTGGCGGAAGCCGGGCCGAGAGACAGGTCGCCGCCCGCAGCCGAGTTCCGGGGCAGGCGCGCACAAGACTCGTGTGGCGGATCGCGTGCCGCGTCGTGCACGTCAGGTCGGGAACGAGGAGTACAGCAGAGTGCCCGTCAAGGTCCAGAACTCAGCGGCGACTCGCACGTCTCCCGGCCACCTGGTCACGACGGAGAGCACGACCGTCACCGTCTCGCCGTGGGTCGTGCCGGTCCTAATATTGGTCCTCGCCTGCCTGAGTTTCGGCATTTGGCGGGCGCTCAGGGACCACCGCGTATTATAGCCGATTGGTCGGCTGGTTTGGAGTCCGGATAGGTGAACGGACGAGCGCACTGACCGCGTCGAAACGGTTGAACCGCGCGAGTCCAGGCGGAGGTGGAGGGAACGATGCGCCGAATGATCGCACTATTGGGTGTCGCCGTGCTTGTGGCCGGCCTGGGCGTAGGACCCGCCCGCTCGCAGGGTCCGGCCCCTCCACGGCAAACGGACGGCGCACCAGCCAGGCCTCCAGCTGCCCCAGCGAAAGGACAGGCAGGGCCGGCGCAGCCGCCGGTCGCCGCGGCGCAGGGCCTGGCCGTCGCGCCCGGATTGGCGGACGGACCGGTGAAGGAGATGCAGCTCACGCCGCGCATGCACCCGGAAATCCCGGTCCGGCTGGGCGGCGTGTTCCTCTACGACCTCGGCGACGCAACGGCAGGTGCCGTGCCGATGCGCGCCGGCAAGCTGTCCGACGCGAACCGGGAGTGGATCGCGACGCACTGCGACGTGGCCGCGCTGAGTCCCACCGATATCGAGCCGGACACGTTCGGCCGCATCATCAAGGTCCAGAAGCTGTTCACGCCGCTTCTCTATCTCTACGCGACCTCCGTTTACGAGAAGGAGCACCGCGGCAGTGTGGCCTCCTGGTCGCCGAATATGGAGCGCTGGACGCTGCGCCGCCGCGGCGGGTCCGAGGCGCCGTTCCCGGAGCCCGGCGGCCACTGGATGGACTTCGCAAATACTGACTGGGCCGCCTACTGGACGACGCGGCTGAACGCGCTGACCCGGCAGTACAGCGCGTTCGGCGTCACGGTGGCGGAGTTGCCGCTCGGCAACACCTTCGCGGGAGACGATCTCGACCAGTATCGCACCACCGCGGATCGGGCGGAAGCCACACGCACCTGGCTCGCCGCGGTCCGGAAGGACTACCCGAACCTCATCGTTCCGTCGGCGGTTGGATTCGACCTCGCCGCCGGCCACGCGACCCCCGATCCGAAGACGCCATTCACAGCGCCCGGCCTCGTCCCCCGGCTGTGGAACGACTATTTCCCGCTCACCGACGGCGCCTGGTGCGAAGGATGGGTGCAGCCCTACTGGAACCGCCTGCCCGTCGCCGAGTCCCTGTGGGAGTCGCAGATGGAGGCGGCGGACCGCGCGGGGCGCCTCGGCCAGGTATTCATCGCCGGCGCGGCCTACCGGAACGACAAAGAGCTGGAGTTCGCGCTGGCCAGCTATCTGCTTATCGTTCACAACCAGGGCCGCGCCGTATTCCAGCCGATGCCCGTCCGCGACGGCGAGCCGCCCGACGCCGGGTTCAGCCTGGCGGCCATGAAACGGGAAGTTAGCGCCCGGCCGAACTACTTCCGCGTTCCGCTCGGCCGCGGAATGCAGGACCGGCACCAGATTCCCGTCACCGGCGGCAGCGTCTGGCGGCGAGCGTTCGAATACGGCGACGTATACGTAAACTCGGACGAGACCCGCACGGTGTCGGTTGGCTTCTCCGGGGACATGAAGCGGCTGGACGGCGCCATCGTGCGTCGCCTGGAGCTTCGTCCGCACACCGGCGCGATACTGCTCTATCCCTACGGCGCGGGAGCCGTCGCAGCGCCCGCCAAGCCGAAACCGGCGGCGCCCCGGCGCGGAAAGCCGTCAAAATAACTGGGTTTTCGCCCTAACGTTGCACACACGCCCCAATACCTGCAGCTACACACCGGGCCGCATCCGCAGCCGCAATAATCCGCGCAGCGTGGCCTCGCTCGCGCTGCATGTCCTTACTCGCGCAACGTGGCCTTACTCGCGCAGAGGCGCAGGAATCCGCGTGCGGTTGCGGGCCTGTCCCCACCTCCCGCAACAACGCGCAGAGGCCCAACCATTCGCGCAGGGCGGGGGCTCGTCCCCCACATCCGGTCACGTATCTATTCGGTAAAGGCGCACCAGATTGATAACACGATCTTCACGGCCCCTCCTTGCGGCGGTCGCCGCGCTTCTCGTCGCCGGTTGCTTCGGAGCGGCCCGGCCCGCCGCGGCGGACCATAAGCCGCCGTCCCACAACGCCATGAAGTATCTGCGCCGCGGCGACGCAGACCTGCGCGACGGCTATCTCGACGACGCGGTCCACGACTACACGCGCGCGATCGAGGCGGACAAGCATTCGCCGGAGGGCTATATTGGCCGCGCGGACACTTACCTGCGCCTTCGCCAGTACGACCTGGCGATTCGCGACAGCACGACCGCCATCGAGATCGACGACCGCGCCGCGGAGGCGTTCGTGATCCGCGCCGACGCGCACGAGGCGCAGGGCGACCTGGACAAGGCCATCGCCGACGATGACCGCGCGATCGCGATCGATCCAAGCTTGGCTCCCGCCTACGAGCGGCGCGGCATCCTCCGCTTCCGGCGTCACGCCTACGACACGGCCGCCTCGGACTTCGACGAAACGATCCGCCTCCGGCCCCGCGACGCGACGGGCTACGTGCTGCGCGGCAACGCCCGCCGCGCCCAGGGCGACATCAACGGCGCTATCGACAACTACACCGCCGCCCTGGACCGCCGGCCGGACGACCGCGTCGCCTACCTCAATCGCGGAAGCTGCTACGCCAACCTCGGCGACTACCGCCGCGCAATCGTCGACTACAACCACGCGATCGAGATCGACCCGCGCGCCGCAGACGGCTACTACAACCGCGGCAGCGCCTACATGGCGATAGGGGACGACGTGGCGGCGCTGGAGGACTACGACTCCGCCCTGCGCCGCGATCCCGACTACGACAAGGCGCGCGTCGGGCGCGGCGCCGTCTATTTCAACCAGGGCCGGCGCGGTGAGGCAATCGCGGAGTACCGCGCCGCTCTGCGCCGAAGCCCGAACAATGCAAGCGCACTCGCGGATCTCGGCCAGGCGCAGTACTACGACGGCGACGTCGACGGCGCGGTCGATTCGCTCCGCCGCTCGCTCTCCATCCAGCCCGACCGGCCACGAATCCGGCTCTATCTCGGCCAGGCATACGCGCTGCAGGGCAGGCGCGCCGAGGCGCTCGACGCCATCCGCGCCGCGCTGCCCTACGCGACCCTGGACGAGCGCGAGAGCAGCCGCGCCGACGTTCGCGCAGCCATCGCCGCCAAC
>Ga0209168_10003380_pt1 | contig 11011 bp, 12 predicted proteins | sample Coa_R1_FD_187156 | JGI IMG/M metagenome (GOLD analysis project Ga0209168, IMG submission 187156) | Surface soil microbial communities from Centralia Pennsylvania, which are recovering from an underground coalmine fire - Coalmine... | ecosystem: Environmental > Terrestrial > Soil > Unclassified ... | reverse complement strand
CCTCTCTCCATCCGACTGTGAGCCCACCAACCACTTGTCTCGAACCGACACCCTCGCTTTTCGGCCCACTCACGCACAAAATCTGCAGCACTTATGGTCAGTACACAGCTTACGGACGGATTACGGACTGATTGGACCACCGAAAAATGGGAGATCGATTGTACGCACCGTGGTTTGGGGCGAGAGGTCTAAGATCACGCCGCGACATTGGCCAATGAGGATAAGCCAACTGGCGCAAACAGGCGATTGCCGCTAGCCGCTACCAGCTTCTTGAGAGTACAATTCCCCCAACAAAATCCAGTCTGTACTTGAGCTTTTCCAGCGGCAAATCAAGAGGAGAGATACGATGCCAGACGAGCACGACCATGTTGACGTTTCCACCCAGCAGCATCAGCACCAATGCGGCAACCTGTTTGGCTGCGGCGATGAAAAAGGCACGGGAATCGTCCGCGAAGATATCAAAGATGCCGCAGTCACCCGGCGATCCGCGGACCGCCTGCTGCACATGGACGAGGTAGACCAGGAAAATCTGGACGGGTATCTCACGGTGCGTGGCCGCTCGCGGCGCACACTGCTGCGTGCCAGCAGTTTCATGGGCGCTCTTGCAGCCGTGGGGCCCTGGTTTGAAAAATTGGCGCATGGCAAACTCGCGCACGCCACGGATCTCTCCCTGGCCGCCACGGACGACAAGAAACAGAAATCCGCCGGCTCCGCCCACAAGTCCGGCGACCCAGGCAAGGTTCACGTGGTGGAATCAAACAATGAGACAGTGCATCTCGGAGTTTATGACACGACGCTGGCTCCCATTCTCACAGTTGATTCCGGCGACACCATCAGCTTTCCCAACACCTGGTCGCACTTCTTGAACCAGATGCAGCCCGGTGTTCCCATCGACAAGCTGGCGGAACTCCGCAAGAGCAATCCCGGCCGGGGACCACACTCCATCATCGGTCCGATTGCGGTGAACGGCGCCGAGCCGGGTGATGTGCTGGAAGTCCGTTATAAACGATTTCGCCCGTTTCCCTGGGCCGCAGTTTTCAATAATCCAGGCGCACTGGGGACCGGCTTGCTAGCGCAAGATTTTCCCCAGGGACAGATCAAATATCTTGATCTTGATCTCAAAAACATGAAGACGGAGTTTGCTCCCAACATCCAGGTTCCGCTCCAGCCCTTTCAGGGAACGCTTGGCCTGGCGCCACCGGATGGTTACTACCCACCGCTGAGCCCCGGAATCACCAGCTCTGTCCCACCTGGCCCGCACGGCGGGAACGTTGACCTGCGCGAGCTTACTGAGGGCTCTGCGCTCTTTATTCCCGTCTGGAAAGCGGGCGCGTTGCTCTACACCGGCGACTCACATGCGGTCCAGGGCGACGGTGAAATCAGCCTCACGGCACTGGAGACGCGCATGCAGGAGATGCGCATCCAGGTGGTCCTGCACAAGCAGCAGAACTTCAATTGGCCGGTGGCCGAAACCCCGACCCATTGGATCACACTGGGATTTGACAAAGACCTTAACGCCGCGATGACCATGGCCGCCCGCAATGCCATCAAATTCCTGGCCGCTCGCGCTCACCTCACCGAGCTGGACGCATATGCGCTGTGCAGCATCGCTGTGAGTTTCCGCGTGACCCAGGTGGTGGACATCGTACGCGGCGTCCATGCCATGATTCCCAAGAGCCTGTTCACCGGAGACCTGCGGAAACAGATAGCGGTGGTTTGAGCAGCTTCAGGTTGCCTTTGGGAGGATTCTTGCATGCGCTCTGTCCGTGTGATGCTATGTCTCGCTGCTGTTGTGGTTGTGGCTCTCGTTCGGCCCGCAGGCGCGCGCGTAACGCGCGTGGAAATAACGTCACGGTCTGACATCAACAACGGCAAGCCATTCGGACTGGCAGGTCCCTACGAGAAAATCGAGGGACGCGTTTATTTCAAACTAAATGCCGACAATGTCCACAATCGTCAGATTGTTGATCTGGACAAAGCGCCTCGCGATGAGCATGGTGAAGTTGAATTTTCCGCCAGCCTCTACTTGCTGAAGCCGAAAGAGATGGCCAAGGGGAATGGCGCTGTTTTGTTTGAAGTCTCAAACCGTGGCGGCAAGGGTATCCTGCGCATTGTGAACGGCGGAGGGCCGGGAGCCGAATTTGGCGATGGCTTCCTGATGCGCCAGGGATACACTGTGGCCTGGATCGGCTGGCAGTTCGACGTTGGGCCGCAAAACCAGAACCTCTCTCTTCAGGCACCCATCGCGCGCGAAGCCGCCGGAGCGATTCGCGGCCTGGTGCGCTCGGACTTTACGCCCCCGGAAAAACGCTCTGACATGCCTCTTGGCCACATTCTTCTTGGCCCTGAAGGCGGCAAGAGCTATCCCGTGGACGATCCCGCCAATCCGAAAAATGTGCTTACGGTTCGCGACGCTCCTGAGTCCCCACGGCAAGTCATTCCGCGAAGCGAATGGGGCTTCGCCCATCAGGTACAAGGCCAGCTCACGGCTGATCCTCATTTTATTCATCTCAATTCCGGTTTTATGCCGGGAAAGATTTATGAGGTTGTGTACAGCGCCAAAGATCCAGCGGTTGCCGGATTGGGACTTGCGGCGGTGCGCGATTTCCTCGCGTTTTTGAAGTATGATCCGCAAGCGGTTGCTCCGGTGCGCCATGTTTACGCTGTCGGCATTTCCCAGAGCGGGCGCTTCCTTCGTCATTTTCTTTATCAGGACTTCAATGCTGACGAGCAGGGGCGTCAGGTGATGGATGGCGTGATTGCCCACGTCGGCGGCGCGGGCCGAGGGAGCTTCAACCATCGTTTTGCGCAGCCCTCGCGCGACAGCCAACCTATGTCCAGTATTTTCTTTCCTACGGACCTCTTTCCCTTCACCGATCTGCCGCAAACCGATCCTGAAAGCGGAGAAACCGCAGGTCTGCTCGATGCCGTGACGCAATCGCACACCGTTCCCAGGATTTTTTATACCAATACGTCCTACGAATACTGGGGCCGTTCCGCCGCGCTGATCCACACCTCCTCGGATGGCGCAAAGGATGCTCCCATTGCCGATAACACGCGCATTTATTTCTTTGCCGGGTTACAGCACTTTTCCGATGCATTTCCGCCGCAGAAGACAACGGCCGGCAATCCTGACTACACCGCGCAGCAGCGGCATAATCCCAACCCGATCCGCTGGTTCTGGCGTGCCCTGATCACCGATATGAATGACTGGGTCAGCGACGGGACAGAACCTCCTGCCAGCGTCTATCCAAGGATTTCCGATAAGACGCTGGTACCGCTGGCTTCCTGGGCCTTCCCCAAAATTCCCGCAGTGAATACTCCGCACGAAATGAACCTGACGTACCGCCTCGATTTCGGACCGCAGTGGAGACAAGGCATTGTTTCGAATGAGCCTCCCAAAGTCGGCAAACCATTTCCCGCGCTCGTTCCCCAGGCCGATTCCGATGGCAATGATCTGGGCGGCGTGCGTCTCCCGGAGTTGCAGGTCCCGGTTGCGACCTACACCGGATGGAACCTGCGCGACCCCAGCATCGGCGCATCCGACCGGCGCATCAGCTTCCTGGGATCATTCATTCCTTTCGCCAAAACGACGCGGGAGCGCCAGAAAACTGGCGACCCGCGACCATCCCTGGCCGAACGGTACGCTTCACGCGATCAATACATGGGCCAATACGCGGACGCTGCCCTGAAGTTGATCCGGCAGCGCTTCATGCTCGCCGAAGACCTATCGGCAGTGCTGGCGCGTGGGCAGCAGGAGTGGGAAGAGGTCGTGCTCGAAAACCGCTAGGCAGCTTTCCAACATAGAAACTTTGCCGTGGAAGACTTGAATTGTGGGTGTCTCCACTGTCGATGCGGATTCGAGCCAGCTCTTATCTTCGTCTTCTGCCTTCCGCTCGCTTGACCTCGGACGTTTTGTGTTTTTGTGCTTCCATATACCTGCGAAGAAGAGCATTAATCACTGTTTGATATCCTTTTCCCTGGCTCCTCAGAAACGCTAATACATCCGGGTCAAGCCGCAACGAAATGAGTTCCTTGTTACCTGGCCATGATGCGGCCTTCTCGAAGAACTCGGATGTGAGCCTTGGACTGTCCGAATAATCGATGTCTTCATCTCGTAGCTTATCAATGCGCTCCCAGTTCGTCTTTGATTGCTTGCTCATATGCCTGTCGCTCCTCTTGGTTTGCTTTTCTCAAAGAAATGAATCGAATCAGATTCGGCTGCCGCTCTGTAAACACGACGACAACGACACGATTTTGGATCGTTCCAATGCCTCGCCATCGGTTCTCTTCGTGCTGGTTATCTTCCTCGGCCGCCACAAGGAAGGGCATGTGTCCGTGGAACAGTTCTGCGCCATCTGCAAAGTCAAAACCGTGTTTCTGAATATTCGTGGCGTTCTTGGCGGCATCCCATTCAAACTCCATCCCGGTCCTTTTCTGCTGCAGTTATGTATATACATTTGTATATATAATAACCATCCAAGGAGACGGCAGGCAACTGGAAGAACCCACTCCGCTTAATGTTGTTGAATCATCTATATTTCTGTTATTCTGGAAATATGAATTCAGACGTGAAGCCGGCGAGAACCACCAAGCCAGCCACGCATGAGATCGTCCGGTATGCCGATATGTTCTCTGCCATAGGCACCGAGCCGAGGCTTCGGATCATGCGGCTTCTGCTCTCGGCCCATCCGGAAGGCATGGTCGTTGGAGAGATTGGCGAGGAGCTTGAGATTCCGAACTCCACGCTGTCACACCACCTGGACAAGCTCAAAAATGAAGACCTGGTGCGCGTAAATCGCGAAGGCACGTTTCTGCGCTACACGGCCAACACCGGCGCGCTGGAAGAGCTGCTCGGCTTTCTCTATGCCGAGTGCTGCACACGCAATAAGGCGGTGGAACCGCAAAAGATCGTCTGCTGCCGCTGACTGGGGACAGGTTACCGGGACATCGGAGCGAAAGGAAGATTATGGCGACTGAAGAAATCATTAAAGGTCTTAAAGAGGTGGTCAAAGAAAAATATGGAGAAGCGGCCCGGCGCGTGGCTGCCGGCAGCGGGAGTTCCTGCTGTGGCGCTTCACCGTGTGGCACTGAGCCCGATCCGATCACCAGCAATCTCTATAGCAGCCCGCAAACCAGCATCCTGCCGGAAGAGGCGGTTCAAGCGTCACTGGGCTGCGGCAATCCTACAGCGCTGGCGGAACTAAGGCCGGGTGAGATCGTCCTGGATCTGGGCTCCGGTGGCGGCATTGATGTTCTGCTTTCAGCCCGGCGCGTTGCGCCCGGAGGCAAAGCCTACGGACTCGATATGACCGACGACATGCTTGCCCTGGCGCGCGAGAATCAGAAGAAAGCCGGGATTGAGAATGTTGAGTTCCTGAAAGGTGAAATCGAGCACGTTCCGCTACCCGACGGGTCCGTGGACGTAATCATCTCCAACTGCGTAATCAATCTCTCCGCGGATAAAGACCAGGTTTTGCAGGAGGCATACAGGGTACTAAAGCCAGGAGGGCGGTTCGCCGTTTCTGATGTCGTTGTCCGGGGCGAGGTGCCGGAAGAGGTGCGCAAGAACGTGCTCCTCTGGGCCGGCTGCGTGGCCGGCGCACTTACAGATGTAGAGTACACCGCCAAACTGGGCGCAGCGGGTTTTGTCTCCGTTGATATCGAACCAACCCGTGTTTACCGGGCCGACGATGCGCGCAGCTTCCTGACCGGCCATGGGTTCGATGTGGACAAAATAGCGTCCCTGGTGGATGGCAAATTTATGAGCGCTTTCATCCGCGCCACCAAACCGTAGGAACCGTCGCGCAAAGTCATGAAGAACCACTACAACGTCCTGTTCCTCTGCACGGGAAATTCTGCGCGCTCTGTTATGGCGGAAGCCATTCTGAAGAAGAAAGGCTTTCCGAATTTTGCAGCATACAGCGCCGGGAGCCACCCATCCGGTAGCGTCCGCCCCGAGGCGTTGACGCAATTGCAAGCCGCACACTTGCCGGTGGAGGGGTTGCGCAGCAAGAGCTGGGAAGAATTCGCAAAACCGGGAGCGCCGCAGATGGACTTTGTGTTTACGGTCTGCGATAACGCTGCCAGGGAGGTGTGTCCGGTCTGGCCAGGCCAGCCGATGACCGCACATTGGGGAGTCCCTGACCCTGCGGCCGTGGAGGGGACGCCGGAGGAGATCGCACGCGCTTTTCGCGATGCCTTTGTCATGCTCGATCGACGCATCGGTCTGCTCCTCGCCCTGCCTCTCGGGTCTTTGAACAAACTGGCGATTCAAAAAGAAATCGAGCGGATAGGAGGAGAATGAGCATGGCAACTCTCCTGCAACGCATTACGGCAGAGTTCACCGGCACCGCATTTCTACTGGCGGCGGTAGTTGGCTCAGGCATCATGGGCGAAAGACTGGCCGGCGGGAATGTCGCCATCGCCCTGCTCGCCAATACCCTGGCAACTGGCGCGGCGCTCGTGGCCTTGATACTTGCGTTAGGCCCGATCTCCGGCGCTCATCTCAATCCCGCGGTAACTCTCGCCGATGCAACTCAAGGCGGCCTCCCGTGGAAGCTCGTTCCCGCCTATATTGCCGCCCAATGCAGCGGAGCACTTACCGGGGTCTACGCAGCCCACCTGATGTTCGGCCAAGCGGTGTTCCAGGTTTCCATGCACATTCGCAGCGGGCCTTCGCAGTTATTCAGCGAGCTTGTTGCCACCTTTGGGCTGTTGATGGTGATCTGGGGATGCGTGCGGGCGCGGCCGGCTGCTGTCCCGTTCGCCGTGGGCGCATACATCACGGCAGCCTACTGGTTTACGGCTTCGACCTCGTTTGCCAATCCGGCAGTTACGATTGCGCGTTGCTTCACCAATACTTTTAGCGGTATTCGTCCGGCTGATGCCCCCGGATTCATCGTCATGCAATTCCTGGGAGCCCTTGCAGCCACGGCACTGTTCCGCTGGCTGGCGCCGGTACGTCCGGAAACTGCAAGCAAGGTGCTGGTACCGCATCCAGCGATAGAAGAGATGGCGTTTCGGAGTTAATCGGCCCTGTTTTCTGTAATGCTGCCCGGGATTAGATATGGCCGTCTGATCCAAGAAACCAATGTCCCGACCGGGCAAGACGTTGCCGCGGAAAGAAATTTTCACTATATTCCGTTGTTCCTGTTTCACAATCGCGCAACGATTTCCGGGGAGACGTAAGGTGGCGCGCAACCAACCGGCCGATGCGGTGGATGCATGCTGGGATGCCGATGGCAACAAAACCGTAGAGCCTGCCAGCTTCAGCGGCCAGGGCAAGTGCAACAGTCTCTATCCAGTGCATGGCGAGCCGCGCCTGGTCGCCGGAGCGCCACTCACCAATGATGTTCTCAAGTGCCAGTTGAAGGCCATCCGATACAGCGACTATAAGGTTGAATTTACGGACGCGCAAAAGGCTCGAATGGCGGCGGCGTTCCCCGCAGGAGTGTGCGATTTCACCAAGCCCGGCGTGGAACAGGTTGGCATGAAAGGAACGTACCAGCGGTATTAACTACGCGATCATCCGGCGCAAGTGGCGCACGTGTTTGGGGATTTCCTTCGCAGGGGTACTGCCGAAACCTAAAATGAAACCCTGTCCCCGGTTCTTGTCCACATAGCACGGGGAGAGCGGCCACAACCAGAGGTGCTCACGCGCCGCGCGCTCGGAGATCTTACGGTCAGGTACAGGTTTTGTCATGGTCACAGCCAGATGCATGCCGGCGTCTGCGCCCTGCACTTCCAGTTCTGATCCAAACTCACTCTGAATGGCCTCGATCAACGCGTTTCTGCGTTCACCATACACCATGCGTGTTCTTCGAATATGACGCGAGAGGTGCCCTTCATTGATAAAGTCCGTCAGGACCGCCTGATAGAGGTAGGGCGGATATACATCCATGGCATGGCGGATGGCGACAAACCGGTCGACCAGATCCGGAGGAATGACTATGTATCCGAGGCGCAGGGATGGGAACAACGTTTTGCTGAACGTTCCGATATAGATCACCCGGGAATTTTCATCGAGCCCTTGTAAAGACGATATGGGCAGGTCCTCGTAGCGATATTCACTGTCATAATCATCTTCAATGATCCACGCGCCATATTTTTGCGCCCAGTGCAATAGCTGGAGGCGGCGCGATGCACTCATGGTTACGCCAAGAGGAAACTGGTGGGACGGCGTCACGTAGGCACACCGCGCGCTGCGGCAGAGCTCTATGCCGGTGGCAACGTTCAGTCCCTCATGGTCCACCGGCACGGGTATCAGCTGGGCGCCCGCAATCATGAGAACGTGACGGGCCAACCGGTAGCCGGGCTCCTCAATCCATACCGAATCCCCCGGGTCGAGCAGAACTCGAGCCGAGATTTCCAAAGCCTGTTGGGAACCGCTTACCACCATGATCTGCTTTGGGTCGCAATTTACTGCCCTTGCCGTTCTCAGATAGCCGGCAATCGCCTCCCTAAATTCGGCGGATCCCATGGGATCACTGAAGTGGAGGGCGCTCACGCAGACATTCCGGGAGTATCGTGCTATGAGCTTGGCCCAAACCTGAAATGGAAAATGCTCAAAAGCCAACTGCCCGACGCTAAATGCTCCCCACCCCAAAAGCCAAGGCGCCAGCTTGAAAGGCGGGAGAATCGCCGAACGGCGCGAAACGGGCCTGGGACCGGAGTGAATTTTTGCCTGCTGTCCATTGTGGCTGCATGCGGGGAGTTCATCGGTCATCGAGCTGGATACAAATGTCCCCGATCCCGATCGGGTCTCAAGATAACCTTCGGCGAGAAGCTGGGCATAGGCGTTAAGGACGGGCACCCGGGAAATTCCCAATTGCAGAGCCAGATCACGAGTTGAAGGCACCCTCTCGCCTGGGCGCAGATTCCGCCCTGCGATGGTAGTGCGGAAGGAATCGTAGATTTGCCGGTGCAATGGCTTAGCCCCGTGCCGGTCCAGCGCAAGAATAGGCGCGAACCCGTTAGGAACCTTCTTCATCGTTGCATCATAGTGGTTATATCGGTTGGATCGCAAGTGGCTACTCCCGCCGACCACTTTTGGCCGAACCATCCCAAAAGAGTCTCCAAGGGACATCACACTGCTACGTGCGCTACGTCACATCGCAGCGCTTCTCCATCTGCGACTCTATGCATGGCCGTCGGGTGCACGCGAAAAACGAGCGCACCATGTCCTCTCCGCTACGTGACGTTGGCGGTCCGGAGGCGCGGCCCGGCACTTGCATCCGGCGCTAAAGCCAATCAGTAACCCTCAGCTTGTGTGGTTTTCACTCAAGCTCTGCATTGCATCAAGAAAGGAGCATTTTATGTTTGTCCGTATTCTTGAATTTGGATTTAAACCAGAGAAGAAAACAGAGTTCATCAAGATCCTCAAGAACGAGGTCGTACCCATCCTCAGGAAGCAGACTGGCTTCCTGGAGATGCTGCCCTTCTTCCCGGAGAAGGTCGAAGAGACCGCGTTGAACATCAGCTTTTGGACAACGAAAGTGGATGCCGAGCGTTATCAGAAGGACTGCTATCCCAAGGTGTACGAGATCCTGAAGCCCTTCCTGACCACCCCGGTAACGATAAAGTTCCAGGTGCTCGAGACCACACTGTGCGAGCATTTTGTGGAGAGCCTCGCCGCCTGACGCCGAACCATCAACAATTACAAAGCCCGGAGCCGAAAGACTCCGGGCTTTCCTGTTGTTTCGCCTCCGTCCGACGGACACCCAACTCGCAGCGCCACGAACCGCTTCGCAAGCACTGCGCCGGAGCGGACCCACCGCCGCGACGGCAGGCGTCAGCAGCGTCAGGCACTCAAGAGGATTTCCTCAGAGTTCCCTAATAAAAGCAATTCCTTTCTTCCCAATCATCTATCCTGCCGGTCATCTTAATGGCTCTGTATAATATAGTTCCAAAATGGAACTATATGTACACTTTCTTTTTCCCACCACAAGCCTGCGCCACATAATCGCTATATAATCCGCGCCGGAGTCAGGTCACTCTGCTCCCGAAAGGAACCAATCATGAAGAAAGCACTGTTTGCCGCGGCCCTGTTGGTGATAGCCGCCATCGGCAGCGTCCCTGCCTTGGCTCAATCAACGAATCCTCCTCCACTGGACCATTTCCGGTGCTACTACATTCCCAACCAGATTGCGTTCACTCCGAACATCCAATTGCAGGACCAGTTCGATGCTGCGGTCTCTTCAACGACTTTCGAGCACATCGCCCAACTCACCCTGGCCCGGATCTGCAACACCACGCAAAAACTCATTAACAACGTGACTACGCCCATGACCAACCCCAACCATCACCTGGCCATGTACCAGCTCAGCCCCCAGCCCATCACTCCCAGAATCGTGGTGGTCACGAATCAGTTCACACCGAGCACCGGGCAAACGCTGATGGTTTCCGACGCGCGGTTTCTTCTTGTGCCTTCGGGGAAAATACCGCTTCCCGGCACGCAGCCGGACCCATCCCCGGATCTGGACCACTACAAGTGTTACGCTGCCGGAGGCCCGCAGCTCAATGTGCTGCCGTTCCTGACAGACGAATTTATTACGGAGAGAACCTTCGTCTTGTGGCCGGTGTTGTTCTGCAACCCGACCGTCAAAATCCATACCAATGTGACCACCAACATTCAGAATAACCGCGATCACCTGACCTGCTACGCGACCGTGGGCACAGGATTTGCGGGGATCGTCAACCCTCCGGGAGTAGGCATTCGGAATCAATTCGGGACAGTCGGGGTCCCCGTAATGCAGCCGGACATGTTCTGTGTTCCTTCCATCAAAGTTTCCTGGTCAGTCGTGGTCCCGCCACCGTCAACATCATCATCTGCGACCAAAACGGCAAAACCAGCGGGTGGGAACCTGATGTAGCCGGCATACTGTGAGCGATATCTGAACCCCATCTTGCTTGCGCACGTCGGATGCGGCAACCTTCTGGAATGGTCCAACCTAAAGAGCAAGGATTGTTGAAGTGGCAGAGCCTGTGTTCAGAACAAGAACAAAGCGGC
>Ga0209168_10003376_pt1 | contig 11019 bp, 16 predicted proteins | sample Coa_R1_FD_187156 | JGI IMG/M metagenome (GOLD analysis project Ga0209168, IMG submission 187156) | Surface soil microbial communities from Centralia Pennsylvania, which are recovering from an underground coalmine fire - Coalmine... | ecosystem: Environmental > Terrestrial > Soil > Unclassified ... | reverse complement strand
AGAAACGGAGGGCGCAGGGAATGCCGGGTGCTTCAGCCCGCACCCACGGCCTCGTGTACAAAGGGAAGGCGTACACGAGCTGTTAGTCACCACAGGTCAAGCCAAATCACCGGCATTCCCTGCGCGAGGGAAAATAATTATCCGTATAGAACTCCATAGAGCCGCATAGAGTCCGTAAGCCATTGACCGGCCGCGATTTATGTCCATGTGATGCTTTAAGCCTCTATCGGCTTTCGCACACATCATCGCGACACGTCGCGAGACACAGGACACGATCATGGCACGGAAAGTCCGTCACAGCGCACTCGAAAGCCGCAGCGCGCGGCTGAAATTGCAGGCTCGCAGAAGGCCGTACAGCGGCCCATCGCTCGCGCGCGGCATTTCGTTGATGTATAGGCGCAACAACACCAACGGCACATGGGTGCTCAAGGCCAGCGACGGCCACGGCGCATATTGGACGAAGGCGGTTGCGTTCGCCGATGATTACGACGGGAGCGACGGCCGGACGATCCTGACGTTCTTCGAGGCGCAGGACGTCGCGAAAAAGCTCGCGCGCGGCGAGCAAGGCAGCCCCGACAGCGCACCGATCACTGTCGATGCCGTGCTCAAGGACTACAAGCGCGATCTCGAAGCGCGCAATGCCAACCCCTACAATGCGGAATCACCGCGCATCCATCTGACCCCAGTGCTGCTGGCCAAGCCCGCGCAGCTCCTGACCGCCGCCGAGCTGAAGCGTTGGCGTGACGGTCTGCTGGACAAGGTCGCGCCCGCCACAGTCAATCGAATTTGCCGCTGCCTGTCGGCCGCCTTGCAGCTGGCCGCGCAGCACGACGAACGGATTCGAAACCGGCAGGCGTGGGTTATTGGACTGGCCAGTTTGCCCGATGCGCTGGTCGCACGCAACGTCATCCTGAGTGATGACGAGGTGCGCGACTTCGTCAGCACCGCTTATGCGCTCGACGACGGATTCGGCTTACTCATCGACGTGCTCGCGATCACCGGCACGCGACCGAGCCAAGCCGTCCGACTAATAGTCGAAGACCTGCACGATCATCCCGTGCGGCCAAAACTGATGATGCCAAAGAGCGGCAAGGGCGGCAGTCGAAACAGGGCGCAGAAGAAAGCCGAACGCTACAGCGTGCCGATCACCATGCAACTGGCGTCGAGATTGAAACAGGCAGCCAAAGGCAGCGCCGCGCCCCTGCTGCTGCAAAACGACGGCACGCCGTGGCCGAAGCATCCGGGACAGCATACCCATCGCCTCATGGCCAGGATCGCCGCCGCGATCGGGCGTCCCGAGGCAACCATGTACGCGCTGCGGCACAGCTCCATCGTCCGCATGCTGTTGCAAAATATTCCAATCAGGCTCGTGGCGTCGCTGCACAACACCAGCGTCGCGATGATCGAAAAGACCTACTCGAAATACATCACCGAACACAGCGACGAGATTTCCCGCGCCGCGCTGTTACAGCATCCCGTCGCTCGCGTCGTGTCCAGTATGCAAGGGTAATACACCCTAACACTCAACTGACGAATGCCGATCAACCCACCATCTCTGATTTCTTGACTCCGTCTTTCGCGAGGTGTCAGCTTTTCCTGACGGTTTGCGAGAGGCAGTTCCGTTGGCCAAAAAAACAAAAAGAAAGCCCGCCGGATCACGCCGGAAGCAGATTGATCGTCGGACGCAGGCCCAGCGCGACCACGACCGCATGCTGCACGATCTCTGGTTCAAATCACGATGGGAATGGTTGAACGGCCTACGTCCGATGTCGCCCGCGTTGACGGTGACCTTGTCATCACCGCCGACTGCACCACCATCACCACCGCCACCATCAACACCGCCGAACACACCAGAACCTGCCCTGCCAATTGATCGCGCCAAGGCGGTGCTGCACGATCTCGACATACCAAAGGGATTGAAGTCGCTGGCAGCTACCACGAAGCGCGTCAAGGAAGAATGCGAGAAACGCGACTGGCGAACTGTCGAGAGGGACACTGTCGCGCGGGCCACTGGACGCCGCAAGAAATAGAGAAGCCCGGTCATGCCGCAAAGTGACACGTTCGAACGGGCACGCAATGCCGTCGCGCATGTCGGCAAGCTCACCTTTGCGGACTGGATGTCGATTGGGATTGCCATTGTGCAAGCCGACTTCGACGCCCGAAAAGACGATGGCATGATTGACTATGCCGCCGCCCGCCAGCGCCTCGCCAGCGAGAACATCGTGCCGCCTGTCGGTGCTGTCGATGTCTCGCACTTGCGACGCATCATGAAGCACTACGACGAAGTGGTGGTTTGGTTCAATACGTTGCCGGTTGAAAATCAAATCGCATGGGCGGCACCATCCACCATCATCAGATATTGCCCAGTGTTCATCACGAAAAGGCTCGCGAAGAAGACGCCGCTCGACGCTGCATTGAAGGCGCTGCATGACGCGTTGGAAGAGATGGACGAACCGCAACGGCGTTCACTTGGCAACTCGATCTTTCACCCGTACCGGTTGCTAGTGACGCATCCGCTTAATCCAGAACGATCGAGCATTGATCAGCTCGCTGACGATCTCGCTGACCGATTGAACACCGCACATCCCAATACACGAACGCGCGTGCTGTCGCGCCTGAATGCCGAGAAGGCGAAGCCGTCACGGAAGCCCACACCCAAACCCTGATTTAGTTTTATACGTATAAAAGCTGAGAGTTACTAAACCTGCCGGATTTGACTCTCCGGCAGGTTTTTTCATGCGCGGCGCAAAAGCGCGCAACGGCGCAAAACGCGCGCGCCTGCGTTGTTGCGCATTTCACATTCTCTGCAATCCTTCCCGCATCGATAGCGAAGCAATGGAAGGAGGACATCATTCAGCCGTGGTCCTTCGCCACTCACGCGCAGTGCGACCAAGCTTGCCATTGATTTTCTGCCGCGCTGTTGCATCAGGTGATCTCAGGAAAAAATGGACGATTAGCAAAGAAAGTTTATACGATCGCTCCGTCGAGGCCCAACCATCGAAAGATTGACTCCGCCGCCCCCGGCCCGAAGCGACAGGACCCGATGGCATCGGAGAAACCGGACGCGGCCGACCAGTGTCCTCCAGATCATCCAGACTACAGACATCAACGAACGGCATCGTCCAGAAATCATCTTTGCTAGGCAACTTCTCGCCTGCCATCGATCCGTTTGACGTGGCCGCTCGCGACACCGCGCAGCAATGTAAGTTCACTTTCGAGCGCTTTGATGCGGTCAGTCGCTTTGACGAGTTCAAGCCACAGTGCATCGCTACCCGCGCGGACTTCGTCGCCGATCTCTTCCAGCACTGCAACAAGCATCGCTTGCGTCACAAAAGTTGACTCGGTGGTCATGGAGTTTGCGTCTCACCATCGCCATTACTGTTAAATTTCATCATCTCCAAAGAGCCCGCTCAAGCTGAACCTGATACTGTTTTGGTCATACCCGGTTCCCTCGCCAGATTTGCCCAGGCAATTTCTGTCCGCGCCAGGTCCCGGTCTGCGGCTCAACCTTTGACTTGGGTGGATCGGCGTGCGCTCGCGATTGAGATTCAAAGTTCGCAATAGTTTTCTCATGCTCTCGCCGCTGTTGGCCGACGAAGCTCGCTGCGTCATCACGTGCGATCCGAGCATCGACCTGGCGAAGGACCGCTTCGGCACGAGCCCGAGCCCGCGCTGCCTTCTGCGCAGAGGTTTCAGGAGGCAATTGACGTGATGCCGCCATCCTCTCGCGGTCCTCTTGTTCGACGATGGCAATCGCCCGCATTAGGACCTCACGCGACTTCGGGTTCGTGGTTTTGGCCAGCAGCGTCTTTGCCTTGGAGACCGCACGACGAGCCCGCCTAATTCGTTCACCAACACTCGGCGGGTTCATATCTTTAAAAACCTCACGTAACATCGCGTCAGAAACATTTAGGCGCTTGGCGAGCGAGACCGCGTCAACATTCGCAGGACAACTTACAAGGCTGATTTCGCACAGCTCGCAACGCGTATAGCGAGTGCCTGTCTGTCGGCCATTGGAAAGAATGGGCTCAGTCTGAATCGGGATGAAACCAATCGAGCAGGAATTGATCACGCCGTGCGATGTGAGTTTTCGCAACTCGTCTATTCTTTGCGACACACCTTCAGGTGCAAATTCTATTCGGCTGCGAAGTTCATCGCCCTCGATACGAAAATCCCGCCAAGTTCCGATCGGTGCGTCGTGGCCGTGGTTCCAGAGGCCAATCAAAGTCAGCGGATGTTTAATGCCCTTCACGACAACGACGTCGCCATATCTATCCTGTCGTTCTTTGGTGACACAGAAATCGAAGTGATCAAATTCATTAGTCCCAAGCTGCACCGTCTTGCGTAGAATGTTCAGCGCACCACCATTCAACGCTGCGGCCGACTTAAAAATGACTTTCAGCATGACCCCACCTCACCGATATCACTCGCGCGCTCGGCGTTGTCGGCCACATTCCGCAGCCGATCGGCAACGCAATAGCGCTGATCGATTGAGAGATACGTTGTGATCAAGGAAATCAAATCGGCCAAGGCAAGCGCGGCATCAACCCGGCTTCGGTCGTTGACGGCGATCTTTGCCAAACGAATGATCGATGCTGACATCGGCTCACGGTCTCCTTCGGTGTTTCGTTATAGACCCGAAGACCTTGGCGATAGCGTCACGCGTCGCGGATTATTTTCCACCCCTTAGTAGGCACGCTGCAAGCTCGGCGATCGCCTTGCGCCAGGCGCGCTCTGCAGGGCTGGCCGGCGGCTTAAACCTTTTGTCAGCGGCCAAGATGGTAGCCATCGAATCCGACAACTCCAGGGGATAAACCTTCTTCGGATCGGGCGCTTTCCCGCTCTTGGCGGCCTGGCGCTCACGATATCGACGCGACCGCAAGGCGGTGCCCGAAGCCGGAGGCTTGTTCTCATGCTGGCGGGTAGGCGTTTTCTGGCGAGGCCCGACCAACGCGGGTTTCGGAGGCTTGCCGGTCGGCCGCTTTAGCATCACTGCCCATTACCGCCGTCAGTCAAGTCAGTGAAATCAGTGATATTCCAGTGTGGTCTATCAGATACAAGTTCAATTCTTTCAAAGAGATGGAGACCATGGCGGTGGAAAGCGGATGAGGCTGACGGTGGTGTCAGGGACCACACTGGAATATCACTGACTTCACTGACCTCACTGATCCTGACGGAGGGCTGTTTCGCCATCATGTCAGCCCCTGTTTGATCAAATTATTCGCGGCTTTATTTCTTCTCCTTCTGCTGCTCGATTGCTTTAAGTTCGTCGACGGATTTCCCAAGCAGCTCCGGGTGACGCCTGAGTTCGAGCGCTTGGAGAATTGCGCTTCTGACGATTCGACCGTCGACCGAGGAAAATTTGGTTTCACCATTGTAGTCAAATGGTAATTTGATGTTTTTACTGAAAACAAAAATCTGCGCCTTTTCTTTCCCTGCGCGGTGAATTCCCAGTCCGTCAGTGTAGGCATCGACGGAGACTAGCTTTTCAAGATCGATGGACGATGTCCGGGCCGCTCCAACAAATGTGAGTCGTTGATTAGTAAACGCTAACGTGCCCTGATCAATCGGTCGATATTCATCGTGGCTTTCACCGACGCTACCGTACCCGCCAGCGTGCAACGTTAGACCTCTAGCAACGCGGAAAGACAAACCATTGTAGCGGCCTCGCGAAACCCGGACGGCGCGCGGCTCCATGAGCGTCGTATCAGGTATGACTCCGAGCACCTCCTCGTTCGCGCCGAGTACGAGGTACGGTGCCGGACCACAAATCAATGAGAGCGGCTCACCGTGATAGAGCTTATGCTTTGCCCACTCTTGCGCGTTAGAAAGCTGTTGAACATCCTCAACGTACCTCATCGCTCTAACGGCGAAATAGATAATGACAACGGCGGCAATTGCGACGACAATCAGCACGATCTCGCTACCTTCTAGGCCCCTTCGGATACTGTGGCACCGTTGAGGAGGTTAAGATCGACACATCGCAATTTTTCTGCCTTGTCTTAGATCAAAAGTGGATTGAATTGGCTGGTAATCTGGGACCGAGCCGCGCATCGGTGGCAGGTTGCCGACGTTGTGATTGATCGTTCGGAAGAGCGGGATGTTGGCGGCTTGCTTCATAGTGATACTGTAAAGCTTGCATACAATTTTCTCACTCGTCACCTACTGCGGCAACACCAACCTCTCTCCTGCTTTTCCGATTTGCCGATTCCATAGCCCACAAATGCGGACCTCGGGCCGATGGCCAACTCGCTCGTCATACGCAAGGGCACAAGCCTAGCGAAGCGCGAAAAAGCACTTCGAGCAGCTCAGTATGTCCGGATGTCGACCGAGTATCAGCGGTACTCGATACAGAACCAAGCCGCTGCTATCGCAACATTTGCCGCGCAAAGGAACCTCACAATTGTTCGCACCTACGTCGACGAGGCACGCAGCGGCCTGAGGATCAAAGGCCGGACTGGACTCATCGAATTGATCGATGATGTCCGCTCCGGTCAAGCGGATTTCGATCACATCCTTGTCTATGATGTTAGTCGATGGGGTCGCTTCCAGGACATTGATGAAAGCGCTCACTATGAGTTTCTCTGCAAGCAGAGCGGGGTCAGGGTCAGTTACTGTGCGGAGCAATTCGAAAACGACGGCAGCCTCCTATCGAGCATCATCAAAAACATCAAGCGCGTGATGGCTGCTGAATACAGCCGCGAGCTTGGGGTCAAGGTGCATGCCGGCCAGTCCCGCCTCGCGAGTCTGGGGTTCCGGGTAGGCGGTGCCCTTACGTTCGGTTTGCACCGGGAAATGGTCGATGAGCACAGACAATCAAAAGGAGAACTTACCAAGGGACAGCATAAAGCGTTCAAAACGGATCACGTGCTGCTCAGACCGGGCACTGACGCAGAAGCAGCGATTGTCAAATGGATCTTCCATCAATTTGTTATCGAACGCAAAACAGACACAGCTATTGCACGCCAGCTTAATCGCGCGGGGATTCCGAACCAACACGGGCGGCCGTGGAGTGACACCATGATCCACCGTATTCTCAAGAACGAGAACTATGTCGGAAACATCGTTTACAACCGCACGTCCCGGCGGCTTGGGCAAAAAGTGGTGAAGAACCCGGACCACCTCTGGGTTCGCAGCAAGCCGGTAATTGACCCTATTGTCGATCGAAGCCTTTTCGCGCGCGCTCAAAAGATCATGGCGGAGCGATACCTTTCGCTTCCCGAAGGCGATATGTTGGTTCGATTGCGTCTTCTGCTCAAGCGCAAGGGGCATCTCTCCGATAGGATCATCGACGACGCGCCTGGCGTTCCTTGTGTGCAATCCTACGTCAAGCGATTTGGTTCGCTGCGAAAGGCCTACGCGCTTATCGGCTATGCGCCGCAGCATGATTACGGTTGGATCGATAGCAAAGGGTTTTGGCTCGACGTACTAAAAGATCACGCGATCAAGGTTGCCAAAGCGCTCAAAAAGGCCAAGATCGCGCAGACTGCCGATGCCTGTCTGACGGTGAATGGGAAAACAAAAATATCATTTCTGATAGCAAGGCACGCCAAAAGAAGACCAACTCATTCGAGCGAATGGAGACTATGCCACAAACAGAAGCTGTCGGGGCTACTCGTGATCATCAGACTGGATGACGACAATAAAGCTATCGAAGACTATTTGCTCTTGCCGGCTTCCTCGAGGATGACAGGCCCATTCCTGCGATTTTCCACGACCTTGCTTCATGGCGCAGCTCACGTCGAGACATTGGCAGAATTGATTGCGAACATCAAAACGAAAGTTAGACGAGGCTCTCGACGCACATAAGACGGTTCAACTTTGACGCTCAATTCCAAGCCGATTTGCACAGATGCTGCCTAGAACGCCTGTCAGGCCGTAAAGCCCCCCGCCAACATTGGCATCTTCCGTGTTAAGTTGAGTAACGATGCCGTTCTTGTTTGCGATCACGCTAACTTTGCAGAATTGGGTAGTTGCCACGCCGGTGCCACGGTCGGTGACAATATTTGTCTGGTTTCCGAGCTGCCAGATGTAGGACGTGTCCCCACTGTTCATCTTGAAGGTGCTTGCTGGCGGACCGAATTTTACTACCAAGGCATCGACATTCTGGCCCACATATTGATCGCCAAGACGCGCGGCAACTTCCTGTTTGGACGCCGCACAACCGACCAATGCGGCACACAGCGCCACGACCACTAACATTCGCATTTAAGCCCCCAAGACTGAATGTATCATTCAACCGCAACTGTAGGTCGAAGGCAATATTTTCGAAAATGGTGCGGCTGGCAAGATCGGGGGGCTTCCCACTTTAAGGTTTTCTTGCCCGCTCGCGCCCGACGAGCAACGTAGTGGTTTAAAAAAGCCACTGAGGTTGGGACGACCTCGAAGCAATACTTCATGATCGACCTTGCCTCAGCGGACGAGGCACCCGGCAGCGAGAAGGATTCGTTTAAGCTCCGGCGTGAAGTTCTTCACGCGATGGCGCGGTCACGCACTTTCGCGATGATCTCTATGGCCGGGATCGTATCGGTTTCGAGGAGGTCCTTGATCATGCCCGGCAGCTTGGCCTCAAGGGCTTCGAGGTTGTCGGCCCCGACCGCCAGAGCGAAGCCGGCCGGGAGATTGTCGGCTTCGGCGCACCAAACGCCAGCCTCGTCATCCCACTCGGCACGGACAACAATGGTTCCCATTGGGATTCTCCTCTACTTAGCCAATGTCGGCCCCAAGCGCGGAAAAATCAAGCCGCTGCAGGCTGGACGATCTTCCTTATCGGTCCCACGCATCACAATCCTCAGCGCCTCGTCGGCCAACGGCCTCTGCAACGCCTTCGCTTCGTCCCATGGCGCGCGCATCCAGACCTCACGCTCCTGATCGGTGGTCAGGATCACCGGCATCGCCTTTTCATGGATCGGCTCGACTACGGCGTTCGGCGATGTCGTCAGGAAGCCGTAGACCTGATGGGGTCCGGCGATCGGCTTCGACTTGGTACCACGGTCACCGTTGAACGTGGTCCAGATGCCAGCGAAGGCGAACAGCGGCCGGTCCTCATTTAGCGCGAACCATACCACGTCCTTTTTCTTGGTTTCGGGGTTCGGCTCCGGTGCATATTCGGCGAAACTGTTCGCCGGGACCAAGCAGCGGTTCTCCGGCTTAAGCCATCCGCGCCAGTGCGGCGATGACGTGTTGCGGATGTTGGTCACAGGTGGTCCGCCCGAGCGTGGCGGTGGAGGCATGCCCCAGCGCATCATCGCCAGCTCGGTGCCATTGTCGGTGTTGCGGATCACCGGGGCAGGGTAGTCCGGAAATACGCCGGGCATCGGCGCGAGATTGCCAACGTAGCGGTTGACGACGCGAAACAGCGCAATGATCGCGGCTTGGTTGGTGGTGATGCTGTAGAGGTTGCACATCTATATCGGGAGCGCCGTTTCCATACGGATTTTCCATTTCCCTCCTTCGCGTACGTACGTCCCGGTCCAATATCCACCCCGCTCAATGGGTGCCCCGCTCTGATCTTTGCCAGCGATCCGGTATTTCCCCATCGCAAGCGCAATATCTGGTCCCAAAGACCACGCCTCAGCAACGTTCGATCCCATGTGGTTGAAACCGGCCTTAAAGATGGTGTTGTAGAGGCCTTCGACATCCGACGTTGGGCCTCCGGGACCAATGTGTATTCCGCCGGTCGTGTAGAGGACTGCGACACCAGCTGCGTCCTGTCGATTGAAACTCGCCCTATAAGCCTCGGCAACCTGTTCTAACTCTTTCTTGACTGCGCTCATTTCTCCTCCTCTGCTTATCGTTCCCCCGGCCACCATGTCGATGGAGGATCACTCGCCGATATCCTCGTCGTCCGCAGCGCTACCAGATGGCTGCGCTTGTACGGGTAACGCCGAACCTGCGAGCAGTTCTTGCAACGCATGTACCGCTCCAACTCGTGGATCGGCGTCGTCTTCGGACGGCGGATGATGTCGAGGGCGACGGTCTGATGAGTGTCGCAGCCGAGGCATCTGACTTCCAGATAACAATATCCAGCATTGAGCGCGTCGCCGAGAGAAGGCGAGGGTTGGGCCGGTCCCTTGTAACCAAGCATGCGCTGATTCCACGCCTCGCACGCGAGCCGATCGGCGTGCTTGCGCGCCGCCTTAGCACGTTCGGCCGAGGCGCGGATCGAGGGGCCGTAGATGGTTTCGCGTGATTTGGTGCCCATGCAGGCAAGAATGCGCCAGCACCGGTTCGGTTCACAAGCCGCTAGACCTTGCGGCTTGCTGCGAAAGGGACGCTAGGACAGGATATCTTATGGCGGCGGTCAACAATCAGTGCACCTGCTGGAATTTTGACCGACGTAGCGCAATTAGCGCGGATCGGTCGCATACTGGAAAAAGAAAAGTCCGCCAAACGCTGCGGACTTTTCTACATTCGGCAGAAATGTCTCTACCGCTTATCAGGATTTACGAAGCCCGCCGGGGTTCCCATGCGTCATGTGCTCGGTGGTGGTTGAATAGCATTTCGTCTCTCAGAGGCGAATCCTGTTCAACCAGGTTGGCAATCGTCTCGTGCAGTTCGCCGAGTATCTCTCGGCCCTCTGGTTGTGCTACTTCAGAGGATAGAAAAAGGACTCGCAGCACAAGGTCGGCAGGTCCTGGGATTTTACATTTCTTCTTTTCCCATCGGGCAACGGTCTGGTCGTCAACGCGCAACAGTTTGGCAATTTCAGATTGGGTTTTTCCCATTTGAGTTCGGAGAAACCTAATTTCTTTTGGGTCCAGTGTCTTCTGAGACGTTACCAGATGCAACCCAATTGCCTTCCACAGTCCGTCAACGTTCTCAACGCTGACGTATTCTTCACCGTCTGCCTTTTCTATCGTGAAGCCGCTATCAAGATAGATGTTGTCCAGACCGCACTCCTTATAGAGATAAGGCTTCTCCGCAGGAGCGTCCTCACCAATTGAGAAAAACTGTGCGTCTGTCATCTGAGGTCTTCCCATTCTACTGTTTTGACGAATAGGCGCTGGTCGCGGACCA
>Ga0209168_10003375_pt1 | contig 11020 bp, 11 predicted proteins | sample Coa_R1_FD_187156 | JGI IMG/M metagenome (GOLD analysis project Ga0209168, IMG submission 187156) | Surface soil microbial communities from Centralia Pennsylvania, which are recovering from an underground coalmine fire - Coalmine... | ecosystem: Environmental > Terrestrial > Soil > Unclassified ... | reverse complement strand
GAAGACCATCAAACCGAAATCGCCGGGCCAGGAGCGCCTGCTGGAGGCGATCGACACGCGCAACCTGGTGCTGGCGCTGGGGCCGGCGGGGACGGGCAAGACGTATCTCGCGATCGCCAAGGCGGTGGAGGCGCTGGACGCCGGCCGCGTCGGCCGCATCGTGCTCTCGCGCCCGGCCATCGAGGCGGGCGAGTCCATCGGCTTTCTGCCCGGCGACATGGAGGACAAGCTCGCGCCGTACCTGCGGCCGCTCTACGACGCCCTCTCCGACCGCCTTTCGATGAAGCGGGTGCGGGCGCTGATGGCCGAGGGCGCGATCGAGATCGCCCCGGTGGGCTACATGCGCGGGCGGACGCTGAACAACGCCTTCGTGGTCATCGACGAGGCGCAGAACTGCACCTACGTGCAGCTGAAGATGCTGCTGACGCGGCTGGGCTGGAGCTCGACCATGGTGGTCACCGGCGACCCGGCGCAGTCGGACCTGTTGCCCACCGTCTCCGGCCTGGCCGACGTCGCCACGCGGCTCGAGACCCTGCCCTCGATCGCCGTCGTCCGCCTCTCCGACGCCGACATTGTGCGCCACCCGCTCGTGGGCGAGATGCTGTCGGTGCTTTAGCGCGCGGCGTCCCAGGGGTTCAGGAGCGGGCCGCCCCAGACGTCGAAGTCTCGGACGTTGCGCGTGACCAACGTGAGACCGTGCACATCGGCGGTCGCGGCGAGGAAAGCGTCGAGCAGCGGCATCGGCCGCCCCTGGCTCTCCGCGCGGCGCCGCAGGACGGCCCAGGCCTCGGCGACGGGTCGATCGACCGGAAGGATCTGCGCGACCTCGACCGAGGCGGCGTACCAGCGCTCTAGCGCCGTTCTTCGAGCGCCGGCCGGGGCGCTGGCGATCCCGAAGGCCACTTCCGCGACCGTGACCGCGCTCAAGAACAGGCTCTCCAGCGGCTGCGCTGCGATCCACGCAAGCACGCCCAAGTCAGGCGCGCCCTTGCTGGGCTCAGAGACGACGTTCGTGTCGAGCAGCCAGCTCAAAGGTCAACCGGCCTGCCCATGTCCTTGTCGCGGGCGAAGAGCCGCTCAGCTTCCTCGTCGGTCAGCACGCCGGCTGCCGGATCGAGCAACGCCTCGATGAAGTTGCGCTTGGCGGCTGGCTTGGTGAGCGCCTTCCAGTCGTCGGCGGAAACGACGACGACCGCGTCCTTGCCGTGGCGGGTCACGCGTTGCGGGCCGTCGCGCCGCGCCTTGTCGATGACCTCGCTGAACTTCGCTTTGGCTTCAGCTACGCTCCACGCGTCGTCGGCCATATTCCGATCCTCCTGATCGGATGGTCATAATAGTCATAATGACTATAAATTCAACCGTTGGCGGTGACGCCGCCGCCGGCCCTACGCGTCCAGGTCTTCCGCCAGGATGGCCATTTCGAAGAGGAAGGAGCCGGCTTCGTCCTCGTCTTCGTAGATCACGCCGATGAATTCGCCTTTGAGCTCCACCTCGGCGGAGTCCTTCTGCTTGCGGGCGATGACGGCCACGTGCGGGTTGCCGAAGGTGCGCTTCAAGTGCGCCTCGACGCGCTTGAGGTCTCTCTCTTCCATCGGGGCGGGTCCTTGCTTCGGCGCGGGTGCGGACCCTAGAGCACGATGCGGTCAGGCGAAACCGCCTGACCGTTGAATCGTGCTCTAGACTTGCAGTCTGGAGCGCATTCGAACCGCAAAAGCGATTCCACTTTTGCTGAATGCGCTCTAGCGGCATTCACGCCGCCGGCAAGCCTCAGATGACGTACTCGACCGCGTAGGCGTCGTCGGCCAGGGTGTGGTCCATCGAGCGGGCCGGCTCCTCGCAGGTCGGGCAGTTGACCAGCCGCGCCGGCACGCCGACGGCGGTGCAGCCGGCAGGCACGGGCTTGAGCACCACCGCGCCGGACGCGACCTTGGCGTACTCGCCGATGGTGATGTTGCCGATGACCTTGCAGCCGGCGCCCAGGAGCACGCCCCTGCCGATCTTGGGGTGGCGGTCGCCGCGCTCGGCGCCCGTGCCCCCGAGGGTCACGCCCTGGAGCATGGAGACGTTGTCGCCGATCACCGCCGTCTCGCCGATGACGATGCCGGTGCCGTGGTCGATGAAGACGCCGCGGCCGACGCGGGTGGCCGGGTTGATGTCGACCTGGAAGACCTCGGACATGCGGCTTTGGAGGTAGAAGGCCAGGGTCTCGCGGCCGGCCTTCCACATGAAGTGGGCGACGCGGTGCGTCTGCAGCGCCTGAAAGCCTTTGAAGAACAGGAAGGGCTGCATGTAGCCCCTGCAGGCCGGGTCACGCTCGAACACCGCCTGCAGGTCGGCCTCGACCGCGGCGATGATGTCCGGCTCGGAAAGGAAGGCCTCCTCGGCATGCTCGCGCACGCTCATGGCGCGCAGCTCCTGGTCGCCCAGCTTGCGGGCGAGCTGGTAGGAGAGCGCCGAGCCGAGGTCGTCGTGCTTGAGAATGGTGGCGTAGAGCAGCGAAGCGAGGCTGGGCTCGGTTTTCGCCGCGTGCTCGGCCTCGTTGCGCAGGGCGGCCCAGACGGGCGGCGCGGCCTGCGGCGTCACGACCTTCAGCCTGGACGGCATCGAGCCCTCTCCCCTTCTGGACTTCCCACCGGCGATCCTCGCAGACGGGGTTTAACACCACCCGAAAATCGCGGGATCGCTCTCGACGTTTCCGGCCTTATAGCCCAGATGAGCGCCTGAAGCCCAATTTCAAGAGCCCCGCTTGCCACGTTCGCTGCCGCCAGAGCCCGAATTCGGCCAACCCCTGCCGATCGGCGAGGCGCAGCCCGAGGTGCTGCGCTTTCTGGCGCTGCGCCGCTCGGCCTCGGCCGGGACGCTGCGCGCGCCGGCGCCCAGCGCGGCGGAGCTGAACCAGCTCCTGCGGCTCGCGACCCGCGTGCCGGACCACGGCAAGCTTTTCCCCTGGCGCTTCATCGTGCTCGAGGGCGAGGCGAAGGCGGCGCTGGCCGACCGGCTGGAGCGGCTGGCGGCGAACCAGCCCAACCCGGAGAAGGCCAAGGGCGCGCTCTTCAAGCTCAGGACCCCGCCGCTGTCGCTGGCCGTCGTGTCGCGGCTGCAGGAGGGGGCGATCCCGGAGTGGGAGCAGCGGCTTTCGTCCGCCGCGGTCTGCATGAGCCTGCTGATCGCCGCGCAGGCGATGGGCTATGGCGCGAACTGGATCACCGACTGGTACGCCTACGATCCGGCCGCGGTGCTGCTCCTGGGCCTGGACGCCCGCGAGCGCGTCGCCGGCTTCGTGCATCTGGGCACCCCGGCCGAGCCGCCGCTGGAGCGGGTGCGGCCCGAGGTCGAACCGCTGGTCAGCCGCTGGACGCCGCCGGCTTAGCCGCGGCCGCGGTACGGGGGGACGCCCTGGTCGGGGAGCCACAGGCCCTCGGGCGGGGCGCCGGTCTGCCAGAAGACGTCGATGGGGATGCCGCCGCGCGGATACCAGTAGCCGCCGATGCGCAGCCAAAGCGGCTCGGCCACGGCGACGATCTTCTTGCCGATCGCCAGCGTGCAGCCTTCGTGGAAGCCGCCGTGGTTGCGGAACGAGCCCAGGTAGAGCTTCAGGCTCTTGGACTCGATCAGCCAGGCGGCCGGCGCGTAGTCGATGACCAGGTGGGCGAAGTCCGGCTGGCCGGTCACTGGACAGAGGCAGGTGAACTCGGGCGCGGTGAAGCGCGCGAGATAGAGGCTGCCGGCGTGCGGGTTGGCCACGCGCTCGAGCACCGCCGCGTCCGGGCTTTCGGGCAGGGCGGCGTCGCGGCCGAGCTGGGTCAGCGTCTCGTCGGTCATCGCGCCGGAACCTAGCGCGACAAGGCCGCTGGCCGCCACTATGGTCGCGCAAAACCAGAGGGAGGAACCGGATGGACAAGGACTTCGACGGCGCGATCGTGGTGATCACCGGCGCGTCCACCGGGCTTGGGCGGGCGATCGCGGTCGAGACGGCGCGCCGCGGCGCCAAGGCGGTGGTGGTTGACTACGCGTCGAGCGCCAAGGAGGCGGAGGAGACCTGCGACCTCGTGCGCGCCAAGGGCGCCGAAGCGCTGCCGGTGCAGGGCGACGTGGGCGACGACGACGCCTGCCGCGCCATCGCGGCGAAGGCGCAGGGCTTCGGGCGCATCGACGCTCTGTTCAACAACGCCGGGACGACCAAGTTCGCCGCCCACGCCGACATGGAGGCGGTGAGCGCCGACGACTTCCTGCGCATCTACCGCATCAACGTCGTCGGCCCGTTCCAGATGCTGCGCGCCGCGCGCGCCCTGCTGGAGGCGGGCGAGCGGGCGAGCGCGGTCGTCAACACCAGCTCCATCGCCGGCGTGGCCGGCATCGGCTCGTCGGTGCCCTACGCTGCGTCGAAAGGGGCGCTGAACACGATGACGCTGAGCCTGGCGCGGGCGCTGGCGCCGAAGATCCGCGTCAACGCCATCTGCCCCGGTTTCATCGACACCCCCTGGTTTGGCAAAGGCGTGGGCGCGGCGGCGCAGGCGGCGGTGCGCGAGCGGGCGGCGGCGTCGACGCCGCTGAAGGCCGCCTCGAGCGCCGAGGACATCGCCGATGCGGCCGTCTTCCTGGCCTCGCCGGCGGCGCGCCACATCACCGGCGAGACCCTGTTGGTCGACGCCGGCAGCCACTTGAACTACTCGCCGCTCGTCGCGCGCTGACAGCGTAAGATTGCCGGCCCGCGCGCCCACGACTAGGCTCGGGGCGAGGGGTCCATGGCGCACGACGTCTTCATCAGCCACTCGTCCAAGGACAAGCCGGCCGCCGACGCGGTCTGTGCGCTGCTGGAATCCGACGGCATCCGCTGTTGGATCGCGCCGCGGGACGTGCAGGCCGGGGTCAGCTACGCCGGCGCGATCATCGACGCGATCAACGAATGCCGGGCGATGGTGCTCATCTTCTCCGGCGCGGCGAACGCCTCGCCGCAGATCGAGCGCGAGATCGAGCGCGCCGCCAACCGCCGCATCGCTATCCTGCCGTTCCGCATCGAGAACGTCACGCCCGAGCACGGCCTGGAATACTTCCTGAGCACGCCGCACTGGCTGGACGCCTTCACCCCGCCGCTGGAAGGCCACATCCGCAACCTGGCCAAGCAGCTGCATGCGCTGCTGGACGCCAAGCCGGCGGGCGACGTCGCCGCCGCGGCCCCGATCGCGGCGGCGGCGGTCGCCAGCGCCGCTGCCGCCGCAGCGCCGAAGCCGCCCGCGCCGAAGCGGCGGCTGACCGCCGGCGCGATGGTCGCGATCGGCGCCGTCGTCGCCGGCGGCGCCATCGCCATCGCTGGCGGGGCCGCCTGGCTAGGCGGCCAGCACACGGCCGCGCCCCCTCCAAAGCCCCGGCCCATCTCGGCGGCAGCGCCCCCATCCGCCGCCCTGGCCGCATCGAGCGCGGCGAGCGACTCGAGCGCCGCGAACTCTTCGGCGCCAGCGAGCGCGGCCCCTGCCGCGCATGCGACCGCGACGGGGACCGCGACCGGCGGCGCTCCGGTGCGCGTGTCGCCGGGCCTGCGGATCGCGCCGCCGCCGCCGGGGCGCGTTGGCGCCGGGGGCCTGGGCATAGGGCCACGGCCCTGCCCCGCCTGCGCGCGACCGCTGAATGTGCGTCGCCCGCCACCGCCGCCGCCGCCGCTCCGCCGCCGGCCGCTGCCGCCTGGACGCCGCCCGCCGCCGCCCGGCCGGCGCTTCGTCCGCTGACGGGGTCTTTACCCGGGCTTTATCGAAGCGGCCGCCGACTCAACTCGACCCTTTTCGCGCGTGCGCCGTAGCGTGCCAGCGCCCAATCGGTGGGCAGTCGAGGCGCCCAAGAATAAGGCATAGGGGACCGCCGCCGCCCAGGATTCGGCCAATCGTGAACGAACGACCGCTCGGGCCGCCTGAGCGGTTGGCGCGCGCGGCCGACGCTGGACAGTGAAGCCTAGCGATCAACGGATTCGCGGTCGCGAGCCGGACGCGTCCGTCGTCGCGGCCAAGTGAAAAAAGGGGATAATCCATGACGTCATTGAAGCTGATCCTGTGCGCCGGAGCCGGCGCGTTCGCGCTCGGACTGGCCGGGGCCGCGGCGGCGCAGACCGCGCCCGCGCCCGCCGCCCCCGCCGCGCCGCAACCGACCCCGATGCCCTATCCAGCAATGACGGCGCCTCTGGCGGCGAACGGCAGTCCGGCGACCTTCGATGCAGGACCGCTGGGCAAGATCATGGTCGACGGCGTGCTTTCGGCCGATGCGCTTTGGCAGTCAAACCCGCAGTTCGGTCCGTTTGGCCAGACCCACGATGGGTACGCCGACATCACCAACGCGCAGGTGATCGTCAACAAGACCGACGGCCCGATCCAGTTCTACATCCAGGCCGGCGCCTACTCGATTCCGGCGCTTGGCGCGACGTACCTCACCACCTCGCAGCTCGACTCCAACACCTACGGCTACGTGCCGCAGGGCTTCGTGAAGATCGTGCCGAACTCGACCTTCAACGTGATGATCGGCGCGCTGCCGACGCTGATCGGCGACGAGTACACCTTCTCGTTCGAGAACATGAACATCGAGCGGGGCCTGCTGTGGGGCCAGGAGCCGGCCGTCTCTAAGGGCGTGCAGGGCAACTTCAGCCAAGGGCCGCTGGCCATCTCGCTGGCCTGGACCGACGGCTACTACTCGAACACCTACTCGGCGCTCTCGGGCCTGATCACCTACACCTTCAAGAACAGCGACACGCTGACGTTCGCCGGCGAAGGCAATGTGTCGACCAACCACGTCAACACGTTCGTCACCCCGATCCAGCAGAACAACGGCCAGATCTACAACATCATCTTCTCCCACAGTCAGGGTCCGTGGACGATCAGCCCGTATCTGCAGTGGTCGAGTTCGCCGCACATCACGTCCGGCGGCGTGACGCTCAGCCAGAGCGGCCAGACCTGGGGCGCGGCGGTGCTCACCAAGTACAACTTCACCCCGGCGTTCAGCGTCGCGGGCCGGATCGAGTACATCAGCTCCACCGGCAAGGCGAACCTGCTGGGCTACGGGATCAACTCCAACGCGTGGTCGTTCACGATCACGCCCACCTACCAGAAGGGCATCTTCTTCGTGCGTGGCGAAGTCAGCTACGTCACGATCGGTTCGGGCACGCCGGGGTTCATGTTCGGCCCGAACGGGACGGCGACCGACCAGGCGCGCGGCATGATCGAGACCGGCTTCATCTTCTGATCCGCCAAAGCGACCCGCGCGGCGTGACGTCGCGCGGGGCAGCGCCCGCAACGCTTATTTTACTCGCCCTGCCGCATAAACGCGTCCCTCAAATCGGGGGGTTAGAGGCATGGGCGCCAGCCCTTCCGGCGCGCCGGATCATGCGAGCGAACTGGAAGCCGCGGCCTGGTTCTTCGAGAACAGCGCCGATGCCTTTCTCGTGGTCGAGGGCGGCCGCGTGCGCCGCGCAAACCCGGCCTGGGTGGCGCTGACCGGCTGGTCGCCGGAGGAAAGCCGTGGGCGGACTCCGGAAGACTTCATTCACGCCGAGGACTGGCCGCGGGTGCGAGCGTCGATGGATGCGCTGGCGGTCGGGCATTCGCACACGGCCGAGCACCGGCTGAGGACCAAGGCCGGCGGCTGGCTGTGGGTTTCGGCGCGCACCAAGCGGGCGACCGACGGCGCCGCCCTGGTGGTGCTGCAGGACGTCACCGAAGAGCGCGCCGCCCGCGCCGAAGCCGAGGCCGTGCGGCGGTCCGGCGAGCTGCTGCGCGATGAAGCCGGCCTGATCGTCTGGCGCTTCGATCCCGAGCGGAAGGTCTACGAGCTCGGCGACGACATGACGCTGCCCGTCGGTGTCGAAGGGCAGAAGGAAACGATGGCCGCCGTCGCGGCCGCCATTCATCCGGAAGACGCCGCGGCCATGGGCAAGGCGTTCCGCCGCTCGGTCGCCAGCGGCGAGCCCGGCGGCGCCGCCTATCGGCACAAGCGCCCCGACGGGTCGGGCTGGTCGCATTGCCGCGTCGCCTGGCGCGGCATCCGCCCGCTGGAGTCGGGCCTTTGGCTGATGATCGGGGTGACGCAGGACATCACCGAGCTGGTCGAGACCCGCGACGCCGCCCTGCGCGGACAGGAAGATGCGCGCGAGGCCGCCGAGGCCAAGGCGCAGTTCCTGGCCAACATGAGCCACGAGATCAGGACGCCGATGAACGGCGTCCTGGGCGTGCTGCACCTTCTGAAGGGAGAGCCGCTCTCGGGCGAGGGCCGCGGCCTGCTCGACGAGGCGCTGGCCTGCGGCTCGATGCTGTCGGCGCTGCTGAACGACGTGATCGACTTCTCCAAGGTCGAGGCCGGCCGGCTTGAGCTGGCGCCGGCGCCCTTGAACCCGGAGACGGCGCTCGAAGGGGTCGCCACGCTGCTCCGCCCGCAGGCCGAGGCGCGCGGCCTGCGGCTGAAGACCTTCGTCGGCCCGGGCGTGGGCTGGGTGGCGTGCGATCCGGTGCGCCTGCGCCAGATGTTGTTCAACCTGATCGGCAACGCGGTGAAATTCACGCTCGACGGCGGGGTCGAGGTGCGGCTGACCGCGCACGGCGGCGGCCCCGAAAAGCGGCTCCGCGTCGAGGTCGAGGACACCGGCATCGGCATTCCCGACGACGCCCAATCGGGCATCTTCCAGCGCTTTCACCAGGCCGACGCCTCGACAACGCGCCGCTTCGGCGGCTCGGGCCTCGGGCTGACGATCACCCGGCGCCTGGCCGAGCTGATGAACGGCGAGGTCGGCTTCTCCAGCCGCGAGGGCCAGGGCTCGACCTTCTGGTTCGAGATCGCCGCGCCAGCCGCCGACCCGGAAAAAGCCATCGATCCAGACGAGGCGGACACGGCCTGGCTGGACGGGATGCGCATCCTCATCGTCGAGGACAACGCCACCAACCGGCTCATCGCCGCGCGCATGCTTCAGTCGCTGGGCGCCAGCGTCGAGACGGCCAACGACGGCGCGCAGGGCGTCGAGGCGGCCGGCCGCCAGGCCTTCGACCTGGTGCTCATGGACGTGCAGATGCCGGTCATGGACGGGGTCACCGCGACCCGGCTGATCCGCGCCCAGACCGGCGCCACGGCGACCGTTCCGATCCTGGCGATGACGGCCAATGTCTTCGCGCACCAGCAGGAGGCCTACCGCGAGGCCGGGATGACCGGCGCGGTCTCCAAGCCCCTCTCGCCAGCCGCCCTTCTGGCCGAGATCGCGCGCATCGCCGGACCGACCGGCGAGAGTGCGACCGCCCAGGTCGCCTAGATCAAGCGCTCCTTCTGTCGCAAGGGGAGAAGGGCGCGCGTTCCGGGACTAAGTGCATACCCCGCGTTCCAAACAAGCGTTCGCAGAGGTTGCGCCGCGTAAAGTCGGGCTGGATAATGCGCCCGGCTCTAAACGCGCCTCATCCACAGAACCGGCTCGAATGCGCGAGCCCGACATAGGGAATTTCAGACACATGGCTTGGGATTTTGAAACCGACCCCGAATTTCAGAAGAAGCTCGATTGGATCGAAGACGTCATGGAGAACGAGATCGAGCCGCTCTCGCATCTCGGCATGGCCGCCTTCTCGACCGAAGGCCGAGCGCGCTTCATCAAGCCGCTGCAGGATCGGGTGAAGGCCGAGGGCCTCTGGGCCTGTCACCTGGGGCCTGAGCTGGGCGGCCAGGGCTATGGCCAGGTCAAGCTGGCGCTGATGAACGAAAAGCTGGGCCGCAACGGCCTCGCCCCCTCCATCTTCGGCTGCCAGGCGCCGGACACCGGCAACGCCGAGATCATCGCCCACTACGGCACCGAGGAGCAGAAGGAACGCTGGCTGAAGCCGCTGCTGAACGGCGAGATCCGCTCGGCCTTCTCGATGAGCGAACCGACCGGCGGCTCCGACCCCCTCACCTTCAAGACCCGCGCGGTGCTCGAAGGCGACGAGTGGGTGATCAACGGCGAGAAGTGGTTCTCGTCCGGCGCCTATGGCTCCAGCGTTCTTGTGCTCTACGCGGTCACCGACCCTGATCATAAGAACCCCTACGAGCGCACCTCGATCTTCCTCGTCCCCACCGACACCCCGGGCGTCGAGATCGTGCGCGGCATCCACGTGGGCTCAGGCCCGGTCGGCGGCCCTGGCGGCCACGGCTACATGCGCTACACCAACGTGCGCGTGCCCTACGGTGCGCTGCTCGGCGACCGCGGCGGGGCGTTCAAGATCGCCCAGACGCGCCTTTCCGGCGGCCGCGTGCACCACGCGATGCGCACCGTCGGCGCCTGCAAGCGGGCGCTCGACCTGATGTGCCAACGGGCCGTCTCCCGCTCGACCCGCGAGGGCAAGCTGGCCGACTACCAGATGGTGCAGCAGCAGATCGCAGACAGCTGGATCGCCTACGAGCAGTTCCGGCTTCTGGTGCTGCAGACCGCCTGGAAGATCGACAAGTACCAGGACTACACCAAGGTGCGGAAAGACATCGCCGCGGTGAAGGTCGCGATGCCGAAGGTCTATCAGGACATCGCCACCACGGCGGCCCACCTGCACGGCGCGATCGGCGTCTCCAACGAGATGCCGTTCATGGGCATGGTCACGAGCGCTCTGGTCATGGGCATCGCGGACGGCCCGACCGAAGTGCACAAGGTGACGGTGGCCAAGCAGGTGCTGGCCGACTACCGGCCGTCGAACGAACTCTTCCCCGCCTACCACATCCCCAACCAGCGGGCGGCGGCGGCGGAGCGGTTCGCCGACGACCTGAAGGTGCTGAAAGAGCAACGCGAAAAGCGGACAGGCGCTCAGGCGGCGGCGGACGCCCCTGCCTAAGCACACCCCCTTTCTGGTCGGCCTCGGCGGCACGACGCGGCCGGAGTCGACCAGCGAGCGGGTGCTCGTCAAAGCGTTGCAGGCGGCCCAGGGGGCCGGCGCGGAGACGCGGCTGTTCGGCGGCGTCTTCCTGGCCAAGCTGCCGATCTACGATCCGAACACCAGCCGCGCGTCCTCCGAGCTGGAGGAGATGCTGGACGCGGTGCGCCGCGCCG
>Ga0209168_10003374_pt1 | contig 11023 bp, 9 predicted proteins | sample Coa_R1_FD_187156 | JGI IMG/M metagenome (GOLD analysis project Ga0209168, IMG submission 187156) | Surface soil microbial communities from Centralia Pennsylvania, which are recovering from an underground coalmine fire - Coalmine... | ecosystem: Environmental > Terrestrial > Soil > Unclassified ... | reverse complement strand
GACCGAACCACATCGGTTGGCTGAACTTCGGATAGGGCGAGGGGTCGGGTATCGTCCAGCGAGCCTCGCGCCCGGCCCAGCCCGCCTCGAAGTCGCCGAGCAGCATCTGCATCAGCGCCAGATTCCAATCTGTCGTGGCGTTGTTCAATCGATGGGCGCGGATGTGATCGAACAACGCGAATGCTTGCTCGAACCGCTGCAATTGATGGAGGATGGAAGCCTTGTTGTTCAGAATTTCGATCGCGTCCGGCAATCGCTCAAGCGCCCGATCGAACCAAGTCAACGCCTCCTCTTCCCGGTGAAGCGATTGAACGCAGGCGCCGATACCGTTGAGAATATAGGCATTGCCAGGCTGAAGTGTATTGGCCCGCAAATTGTCGGCGAGTGCTTTTTCGAAATGCCTCAAGCCGAGCTGCGCCCGTGCCCGTTCCTGTAATGTCGGTGCCTGGTTGGGTAATAAATCGTCGCAAATATCGAGATAGGCTATGGCTTCCTCAAATCGCCTTGCGTCGTTGAGCAAAACGCCGCTCTTATAGGCGGCGTATTGGTGGCGCGGATCGAGTTTGATTGTGTGTTGAAAGCTCAGCAGCGCATCGTTGTAACGCTGCAATTCCAGAAGCGCGTCGCCAAGCTGCTTCCACAGCGCCGCGTCACGAGGCCGGAGCTGAACGGCCTTGTCGAAGGCTTTGACCGCCTCTTCGTGCCGGCCCCGCCGCAACAGCGCCGTTCCGAGACTGACGAGATATTCCGGCTGAGGATCTTGGGCGATCGCACGAGCCATCCACGCGATCGCATGGTCATATTGGCCCGCTTGGAAAGCAATCAGCCCCATCAAATGAAAGGCGCCCGGGTGATTGGGCTCGGCCGCCAGCAGACGCTGGCATGAAAGCTGGGCTTCGAGAGGCCGCCCCGATTGCAGGTAGCGATGGCCGGCCTCGCATTGCGCAGCCGGCGTGAGCGCGGGAACAGCGGTCTTCGATTTTTGCGCCCGGCGTTCTCTGCGGTTCATCGGCGGTACTAAAGCGCGATGAGATTTAGTCGAATCGTCATCGCGCTTTAATTCTTTGTTTGAGCATGATCTTTTCGGAAAACCGCTTCACACTTTTCCGGATCATGCTCTAGGGGAATCGAAGTAGTACCGTCACCTCTAGCTGATTCGTGTTTGCCGACAAGCTCGTCCTATACCTATACCGCGCGGCTTTCCGTCATCGCCCGCAGCCAGGCGCCGATGTCGGACGCCGCGACATTGGCTTGGTTGAGAAGTTTGCCCATGGTGAAGAAGCCGTGGAATTGACCGGGAAACGTCCGATAGGTCACGGCGACACCGGCTTCCTTCAAGCGTTTGGCATAGTCTTCGCCCTCATCGCGCAGGGGATCGGCGCCCGCGGTCAGGACAAAAGCGGGCGGCAGACGGCTGAGCGTTTCGGCCCGCGCCGGCGAAGCGCGCCAATCGAGAGCGTCGGCGGCACTATTGAGATAGTGATCGCGAAACCATCGGATGACCGAATGCGTGAGCAGAATACTGGTTTCCACCTCGCGATGCGAGGGATGCGTCATCGCAAAATCGGTCGCGGGATAGATCAGCACTTGGCCGGCGATAACAGGGCCGTTGCCGTCGCGCGCCGATAGCGCGACCACCGCGGCAAGATTGCCGCCGGCGCTGTCGCCGCCGACGAAAAGCCGCGCGGCGTCGATGCCGAGTTTGCCGGCATGTTTGGCGATCCAGGCCGTCGCCGCAACGGCATCCTCGACGGCGGCCGGGAATTTGTGCTCCGGCGCGCGACGATAATCGACCGACAGGACGACGAGCCGGCCCTCATCGGCCAGTTTGCGGCATACCACGTCATGGGTGTCGAGATCGCCGATCACCCAGCCGCCGCCGTGAAAGAAGACGAGGCAGGGCGCAAGCCCGTTCGAATTTTGCAAATTCTTCGGCGTATATTTCCGTGCCGCGATCGAGCCGTGCGGCGTGGCGATGGTGAGCGGCTCGACCGATTGCAGTTCGGGCGCTTCGGGATTGGTGAGAAGGCGCGCTTGGCGATAATATTCGCGCGCTTGCGAAGGCGAGAGCGTTTCATAGGCCGGGCGGCCAGCCTCCTGGAAGGCCTTGAACACGAAGGCGGCATCGGGGTCGAGGGTGATGGGCATCGTTTTGGAACCAAGGGGAGGGTGGCGATCGCAACAATATCTCACCGGTCACGCCGCCTGACCAGCGGTCGGCGAGTCCACTTCCGATCCGGCCGCGACTGCGGCCGCCCTTTCCCCGCCTCATTCGGCGTGTTAACTGGAGGCGGTTGCGAATAGCGGCCGCTTTTCAATGTTACCCGATCGATTCGCTGGTTATAGCCGCTGACTTTCGCAAAATGCCGACCAAGCCGGGATGCGGATGTTAGAATCGGACAACTGCTAAATGTTTCGAACTTTCATTTTCACCGGATTTGCGGCCCTTCTCGCCGTGGCCGCTTTTGCGCTGATGCCGCCCGCGCGCGCGCAGATCGGCAATATCTTCTCCGACCAGCCACGCCCGCCCGGCAATGTTTCTCGCGGCAGCCAACCGCAGCAGATTCCCGAAGACGAGGAGGAAGTGCCTGAATTGCCGCAAGGCCGTTTGCTGCCGACGCCCAATCGCCTCCCGCCGGGACAGGGCGTCCCGGCGCCGGGCAGCGTGCAATCGCAGCCGCTGGCCCCACCGCCCGGGGTCGCGGTCGCCCCGCCGCAAGTCAATCAAGGGGTCGTTGTCGCGCCGCCTGCCGCCAATCCGCCGCCATCGGGGTCGCGTCAGGCGAAGGGGACGCCGCAGGCACCTGCCACCTTGCAGCCGGGCGATGAGGTAGTGACCGAGCCGCCGGCCCAGAAGATCGTCAACAAGAAGGCAAGCTTTTCGGGGCTGGACAAGATCACCGGCCGCATCATCAATTTCGACGAGGACATCGGCGAGACCGTTCAGTTCGGCGCGCTGCGCGTGAAGACCGATGCCTGCTATACCCGTCCCGCCACCGAAACGGCGAATACGAATGCCTTTGTCGAAGTCGACGAAATCACCTTGCAGGGCGAGGTGAAACGGATCTTTTCGGGCTGGATGTTTGCCGCAAGTCCCGGCCTGCATGGCGTGGAGCACCCGATCTACGATATCTGGCTGACCGATTGCAAAGTGCCTGACGTGACCGTCGTCAGCGCGCAACCCGATCCGCCCAGGACAACGCAGCCCGGGCAAAAGCGCCAGCCGCCGGCCAAGCCGCCGCCGCGCCCCTTTGCGGCGCAACAGCCGCTGCCATCGTCGCAGGTTCAGCCGCCGCCTCCGCCCCAGCCGCCCCCACCGCCGCAATCCGGCGGTCTGTTCGGCATTTTCCGGCCTTAAGATCGATGTGCCCAAATGTTGCGTCGTGCAAGAGGCGCCGCTCCGCGTCCGGGACACGAGGACAAGTTCACCCGCGCGCGGCAATGATCTCAAGTGCTCGCGCGCCGTTGAGCGGGCGATCCGCCGGCAATTTGTAAAAATCGGCCTCGCCTTTGAGCGCATTTTCCAACAAGGCCATGTAGCGGCGGCGTGGAATCTCGACCGCGCCGAAGCTGCGAAGGTGCTCGGTGACGTATTGGGTATCGAGCAACTCAAATCCGCCGGCGATCAGGCGGGCCACCAGATGCACCAGCGCCACTTTGGAGGCGTCGCGGGCGCGGTGAAACATGCTTTCGCCGAAGAAGGCGCGCCCTAAATTGACGCCATAAAGTCCGCCGACCAGGTCGCCGTTCTGCCAGACCTCGACACTGTGGGCGTGTCCGAGGTCGTAAAGACCGGTATAGAGGTCGCGAATTCGCCGGTTGATCCAAGTGTCGTGTCGCCCGGCCTGAGGCGCGGCGCAACCCGCGACGACCGCCTTGAATGCCGCATCAACGGTCACCGAAAAAACGTCGGAGCGTACCGTGCGGCCAAGCCGCGAGGCGATGCGAAAACCATCGAGCGGGATCACGCCGCGCATTTCCGGCTCGACCCAGAACAGCGAGGGGTCGTCGGCACTCTCGGCCATCGGGAAAATCCCACAGGCGTAAGCGCGCAACAACACTTCGGGTGTGATCTCGGAACTGTCGGAGTCGCGTGGCGGCATGGGGGGAGGATAGCAGGCCAATTATTGCGGCGGCTAGTCGAGCGCAATAGGTCCGCGCGCGTGCCAAGGCCGTTCAGCTTGCGGGCTGACCGGCCAAATACTGCTCCAGCCAGTGGATGTGATAATCGCCGTCGATGATGTCGGGTTCGCGGACCAAGGCGCGGAACAGCGGCAGGGTGGTCTCGATGCCGTCCACCACCATTTCGTCCAGCGCCCGGCGCAATCGCATCAGGCATTCGGCGCGAGTCTTACCCTGGACGATCAGCTTGCCGACCAGCGAGTCATAATAAGGCGGGATGACATAGCCCTGGTACACCGCCGAATCGATTCGAACGCCGAGCCCACCAGGAGGATGATATTGCGAAATCCTCCCCGGAGAGGGGCGGAAACTGACGGGATTTTCCGCGTTGACCCGGCATTCGATGGCGTGGCCGTTGATCATCACCTGGTCTTGCGTCATCGGCAGATCGCCGCCGGCGGCGATCCGAATCTGTTCCAGCACGAGGTCGATCCCCGTAATCATCTCGGTGACGGGATGTTCGACCTGGATGCGCGTATTCATCTCGATGAAATAGAATTCACCGTCCTCATAAAGGAATTCCACGGTGCCGACGCCGAGATATTTCATCTGCTGCATCGCTTGCGCCACGGTCGCGCCGATTTTGGTGCGCGCGGCGGCATCGAGCGCAGGTGAGGGGCCTTCTTCCCAGACTTTCTGGTGCCGCCGTTGCAGCGAACAATCGCGCTCGCCGAGATGAATGGCGCCGCCGCGGCCATCGCCAAGCACCTGGATTTCGATGTGGCGCGGCTTCTGCAAATATTTTTCGAGATAGACCGAGGCGTCGCCGAAGGCGGATTTTGCCTCGTTGGCGGCCGTCGATAGCGCCAGCATCAGGTCCTGCGGGGTCTGCGCGACTTTCATGCCGCGCCCGCCGCCGCCGGAGGCAGCCTTCACCAGGACGGGAAAACCGATTCCTTCCGCGATTGCCATCGCATCATCGTCGGTTCCCACCGCGCCATCGGAGCCCGGCACCACGGGAATACCAAGGCGCTTGGCGGTCTTCTTGGCTTCGATCTTGTCGCCCATCAGGCGGATATGTTCGGCCTTGGGTCCGATGAAATGCAAATTGTGGTCGGCGAGAATTTCGGCAAAGCGCGCATTCTCCGACAGGAAACCATAACCGGGATGAACGGCATCGGCGCCTGTGATTTCACACGCCGCAAGCAGCGCCGGGATGTTGAGATAGCTGTCTTTTGAGGGCGGCGGTCCAATGCAGACGCTTTCGTCGGCCAAGCGGACATGCATGGCGTCGGCGTCGGCGGTGGAATGCACCGCCACGGTCGCGATGCCGAGTTCCTTGCACGCACGCAAGATGCGCAGGGCGATTTCGCCGCGATTGGCTATGAGAATTTTATCGAACATCGTGTCCCTTGGGCGAATAGCGAGTAGCGAATGGTGTAAGCGAAAAACTGTCCGCTATTCGCTACTCGCCATTCGCGCTATTCAATAATCACGAGCGGCTCGCCGAATTCCACCGGCTGACCGTCGTCGACGAGAATTTGAGTGACCGTGCCCGCGCGCGTTGATGGAATTTGGTTCATCGTCTTCATGGCTTCGATGATCAGAAGCGTCTGCCCGACCGACACTTTCGCGCCGACTTCGATGAAGGGCTTGGCGCCAGGCTGCGATGCCAAATAGGTGGTGCCGACCATCGGTGAGGGGACGGCGCCGGGATGCTTGGCCATGTCGGCGGCAGCCACGGCGACGGCCGGCGCCATGGCCGGGGCTTGCGGAGCGGCGGCCGCAGGCTGCGCGGGCAGCGATGCGGCGATGGTGAGGTTACGCGCCACCCGCACGCGAAGGCCGGCGCGCTCGATCTCGATTTCGCTAAGATTGGTCTCGTCCAGCAATAGCGCGAGTTCGCGAATGAGCGCTTCGTCGCTGGCTTTGGATTTTTCGGCTGCTTTGTGCTCAGGCTGGCGCGCCATGATCTTGATCCAGAATCTCTCTTTGCGAGGTTGAAGGGCGGTATGTCAGGCCTTGGCCGCGGCGCCGATCTTGGCGGCAAGACCATGGATCGCCAGCCGATATCCGTCGATGCCGAAGCCGGCGAGCGTCGCGAAGGCGGCTTGCGCGGTAAAAGAATGATGGCGGAAATTTTCGCGGGCGTGGATGTTGCTGATATGGACCTCGACGGCCGGAATCTTCACCGCCACAAGCGCGTCATGCAGGGCGATCGACGTATGCGAATAGCCGCCGGCGTTGATGACGATGCCAACCGCTTTTTTGGCGTGGGCCTCGTGGATGAAATCGATCAACTCGCCTTCCCGGTTGGATTGCCGGCAATCGGCCTTGAGGCCGAATAGCGCCGATGTCTGCACGCACAATTTCTCGACGTCGGCGAGCGTGGCATGGCCATAGGTCTGGGGTTCCCGCGTGCCCAACAAATTCAGGTTGGGACCGTTGAGCACGTAAATTGTCTCGGAAGTCGTGTTGGCCATCCAAATCCCGGAAAAGAGCGGCGGTGACCGGATTTATAGGTAACAACGGGGCGCGAGGGAAGTCTTACCCCCGCACCGCCGTCCCCAAATGCTTCATCTCCCTGGCAAAAACCCGCACATTACCCGAGGAAACCACGCGTTAACCAATGTTGACGACGGGTCGGCTCTACGACGGCATGAGTATGAAAAAGGCGGGCCCTGGCGGGCCCGCCCCGGATTCGCGATGACCGGCCAAGATCAGGCCTCAAGTATGGCCACGATCTCAAAGGTTCGCGGATCCACCACCACGATTTGGTCACGAACGAGGAAGAATTCATAACCGCGCCATTCCGGATAGATCGTCACGATCTCGGAGGGAAGCGGATGGAAGCCGATCTCGCGCGGAACGCGTGTGCCGATGGCAATGGCGAAGTTGGCATTCGTTAGCGGCGCCACGTGCTGATCGCGAATGATGGTCGTGATGCGGGTACGTTGCTCGGTGGAGAGCCTGGCGCCAGCGCCGGCCTGGCCGGTGGTCTGGGAGCGGCCCTCAACCGCCGTCGGGTTATTGTCACGGCCTTCTCGTCCCTCGGCTTTCATGTTGCCATCACGGTCTTCACGTCCTTCAGCTTTCATGTTGCCGCGACGCTCTTGATCCTCGGCCTTCATGTCTTTGCCGGCGGCGCCTTTTTCGTTCTGCGAACTCATGCTCTTGGACTTGTCGCCCTTACCGCTTTCCTGAGCGGATCTTTCACCGGTGGACTGACCGATCGTGCCCTTCTCAGCGCCGGGTTTTGTCTCGCGCTGGGCGTTCCGATTGGCCGCGCCGCCCTTTTTTTCCTCGGACTGGCTTGCCTTCATGCCTTCCGAACCGGCATGGCGCGCCGCGTCGGAAGACGGCGCGCTCTGTTGCATTCCCGCGCCGCCCGCCGGCGCTTCGCGGCCGATATTGCCTTGCGCATAAGCAAAGCTGGTTCCGGCGATCAATGCCGCGGTGGCCGCGGTGACCATAAAGCGATTAAACATCTAACCTCTCCTCAGGTGTTGTTCTTGCCCGCCCGACAACGAAGGGAGATCGATGATGTTCCGGTGTTTTCCCGGTTCCCCAAATTTTGTTTCGTGAACCGCCGATAAATGCCTTGCATGGCAAGAGGTGCCCGCAATGCAAAAGTTCGAAAACAAAAAAGCCGGCGGGTTTCGCCGGCTTTTGCTTCGAAGGGCTGTGGTTTACGGCGACAGCACGTCGCCGAATACGCGTCGGTAACTTAACACGTCGCTTTGCCGCAGCGGGCGGCACCAATTTTCTCTTTCAGGCCATCAAGGCCGATGGCGCCGACGACCACCTGTTTTCCGATCACATAGCTCGGTGTGCCGTTCATGCCCATCGCCTCGGCGAGCTTGAAGTTTTCTTCAATCGTGGCGCGCACTTCGGGGCTCGTCAGATCTTTTTCGATTTTGCCGACATCGAGCCCGGCATCTTTGGCGGCGGCCAAAGCACGCGCCTTGTCGGCTACCCCGCGCCCGCCGAGCAGCTTCTGGTGGAAGTCGAGATATTTCTTGCCGGTGGGGTCCTGCATCCGCACGGCAACCGCGACCTTGGCGGCCTCCACCGAGCCTTCGCTCAGCACCGGAAATTCCTTCAGAACCACCTTGAGCTTCGGATCGGACTTCATGAGATCGAGCATGTCGGCCATGGCGCGCTTGCAGTAGCCGCAATTATAATCGAAGAACTCGACAAAGGTGACGTCGCCGTCCTTGTTGCCGAGGGTGACGCCGCGCGGCGAATTGAAAATCACTTCCGAATTCTGCGCTACGCTTGCCTCATGCTTTTCGGCTTCGGCGGACGCCTGACGCTTGTTCAATTCGGCCATCGCCTCTTCCAGCACCTCCGGATGGGTGACCAGATAATTCTTGACGATGGTCTCGATCTCCCCGCGCTGGCCATCGGAAAAAGCCTGGGCGGAGGCTGCCTGTGGTGTTGCCGTCAGCGCCAATGCGAACAGGGCTGGGAAGAGCAGGCGGAGCGGGGACATCGGCTTATTCCTTTGTGAGCGTGGTTTGATAAGGCAGGTTAGTTGGGCAAGTTCCTTGCAGGTCCGGTTCTGAAAAACGCCTTCGGCTCTGAGGTGGTTGCTTGCGGATCGTTCGGGTCGGTAAATTTGGAGCTGTTCTTTTGGCCCGCCGGCAGTTTGGCCGAAACAATGTCGTCGGCTTTCACCCATCCGGGCGTGCCGACGGCGAAGCGGGTTTTGGCGCGCGAGGCGAGATCACGGGCGGTCTTGTTGTCGCCCCGCAAAAACGCCGCCTGCGCCGATGCCAGATCGGCCTCGGCTAAATCTCCTTTTTTTCCATAAGCCATCGCGAGCTGCATATAACCGATTGGTGCCTCACTCTCGCGCACCACGGCATTGCGCAAGATGGAAATGGCTTCGTCCGTATAGGCCTTGTTATCGGTCGCAACCAGCGCCTGCCCAAGTAACATCTCGATGAGCGGCGCGTTATTGGACAAGCCAACCGCTTTGCGCAGCGGCGCGATTGCCTCGGCGGGTTTGCCGCCTTCCAAAAGCGCCTGGCCGCGCAATTCATAGAAATAGGGGTTATTGGGCTGACTCTGGATCAAGGAGTCGATCTGGGCGAGCGCGTGGCGCAGATCGCCATGGAGATAGGTCGATATCGCGTGGGCGTAACGGGCCGGCATCCCCGCGTCGGACAGGGGATAGCGCCGGTAGACGGTGTCCTGGCGCTCCAGGAAGGCGGAAATCTTGGCGCGCATCATGTCGTGCCGCGCTTGCAGCGCCGGATCGTCCTTTCTGTCCCAAAAGGGGCTGGTGCGGGCGATCTCCTCGAGCGCGGCGACGCGTTCGGCGGGCATCGGATGCGATTGATAATACGGATCAGCGCCATGGGCGGCGAACAGGCTGTCATTGGTGAAGCGCTTGAAGGTTTCGTACATGCCCTTCGCGGATTGGCCGGTCGCGGTCAGGAATTTGACGCCGGCGCGATCGGCGCTTTCCTCCTGTTGGCGTTGATAGGAAAGCAGCGAGCGCAGGATCATGCTTTGCGGACCGGCAAGAGCCGCGGCGCCGGCATCCGCCAGGCCGGTATTGCCGTTGCCGCCGCGGGCGCCGGCGGCGAGCGCGCCGGCCCCGAGCAGCATGGCGATAATCATCTGGGTTTGCGCTTGGGCGACCTGTTCGCGTAATCGCGCGAGGTGGCCGCCGGCCAAATGGCCGGTTTCGTGCGCCAGCACCCCGATGATTTGATTCGGCGTCTCCGATTGCAGCAACGCGCCGTGATTGATGAAGATACGCCGGCCGTCGGCGACGAAGGCGTTAAAGATGGATTGGTTGATGATCGTGACCTGGATGTTCTGCTTCTCCAGGCCGGCGGCGCGCAGAATGGGTCTCGCATAGTCGCGCAGGAGCTGCTCGGTCTCGGTATCGCGCAGGATCGGCAGGCCCTTTTCTTCTTCGGCACGCGCGGCCATTGGCGCAACCGTCAGCGCGATGGCGGTGGCGAGGGCGGTCATTTTCCTGGTTTTGCGGAGAAGGGCGATTTTGAGCAGCATCAAACGGTCTTTATCGATTGGCGGCGGGTTTGATAAGCGATATGCCCTAACAAACCGCTGAATAAGGCTAGTCTGGGGCACCGCTTGGAAATCAGCCCGGGACGTTGAACAAATAGCAGATACCGATGCTGGAAGCGACATTAAGAGAACGCGTCAGAGGTCTATTGACGGCCGCGTCTGGGCGCAGCGACGTCCCACCCTTCATGGTGATGGATGTGATGGCTGCCGCCGCGCGCATTGAGGCCGCCGGAGGCCATGTAATCCATATGGAGGTCGGTCAGCCCGCCGCACCGGCGCCGAAAACCGCGATCCGGGCGGCGCATGCCGCGCTGGATCATGCGCGGATCGACTACACCTCCGCGCTTGGAACTCCGTCCTTGCGCGCAAGGATCGCCCGTCATTACCGCGAGACCTATGGCGTTGCCGTCGATCCGGAGCGGATCGTGATCACCACGGGCTCTTCCGGTGCGTTTATTTTGGCCTTTTTGGCCCTGTTCGAGCCGGGCGACCGGGTGGCGGTGACGGTGCCCGGTTATCCGCCTTACCGGCATATTCTGACCGCACTGGGTTGCGAGCCGGTTTTGATCGAGACATCGAATGCAAACCGGCATGCGCTGAGCGGGGAAGCCTTACTCGCCGCCCATCGCAAGACGCCACTCAAGGGTGTGTTGGTCGCAAGTCCGGCCAATCCAACCGGCACGATGATGTCGCGTGAGGCGTTGAGCGATTTGATGAGGGCCGCGGAAAGCGCCGGCATCCGGTTTATTTCCGATGAAATCTACCATGGTCTCGATTATGCGTTTCCAGCCGTCAGCGTGGCGGAACTTTCCCCTGACGCGCTTGTGATCAATTCCTTCTCGAAATATTTCTG
>Ga0209168_10003372_pt1 | contig 11024 bp, 10 predicted proteins | sample Coa_R1_FD_187156 | JGI IMG/M metagenome (GOLD analysis project Ga0209168, IMG submission 187156) | Surface soil microbial communities from Centralia Pennsylvania, which are recovering from an underground coalmine fire - Coalmine... | ecosystem: Environmental > Terrestrial > Soil > Unclassified ... | reverse complement strand
CGTCGAGATGCCGGTAATGAATGGCCTGGAAGCTCTGGCGGAGATCCGCAAGACGTATCCGCGGCTTCCGGTGATCATGTTCAGCACGCTGACCGAGCGGGGCGCGTCGGCCACGCTCGATGCGCTGTCCCTAGGCGCGTCCGACTATGCCACCAAGCCCAGCAACACGGGCAGCCCGGACGCCGCCATCGAAGCTGTTCGCGCCGAGCTGATCCCCAAGATCAAGGCGCTCTGTCCCAACTCTTCGCCAAAGCTCAAGACACTGCCTCCACCCCGTCCGGCGGTGCCTGTCCGGCCACGGTTGAAACGACCCATCGAAATCGTGGCAATCGGCACCTCGACGGGCGGCCCGAATGCTCTTGGCGAAGTCCTGCCGCGGATTCCGCAGGATTTCCCCGTTCCGATTGTCGTCGTCCAGCACATGCCGCCGATCTTTACGCACCTTCTGGCCGAGCGTCTGTCTCACCAGTCCAAGATTCCGATAGCCGAGGGCCGGGCAGGAGTAAATCTCGAGCCCGGACACGCATGGATTGCGCCAGGAAACTTTCACATGACCGTGGTCCGCGCCGGAGCGAATTGGCGACTTAACCTGAACCAGGAACCTCCGCAGCACTCCTGCCGCCCTGCGGTGGACGTGTTGTTCCGCTCGGTCGCCGCCGAGTACCGAGCCAACGTTCTGGGCGTGGTCATGACTGGCATGGGATCGGACGGCGTTCGAGGAGCGCAACAGATTCGCGAGGCAGGTGGAGAGGTGATTATTCAGGACGAAGCCTCGGCGGTTGTTTGGGGGATGCCTGGCCTGGTCTATGCGGCAGGTCAGGCCGACGGCGTCTATCCTCTGGACCAGCTGGCGGTAGAGATCACGCGCCGCGTGCTGCAAAGCCGCGCGCCTCATCCTGTGGTGACGTCGACGCACCTCGCGACCGCGGAGACCCGAGCAAAATGACAATTGCTGCGCAAACTGCAACCGCCAGGCCCTGGTCAGTCAAGACCAACGAACCAGTTGATCCGATCTACCGGCAGATCCGCGACTTGGTCTACAAAGTTTCCGGAATCTTCCAGCTCGAAGAAAAACTCTATCTGCTGGTCGACGGTTGCGGACGAAGGATGAAACAGTTGGACGTCAAGACTCCGCGCGAATACTGGGACCGGCTCACCGCTCATGCCAGCCGCGACGCCGAGTTGCGGCAACTACTGAACGAACTTACCATCGGTGAGACCTGCCTGTTTCGCAGCCAGCCCCAACTGGATGCCCTGCGCAAGGTGATTCTCCCCGAACTGGCTGCGGAGAAGATCCGACAAGTAACGAAACGGCTGCGCATCTGGAGTGCGGGCTGCTCCACCGGCGAAGAACCCTACACCCTCGCAATGAACATGCTCGAAGAGAGCGAGGGACTTCTGAAGGGATGGACCGTCGAGATCCTGGCCACCGATTTGAATGATCGCTCGGTCGAAACCGCCAAGACGGGCATTTACGGCGACTATGCGCTGCGAGCGACCTCGGACTATTTCAAGCGCAAGTACTTCACCATGGTCGATGAAAAAAAACTGCAAGTGCGCCCGGAGGTCAAGAAGCTCATCACTTTCAGCCGGCTCAACCTGCAGGACGATTCCAAAATGCTTTTTATGAAAGGAATCGATCTTGTTTTTTGCTGCAACGTGCTCATCTATTTTGATGGCGCCTCAAAGTCGAAGGTCGTCGACCATTTCTTCAGCAACCTCAATTTTGGCGGCTACTTCTTTCTCGGAACGTCGGAGTCACTCATGAAGTTGAATGACAAATTTCACCTGGTCCACTTTCCGGGGGCGATCGGCTACTGGAAACCGTCGCTCAAGAGTGGCAAGCTATGAATCCATCGATCGTCGAAACGATTCGCGAACGCGTAGCCCGTATCGAGACCACGCCCTCCATTCCAGGTGTCTTTCTACCACTGCTGGACCTGCTCAGAGTGCCCGCGGACGATACCAGAATCGACGAAGTCGTGCGTCTGGTTTCCTACGACAATACGATCGCGGCGCAGTGTCTTCGCGTCGCCAGCTCGCCGCTGTTCGGATTGGCGCAAGCGCCGAAGTCCATCAGCGGGGCGGTCATGGCTCTCGGGTTGCGGCGGGTGGAAACGATCCTTCTCACTTGCTGCATGGGACAGGCGTTTCCCAGGAATAAATGGGTTCTTGACCCCGGAACTTTTTGGAGACATTCCCTGGGCTGCGCGATGGTCTGCCGGAAGTTCAGCGAGAAGCTTGCGTCCGCAGATGGAGAAAAGGCATACACGGCGGGTTTATTGCATGACCTGGGCTTCGTGGTCAACTGCATCGCCTTCTCGAAAGAGTTTGCGCCGGCGCTCGAACTCGCCTGCCGAGAACAGATATCCCTTGACGAGGCGGAACGGTCGGTCATGGGATTCTGTCATTGCGAGACGGGGCGCGCACTCGCTGAGCAGTGGCACCTCGCCGCCGACATCCTGGAGGTCATCGCCCATCATCACGCCCCAGGCGAAAGCGTTACGGCTGGGCCACTGGTCGCTCTGGTTCATCTAAGCGACCTCCTCTGCCGCGTGCGCGGGCTGGGCTACGGATATTACGAGCGGCAGAAAGTGGACCTCGTCCACGATCCGGCCTGGGAGATCCTTCTGCAAGAGCACCGCGATCTGGAAGGAGTTGACCTGGTGCGCTTCACCTTCGAACTCGACGAGGCAGTTGGGGAAATCTGCGAGCTAGTCTCCACAGTGTTCGGAGCTTCCGCGTCGCGTGGCTGATTCTGCAGCGATGGAATTGAGACCTTCGCCGCGCCCTAATCGCCAGAATCTAATCTGAAGAACAATGTGGGAGGTTGCCGCAGAGTTGGATGGATCGACGGTAGTCGAAGTGCGGTCGTGGGCGCGGACCGCGAAACCCCGCAAGTTCCGCGGCATTTTCAGGACGCGATCGTTCGGAAACCTCGCCGCACTCGGGAGAGCATTCCAGATCTAACTGTGAATCTGTAGGGCGATCACGATCGGCATTCTTTCGAACAGAAAGCGGATCTCAAGGGCGCCGGAGTCTGCCAGAGCGTGCAGCGTATAGTCGTTGCCGGTAATGACGGTGGGAACCGACAGCATGCAGCCGTCACCTAAGCCGGAAATCTTGTTCTTGAAGTTGCCGGCAACCATGTTGCAGATTTCGCCGAAGGCGTCGGGCGTTTCGGGACCGACGTTGGCAGGATCCACTCCCAGCATCTTCGATGCCATGAGCCCCGCAGCTTTATGGCTGGAGCGAATACTCATGACTCCACACAGCCGTCCGGCGAGCCCAACCATCGAGGTAATATCCAGTTGGTCGTCAGTTCCCTCGGGAGCGCTGTCTGTTGTCAATTCACAGCCCAGCATGAGTTCGAAAACTTCCCGCGCCGCTACTTCCAGCATCGGAAGCCAGACTTCGTGGCCGTTGCCAGCCGCCAGAGATTCGCCCGAGATACTCATGCTTTCACCGCCAGCAAAGGAATGACCCGTTCTCTGACCTGATCCGGAGTAAATGGCTTCCGGATATAGCCTTTGGCTCCGGAGGATAGTGCTTGGACCACATGCGCTTCGCTGCCTTCGGTGGTGATCATGACCACCGGCGCGCCTTTGGCGTTCTCGACTCCGGGAAGAGCCTTCACCAATTCCAAGCCGTCCATGACCGGCATATTGATGTCACAGAGGATCAGGTCGACCTGGTTTTCCGCCAACACCGCTAGCGCCTCGGCTCCGTTTCCTGCCTCGAGTACTTTGCTGAGTTCAACCCCCGCCTGGCGCAGTGAGCGTTCTACAATCTTCCGCATCACGGAGGAATCATCTACGATAAGAGCTCGTATGCTGTTCATGAGATATGACTCATTCTCGCTGGCGAAGCGCTTGTTTCTTTTTCGCCTTTCGCTTTTAGGTATATCGGCGACGGAAGTGCGAACTTTAGGGAACTGATATCCCCGAATTCAGGTGTCTAGCGTCTTGCTGTCATATAGCGAGAGCAGTTTGCAACACGTCACAACCGTTCCGTTCTCGGCGGATGTCCCCCATATGGCCTGGGACGCGCCCGACCAGAAGTGCTTGGAGTAGTGCCGGCACTTCAGTCGACAGACAGGGATCGCCGAAAATTCATCCCGATGCACAAGCGCGACGTCGAGTACTACACTGTAGTACCTGCGTTTTTGTGAATAAGGAGCATCGATGCAGCGGGATTCATCCTTCGCCAGCCAGTGCGTTTGCCTGGTATCACAACTCTTCAGGTTCGTCAGAGTGGAAAGCATCGAGATCGGCCGCGCGACGAGAACCAGAGCATCAAGGTGGACCTTAGCCGCGACAGCGGGAGTCGGACCCATCACTCTCTGCTCTTGTATGGCACTCTTGTCTGGGCAAGGTGTGGCGCAGACCGCGCCTCTCATCCAGTACATCAATGGACGAGAAACGACCAGCCTGGATGGACAATGGAAAGCTATCGTTGATCCTTACGATGTTGGAGGTATCGACTATCGCGGCCAACTATTGAAAGGCAACTCCGCTTTCTACAAGAACTACAAGCCGAAATCTGACTCGGAGTTGGTTGAATACGACTTCGACACATCCGGCCAACTCAACGTTCCCGGCGACTGGAACACGCAACGCGAGTCCCTCATGTTCTATGAGGGGAGTGTCTGGTATAAGCGGTCGTTTGATTACGTCAAACCGCCAAACAAGAGGTTGTTCGTGCATTTCGGCGCGAGTAACTACTTGGCTGACGTCTTCCTGAACGGACAAGTGCTTGGCCACCACGAGGGCGGTTTCACGCCTTTTGACTTTGAGATTACGAACCTGGTACAGCCGCAGGGGAACTTCCTCATTTTAAGAGTCAACAACACCCGTGCGAAGGACAACGTTCCGACGGTCAACACCGATTGGTGGAACTATGGGGGAATCACGCGCCCAGTGACCTTGGTGGAAACGCCGGAGACTTTCGTTCAAGATTATTCCATTCAACTTGACAAGGGCTCAACACACCGTCTGCAAGGCTGGCTGCAACTCAACGGTCCCAGGCTTCAGCAGGAAGTCACGATTCGAATTCCGGAGGCCGGAATCGACAAAAAACTTCATACCGACTCTAAGGGGCATGCGGAATTCTCCTTTGACGCAGACCTCACCCTCTGGTCTCCCGAAAATCCCAAGCTTTACGCCGTTGAAATCGGCAGCGAAACCGATCACGTCACGGATCGGATTGGTTTCCGTTCTATTGAAGTGCACGGCATTGACATTCTGCTTAACGGAAAGCCGGTTTTCTTGCGGGGCGTTGACATCCACGAAGAAGCTCCCACACGTCCTGGCCGGAGCTGGAGCGATGATGATGCCCGCACGCTTCTCGGTTGGGTAAAGGAACTCGGCTGCAATTTCGTGCGCTTGGCGCACTATCCCCACAATGAAGCCATGCTGCGCATGGCCGACCAGATGGGCGTGATGGTCTGGGGAGAGATTCCGGTTTACTGGACTATCCAATGGGAAAATCCGGGCACGCTCCGCAACGCTGAAAATCAGCTGAACGAAATGATCACGCGAGATCACAATCGAGCCGCGCTCATTATCTACTCGGTTGGCAATGAGACGCCGATCGGTGACGCTCGAAATCATTTCTTGCGTCAGCTCATTCATGATGCTCATACGGCCGATCCGACACGCCTCGTTTCCGCCGCTCTTCAGGCCGAAGAGAGTTCTGAGAATGGCCGCTTCAAGATTCAGATCAATGATCCGATCGCCAGCGACCTCGATGTGCTGGGAAACAACGAATATATCGGGTGGTATGTCCACCAGCCAGAGGATGCCGACGTGACGGACTGGATCTCAAAATACGACAAGCCGCTGATCATGAGTGAATTCGGAGGTGATGCACTCTTTGGCTACCACGGTGACGTCAGGACACGCTGGACCGAGGAGTATCAGGCAAACCTGTATCAGCACCAGATCGCTATGCTGAAGCGAATCTCTTTTCTGCGGGGAATGACGCCATGGATTCTGAAAGACTTTCGAAGTCCGCGGCGGACTCTGCCGCACATTCAGGATTACTTCAACCGGAAAGGGCTAGTGAACGAGCACGGAGAGAAGAAGCGGGCTTTTTTTGTTCTGCAAAAGTTCTACGATGAGTTGCAGACCGCGCCCTCGCATTGAGATGCGTCCCAGGATATCACGCAGACACAGACCCAGTTGCGAGTCAGGCGGCCGGCTGGGCGGCGGCTTCCAAAGCACTGCGGACAATTTGCTGTGCTTCTTCCTCGATTCGTATCAGATGTTCGCGTCCCTTGAAGCTTTCCGCATAGATCTTGTAGATCTCTTCCGTACCCGACGGCCGAGCGGCAAACCATCCACTATCGGTCATCACCTTCACGCCTCCGATCGGCTCGCCATCGCCAGGCGAAGTCGTGAGGATCTTTTCGATTTGATCCCCAGCGAGTTCCGATACATGCACGTGTTCGGGCGACAGCTTTGCTAAGACAGCCTTTTCCTCGCGGGTCGCAGGCGCTTCTATGCGTTCATAAACTGGAGAGCCAAGTTCCTGTGTAAGGTCCATATAGACTTCGCCTGGATCCTTTCCCAGCTTTGCGGTTATTTCCGCGGAAAGAAGGGCTGGAATGATTCCATCCTTGTCGGTGGTCCAAACCGTACCATCGCGTCGCAGGAACGAGGCGCCCGCGCTCTCTTCGCCACCGAAGCCGAGCGAGCCGTTCAAGAGTCCTTTGACAAACCATTTGAACCCGACAGGCACTTCATAGAGGTTCTTCCCGATCTTCGCGGCAACGCGGTCGATGATGCTGCTGCTGACGATGGTCTTCCCCACGCTCGTCTTGCTGCGCCATTCCGGCCGGTGCGAAAACAGATAGAAGATGCAAACCGCAAGGTAGTGATTCGGCGGCAACAAGCCGACACTCTTCGCCACAACCCCATGGCGATCATGATCTGTATCGCAGGCGAACGCGATATCAAACTTATCCTTCAACGAGATGAGCGACCGCATCGCGTACGGGGAAGAGGGATCCATACGGATTCGCCCATCCCAGTCGAGCGTCATGAAGCGGAAAGTCGGGTCCACCGCATCATTCACAACGGTGAGGTCGAGCTTATAGCGATCTGCAATTCGCGGCCAATAGTGAACCCCGGCGCCTCCGAGCGGATCGACGCCCAGTCTCAATCCCTGCGCTCGAATCGCGTCCATATCGAGCACGTTTTCCAAATCGTTCACGTATGCATCGACATAGTCATGTTTGTGCGTTGTCGACGAGTGGAGAGCCTGCTGGAACGGCACTCGCTTGACGCCTCGCAACTTGTGTTCGAGATATTCATTCGCCTTCGTCTCGATCCACTTCGTGATCGTCGTGTCCGCAGGTCCGCCGCTTGGTGGATTGTATTTAAACCCGCCGTCCTCGGGGGGGTTGTGCGAAGGAGTAATCACAATGCCGTCGCCTAGCCCAGTCTTTCGCCCGCGATTGTAGGTGAGGATGGCGTGCGAAATGGCTGGAGTCGGGGTGTACTCCTCTTCTTTGGCAATCATCACCTCGACATTGTTCGCCGCCAGGACTTCAAGTGCGGTCACGAATGCAGGTTCCGAAAGAGCGTGCGTGTCCTTCCCAAGAAACAGAGGACCGGCGATTCGGTGGCGGCGCCGATAGGCGCAGATGGCCTGCGTTGTAGCGAGAATATGCTGCTCATTGAATGTTTGATTGAGCGCGGAACCTCTGTGGCCGGATGTGCCAAATGCGACGCGCTGTTCCGAGATGCTTGGATCCGGGCGCTCAACGTAATAAGCCGTGATCAGCCTGGGCACATCAACAAGCGCGGAAGAATTAGGGAGTGTTCCTGCCAACGGGTCTATCTTCATCGTGCAACTCCGTCATGTCACATCTGTTCGCTTCTAGTCTCGCCGCAGTCTTGTCAATTCAATCAGTCGTCGTTCGAAGGCCGCTCACTGAATCGGTTCGGATACGAAAGAACAGTGGCTCGATCAGCGCGTCGTTTGACCTCGTTTGTCGTTCCCCCAAGGCATTCAGCCACCATTGGTGCTGCTTTTGGAGGAGGGTCCGGGCGTGGGCCCGCTCGTCCGAGAATTGGGGCTCGACTAATTCCTCGTACGTTCCATTGGCGACGACGCTCGCCCACTGTGACGGACTCGTGATCTCATCTACTTGCAGGCAAACCTTGGGATTCTTTCGCATCCATTTGATTTTTTGGCCAAGGGTCGACAGCACGTATACGTAGTCCTGTTCGTAGGCAAAGTGAATCGGCACGACGTACGGCTGGTTGTCGAGAGAACACCCGATTCTCCCAATTGAGCCACGCGTCAACACCTCGCGGCATTCCTTTTCGCTCATCTCGTGAATCACCATAATTGCGGTCCGATCGTCTCCGTAAAATACCTTGTGTAAGTATTCTGATGCCGAGGGTTCCCCGGAAGCAAATCAGCCAGTCGGCTTGGCATTTCGAAAAATGAGTCTGGCAGGCGGGAAGTCCCGTCTGCCAGTAGTTTTGAACGACTTAGAAGATTGCAATGGAGCCCGGGCCAACCGGATATAGAGATGCGTTTGTCGCGATCAGCGATGCTTTATGAATTCGCCAGTTTGAAGTTCAGACATCGCCTGTCGCAATTGCTCTTGTGTGTTCATCACGATCGGACCGTACCATGCCACCGGCTCCTCGATCGGCTTGCCCGACACAAGCAGAAATCGAATTCCTTCGGGCCCGGCCTGCACCGTAATTTCGTCACCGCAGTCGAACAAGACGAGTGAGTGATTGCCGACCTCGTATTTTGCCGGGGCATTTGGGTCCGCCGCTTGTTCGGTCAGAACCGCTCGGGGATCGGATGCATCCCGGAAGGTTCCGGAACCCGCAAACACGTACGCGAAGGCATTCCGCGTTGTCTCAATCTTGAGGCGTTTTCGTTGGTTCGACGCGACCGAAATGTCGAGGTAGTTTGGATCGGCCGCCACACCTTCCACCGGTCCTCGCTTGCCCCAGAACTCGCCGCAGATGACCCTCACGTTTGTACCGTCGTCATCTGTGACCTCCGGAATTGCGGCGGCTGGAATATCCTGGTACCGCGGATCGGTCATCTTCAGCGATGCAGGCAGGTTCGCCCACAACTGAAATCCGTGCATGCGTCCCTGAGCATCCCCCTTTGGCATCTCCTGGTGCAGGATCCCACTGCCGGCCGTCATCCACTGCACATCGCCGGCACCCATTTTGCCCTGGTTGCCGAGGCTGTCGCCGTGCTCGACAGATCCGGCAAGAACGTAAGTAATGGTTTCAATACCTCTGTGCGGGTGCCACGGAAATCCGGCCCGATAATCGTTCGGGTTGTCGTTGCGGAAATCGTCCAGCAAGAGAAATGGATCAAAGTCCTTCGTCTTGCCGAAACCGAAAGCGCGTTGCAGTTTGACGCCCGCTCCCTCGATCGTGGGCTTCGGTTGAATGATCTGTTTGACTGGTCGGAGTGACATAGTTTTTCTCGTTTCTGCGCAGCAATTTTGACTGAGCGCACGTTCAATGTTTAGGCTTTTATGAATTGCACATCGAGCGTGATCACAGCCTCGTCTCCGACAAGAATTCCGCCGGTCTCAAGAGCGGCGTTCCAGGTCAGTCCGAAATCCTTGCGGCTGATCTTCGTCGTTGCGGAAATGCCGACTCGTGTATTTCCCCAGGGATCCTTGGCCGCGGGCGTTGGACCTTCTACTGCGAAAGTCACTTTGCGCGTCACACCGTGGATCGTGAGGTCCCCTTCCACCGCCAACTCGCCGTCTCCTGTGCGTTTGATGCTGGTCGATTTGAACCCCATGGTTGGGAACTTCTCGACATCGAAAAAGTCGGCGCTCTTCAGATGCGCATCGCGCTGCGGGTCTCTGGTCTCGATCGAGGCTACGTCAATACCGGCCTCCACCTTCGACCCTGTGATATTGGACTCATCCAGAGTCAGCGTCCCTGAAAGCTTGGAAAAATGCCCCTTCACGTTCGAGATCATCATGTGTTTTACTTTGAATTCAGCGACGGAATGGACTGGATCAATCGTCCAGGTGGTGACTTGCGGTGTAACGGCAGTGCTCATGATATTCCCCTTTCTGTATTCCTTAGATGCGTCACGACGATAATCGTTGCAACGAATAATAGGGCTAAAGAATTAGCCAACCCGGGAGCGGGCCTGACCGAGCAATTCTGCGAGTTCCCGGAGCCTTCCCTTCCCCAAATGCCCCAATTGCTTGCGATGGGACTCTCTGACGGGTTCATCGAGGTCGCCAAGAATCTTGAGGCCGTGTGTGGTAATTCGCGCCATGACCATCCGCCGGTCCTTGGTCTCCCTACATCGCGAGATCAGGCCACGCTTCTCGAGCCGGTCGAGAAGGCGGGTTATATCCGGGTCCCGAGTGATCATGCGGCAGGCAATTTCACCGCAGGGAAGGCCTTCGGGTGTTCCTCGCAGGATCCGCAACACGTTATATTGAGTCGACGACAAGTCCTCCGCCTTCAGTAGTTGGGCGGGACCGCGGGACAATAAGTCGCACGTTCGCAGCAGGTCCAGGAATGCATCCTCCTCCGGACACCGCGGCCGCCGAGCCATCCCGATTGACCTTTCTTCTTCTGTCATAGCGGAATATTACTTGTTATAACGACTATTGTCAAGACGCTTATTTCCACAAAATTTAGCGGTTTTTTTGGACGGGAGTCGCTCCCTTCCCGATTCCACAAATCTCGTTCGCCTGGCCGCGGAATGTCCCCTATCTAAGAGTGTGCAAAATACTTCACAGGAGCGGATACCTGGGCATCATGGACGGTTGCCGTGGTAAAGTGGTGCTCGCTTTTCGCGCTGCTGTCTTAAGGAGCCATCTATGAAATCAATTCTCGGACGAGTCGCGGTCATTATTCTGGGCCTGATGATTGCCTTGCCGGCCTTAGCAGCCATCCCCGTGCGCGGTTCATCGCGCAATGGCGAGGACGGCTCCGCGCAGTTCTGGGCCATGCTAGGCCCGACCCAAGTGCTGACCCTTGTTAAAGGTACGGCGCAGG
>Ga0209168_10003369_pt1 | contig 11034 bp, 9 predicted proteins | sample Coa_R1_FD_187156 | JGI IMG/M metagenome (GOLD analysis project Ga0209168, IMG submission 187156) | Surface soil microbial communities from Centralia Pennsylvania, which are recovering from an underground coalmine fire - Coalmine... | ecosystem: Environmental > Terrestrial > Soil > Unclassified ... | reverse complement strand
CCGCTCGTGATGACCCGGCCCACGATGGTCCCCTCCATGCTGTGCTCTGCCGGTGGGAAAATGCGGTCGCCCTCCACGAGGTATTCGAGCGTGACCGCATCGCTCTCGCCGGAACGCAAGGCCACGAAGAATAGCGGTGCGTCGATGACGCGTCTCACTTGACCGTGAATTTTCGCGAAGACCCGGTGCAGATCGAGCTCGGACGACACGGCGCTGGCCACTTCGACCAGCAGGTTGAGATCCGCCGCGCGTTGCGTGCTCGCGTTCAGGTTCTTCAAATTTTCGACTGCGACCGCCGCTTGCTCGGAGATGGCGGTCAGCAGATCGCAGTCGGATTCGGTATAGGAGTTGGCTCGCGGACTTTGGACCGACAGCACTCCCACCGCGCGATCGCCGACCTTCATCGGAACGATCAGGGCGGATGCAGGCTCGGATGCTTCGCCCAGCGTCACCGATCGTACGCTATGCCAATCTTCGGGGCGGCGGATGATGACCGGCGAGCCCGAGCGCAGCACGTCGCCGGAAACCGTGTTCAACGGCAGCCGGATGCTCTCGACCGAGCGCCGTCCGAACTCTGCGCTGTACTCGATCTCAACGTGCTCGCCGTCCGGCGTCAAGAGCGCCGCAACGAAAAGCGATGCGTCCATGACGCGCCCCACGAGCGTGTGAAACTTTGCGAACAGATCCGCCAAGTCAAGGCCGCTGGAGAGAGCGCGCGCTGTTTCCAGCAACAGGTTGAGGGCGCGCGAGGCGTGTGCGCCGCGCGCGTTTTCTCTTCCGACCTCCAAGTCTTGACCGATCAAGACGGAGGCGAAGTGCAACAAGGCGGCGTCGCTTTCGCCGAACGGTGCCTCAGATTGCGCCACGCAGAAACCGATGGCAGCGCCGGCGACGCGAATCGGGCTCACCATTGCGTAGGCCAGCCGGCCGGCTGCAGGGTAAAGATTGCCGCGCTCGACAGCCCGCAACGGTTGGATGGGCGGCAGTTCGCGCACGTGTTCCGAGCCCAGCGCCAGCGCCAGGGTTTGCGAATCAAGCGGCTCCGTAACGGGAGCGGCGCGGTCTACGTGGTAGCGATATTGTACCGGGCTTGCGACGTCGCGGTTCAAGGTAGCGACCGTCAAACGCCGTATGCCGCGTGCGAACAAAACCTCATGCACCGCGGCAATGGCCTTGTCGCCGCTGGTCTGCGCGAAGACATCGGCGATGGCATTTAGCGCGGCGAGCTGGTCGGCCGCCGGGGCCGGTCCGGGGCGAACTATTGCCTCATCCATGCGGGCGGAGGGACTCCTGTGACGGTAGGGCGTTCCTCTCATAATATCGGCAGCCGGGTCCCCGGGTAGGCGCCCGTTCATATAGCCCCGGTACGTTCTAGGTCACAGTAGCAAAGCAAGCGTTCTGAAGCCGTCACGAAGCCGGAGGCGGCTCGGTCACACGAACGGTACACTTGTATGCAACCACGCGATAAGTTTTTTTGCGCTCTGCTGAGCATCCGATCGAATGCTGCGGGCGAGCTTGCCGGCGCAGGCCAGCCGGCGGTCATCGACGCGGGCAAATCGCTTGACCGGGTTTCCATGGAAGCGGTGCGCGCTGCGTTGACGTTGAGCGCACAGCAAGGGCGTTGGAACTACGTGCTCGATCTCTCGCGTGTCGCTTCGGTCGATTCATCCGGCCTAGGGATGCTGATCAGCGCTCTGCGCAGCCTGCGCGACGTCGGCAGCAAGATCGGGCTCGTCACCGACCGTCCGGACGTGCAACGCATTCTGGAGCTGTGCGCACGTCATCGCACGTGCCGCATTTATGCCCACACTGCGGATGCGGTTGCGGCTTTGAGCGACTCGCCGCAACCTCAAACAGCAGCCTAACCATTCCAAAGGTCCGCTTCGCCTAGGGCGATAAGCAGGACGCCATGCCGCGCGATATTCCGGTTGGAAACGGCTCCATGCTCGTCACCTTCGACGGGCGCTATCAGCTGCGCGACATCTACTTTCCCTACGTCGGAGCCGAGAACCACAATCCGGGCGATGTCTGCCACACCGGCCTTTGGGTCGACGGCAGCTTCGCGTGGCTGTCGGACGACTCGTGGCAACGTGAGATACGCTACGAAACCGATTCCATCGTCAGCAAAGTGACGCTCGAGCATCCCGGACTGCAGCTGCGCGTGGAGTGCAGTGACGCCGTGGATTTCGACCGCACGATTCTGTTTCGCCGCGCTGTGGTGACCAATCTGGCCGGCCACCCGCGCGAGATCCGCATGTTCTTTCACTACGATCTGCACATCGAAGGCAACGAGATCGGCGACACGTTCGCGTACCATCCCAACATCCACGCGCTCATCGCCTATAAGCGGCGGCGCTATTTCCTCATGAATGGGCAGATAGGCGACGAAGCGGGGCACCACATCGGCATCTCTGGCTGGGCGGCCGGCCTCAAAGAGGTCAACGGCTTGGAAGGGACGTGGCGCGACGCTGAGGATGGCGTGCTGAGCGGCAATCCGATCGCGCAAGGATCCGTGGACGGCACCATCGCGCTCAACGCTCCCGCGGTGCCGGCGGGCAGCCAAGTCCATTTCTATCACTGGCTCGCGGTCGCAGAATCGTGGACCGACGTGCGCGCCCTCGACGACCTTGTGCGCGAGCGGGGTCCGGGCCAGTTTGTCCAGCGCACCTACGACTACTGGCGGCTTTGGATCAACAAAGAGCCGATCGACGCAGCCGACCTCGAGCAACCGCTGGTGGAGGCCTACAAGCGCAGCCTGCTCGTCATTCGCACGCAGATCGACAATCACGGAGCGATCATCGCGGCCAACGACACCGACATCTTGCGATTCTCGCGCGACACCTATTCGTACATGTGGCCGCGCGATGGTGCGCTGGTGGCCTGTTCGCTGAGCACTGCCGGCTATCAGGCACCGGTGGCGCGCTTCTTCAGTTTCTGCGCAGATGCGGTCACCGAAGGCGGCTACCTGCTGCACAAATACAATCCCGACGGCTCGCTGGCATCCTCGTGGCATCCCTGGATGGATGCAGCCGGCCGCGAGCAGTTACCGATTCAGGAAGATGAGACCGCGCTCGTGGTGTACGCGCTTTGGGAACATTACAAGCGCTACCGCGACGTCGAGTTCATCCGTCCGCTCTATCGCGTGCTCGTCACCACGACCGGTGACTTCATGTGCCGCTATCGCAACCCCGTCACGAAGCTGCCGCTCGCGTCGTACGATCTATGGGAAGAGCGCCACGGCATTCACGCGTTCACGCTGGGCGCGGTGTGGGCGGGGCTGCGCGCCGCGGCTTGCTTCACCGAACTATTCGGCGAGACGCGGCGCAGCGCGATGTATACGGCCGTCGCGGAGGAGATCAAAGCCGCCACGGCTCGCTACCTGTGGGCGCCCGATCTCAACCGCTTCCTGCGCCGCATTGACTTTTCGGATACGGGCGATCTGCAGCGCGATGAGACGGTCGACTCCAGCATGTTCGGGTTGTGGTACTTCGGCATGTTTCCACCCGCTGACCCGCGCATCGCGGCAACGATGCAAGCGATCTACGATCACTTGTGGATCAAGACGGACGTGGGCGGCTGCGCGCGTTACGAACAGGATTGGTACCAACGCTGGACCGATCTGCCGTCGAATATCCCCGGCAATGCCTGGTTCATCTGCACGCTGTGGCTCGCACAATACGCCATCGCAGCCGCAAAGAACGTCGCCGAGCTCGCTAAAGCGAAAGCCCAGTTGCGCTGGGCGAGCGATCACGCGTTGTTCAGCGGCATCATGGCAGAACAGGCGCACCCCATCAGCGGAGCGCCATTGTCGGTTTCGCCCCTCACCTGGAGTCACGCGACGTTCTGCCTTGCGTTCAACGAATACGTGCGCCGCTGGCACGAGCTGACACCCGAAGGCGATCGCGAAGCGCCGGCCGCTGTATTGCAGCCCACGTAGGCGCTCTTGGCTCATGGGCGCTTACAAGCGCTTATAGGTCGGACCGCTCATGAGCGGTGCGCCGGGCTGAAAATCTCTCAGCACCGCCTGCACGTGCAGTTCGAAAGTCTGGCACTCTTCATCGCTTTGGGCTGCGCTGCGCTCGGTCACCGTGCCACGAACGCTGTATGCCGCCGCATCGAGGACCGACCACAGCACGGCATGTCCTCGCGCACCCAGATTCCGTGCAGTGTGCGTGCCGGCGTGAACGCGGATGTGCAGCGTGCGCTCGTCAGGAGAAGTTATCTCGCTCGCCGAGACGACCGCGACGCGCGGCGTGCCGTCTTCGTCGACGCTCACCAGCAGCGCGGCGTTCGCGCGCTCGTACTCCGCAATATTGCCGAGTTCGAAACGCAGCGGCGGCGGTAGCTTGTTCCCGATCTGTTCTGACACCGCGATCGCTCCCCTCATATGATCTGTAACGGATGCGTTCGGGCTGTGGTCCTACGACCGCAATGCCGCTCCACCCTACGTCGTTGGTCTTATGCGCGCGCTGCTGCGCGGAATTTCGTGCAAGCGACGGCATCTGTCGCTGCTGCGGCGCAGCGCGCCTCGAAAGTGCCACGCTTGCGAGGCGCGAGCGCCCGCGTTCACGCGCCATCCGGCGCCGCGCTCAGGCCATAGCCGGGCGCATCACTTAGGCTTGCGCTCGAAGCGCGCCAGAACGAACTGGGTGATGCGCTTCGCCGCCATCATCGAATAGTAGCCGAATTGGCGTGGCGAGGTTGCAGTCTTCGCCATCGCATCGTCGATCACGCCGCGCGCGAACGTTTCCAGCTCCTCGTCGGTTCGATATTGGTAGGGATTTGCAGCCTCAGGCGCCTTATCGTCTGCCGGACTCATGCGATAGGCTGCAAGAAGGGATTCGTGCGCCGTTCGACGCCGATCGAGGTGCGCGGGCCGTGCCCGGGAACGACGATCGCATTCTCCGGTAAGCGCAGTAAGCGTTGCTGGATCGAGCGCAGCAGTTCTTCGAATGAGCCGCCCCACAAATCGGTCCTGCCGACGCTGCCTGCAAAGAGCGTGTCGCCGCTGAACACGGTGGGGTTGGCATCGCCCAGCACCAGGCTGATGCTCCCGGGCGAGTGCCCCGGCGTGTGCATGACCGCAAGCGCATGCTTGCCGAATTCGATCCGGTCGCCATCGCGCAGCAACCTATCCAGTTCCGTCGCCGGCGGCACAGGGATTCCCAACCATTGCGCTTGCAGGGCGAGCTGTTCGTAAAGCGGCACGTCGGCTTCGTGCAGCAGCGCGGGAGCGCCCGTGCGCTGCTTGAGCTGCCCGAGTGCGCCGACGTGATCGATGTGGCCGTGCGTGGCGACGATAGCGGCCAGCTGTAAACCGTGGGTTTGGAGCACCTCGTAAATCCGGTCGCACTCGTCACCGGCGTCGATCACGATCGCACGGCGGCTGATTTCGTCGCCCAAAATGACGCAGTTACACTGCAGCGGCCCGACCGCGAACTGCTCGAAGATCACTGCTGTGACTTAGTGCGGTGTCAGATGCTGCCCTGCCGTGGGGAGAGGTCCGCCCGCGCAGCGTTCCTAACAAATGCTTGTTTTGAAGTACGAGGATGTTTCGGCCGAACTCGATCGCCGCATTCTTGCGTTCATCCGGCAGCCGGACGGCGGCGATGCGCAATTCGAAACGCTCGCTCTTGCCCTGTTCGCTTACCAATACCACGCCAACGATGCCTACCGGCGTTATTGCGACCAGCGCGGTCTGCCGCCGCACGAGGTCAGCAATTGGCGGCGCATTCCTGCGGTGTCGGCTGCATCTTTCGGCGATGCGCGTCTCGCAACGTTTCCCGCCGGCTCGGCGCGATTCGTTTTCGAATCGAGCGGAACGACGCGCGCCGGCCAGCGTCCATCGCGTCACGAGCTTGAAAACAGCGAGCTCTACGACGCTTCGCTGCTGGGGCAATTCCGCCGCTGCGTCATGCCCGATCGGGATCGCATGCCGATGCTCTTGTTCTCGCCATCCTTTGCAGAGGCGCCGGGCTCGTCGTTGGCCTACATGCTCGCCCGCATTTTTGATTGTCATGGCAGCGGCGGTGGATTTTTCATCACCCAAGGAGTCCTCGACCACGAACGCGCGCTGGCGGCCTTGGAGGCTGCGACGCAAGCAACGCTGGTGTTCGGCACCGCCTTTGCCCTCGTCCATTTTTTAGACCGCTGTCGCGCCGCAGGGATTCGTTTCAGCTTGCCGCCCGGCAGCCGCGTCGTCGAGACGGGCGGCTTCAAAGGCCGATCGCGCTCCATCGAGCGAGTGGAGTTCTATGCGATGCTGGGGGAATTTTTCGGCGTGCCGCGCACGCACTGCCTATCGGAATACGGCATGTGCGAGTTGGGAAGCCAGTGGTACGACGCGAACCTGGCGGATTATTTTTCCGGGAGCGCGCCGCGCTTCGAGGTGAAGATCGGCCCGCATTGGGCACGCCATCTCGTCGTCGACCCCGTGAATGCCGAGCCGCTGCGCGAAGGCTCCGGCCTGCTGCAACTCGTCGACTTGTGCAACCGGGGTTCGGTCGCGGCGGTGCTGACGGCCGACTGTGCGCGCGACGAAAGCGGAGGATTTGTATTCATGGGCCGCGCTCCCGGCGCGCCGCCGAAAGGCTGCAGCATCACAATCGATAGCTTGCTGGGCCATCATGCTTGACTCCGAAACGAGCGCCGGCCTGCGATGGACCGCGCTAGTGCGCGGAGCGCGGGAGTGGCAGGATCCGGACTCGGCCGTGCGCGCGCGCGCGCGCGCAGCGCTGCAAGACGGCGAGTGGCCGCGGCAGACCGTAGAACGCGCTTTGGGAAACGTGCTGCTCGATTTTGAGACCGCGCTCGCCGCCTTTTGCGAGGAACCGCCCGCCGTGCGGCGCGCGAGCACGGCGTTGGCGATATTGCCCGGCAACATCATTGGTCCGGCGATCGCGTGCGCGTATTGCGCCGCACTTGCGGGAACCAACCTCATCCTCAAGTCGTCGCATCACGAGCGCCGGCTCAGCGACATCCTCGTCGAGCAATTCGATCGCCTGGGACCACCGTTGCGCGGCTTGCTGAGCGCCGTCTATTGGCAGGGCGGCGACGAGTCCATCGAGACGATGATCCTTCGCGGGATCGACCGTGCCGTCGTTTTCGGCCAGGACGCAACCGTGGCGAGCATCCGCAGCCGCGTACCGCCGCATGTAGCAGTGGCCGCCTATGGCGAGAGCTTCAGCATCGCCGTCATCGCCGCCCGCGCCGACCTCGCCGAAGCGGCTGAGGCAGTGTCGTGGGATGTCGCGCTGTTCGATCAACGCGGCTGCATGTCGCCGCAGACCATCTACGTCGAAGGCGGCGCAGACAAAGCGGTTTTGTTCGCACAGGCTTTGTCGTTCTCACTGCGCCGGCGTCAAGATGATCTGCCGCGGGCACAGCCGGACGCAGCCGAAAAAATTGCGCTGGCTGAAACGATCCGGCGCCTGCAAGTGAATGCGTTGCCCGCGGCGACCCATGCGTTGGGAACGATGCTGGTAGGCCCCGGCATCGAGGGCGTCCCCGGTTTCGTCGTAAGCGTCGCGCCGTGCGCGCCACCTGTTTGTGCCGGCTTCGGCCGCATCGTGGTCGTCATGCCCTGCGAGAGCATAGAAGCGGCTGCGGATGCTGCGCGCGCGCTTGGTTCCAAGCTCGAAACGATAGGAGCCGCGGGCATCCCGCCCGACGAATTCGTTCTGCTCGCGCGGGCGGGCGCGCGACGCATCTGCGACGCCGGCGCCATGCAGGCACCGCCCTTTGGTTACCGTCCGGCGATCGCCGACTTTCAGACCGAGCAGGCGTGAGTTCTCTCCCCTACGGACGGCAGCTGGCTAAGATCGTCGTGCAGCCCCCCGGCCCGAACAGCCGGCGGCTGTCGGCGCAACTGCGACGCTTCGAGAGCCGCAACATCACGTACGTGAGCGCGGATTTTCCGATTTTCTGGTCGAGCGCGCTGGGCTCCAATGTCACCGATGTAGATCAAAACGTCTACGTCGACCTGACTGCGGCGTTCGGCGTCGCGGTCGTCGGTCACAGCAACGAGCGCGTCGCCGATGCGGTCGCACGGCAAGCACACCGTCTGTTGCATGGCATGGGAGACGTCTACCCCACGGGCAATAAAGTGGCTTTGGCAAAAATGCTCTGCGAAGTCACGCCTGGAACGGGGCCAAAACGCGTCATCTTTGCCTCCAGCGGTGCGGAAGCGGTTGAATCTGCGCTCAAAACCGCCGCAGTCGCAACGGGCAAGCCTCGCGTCGTGTGTTTCAGCGGCGCCTATCACGGCCTCACCTATGGCGCGCTCGCAGTGACCGATCGGCGCATTTTCAAAGAGCCGTTCTTGCAGCAACTCGGCGATTTTGCCGTGCGCGCGCCTTATCCGTACTCGTACCGCTGCCCGAGCGAGCTATCGCAGCCGACCTGCGAGGAGGGCTGCTTTGCGGCGTTGCGCGAGATCGTAGAGCAAGATCAGGCGATCGGGGCCGTCATCGTCGAGATCGTCCAAGGGCGCGGTGGCGATGTGGTTGCTCCCGTCGAGTGGCTGAAAAAAGTGCGTAAGCTGTGCGACGAGCGGCACCTGGTGCTGATCGCAGACGAGATTTTCACAGGGTTTGGTCGCACCGGGCATTGGTTCGCCTGCGATCGCGCCGGCATCGTCCCGGACATCATCTGCGTAGGGAAAGGTATGTCGTCCGGGTTTCCGATCTCGGCGTGCATCGGGACGGCGTCTGTCATGGATCGCTGGCCGGAATCCGGCGGCGAAGCGATTCATACGAGCACGTTCCTCGGAAACCCGACCGGCTGTGAGGCAGCGCTTGCTTCCATCGCAGAACTGCGCGAAGCGAACCTGGTGCAGCGAGCGGCGACGCTCGAGCCGGCGATCCGGCAAACGCTTGAGGACATCAAAGCGAGCTCGCAGGGCACGATCGGCGAAGTCCGCGGCTGTGGGCTCATGTGGGGACTTGAATTCGTACGCGACGGGAAAGCGCCGGATTCGGCGATGGCCGGGGCAGTCGTGGTGGAAGCCATGCGGCGCGGCGTGCTCGTTTTGACCAGTGGCCCTGCTTCGAACGTCATCTCACTCTCGCCGCCGCTGGTCATTTCAAGCGAGCAATTGGAGTTCGCTCTGCGTGTATTGCAAGCTGCGGTCGCGCGTGCAGTCGAGCAAAAATAGTATCCACAGCATTGTTCACAAGGTTATTCACAGTATGCGCGTCCTGTCCACAATTTCTTTTCAAAAACGAACACTCGTTTCGTTGCGCGCGTATGGGTGGCTTAGTATACTGCCAATACACCGACCGCGGTGCCGAGAAAGTTAGGCAACAACGGATGCTACGTTTGCAAGCGTAGAGAGCAGAACTTCTCGGAAATGGTACCCCTACCGTTGGGGATCTGGCTTTAAGCCAGGTGATGGCTCCGGGGATCGCGTCCCGGTTAAGCCACGCAAACGAATCTACTGACCGGAGAGTGAGATTCGCAAGCGCGGGGAAAGTGCCATCGACCTAACAGTAAACGATCGAGCCTCAGGCTCGATCGTTTCTGTTTTACCGGCGGCCGTTGGCGTTACGGGGAGTTAACCGGCTCGGGTCCAAAGCACGGCATGATGGGGCTGCAAGAAGATTCAGGGAAGGATCCAGAGCTTGCAGCACCGGTCGCTCCGCGGCGCTTCGGCGCGTTCTCGTACCGTGAGTTCCGTCTGCTGTGGTTCGGACTCATCGTTTCGAACACGGGCAGCTGGATGGCTTCGCTGGCGCAGGGCTGGCTCGTGGTCGAGCTGTCCCCGAGTCCGGCGTTGGCGCCCTTCTACTTGGGCCTGGTGGGCTTCGTGCGGTCGATCCCGGTGGTGCTGTTGTCCGGCTTTGCCGGCACGATCGCCGACCGACTCGATAGGCGCCGCATCCTGATCGTGAGCCAAATGGTCCTTGGACTGAGCGGACTAGCGCTCGCGGTGCTCTCGCAGTTTCACGTCGTGAAGATTTGGCACGTGATGGTGCTCGCCGCGCTTTCGTCCGGCGGCTCGGCGTTCGACGCGCCTACCCGCCAGTCGATGGTTCCGCTGCTGGTTCGGCCGCGCGAGCTCATGAGCGCGATCGGCCTCAACTCCGCCGCCTTCAACGGCCCCGCAATCATCGGCCCCGCCATCGGCGGCATCTTGGTGGGCACGGTGGGCGTGGCGGCGTGTTTTTATTTGAACGCACTGTCGTACGGCGCCGTCCTGCTCGCACTTGCGTTGATGACGCCCAAGCCGCCCATCGCCGGTAAAGAACGGCCCGGGATTTTGGAAGAAACGCTAGAGGGGCTGCGCTATGTGCGCAACCACGTCCCTATCTTAGCGATTTTCGTTCTCTCGATGTTGGTCGCGCTCATCGCGCGGCCATACATCCAGCTCTTGCCTGCCTTCGTGAAAGGCGTCATGCACGGCGGCCCACAGACGCTGGGCGTCGTCATGGCGGCATCAGGCGCCGGTGCGCTGGCAGGATCGATCGTAACGGCCTTGATCGATCTGCAGCACAAGCGTGGCGCGCTGCTCGTGGCGAGCGGCATCGCAACCGGACTGAGCCTCTCGCTCTTCGCGCTCTCGCGCGAAATCGTGTTGGGGCTCGTGGCTTTAAGCGCGCTAGGCGTTTCGATCATGCTCTTCATGGGGATGACCAACACCTTGCTGCAGGTCTACACGCCGCTGGAAATCCGCGGGCGCGTGATGTCGCTCTACACGATGATCTTCTTGGGTTTCATGCCGTTTGGGTCGTGGCTGCTTGGCACGGCGGCTTCGCTGACGTCCTTGCCGATCACGCTCGCCGCCGCGGGACTCGTTGTCGTTCTCGTCACCGTGGTAGTGCGCAGCCGTAAGACGCTGCCGGAATTGACCTAGACCGCAAACGTCTCCAGGCGGCGCTTCACCGATTGCAGGAAGCGCGACGCCACGGCGCCGTCGAGCACGCGGTGATCCAGGCACAAGCACAGGTTCATGATCGAGCGGATGGCGATCGCTTCGTTGAGGACCCATGGCCGTTTGACGATCGCTTCCATGGTGATGATGGACGCCTGCGGCGG
>Ga0209168_10003363_pt1 | contig 11040 bp, 10 predicted proteins | sample Coa_R1_FD_187156 | JGI IMG/M metagenome (GOLD analysis project Ga0209168, IMG submission 187156) | Surface soil microbial communities from Centralia Pennsylvania, which are recovering from an underground coalmine fire - Coalmine... | ecosystem: Environmental > Terrestrial > Soil > Unclassified ... | reverse complement strand
CGATCCGCATCTCCAGGCGATCACCGGCGTGCCGGCGGCCATCGCCTCGATCATCACCAAGCCGAAGGGCTCGGGCCAGTCGATCGGAAAGACCAGCGCGTCGGCCCCGCCCAGGAACGCCGACTTTCCGCTGTCGCCGATCTCGCCGATGAACTCGATCAGCGGATGGTCCAGCAAGGGCTCGATCTCGGCCTTGAAGTAGTCGCGGTCCGCCGCATCGACCTTGGCGGCGATCTTCAGGGGCCATCCCAGGCGCTTGGCCATCGCGATCGCGCGATCTGGCCGCTTTTCCGGCGATATGCGGCCGAGAAAGGCGAGGTAGCCTTGGGGACTCCTGCTCAGCCGGCACAGGTTCGCCGGCACCCCATGGTGCACCGTGCCGAGCCAGTTCGCGTCCGGCAGATGCCGGCGCTGTGCGTTCGAGATGGACACCAGCGGATAGCGCCGCCAGCGCGTGTAGACGGGCGCCAGATCCTTGATGTCGAGCCGTCCGTGCAGCGTGCTGAGGGTCGAGGCGGCGATGTCCTCGAAGAACGGGAAGTGCAGCATGTCGACGTGGAAGTGCAGCACGTCGAACTCGTGCGCACGCCGGCGCACCTCGGCGAGCATGCTGAGATGAGCGGCGAGGTCGGACTTGAGCGGCGCCGGGTCGAGACGGATCGCCTGGTCGCGCACGACGGCAAGCTCGGCCTTGGTCTCGGCGTCGCCGCTGGAGAACAGCACCACCTCATGGCCGGCGTCCGCCAGCGCGTCACACAGATAGGCGACCACCCGCTCGGTCCCTCCATAGAGCCGCGGCGGCACGGCTTCGTACAACGGGGCGATCTGGGCAATCTTCATTGGTGACCTCGCGTGAACGCGGGGCGTGCGTCGCCCCTTCAAAACGCAAGGATCGGAGGGCGGTTTGGTTCCGCGCCCTCTCACGATTCAGCCGCGTCCGCGCGCGATCACCACCGGGTGCGAACTGGAGAGCCCGCCGTCGACCACGATCGCCTGGCCGTTCACGTACGACGCCTCGTCCGAGGCGAGGAAGAGGGCCGCCGCGGCGATCTCCTCCGGCTGGCCGGCGCGTTTGAGCGGATTGAGCTGGCCGATGCGGTCTTCCGTCCCGCGCTGGCGGGCGCGTTCGAAGACGCCGCGGGTCATGCCGGTCTCGATCAGGCCGGGGCAGATGGCGTTGACGCGCACGCCCGTGCCGGTGAGCAGCTGGGCCATAGTCTGCACCAGGTTGATGACGCCGGCCTTCGAGGCCGAATAGGCCGGCCCGCCCGCGCCGGAGCGCAGGCCGGCGACCGAGGCCGTGGCGATGATCGATCCCTTGCCCTTTTCGCGCATGGGCTTGGACGCATGCTTGATGGCCAGGAACGGGCCGACCAGGTTGATGCGCAGCAGCGCCAGCCACTGCTCGCCGGTCTGCTCGAGCGGCGGATCGAAGGTGGTCGTGCCCACGCCGGCGTTGGCGTAGCAGACGTCGAGCCCGCCGAAGCTCTCGAGCGCAGCGGCGACCGCCTTGGCGACGTCGTCCTCAGCCCCCGCATCGCCGGTCAGCGCCAGCGCATCGCCGCCGCCCGCCTTGATCGCGGCCGCCGTCTCTTTCACGCCGTCGACGCGATCGAAGGCGACCACCTTGGCGCCCTCGGCGGCGAACAGCTTGGCGCTTGCCCGTCCGATTCCGCTCGCCGCGCCGGTGACCAGCGCGACCTTGCCCTCGAGCCGTCCCGTCATGTCTTCGTCCCGCCTTTTGCTGCCCGGCGCGATTTAGGCGGCCGGCGACGCAGGCGGCAAGCGCTCAGGGCGCGGGTTCGACCACCGACGCGCCGGCGCGGCCGAGCTTGCGGCCGCCGACGAAGGCGAGCGCGGTCGCGATGGCGGCGGCGATGGCGACGGCGAGCGTGGCGCGCGGGCGCATCTGGGCGGCGGCGAACAGACTCTGCTCGCGCACGCCCTTGTAGTAGGCCCGCTCGCGCAGGTCCTGGCCGGCCTGGTGCAGATTGTCGGCGCGCGCCTGGCGCTTGGCGCCCGCATCCCGCTGCAGCGCCGGCGCCACGGCGACCATGATCGGCTCGGCCACGGCCGGGGCGAGGGCGGCCAGCGCCGCGATCAGCGGCCCGCCAGCGCCCACGCTCAGCGTCCGCACCCGATGCTCGGCCGCATACAGAATCGCCTGGGCGACCAGCGGGGTCGCGTAGACCGGCGGCGGGTTCTTGACCGGCGCGCCGGTGAGATTCTTGGCGTGGTCCTTGTAGGGCGTGTCGATGGCCGAGGGCTTGATCAGGGTCACCGAGACGGGGGCGCCTTCGCGGATGAGCTCCATGCGCAGCGCCTGGGTGAAGCCTTTCACCGCGTGCTTCGAGGCCGAATACGCGCCTTGCAACGGGATGGCCATGTCGCCCAGAGCCGAGCCGAGGTTGATCACCGCGCCGCCGCCCGGGCGGCCGCGCAGATGCTCCACCGCGACCAGCGAGCCATAGACGACGCCCCAGTAGTTGGTCTCGAACAGGCGGCGCTGGTCGGCGATCGGCGTCTTGGCGATGTCGCCGAAGACCGAGACGCCAGCGTCGTTCACCCAGGTGTCGAAGCCGCCGAAGCGGGCGATCGCCGCCTCGGCCGCTGCGCGCACCTGCGCTTCGACGCCCACGTCGGCGACGGCGTAGGCGACCTGAGCCCCTTTTGCGGTCAGGTCCTCGGCGACGCTCTTCAGCGCCTCTTCGTTACGGGCGACCAGCATCAGGCTCGCGCCTCGCGATGCCGCGGCGCGGGCGGTGGATAGGCCGATGCCCGAGGTCGCGCCGGTGATCACGATCACCTGGCTGCCGACCGGTTTCAGTTTCAGCGGGGTGCGAGCCAACGGCGCCTCCAGCGGCCGATGCGGCCTCGCCGCCTATCTAGAGACTAGGGGCGCTCGGCGCGAGCCCTCGGGGCCTTACAAAGGCGCCCGAGGGCGACCGTGACGTCAGTGCGCGGTGATCGCGGTCGAGGAGACCCAACCGCGGTTGCCGTTCTCGTCGTCCACCTGCCACCAGACGCCGTTCTGCTGACCGGTGGGGAAGACCTCGTCGCCGACGGCGAGGTCGCGCACGCGGCGTGAGTCGGCGGACGGCGAGGCGCGCATCACGAACGAGCGGGTGACGTGATAGGCCTGCTGCGGCGCGTTTTGGGCCGACGCCTGGGCGTCCATGCCCTGGGTCTGCATGTAATGCACGAGGTCGACGTAGGCGTTGAAGTAGGCGGCCGAGATCACCTGTCCGATGTTGGTGTTGGAGTAGCCGCCGCCGGCCGCGGCGATGAAGCCGGCCCAGCCGGCCACTCCGCCGCCGGCGCCGAAGGAGATGTCGGTCTTCTTCGCCGCACCCTCGGCGACGTAGAGCTGTTCGGTGGTGCGAGCGTTGACCAAGGTGATCAGCGTCTGCGCCTCCTCGCTCTTGGTGCTGATCGAGCCGGCGATGGCGCCGAACGCGCCAGGCAGGAAGTGGCCGAGCGCCGCACCGACGTTGCTGCCGCTGGAATTGGAGTTCTGGTTGGCGATGTCGGGGATGATGAAGAAGTCCGCCGCGGCCACCTGACCCTTGCCGACGTTGGAGTTGCGCTGCAACTCGCCGGAGCTGGCGAGGTCTTCCTGCTGGCTGTGCATGGCCACGCCCGTATCGCCCTGGACGATGCGCAGGCACCCCGAGCGCGAGGCGAAGAGCTTCAGGAGCGACTCCGGATTGGAGAGGCCGAGCGGGCTCCACCAGTCGTGGTCGGGTTCCTTGATCGCCGCGGTGCCGATCGGATGCGCGCACTGCGGCAGGTTCGGCGTTGTCATGTTCTTCGGCTGGCCGCGGTCCATGCCGTATTGCGCCGACGCCGGTCCGGCAAAGGCGAGGCTGGCCACGGCGGCGAGCGCCGACGCGGCGAGGACGAGGTTTTTCATGATCGCTCCCCCAGAGGATCTGGATGCTTCGCCGAAGCTTATCCGCCCCCCGGGGTGCGATCAATCAATGGCTAGTAGCCGTTCAGCCGGGCGTACCGGTCCCGGTGGTACGACTGACCGCCGTAGCTGGCTTCCGCCGCGCGGGCGCGCTTCAGGTAGAGCCCGGCGTCGTGGGCGTCGGTCATGCCGATGCCGCCATGCATCTGCACCATCTCGTTGGAGACCAGGTGCAGGGTGTCGCCCATCTTTGCCTTGGCCAGCGACACCAGCTCCGGCGTGTCGGGCGAGTCGTTGTCGATCGCCGCCAGCGCCGCCTCGACGCAGGAGCGCGCCAGCTCGAGGTCGGTGAACATCTTCGCCGCCCGGTGCTGCAGCGCCTGGAAGGCGCCGATCACCTGGCCGAACTGCACGCGGGTCTTGAGGTAATCGAGGGTGGTCTCGAACGCCTGGGTCGCCGCGCCCAGCATCTCGGCGGCGAGACCGGCGCGGGCGCGGTCGAGCACCTTTTCCAAAAGGTCGCCGCCCTTGTCGACGTCGCCCAGCACGGCATCGGCGCCGACCTCGACGTTCTTGAAGGCGACGTTCGCCGCGCCGCGGCTGTCGGCCAGCTTCAGCGCCTTGCGCTCGACGCCTTTGGCGTCGGCGGGCACGAGGAAGAGGGTGATGCCCTCTTTGTCCCCCGCCTTGCCCGAGGTGCGGGCGGAGACGACGTAGACGCCGGCCGCCATGCCCTCGAGCACGAAGGTCTTGGCGCCGTTCAGGGTGTAGCCCGAGCCGCTCTTCTTCGCCTCCAGCGCCACCTTTTCCGGCGCGTGGTGCGGGCCTTCGTCGATGGCCAGCGTGCCGACCAGCTCGCCCGAGGCGATCTTCGGCAAGTACGCGCCCTTCTGGGCGTCCGAGCCGCCGAGGATGATAGCGCTCGCGGCGGCGAGCGCGGAGGAGAGCAGCGGCGAGGCCGTCAGCGTGCGGCCGGTCTCTTCGAGCACCAGCCCGAGGCTGAGGTAGCCGAAGTCCGATCCGCCGTATTCCTCGGGGATGATGACGCCGGTCCAGCCCATCTCCGCCATCTCGGCGAAGGCGGCGGGGTCGTAGCCCAGCGGCATGCCGGCGTCGCGCATCTTGCGGAAGGCGGTGACGGGCGACTTTTCCTGGGTCCAGGTGCGCGCCGCGTCGCGGAGCATGCTCTGTTCTTCTGTCAAAACGGCCATGATGAAATTGTCCTTCTAATTTGAAGCGTTGATCGGATCGGGCAGGCCCAGAATCCGCTTGGAGATGATGTTGTTCTGGATCTCGGCCGAGCCGCCGAAGATGGTGGTGGCCTTGCCGCCCAGCCATCCGCGCACGGCCTGGAGTTCCTCCGACGTGAAGCCGTCGCCTTCCCAGCCGAGGCCCTGGTTCCCCATGATCTCGATGGTCAGCTCGGCCTGATCCTGGCCGATCTTGGTGCCGGCGTTCTTCATGATCGAGGTCGCCGCCGATGGCCCTTGGTTGGAGCGCGACTCCATCATCGTCCGCAGCGCGGTGAGCTGGAACGCGCGCCGGTCCATGTCGTGCGAGGCGATGCGGAAGCGCAGGTCGGAGTCGGCGATACGGCCCTTCTCGTCGGCGCCGACGTAGGTCTTGGCCAGCTGCGGCACCGAGCCGGAGACGCCGAACATGCCGCCGCCTCCGCCGCCGCCGCCACCGCCGGAGAGGCCGCTGCGCTCATGCTGCAGGAGCCGCTTGCCGATGGTCCAGCCGCCGTTCATCGGCCCGACCAGGTTTTCCTTCGGCACCTTCACGTCGGTGAAGAAGGTCTCGCAGAAGGGCGATGCGCCGGCGATCAGCTTGATCGGCCGCACCTCGACGCCGGGCGTCTTCATGTCGATAAGCAGGAAGGAGATGCCTTCGTGCTTCTTCGTCGTGTCGGTCCGCACCAGGCAGAAGCACCAATCGGCCCACTGCGCGCCGCTGGTCCAGATCTTCGAGCCGTTGACGAGCCAGTGGTCGCCTTTGTCCTCGCAGCGGGTCTGAAGCGAGGCGAGGTCCGACCCGGCGCCGGGCTCGGAGAAGCCCTGGCACCAGTTCACCTCGCCATGGACGATCTTGGGGATGTGGGTCTTCTTCTGATCCTCGTTGCCGTACTCGAGCAGCGTCGGGCCGAACATCATCACGCCCATGCCGCCGATCGGGTTCCAGGCGCCGATGCGGTTCATCTCCTGCTGCAGCACGCGCGCCTGCGCGGGCTCGAGCCCGCCGCCGCCGTAGGCCTTGGGCCAGGTCGGAACGCCCCAGCCCTTGTCGCCCATGCGCTTCTTCCACAGGCCGAAGTCGCCGCCCGATGGGCCCGCGCCTTCGACGTACATCGCCCCGCCCCGGCCTTTCAGCGCCGGCGGGAAGTTGGCCTCGAGCCACTCGCGCGCCTCAGTGCGGAAGGCGTCGAGGTCGGCGCCCCCAAAATCAGCCATGGTCTTCGTCTCCTACGATCAGGCGGAGGCCGTCGGGTCTGGCAACCCGAGGATCCGCTTGGAAATGATGTTGTTCTGAATCTCCTGCGAGCCGCCGAAGATCGTCGTCGCCTTGCCGGACAGCCAGCCGCGCACGGCGGAAAGCTCGTCGGCCTCGAAGCCGTCGCCTTCCCAGCCGAGGCCCTGGTGGCCCATGATCTCCAGCATCAGCTCCGACCGCTCCTGGCCGATCTGGGTGCCGGAATTCTTCATGATCGAGGTGGTGGCGCTGGGATTGAGGTTGCCCCTGGCCTCGGCGATCGCGCGTTGCATGGTCAGTGCGTGCGCCCTGGCCTTCATCATGTGATCGGCGACGCGGGTGCGCAGGTCGGGGTCGGCGATGCGGCCCTTCTCGTCCAGGCCGACGTACGTCTTGGCCACGTCCGAAATGCTGGCGGCGCTGCCCATCATCCGGCCGCCGCCCTGCCCGGAGCGCTCGTGCTGCAGCAGGCGCTTGCCGACGGTCCAGCCGCCGTTCAGCGGCCCGACCATGTCGTTCTTCTCCACGCGGGCGTTGGTGAAAAAGGTCTCGCAGAAGGGCGACGAGCCGGCGATCAGCTTGATGGGGCGCGTCTCGACGCCGGGCTGGTGCATGTCGATGAGCACGAAGGAGATGCCTTCGTGCTTTTTGGTCTGATCGGTGCGCACGAGGCAGAAGCACCAGTCGGCGTATTGCGCGCCCGAGGTCCAGATCTTCTGGCCGTTCACCTCCCAGTGGTCGCCCTTGTCCTCGCACTTGGTCTGCAACGATGCGAGGTCGGACCCCGCGCCCGGCTCCGAGTAGCCCTGGCACCAGCGCACCTCGCCGGAGACGATCTTTGGGATGTGGCGCTTCTTCTGATCCTCGGTTCCGTACTCGAGCAGCGTCGGGCCTAACATGCTCGTGCCCATGCCCATCATCGGGTTGGAAGCGCCGATGCGGTTCATCTCTTCCTGCAGCACGCGCGCCTGCGGCTGGCTCAGCCCGCCGCCGCCGTATTGTGTCGGCCAGGTGGGCGCGCCCCAGCCCTTTTCGGCCATGCGCTGCTTCCAGAGCTTCTGGTCTTCGTTCGGGTTGAGCATGGCGGTCATCGCCTGCTCTTCGCTGGTCGGATCGGCGCCCTTGCGCAGCGATTTCGGATAGTTGGCTTCCAGCCACTCGCGCGCTTCGGCGCGGAAAGCGTCAATCTCGCTGCCGCCGAAATCGGCCATCTTCAATCTCCCATCAATTCAATATCGCGTCGGGCGGGGTAATCCGCCCCCGTTGAAGCCCTCTATTTGGGATCGGGCAAGCCTAGCACACGCTTGGCCACCACGTTGATATTCACTTCCGAGGTGCCGCCTTCAATGGAGTTGCCCTTCGATCGCAGCCAGCCGCGCGCGGCTGTCACCTCGCCCGGGGAGAAGCCCTCGCCTTCCCACCCCAGGCCCTGCGCGCCCATGGCCTCGACCATCAGCTCCGACCGTTCCTGGGCGAAGGCGGCGGCGGCGTACTTGATGATCGAGGTGGCCGCGCTCGGCCCGTTGGACGTGCGGCTCTCAGCGGCGATGCGGGCTGTGGTCAGCCCGAAAGCCTGGAAGTCCATCTTGTTGCGCGTGATGCGACCGCGAAGGTCCGCATCGGCGAGCGCGCCGTCCTCGCCCACCCCGACGTAGCGCTTGGCGATCTCGGCCAGGTCGCCCGCCGCGCCGCCGGCGCCCCCGCCGCCGCCGAAGCCGCCCGAGATGTTCTGACGCTCGTACTGCAGGAGGCGCTTGGCGATGTTCCAGCCGCCGTTCAGCGGCCCAACCATGTTCTCCTTCGGGATCTTCACGTCGGTAAAGAAGGTCTCGCAGAAGGGGCTCTCGCCACTGATCAGCTTGATCGGCCGCGTCTCGACGCCGGGCGTCGTCATGTCGATGAGCACGAAGGAGATGCCCTCGTGCTTCTTGGACGTGTCAGTGCGCACCAGGCAGAAGCACCAGTCGGCCTTGTTGGCGTAGGAGGTCCAGATCTTCTGGCCGTTGATCAGCCAGTGGTCGCCCTTGTCCTCGCAGCGCGTCTGCAAGGACGCGAGGTCGGAGCCCGCGCCCGGCTCGGAATAGCCCTGGCACCAGCGGATCTCGCCGCGCACGATCCGCGGCAGGTGCTGTTTCTTTTGGTCTTCGTTGGCGAACTCGAGCAGGACGGGGCCGAGCATCCAGACGCCGAAGGAGGCGAGTGGAGTGCGGTAGCCGCCGCGCGCGATCTCGCGCTCGAGCACTCGCGCCTCCGCCGCCGAGAGGCCGCCGCCGCCGTAGGCTTTCGGCCAGGTGGGCGCGGTCCAGCCCTTCTCGGCCATGCGGTGCAGCCAGGTGATCTGCGGATCGTCGCTGCCGGCGAAGGCGCGCCCGCCCCAGATGGCTTCCGGGTCGGTCTTCGCGCGCGGGTCCTTCAGCACGGCGGGGTAGTTGGCGGCGAGCCATTCGCTCGCCTCCGCGCGGAACGCCTCCAGCTGGTCGGCGCCAAAGTCGGCCATCAAGTCCTCGATGTGTCCGGGGATATTCCCTTCGCTTTAGCCGCCTAACTTACTCCGCGCCAAGGGGGGAGCAAGCCGCGCGCCGCGGTTGGCGGCGTGCGGTCGTCCCGATGGACAGGCTCGGCGGCGGGCGTGTTCGGCCGCCCCCAACCGCCAATGACTGATGCAACCAGACCGGACTCCCCATATGATAGTGCCGAGCGAAGGAGGCTCCACATGCCCGGCCAAGGCGCATCCCCCGACAATGTCCTGCGCGTCGCCAAGGCGTTCGCCAAGCGGGACGAAGATGGCGCCAAGCGGGTCGATGTCTCACTCGTCTCCTCCGCGACCGGCCTCTCGAACACGGCTGTGACCGAGATCGTCGGCCAGCTGGCCGACCATGGCGCCTCGATCAGGCTGGACGCCGACAACGACCAGGCCATCGTGGTCGAGTAGGGCTTGCGCGCCGGGGGGCGGAACATATGCAGGCACTGCCAGGCTACGCACTCGCCCTTCTCGCGGCCTATGCCTTCACGATCCTCGACCTTTGGGCGACCCTCTACCAGCGCACGTTCGGCTTCCTGATCCGCTGTCCCGCCGCGCATTTGCTGGCGCTGATGTATGGGCTTTGCGCGCTCCTGATGCTGTTCGCCTTCGATCCGCTGATCGCGCCGCTGATTGGGGGCGGCTCGGCGGACGAAAAGGCGGCGGTCACGCGAGCGCTTGTCCTGCTTCACAACAACCCTTGGCTGAAAGGTTTGCTAGTCGGGGCGGCCGCCAACGGGCTGGTGAACATCAAGTTCTTCAGCGTGCCCGGGCCGAAGGATCCCATTCCGATCGGCCTGCAAACCTTGACGCTCCCATTCGATCCTCCGCTGAATCGGGTGCTCGTCACGCAGCACTTCCTCCGTCTCGTCAGCTTTTGCGACGCGCGGCTCGCGGCCATCCGCCGCACCGACGCCGATCTGCCGGTGCTGAAGGATCAAGCGAAGAAGAACATTCCAAGCAGCTATTCCAGCGACGACCAAGCCGTGATCCAGGTCGCCTTTGACAGCGCGACGAGCGCGCGCAATCTCTTGCGCGCCGGTGTCGAGCGGTTGGGCAGTCAGTGGGTGCAGAGCACGTTCAAATGAAGCCCGCCGCGAGCGTCATAGCGGCCATGCTGTTGCTCGCGCTCGCCGGCTCGGCGCTCGCCCAGTCCATCGTCGTCAAAGGCGTCGAGGGACGGATGGAGACAGTGACGGCCGCCGACCTGCGCGCCATGCGCCAGGCCAGCGTGACCGTGCCTTACGGCGACAAGGCGACCTATTCCGGCGCCGTGATCGGCGACGTTCTCGCCGAGGTGGGCGCGCCGTCCGAGAAGCGGCTGCATGGCGCGCCGGTGAACCAGATCATCGTCGTCACCGGGTCGGACGGCTTCACCACGGTGCTCGCGCTGGCGGAGGCGGAGCCGAGCTTCCGGCGCGAACCGGTGATCCTGGCCGACCGCAAGAACGGTCAGCCGCTGAGCGCCAAGGAGGGGCCCTACCGCCTCGTCATCGGCGGCGAACTCGAGCCGGCGCGATCGGTCTACGCGGTGATCGAGATCGAGCTCCGGCCGGTGAACACAAACCAGCCGGTCCTGCCGGCGCACGGCGGACCCTTGCCGGCGCAGCCGCACTAGGGCGGGCCTCTCCGGTGTTTGTCTGCTAGACTGCGCTGCGCTCGAGTTTGGGGGAGCGCCATGACAATCTCAACGTCGATGCTCCGCGGCCTGCTGAGCCTGGCGGCCGTCGCCGCGCTGGCGGCCTGCGCGCCGTCGCATGATCAGCAGGTCGCGCGCGGGGCCTACCTGGTGAAGGTGGTCGGCTGCAGCGACTGCCACACGCCAGGCGGACTGACGCCAAAGCCGGACATGACGCGCTTCCTGGGCGGCTCGGACGCCGACTTCCTGCTGCCTGGGCTCGGCGTCTTCACGCCGCCGAACCTCACGCCTGACAAGGCGACGGGGCTGGGGACCTGGACCACCGCGCAGATCGCAGCGGCCGTCACCACCGGCGTGACGCCCAGCGGCCGCACCCTCTCGCCGGCCATGCCATGGCCGGACTTCGCCAATCTCTCGAAGGAGGACGCGACGGACATCGCGCTCTATCTGCAGAGCCTGCCGGCGGTCAGCCACGCCGTGCCCGGCCCGGCGGCGACGCGC
>Ga0209168_10003361_pt1 | contig 11041 bp, 17 predicted proteins | sample Coa_R1_FD_187156 | JGI IMG/M metagenome (GOLD analysis project Ga0209168, IMG submission 187156) | Surface soil microbial communities from Centralia Pennsylvania, which are recovering from an underground coalmine fire - Coalmine... | ecosystem: Environmental > Terrestrial > Soil > Unclassified ... | reverse complement strand
ACCAGGCCGCCGTCGTACAGCCGCAGCGGCCCGAGTTCCATCGGCGGGTAGATGCCCGGGATGGCCGAGCTGGCCAGCAGCGCGGGCAGCAGCAGTCCGTCCCGTAGCACGTACGGCCGGGCGGTGGCGATGTCGGTGGTGACCGCCGCGAACGGCAGCGCCAGGTCGGCGAAGGTCAGGTCGGCCCCGATGAATTCGCCGATCACCGCGGCCAGCCCGGTGCTGGGGAACAGGTGCGTCCTGGTGTGCTGCAGGGTGCGAGCCTGGGCCAGCAGCCCGCCGGGGAAGACCCGCTCCCGCGACATCCGGGCCCACAGGTGCGACAGCCGGTTGGCCGCGCTCCTGGGCTCTATGGCCAGCACCACGCCGTTGAGCGAGCCGACCGACGTGCCGGTCACGAGGTCGGGCGGGACGTCCCGCTCGCCGAGCGCCTGCAGCATCCCGACCTGGACGGCGCCGAGGCTCCCGCCGCCGCCGAGCACGTATCCCACCGGACGCGGAAGATCCGCGATGCTCCCGTCCATACACCGATCATCCCAGCCGCCACGCGCGGCGGACATGGACCACCCCGGTCGCGGGATCTAGCCTCAGAGGCGTGAGCATCACCCAGGCCGAACTGCCCGGCTCGACCGCCACGGTCATCGGCCTGGCCGCGTTCGCCGTGGTCGTGCTCGACGCGGGCTGGCTGATCATCCGGCACTTCGCGGTGATGGCGCACGCCGGAGCGCACGCGCTGACCGGGGTGCTGCTGGCCCGCCGGGTGCGCGGGCTCGAGCTGCGCTCGGACGCCACCGCCGCGACCATCATCGAGCCGGGTCTGCGCAGCGTCCCCGTCGTGCTGTCCGGCTACCTGGGCCCCAGCGGGTTCGGCCTGGGCGCGGCCAAGCTCATCGAACTCCGCTTGACCCCCGTGGTCCTGTACCTGGTCCTGATCCTGCTGGCCGCGCTGCTGATCGGGCTGCGCCGCTCGTTCGGGCTGATCAGCGTGCTCGTCGCGGCAGGCGTGGTGACCGGCATCGCCTGGTTCACCCCGATGCACATCCAGGTCATCTCCGCCTACTCGGTCGCCTGGCTGCTCCTGCTGTCCGGCGTGCGCCGGGTGGTCGAGGTGGGCCTGCGCTCCGACGACGGGATCCGGCTGCGCGGCCTCACCCGCCTGCCGCACGTCCTGTGGTTCTTGTTCTGGCTGGCCGCCACGCTGGCCGCGGCCGCCGAAGGCGCCCGCCTGCTCGTCATGCACGGGTAACCTGGCCGCCCGGCGGCCACGCGCCGGACGCCGCGGGTCGTCGCGGGCTGCGCGCTAGCCGGCCCGGGCCTGCAGATCCTCACCCGGTTCGGCGCACTGCCGCACCACATCCTCCAGCGTGAGCCCGAGCGCGGTGGCCAGCGCGACCACGGTGAAGAACGCCGGGGTGGCGATCCGGCCGGTCTCGATCTTGCGCAGGGTCTCCGCCGGGACGCCGGACACCGCGGCGATCTCGGCCATGCTGCGCGTCCCGCGGGCCTCGCGGAGCAGCGTGCCGAGCCGTTCGCCGCGGGCGTGCTCGTCATGACTCAGGGGCGGCCGGACCATACCGTGATAATAATACCGGTATAGTTATACCGCAAAAGGAGGGCTGCCCCATGGTGGAGATCAAGACCCCCGGCGAGATCGCGGCCATGCGCGAGTCGGGCCGGGTCGTCGCGCGGATCCTGGCCGCCGCCCGCGCCCAGGCCAAGGCGGGCACGCGGCTGACCGAACTGGACGAGGCGGCCCGCGCGGTGCTGGCCGAGGCCGGGGCCACCTCGCCGTTCCTGGGCTACCGGCCGTCCTTCGCCTCGGTCCCGTACCCGGCGGCCATCTGCGTCTCGGTCAACGACGCCGCGCTGCACGGCATCCCGGACCGCTACCGCCTCACCGACGGCGACCTGGTCAGCGTCGACTGCGGCGCGACGCTGGACGGGTGGACCGCCGACGCCGCGGTCTCCTTCACCATCGGGCCCTCCGCACATAGCTTGCGCACCTCCCCATCCCCCCTCACTGCCGACGCACGGCTGATCGCCACCACCGAGGCCGCCCTGCGCGCCGGGATCGCCGCAGCGCAACCCGGCCGCCGGATCGGGGATATATCGGCGGCAATCGGGGCTGTCGGCCGCGCGGGCGGCTACGGCATCTGCACCGACTTCGGCGGTCACGGCGTGGGCCGGGCCATGCACGAGGACCCGCACATCCCCAACGAGGGACGGCCCGGCCGCGGCCGCCGGCTGGCCCCGGGCCTGGTCATCGCGATCGAACCGTGGTTCCTGGCCGGCGGCAAGGACCTCTACTTCATCGACGACGACGGCTGGACCATCCGCAGCGGCGACGGCAGCCGCGCGGCCCACGCCGAGCACACCGTAGCCATCACCGCCGACGGCCCCGAGGTCCTGACCCTCCCCTGATCTCGTTGGGTGCTCACCGGAGGCTGGGTCAGGCGATGACGGAGAGACGGGCGGTGCAGGAGTGCCCCAACCCCTCCCCGGCGGCCTCCGCCAGGCTTGCCTGGCCGATCCGCGGGTCACCGTGCGCCGGGTCGACGCCGTGGACCGCGACCCGCTGACCGGCAAGGCGAGGCGGTTCGTCCCCCTCGGGGTCCGCATCCCCTGAAGGATGCGGCGGGGGACCGTCAGGCTTGACGCGGTGACGGGTGCCGGGGCTCGTAGATGGGCAGTTCCGAGCCGTCCGGCAGCCGGATGGCCGCGATGAGCCCCCAGCCCTGATCGGCGACCTCGCTCGCCACCTCGACCCCCTTGTCCCGCAGGGCAGCGAGCGTGGCCCGGATGTCATCGCACATGAGGTAGAGCTGATGATGTCCCGCACCGTCCGTGGGGTGAACGGCCAGCTCGGCCGGCGGCAGCGCGAAGATGAGCCAGCCGCCGCCCGCGTCGACCGACGGCATGCCGAGCACATCGGCGAAGAACACCCGGACCTTCTCCGCTTCCGGTGAGAACACGATCGCGTGCATCCCGTTGATCACGCCGCGATCCTAACCCGCCGCCAGGACAAAGCCAGGACAAAGCCAGGACCAAAGCCAGGACAAAGCCAGGACTAAAGCCAAGACAAAGCGCAGGACAAAGTCGCCATCCAGGTCCAGGACCTGGATGGCGACCCCCCTCAGAAAACCCAGAAAACCCTCAAAACCCTCAGAAACGGACGAAAGTGTCGGTGGAGACGTAGTTGGACCGGCCGCTGTGGTCGGTGAACTCGGTGTCGGTGGTGACCGTCAGCACCGTGCCCTGGACGTTGACCGTGCCGTCCACCAGCTTGTTCGCGAACCCGAAGGTCTGGTAGGGAGCCAGGAACGTCGGCCCGGCCAGCGTGGAGATGCTGGTGCCGAACGTCACCCCGGTGACCTTCCCCCAGGCGCACGCGGTCGGCACGCAGTTGCCGAACGCCCGGACCGCCAGCGTCCCGTTCGGGTTCAGCGAGACGATGATCGTGCGGATGTTCCCCCCGGACGGCGAGGTGTTGAACCAGGCCCCCAGCAACGAGGACGCGGGGTGGACCGAGTCGCCGAGCGGGTAGCCGAATCCCGGGATTCCGTTGCGTGCCGGGACGATCGGCAGCCCGCGCCGGACAAAGCTCTCGGTGACCGCGAAGTTCGACCGGCCGCTGCCGTCGGTGAAGGTGGTGAACTCCTGGACGACCAGCACCGGGACAAACCCCAGGTGGGCCAGCCTGGCCAGCACGACGGTCCGCGAGAAGCCGAAGTTCCACTGGGCTTGAAACGAGTTCCCGGTCGGCGAGCCGGCGTTCGAGCCGAACAACGCCCCCCGGACGTTGCCCCACTCGCAACTGACCGGCACGCAGGCGCCGAAACCGTCAACCATGATCCCGCCCCCGTTAGGTGAGATCACGATGTCCCTGACGTTGCTGGTCGCCGCGTTCGCGTTCGCCCACGTCCCGAACAACGCATGGCTCGGCGCGGGCGGCGTGGTGCTGGCCAGTGCCGGGACTGAGGACGACAGCAGCGATGCCGCCACTGCCGTGGTGGTAATCAGTGCCGCGATGGCGGCACGAGGCACGAGTCTCACGTGGCTTCCCTCCGTAGCGCGGCCCTAAAACGCCGCTGGTACCAGGGACAGAGGAGGGGCCGGCCGTTGAAATACCGCGAAAACCCCGTCAGCGTCGGGAAAGATCGCCCAGCGCGGCCAGGACCAGCGGGGCGACCTGCGTCTGGCGGGTGATCAGCGGCGCCCCGCCAGCGCCGCCTCCCGGTAGGCCGGGCCCGCTCCGAGCACGTGCCCCACCGCGTCCACCGCCCCCAGGTAGACGAACGACAGCCGCGGTGCCTCCGCCCCAGCCAGGATCAAGCCCGCCCGCGCGGTCACCGCCTCGTCGGCCGCGTCCCACGCCTCCAGGCCGGCCGAGGCCACCGGCACGAACTCCCGCCGCGAAGCCTCGGCGAACAGCGGCCCGCCGTCCTGCGCCAGCGCCAGCGGCGCCCACCCGCTGACCGCCAGCAGCGTGGACACGCCCGCCCGGGTGGCCACGGTCACGAAGTCGGGGTGGTCGGCCAGCCGGTGACCGGTCAGGTCGTTGGACGTGATGCCGTGCCCGTCCACCCCCGTTCCGGTCGCGATCGTCGCCCAGCACGGCCCGGACCAGGTCGGCGTGGCCTCGTCGACGGGCACCGGGCCCAGGAACCCGGAGAAACGAAAGTCCCAGATGACCGGCGTCACCTCCGGGCCCAGCAGGTCGAAACGGACGCCGTCCACTCCGATGACCAGCACGTGGCGTAGGGTCGGCACCATGACATCCTCGCCCGAGCCGGAGCATCTGGACAATCATCACCGGACCACGCTGCGGCAGATCTTCCAGCATCCGGTCAGCCACAACATTGAATGGCACTCGGTGACCTCGCTGCTGGACGCGATCGGCACGGTCGAGGTCCACCCCGATGGCCAGGTGACCGTCCGGGTCGGCTCGGAGAGCGCGTTCTTCACCCATCCCGACGGCAAGGACATCGACGAGCAGATGGTGGTCGACCTGCGCCACCTGCTGGCCAAGGCCGGCTACGAACCCTCGTAACCCCGGACCCGCACCGCGGGTCGAACGGCAGCGTGCCGGCGTCCACCGCGGCGGCCGCGCCGTCCACCGGGATCACCGCGCCGTTCACGTACGACGCGGCGTCGGACAGCAGCCACCCCACCACCGCCGCGACCTCCTCCGCCCGCGCGGCCCGCCGCGCCGGGACGAGCGACGTCACCAGCGAGTCGGCCTCGCCGACGGGAAGCCCGCCGCGCTCGGCGCCGAAGGCCGCCATCTCCTCGTCGGCCATCTCGGTGATCGTCCAGCCCCGGCACACCACGTTGGCCCCCAGCCCCTGGTGCGCGTGGTCGACGGCCAGCGACTGGGTCAGCACGGTCAGCCACCACCTTGACCTCCAGCCGGGCCAGGTGCACGCCCAGGCACAGGTGCGGGCCGCCGCGGCCGACACCGAGCTGGGCGGCGCCACCACGCCAGCACTCCCTGGGCGATCGCGATCCGGGCCGTCTCGTTGCCCGCCACGACCAGGATGGAGAAGAAGTTGTCCAGGTCGGTCTCGCTCAGCCGGTCGCCGTCCACCTCCGCGCGCAGCAGCCGGGACAGCAGGTCGTCACCGGGTTCACTCAGCCGGTCGTGCACGACCGGCCGGCCCAGGTCCCACAGCTGCTTGCCGTAGGGGCTGCGGAACGGGTACCGGCGGTAGGCGTCGGTGTCGTCCCGGCCCCAGACCACGTCGGTGATGTCCGAGTCGGTGTTGGCGATCAGCCGGTCGCCCAGGTCGATGAACAGGTCCAGGTCGGCGGCGGGCAGGCCCATGACGCGGGCCAGCACCCGGATCGGCACCTCCTTGGCCACCGCGTCCACGAAGTCGAACGGGCCGCCGGCCGGCATCCGGTCCAGGACCTACTCGGTGAGCTCGGTGATGAAGTGCTCGTAGACCGCGACCGCGCGCTGGGAGAAGGCCCCGGAGACGATCTTGCGCAGCTTGGTGTGCTCGGGCGGGTCGGTGTCGATGATCGTGCGCCGGGCCGCCATGTCCTCGTCGGTCGGCTCCTCGAACGAGACGCCCCGGCCCGAGGAGAACACGGTCACGTCCCGGCTGGCCGCCACGATGTCGGCGTACCGGTGCACCGACCAGAAGCCCGACCCGTCGTCCGGGAACCACGCGACCGGCGCCTCCCGCAACCGGGCGAACTCCTCGTATGGCACCCCCCGGACCCGCATGTCAAGATCAGTTAGATCGACAGCACCGATCGTAGAAGATAGTTTGGCACCAAACGACATGCTCTGCAACGGTGCGGCCGCCCCGATGAAAGGGCCCCCATGGAACGAGTGATCGTCGTCCGGCATCACGACATCGACACGGCCGGCTTCGTCGGCGAGGCGTTCGAGGCGTGCGGCGCCAAGTTGTCCGTGCACCTGTTCCCCGACGACGGCCCGCTCCCGCCGCCCGGCGACGCGGACGGCATCGTGGTGCTCGGCGCGGTCAGCTCGGTCAACGATCCCGACCCCTGGATCGCCGAGGAACTGGCCTGGCTGCGCGCGGCCGACCAGGCGGGCGTGCCGGTGCTGGGCATCTGCTTCGGCGCCCAGGCGCTGTGCGCCGTGCTCGGCGGCCGGGTCGAGGCGCTGCCCCGCCGGGAGATCGGCTGGACGATGGTCGACTCGGCCGATCCGGACGTGATCCCGCCCGGCCCCTGGCTGGAGTTCCACAACGACCGCTGCCTGCCGCCGCCCGGTGCGGCCATCCTGGCCACGAACGACGTGGCCGTGCAGGCGTTCCGCATCGGGCCGCACCTGGCCGTCCAGTTCCACCCCGAGGTTGACGGCCCGCTGCTCAAGCTCTGGCTGGACGCGCACACCGACTCCGACCCAGTCGCGCTGGGCATCGACCCCGGCCAGTTCCTGGCCGACACCATCCGCGAGGAGCCCGCCGCCCGCGACCGTACCGCCCGCCTGGTCGCGGCCTTTCTGCGCCCCAGCCGCTGACCCGCGGTGACACTCAGCCGTTGATGCTCAGCCGTTTATCCCGGGCCGGTCGTACAGCGCGGTCAGCGTGGCCTGCATGGCCGCGAACGGCCGGTCCGCGTCGTCGGCGAACGCCTCGCCGCGGCACACCACCAGGGTCCGGCCCGCCCGAACCACCTGGCCGGTCATGGTGAACTGCAGCCCGGCCGCGGGCGCCATCAGGTTGATCGTGTAGCTCGCGGTCAGCACCGAGGCCTCCGGCGGCATGACGCTGTACGCCGCGTACCCGCACGCGCTGTCCAGGACCGAGGCCACCGTGCCGGCGTGCAGGAACCCGTGCTGCTGGGTGAACCGCTCGTCGTGGCGCAGCGCCATCCGCACCCGGCCCCGCTCGATCGCGACCAGCTCCACGCCCAGCGTGGCCATCATGCCCTGCCGCTGCAGGCTGGCCCGGACCCGCGCCGCCATGGCTTCGTCGGGCTCGGCGCCGGTCACGGCTTGCGTCCCACGCCGCCCCACAGCGAGGTCGGACCCTCGGCCTCCGCCGGCGTGACCGGGCGCCACTGCGTGACCTTGACCACGCCCGGCTCGGCCAGCTCCGTACCGGTGAAGAACTCCGCGACCACGTCCCGGGTCCGGCCGACGTGGTTGCCCTCGGCCAGGTGCTCGTTCATCCGCTTGATCATCTCGGCCATCGCCACCGGGTCGATGTCGCTGGCCGCGTGCGAGATCACCAGGTAGCTGCCGGACGGCACCGCATCGACCAGCCGGGCCACGATCCGCCGCGCCTCGTCCAGTTCCGGGATGTAGTGCAGGATGGCCAGCAGCATGATCGCGACCGGCTGGCTGAAGTCCAGCGTGCTCGCCGCCAGCTCGAGGATGTGCGCGGTGTCCCGCAGGTCGGCGTCGAGGTAGTCGGTAACGCCCTGCGGGCTGCTGCTCAGCAGGGCCCGCGCGTGCGAGAGCACCAGCGGATCGTTGTCGACGTAGACGATCCGGCTCTCCGGCGCGACCGACTGGGCCACCTCGTGGGTGTTGCTGGCCGTCGGCAGCCCGGTGCCGATGTCCAGGAACTGGCGGATGCCCGCCTCGGCGGCCAGGAAGCGGACGCTGCGGGCCAGGAACGCCCGGTTGGCGCGCGCCGAGGCCCGGATCGCGGGGTAGGCCGCGATCGTCGCCTCGCCGGCCACCCGGTCCGCCTCGAAGTTGTCCTTGCCGCCGAGCCAGTAATCGTAGACCCGCGCCGGGTGCGCCACCCGGGCGTCAAAGCCGCGGCTCCCGCCTGCCGTCATGATCATCCTCCTCAGCGTGGCTACAGCGTAGCGATCACGACGCAGCAGAACGCGGCCCCGCCCGCGTGTAATACGTGGCGGCGGAAGCGGAGGGGTGCGCAGGTCCCGGCCTCGACCGACGTCGGCGCGGGCGGCTGGTTCAACCCGGCCGCGCTGGTCCGCGGCATCGCCAACGGCGCGTGGCGGGTGGTGGGTCGTACCGAACTGGACGGCCAGCAGGCCCTTGAGCTAAGCGAGACCGGGCACGGACCGGACGTCATCGAGCCGCTGCCGGTCCTGCTCTGGGTCAACGCGCACACCTACCTGCCTACCCGCCTGATTGCCGGAGCCGCGAGCACCGGGCTGACCGTCGAGGAGTTCCGTTACCTGCCCCCCACCGCGGCCAATCTGGCCCTCCTGCGGGTCCCCATCCCGCCCGGCTACCCCCAGCGCTAGCCCGCCGTCCCCACCCTCCCGCACCAGAACAATGGCCCCCCCGTCCCGCTCGTAACCGGTACAGAGGGCCATCGTCCCGGTTATAACCGGTACAGAGGGCCATCGTCCCGGTTGACCCGCCCCGGGACGGCCGAGAATTCCGGCCCCCAGGCTCCACCAGTCCCGCCAGTCTCACGGCACGCGCCGGACTGGTGGCGCGCGGGGTCAGTCCTCTTCTTCCACGGTGCGGATGATCTTGCGGAGCAGGGTGGCGACCTGGTTTTTCTCGCGCTCGCTGAGGCTGGCGCTGACCAGCGCCTCGCCCGCGTTGAACGCCGGGAACAGCCGCTCGATGATCTCCTGGCCCGTGGGCTCCAGCGACACCAGGACCAGCCGGCCGTCCTCGCCGTGCCCGCGGCGCCGGGCCAGGCCGCGCTTCTCCAGCGTCTTGAGCACGCCGGTCAGCGTCCCCTTGGTCACCCCCGCCTCGGCGGCCAGGTGCCTGGTCTGCTGATCGCCCCAGACCCACAGCACGAACAGCACGGTGAACGCGGCCCAGGACAGGTCCTCCTCGGCCAGCACCCGCTGTTCCATGTGGTGGCGGATCGCGTTCGCCGCCCGGTAGATGTTGGACACCGCGGCCATCGCGGCGAAGTCGAGCTGCTGCCCGCCGATGCGCTCCCGGATATCACGCTCGGCCTGGATTAGGTCCTGGGCGTTACCGATGGCGAGGCGGCGGGGCATGGGACGATGGTACGGCGGGACCCGAAGAGGCGGGCGTCAAGACCGGGCCGGCGGCCGGGTGCCGCGGAACTCCCAGTCGCCGCCCAGGGCGGTGGACACGACCTCTTCGCTGGCCGTCGGCTGCGCCCCGAACCCGGCCGGGACCGGGCCCTGGACCACATGGTTGCGCAGCCGGCCCAGCCCCTCGACCTCGACCTCCACCACGTCGCCGGGCTGGACCGGCCGGGAGTTGGCCGGGGTCCCGGACAGCAGCACGTCGCCGGGCACCAGGGTGATGGTCCGGGCGATGTCGGCCACCAGGTAGTGCATGTCCCAGCGCATCTCGTCGGTGGAGCCGTCCCGGACCACCGCGCCGTTGACGTAGGTGCGCAGCCGCTTTGCCGCGGAAGTCCCAGCCGGTGACCAGCCCCGGTCCGAGCGGGGCCATCGTGTCGGAGCCTTTCACCCGGAGCATGGAACCGGCGTCGGTGTCCCGGAAGTCGTGCAGCCCGAAGTCGTTCCCGATCGTGTACCCGGCGATGTATTCACCAGCCGTCTCGGGGGTCACGTTGCGGCAGGTCCGGCCGATCACGATGGCGACCTCGCCCTCGTAGTTCAGGTAGCGGCAGCCAGGCGGGCGAATCACCGCCCCGCCATGACCCACCAGCGCGGAGACCGGCTTGTGGAGGTAGGTCGGCGCGGCGGGCAGCCGGGCGCCGAACTCGGTGACCCGGCTCTGGTGGTTCAGGTGCACCGCGATGATCTTGGTGGGCACGGCCGGCGGCAGGTGGACCGCGCCGTCCGCCGCACCCGGCGCCCGTCCGCCGCCACCAGGTCCGGCCCGTCCCGCACGACTTGGACGCACGCGCCGTCCAGCAGGATCCGCCGGTACTCAGTCATGTGCCCGGCTCCGCCAGGACGTCATGTGCCCGGCTCCGCCAGAACGGATCATGCCGTCCACCCCGCGGCGGGTCGCTGGCCTCGTGGGAGCGCAGTTCGCGCAGCGACCACGCTGGCGCCCTGGCTGATCGACTGGGGCCTGGACAACCGCAGCGCGATGGCTCGGGGCGGCCCGAGCGCGGTCCGGGCGCCCGGATGGAGCTACGGCTCGGCGACGCCACCGCCAACCCGTACCTGGCCCTGGCCGCCGTGGGCGCCGCCGTCTGCCTGGGGGTGGCCGACAAGATCGAGCCGGGCGACAAGCTCGAGGGATACGGCTACGACCCGGCGCGGGCCCAGATCCTGCCCATGCGCCTGGCCGACGCGCTGGACGCCCTGGAGGCCGACGCCGAGCTCACCGACGTGCTCGGCGGCTACTTCGTCTCCTCGTTCCTGACCTACAAGCGCAACGAGGTCGAGCGCTTCGAGCGTTTCGTCACCGACTGGGAGTTCCGCGAGTACGCCTATCACTTGTGACGGCCGGGTGCTGGGCCAGGGTGCGCAGGCCGCTCACTTGTGACGGCCGGGTGCCGCTCCAGGGTGCGCAGGCCGCGGTAGGCGGCGGTGCGGACGGCGCCGGGACGTTTGCCGAGGACCTGGGCGGCGGTGCGGGCGTCCAGGCCGAGGACGGCGCGGAGCAGGACGGCTTCGGCCTGGTCGGGGGGCAAGGTGGCGATCAGGGCCAGGGCGGCGTCGG
>Ga0209168_10003360_pt1 | contig 11042 bp, 11 predicted proteins | sample Coa_R1_FD_187156 | JGI IMG/M metagenome (GOLD analysis project Ga0209168, IMG submission 187156) | Surface soil microbial communities from Centralia Pennsylvania, which are recovering from an underground coalmine fire - Coalmine... | ecosystem: Environmental > Terrestrial > Soil > Unclassified ... | reverse complement strand
TAGAAGCTTATCGCCGCATCGGGTATACACCATCACAGGACTACACCCACCTGAGCATCACCCGGGCGATGCACGCAAAGCATCGGGACCGTATTGCCGCCCTGATTGCTGACTTAGAGCGCGCGGGTGCATCCGTGAGCCGAGATGCGGGCACGGGATTGCTCACGATCAATAACGAGCTCCGCGTGCGATTCTTGGCTGTTCGCTCTCGCCCAACCAAACGAGATGGCTATCGATGGTACTTTCGCTTTGATTCCCACATATCGTTTGACATCACTATCGCTGCCCGAATGGGACCACACAACGACATAGTCTTGGACTACTTCCTTGTACCTCGCTTTGAACAAGTACGGAGTCAAAGCTATTCGGGCTCTGGAATGAGTGCTCTCAATATCTATCGGTTTGATGACCTTTCAGTATTGAAGACAATGGTGCTCCGCACCCAATTCAAGGAGAAAGAATGAACGCTCGCCGCATTGAACTTATTCCGATTGCTGAGATCCGCGTCGTCAATCCACGTGCACGCAACAAGCTCACGTTCGATTTGATCGTCACGAACATCGGGACCGTGGGGCTGAAGAGGCCCATCACAGTGAGCCGACGAAGACGAGAACCCGACGGCACGCAATACGACCTAGTCTGCGGACAGGGTCGCCTCGGGGGGATCGTCGCCCTGGGAGGAACTCACGTCCCGGCTATTCTCACCGATGCCCCCCTCAAAAAGCGGTATCTCATGAGCCTCGTCGAAAATATCGCAAGGCAACGCCCGCCACAATCGGCTTTGGTACGTGAAGTTTGCCGCCTACGAGACCAGGGCTGCAAGAATGCTGAGATCGCGGCGAAGCTCGGGCTCGGAAAAACGTATCTTGACGGGATTGTCCGACTCTTGCGCAGTGGAGAGGACCAGCTCGTTAGTAAGGTCGTAGCGGGAACGGTTCCTCTGAATGTTGCGATCACAATAGCTACCGCTGATACGCCTGAAGTGCAACGAGCCCTCAACGACGCCTATGAAAAAGGTGAACTTCGGGGTAGAAGACTAATTGCTGTCCAGCGCCTGATTGCGCGGCGCTCCGTCAGAGAGCGGAATCTTTCAATCGTTTCCGTTCCGGCACAGCCGCCGGGAGACTTGGCTAAGGAGTATGAATTACAAACCCGAAGGCAGCGCGCCTTTCTCAGGCGGGCCGCACTTGTCCAGGAACGCCTCGCCCTTGTCACCACGGCACTGAAGAGTCTCCTATCAGACGAAAGGCTCAGGCGGTTATTGCGAACAGAAGGGCTTGACAGTATGCCGGAGCAGCTTGCTTCGAGGCTTGCCTAGAGAAAGGAAATGACCGATGCCATCGTCCATACGAACAGCATTCCAGCAGAACACGATCATGCTTCCCGTGACGAGCATTCAGCCTTCTCGGGACATTGAGCCACAAGAGCGCAAGGAGCAGAAATACCGGCAAATCGAAGCTTCTATCCAGAGCGTTGGAGTAGTGGAGCCGTTGATTGTGTTTCCAACCGAAAGAGGACGGCATAAGCTTTTGGATGGCCATAAACGTCTAGACATTCTTGCTCGGAGGAAGGTAGCCGACGTTGAATGCATAATTGCGACCGAGGATGAAACATACACCTACAACAAACGTGTCAACTACCTTTCACCCGTCGGGGAACATCAGATGATCCTTCGCGCGCTCAAGCACAACAGTGCCGAGGCGATTGCAAAAGCGTTGGCGGTCAATATCCGTACAATCCGAAAGAAACGCGATCTTCTGGTTGGCATCTGCAAAGATGCGGTTGAGTTATTGAAGGACCGCCGTATCGCGCCCAACGCATTCTCTATCCTGAGGAGGATGAAACCGGTCAGGCAGGTCGAGGTTGCCCAGTTGATGTTGGATTCAAATAGGTATTCCGCAGCGTTCGCCAGTGCGTTATTGGCGGGCACCCGAGCGGACATGCTCTTAGAACCCGAAAAAGATCACTCGACGAAGGCCTGTTCTGTAGATCAGAAAATCGGAATGGAACGTGAAACCGATGCGCTTCTCCGCGACCTAAAGAGAGTTGAAACGTCTTATGGTACAGATGTACTCGCGCTTAGTGTTTCCTGTCGCTATGTTGGAAGGATATTGGCAAATGAAAAGGTGCGGAACTATATAGAAGGCCGGTTTCCAGACATCCTCAGTGGGTTAGAATCGGTGATTGCGTCACTGGATTCAGATTCGGCGGAGACCAAGGTGGCGCACGCCCTAGCTTGAGGCAACTCTAGGCTTCACGGGTCCGCGAGAAGCGTGTCGTTGAGATCAGTGAAGTTGAGTGGGCGCAGAGTCTCAGGCTCAATCGCCCCGCCAAATGGCACGGCTCGATGAAGTCCTCAAGGGAACTGACTAGGGCCTTACAATCGAGGCGACATCCCGAGCATGGGAACGCCAGCCGGGCACAGGACGCAGGTAGATCAGATTGAAGTCAACCAAGTACACCCTTCGGGATCGCTGGGCTCGAATAAAGTTGGCCGCGTGAATATCTCTCGGGATGACGCCTCGACTCATGACGCTGATCAGCAAATTCGTTATCTCACGAGCTAACTCATCTTCAGGTTTCGCCATAAGTGCGGAGAAGTGACGAGATACGTCCTCATAGTCAATCTCGGACCGGCCATCCGCAAAGACATGACGAAGGTCACGTCCCCAGATGTAGTCCATTTCGATCACCCCCTGGCCAGTATCGATCCGCCTGATCGACGGTACACCGGCAACTCCGCGAAGCCGCAATAAAGCTGCTGCTTCAAGATAAAGCTCCCATTGAATCGAGTCGCGAATATAGGCCAAGATACCGGTGTTCCCTTTGCGAAGTACCGATTTTCGCACTCGCACGAAGCCGCTGGTCAGTACGATCTGTATGCGGTGGTGTTTTCGGGGGGCCATCGTCTCTCTGGTATTAAAGAACTCGATATCACACTCTTCGACAGCGAAAATGAATCCGTCTTGGTCTATCTCAGCGAGAACGCGATCTCTGCAATCGTTTTGGGCGACCGAGGGAATAAGACAGGAGGGAAGTATATCTTCGCACTCGTTCTCATCTGCATTCCGGTTGCTCCGGCGTGCTTTTGAGACCTCCCATCGAGCCAGCAAATACAATGTGCCCGTCCACAGTTTCATATCGAGCCACGTCCTAAGCCGTCTTTCTGTGCCTCGTGTATCATCTTTAGGGCGAATCGTTTACGCGCCACTTGGGATTACTACCTTGTTGACGATCACCGCTGCCCGATTTGGTCCATAACAAAAAGACGGCAAGGTTAGAACTTGAACGTTCTCGCCATACCTCGCGCGGAAATACTTTTCAGACAGCAGAACATACGGAATGTTATCCCGAAAAGCATATTCGTATGCGAGTTTTGGTGCTGTGGTCAGAGGAACTATGAGTATTAAGCGTTCTATCGCCACCTGGTGAAGATGAGTTAGTAGTTCATCGATTCTGTCAATCGTCCCCATATGCTGCAGGAGATTCAAACACAGAACGATGTCGAAAGGCCGCTGGAATTCGTACTGGCGAACATCGGCGGCGACCAAGTCGATATTGGAAATCTCTTCTTGCAAAACCAGTACTCTGCCTTTTGCGATTCGGCGCTCGTCCATGTCGATGCCCAGGCAGTATTTCGCACCCCTGGAGGCAGCCTCGAAACAATAGAAGCCGGTGTGACAGCCAACGTCGAGGATCGTCTTTCCTAGTGGGGCGGTAGGAAACAGAAGCTCATATGCGGCTGTTCGGTCACGTCCCCATGACAAGACCTTTCCCTTATAGGTGATTTTCTGGTACGGAAATATGTTTCCCCACCACACCCAGAATCGGACACGTGGTGCCCTGGGAAATAGTCGCCAGATTCGGCGCGCGATCAAGAACAGTATGTGGTCGCGCTTTTTCATTACCGATCACAGTACACAAGGGCCGAGATTGCAAAGTTGCTCTTGTTTTGTGACTCGGCCATTGTAACGCGCGATGACTCTTCTCTAACGTACACCGCCCGGCCCAACTGAGGTATAGTCAAGTGGCCTGTTTAGCAAACACTTAGGGCCGTGAGTGCGTCGAAAACTAGCGAAAATCGTAAAGCATCGGGTTAAGAGCGAGCACGTCCGCAGACGGCTGGCGCAGCTTGAGAGTTCATACGAGCTTGTGCGGAATGCGATTTCCGCACTCGTGCCGAGTCTGACTGTTCCGTCACCTCGAATGCTGACGGTGGCAATCACTGCCAAATGCAATTTGAGGTGCGTTGGATGTCGCTACGGACGCGACTATATGACCAATCAAGAACTGCCCACCCAGACCGTCGTTGAGCTGCTGCGGGATGCTGCCGCAGCTGGAATGTCCACGGTTCGACTCTACGGCGGAGAGCCGTTGCTCCATGCCGGGTTGCCCGAGATGATCAGGGAGTCTCTAGCCTGCGGTGTCACTCCGTTCGTTTCGACCAACGGTCTCATTCTGACGCGTCGATTGGACGCTATGGTTGATGCCGGATTGCGCATTATTACGTTCGGATATTATGGCTATGGCGAAGTCTATGACTCCTACGTAGGTAAGAAGGGAGCTTGGGACCGTTTCGAGGCTGCTGTTGGCAACGCCCGTGATCGATATAAGAGCGAGTTACAACTTCACATGAGTTACGTCTTGAACACACGGACGTGCTCGCTCGCTGAGCTAAACCTAGCTTGGCAATTCGCGAAACGCTATAACCTGTCGTTCCACGTCGATTTGGTCCACTATTCATTGCCATATTTTTCCGAAGGCCCAAACAGAGAGCTGCAGTTTACCTCAGGTGATGCAGACCGGATTAGGCTGGTTGTTAGCGAACTGGCGAGGATGAAGGATGAGAGGCCGGACCTCTACGCCGAGCCGGGTGCCTCGATTCGGTCTATCCCGGATTGGTTGCTAAAGGGGCCGGAGATGCGCGTCCCATGCGATGCCTATAACATGATCTGGGTTGGCGCCGATGGATCGGTGCGACTCTGTTTTGTGACGTTCCCCTTGGGGAATCTATTCGATTCTCCATTGAGAGAGATGCTGTTCAAGGCTTCTCATAAAGCTGCTTGCATAGGAGCGAATCAGCTCGCATGTCCGAATTGTCATTGTAGCCGCGATACCAGGATCATGAAACATCTTCCTAGCCTCTGGCGTTATTCCATGAAGAATGCCCCACGCTTGACCGCTCCTGATGACAAGGGTCAGTTTGTCGTAATCCAGTAAGGAAGCACCTTCGAGTTACGAGCAAGCCATGGTCGATAGGCGCAAATACTACCCTCTGCGCAACGCCCGCTGGAAGGCCCAGGAATGGCTCGCGAAGCAAAGGGGCATTTGTTACCGTTGCCGAAAGCGGAAAACTTGGAGGGCGAAGCTCTGTCGCGCTTGCTACAAGACCTGCCAAGAATACCAACGCCAAGCCTATCTGCGTAGACGGCGCGCCTAAGACCTGATGTCGTTTCTTTAGGGAAAGACTTCTGGTGAACATTCACGACTTGTCCCTCTGTACCGATTCTTACTCCTCCGTGTGCGTCCCAAGTATGAAGCGGACTTGGCACAGAGCAGGTCATCATCCGGCGGATCGTCAGAGCTAACGGCGGGGTTTGGATCGGTGATGGGCTCGATCAACTCTCCACAGTTCTCGCAGCGAACTTCCATGCAGGCATTCTACCGCCTGCCGGTAACGGCTGATTGATCGGAAACTGGTAAAAGAACCAGCTCAACCAAATGATGGGCGTGTCGCTGGGATTGTAACGACTTTAGCATCTGACAGCGTGGGTAGCGAAGACGGGTAGTCGGATAAATTCTGGTTGATCGTGGTGGCGGTCCGGCGAGAAGAGGTCTCCATTGCGTCAATTCGCCTCCGTCACGGAAACCACCCTTAGGTCGCTGTACTCAGCGTCGACGACACAAGCAACAATCACGTCGGAAAACTCATCGCGTGAAGCAAGTCCCTTCGGATCGAAGTCGTTATCAACCTCAAGTCGCAGAATGTGTCCATCCCATGTGCAACTTACATTTTTCTGCCAAGGGCGATGCGTGAACTCTTCAGTGATATCTACCGCTGCCTGGGGGCCGTCGGACGAGTGTAAACCTTCGCATTCGAGTACAACATGAAACATGGGTTGATCCACCATCTTACGCGGCCTCCAGGAGTTCCCGCACAACATTTATCCGACTACCCGAAGACGGGTAGTGCCTGAATAGTGCGTTGATAAGAAGAGCGCGTGTTAGTTGGTGTCTACCCTTAGTCGATATTGATGCGGGGGAACTGCGGGAGGATCGGCGGTCTCATCTCGGTAGCTTTTTAGGGGGACATTGATAATCACGTAGTCCCCGTTTCCTTGGTGATCCTCGGAGTAAGAGACTCCACCAACCGTACGATCCTTGGCGACCAGAACCGGCTTACCGTTCTGAAACTGCAGGACGTATAAAACACTGCTAGTAACTCCGTCGGAAGCTTGGACTATTAGTGTATTCCCGGTCTGTATCTGAAGGTCCAACCACCTGGCTCCGGTGTTTATGACGAGCGAAGGTCGGGACTGGCGTGCTGAATAGCCCAGTAACTGGATCTCCTGCGAATTGCCCGACCCGCACATCATGATTTCAAATCGTGGACGCCGGTTAACTGTCAAATCGAAGTGTGGAATCCCGACTGGATAAGTCGCGGTTCTTTGCGAACAGACTTTCTGCCCTTGTTGCTTTGGTATTTGAGCAACAGCGAGTCCGGCAAACCCGAGCACGATGGATGCAGTGGAAAGCACCAAATTCCCCACAGCCGGTATGGTATCAAGCCAGCAGTTCCGACAGATCCCACACGTGATCGGCGATCTTAGATTCCATCGCAGGAGTGACGCGTATCGTTTTGTGAATCCGGCAGAAGTTGTAGTAGGCGAAGTGCAGGCAGTAAGCGGCCCACAGATTCTCCCACTTCTTACTGAAGGCGTTCGTCAATGGTCATGAGCGAGAGCCGGTCTTCAAGGCAGTGTCACCTGGCATCGCCCAGGCCAGGAGGATTGGTTACCACCGACTGTATATGCGTCATTAATCACTCCCGCACCACTTCCTTAGCTTTCCTGGTTGTCCGCAAACCGACGAACTTCGAGTGCCGCAGGCTGTTGTCCGGCGTCCACTCCACGAACTCAAACTGCCCAACAAGAACGGGCTTCAGCCACCGGCAGTCCTTCATCTTTTCCGCAGTCAGTCCTTGTCCCCATCGCCCCGGCTTCTTATCAGGGACATCGGCGAACGGACACTCCTCGATCTCTAGGCCCTTGAATCGTTCCATCAGCTCAGCTCTCAGCGCGGGCGTGAATCCGTTCCGCGTCCGGGCAGCACACAGCAGCTTGTTCCCTTCGTAATAGCCGAACACCAGTGCGTCGAACGTTCGACCGCCTACGGTGTAGCCTCCGATGACGAACTCCTGACCCTGATTGATTCGCATCTTCTGCCAGTCACCAGAGCGTTGACCAGGTTCGTACTTGCTGTCTATTCGCTTGCCGACCACACCTTCTAGTCCTTGCGCCTTCACGGAGGCCACGATGTCTGACAAGCTGGCATCGAGCTTCGGACATTCTCGTATGGGGTATTTCAGTGCCCCCATGAGATCCGACAGCAGCGCACGACGCATCGCGAGCGTCTCGCCACATACGTCTTTTCCGGCCAGAACCATCACATCGAACACATAGAACAAGACCGGAGTTTTAGCGGAGCCATAGTTTTGGAGGAGACTGAACGATGGCCGCCCGGACTCATCCAGTGCCACGATTTCTCCATCAATCACCGTGTCATCAGGCAGTCCAGCAAGCGCCGTCACAACGCCGGGATACCGCAGAGCAAAGTCGTTATCGTTCCGCGAGCGCAACGTGACTTTCCCGTTAGTCTTAAACGCGATTGCACGGTAGCCGTCGAGCTTCACCTCATAGAGCCATCCCTCACCCTCGGGAAGCTTACTGGCACGTTGTAGCAGCATAGGCTCGATGAACTTAGCTTTCATCGCTCCATTCTCCCTTGGATTTCGCGGGCGATTGTCGCCCGCCAAGTCTTGAAACCCTGATAGCTTTAACTATGCCGGAAGCGGAGGTTCCTTCAAATCCTAACGTGCTGCCACCAGAAGTTGTCTTGGATCGTTACATAAGGACCGTTCTATCTAAATCGTGGCGGTTCAGAGGCTACGTTGGTAAGTTCGATATCCACAAACAAGATCCTTCGGTTGCGTCGGCATTCCTGACTATGCAGGAAGAGATGAACAAGGCGCTCAGCCAAGAAGGAGTGAATGCTTCGGGAGGTGTCGAACATCCGCCATTCCATTTTGATTTCCTCGACGTGACGTGTGGTACGGAAAACGCTCATGCCTTCCAGCACGGCAGCTTCTGGTTCATAGTGCTCACAGTGCCTCTGGTTGTCGGACTTTGGAACCTTTCTGAAAGACTTAGCGCCGCCAAACCCGTCCAGCATCTGCTGGGTTTTGATCCAGGGACGCTGAACCAACAAGTTCTGCAGAACGTACTATTCCAACTCCAGCTGAACTTTGTCGTCTCGCATGAGTATACGCACCTTATTCATGGTCATCTCGGAGCATGCCCGGCAGGACAGAATGGCGTGTGGACCGAGTTTGGTGCCAACACTGCGAGTGGGGGGATTGATCTTCAGGTTCAAGAGCTTGATGCAGACGGCTACGCCATTTACCTTGGTCTGGCCTACTTCCTGCATGGCGATTTGCGACATCGCGCATTAACCGTCCTGAACCGGGATAAGCTTACCTACCTGGACGCCGAGCAGATGCTAATGACATGCTTCTTTTTTGTCATCATGGCCTTTTTCTGCTACCTCTGGCGTGGAGCAATCGACGTGTCGTCCGTTTACCGATTCACCCATCCTCCGCCGCCAATTCGCATCAAGAATGCGATTCAGATTGCCCGAATGTGGTGCGGACAAAATGAGTCTCTTCCGCCGTCGTGGTTTGACGAGCCCCGATTCCGCCCACTATTTAGCGCTGTGGCGGAACTGATGCCGGGGCCTTCCAAACAGACGTGGGATGCGCCGATGACGTTTCTTCAAAGCCAAGAGGGACGATTCTATGAAAAACAACTATTCGACGCATTCGATGTCGTCCGAACCGGCAGGACGAACGAGTGAGTCGTTGCGAAAGCGCCCCACACCCTCAGTGGAAACGGCTTTACAAATCTGCGCGCTCTGGGGGCAATGAGCCTCCTTGCACCCTAAAATGGTATGGGTGGGTGGAATTTTGGAAACTGCATCGGCACCCAGTATCGGTCCAGCTTTGTCGCCCGCTTTACTAGGCGGCGATCACCGCAAAGGCCCGTAAATATTGCGAAATAATGCTTGAACCTAGAACGGTTGTGGGTTAGTATCGGGGTGTTCCTGGTGCACGATTTGTAAAGCGAATCGCGCACATGGAACGAATCGGGACCGCGACAAGCGTCAACTTGCCACGGCCCCTAAACAGCAAAGTTGAGGATGCAACTTCGATGTCTAGTACTGAATCTACCGCAACCAATCCACGGGACGTTTACGCTCGCGTGACGGACCAAATCATCACAGCAATCGAACATGGTGCAGGAACGTGGCGCATGCCGTGGCACACCAGTGGGCGCTACGCATTCAGCCCGATTAACGTAGCCAGCAAGAAACCCTACAGAGGCATCAATACTGTCTGCCTGTGGGCCGCTGCACAAGCCAAAGGGTACGAGTCAGGCGAATGGGCCACGTACCAGCAATGGCAAGATCGGGGCGCGCAGGTCCGCAAGGGCGAGAAATCAACGCTGGTGGTGTTCTGGAAGTTTGCCAACCAGACCCGCGAGTCCCAGGACGATGGCGACCAACCTGCGAATGGTTCCCGCCTGCTGTTCACCAAGGGATACAGCGTGTTCAACGCGGCCCAGGTGGATGGTTACGCTCCAAAGGCCGACAAGGAAGTGCCGATTCCCAACCGAATAGCGCACGCAGACGCGTTCTTTAGCGCTGTCGGGGCTGATCTGCGCCACGGTGGGAATCAAGCGTTCTATGCTCCTGCTACCGATCACATCCAGATGCCTGCGTTTGAGGCGTTCCGGGACGGCGTTTCGTACTATTCCACGTTGGCCCACGAACACACCCACTGGACCGCCAGCGCTGCCCGCTGCAATCGCGAGTTGGGGAAACGGTTTGGGGATAATGCGTATGCCGCCGAAGAGCTGATTGCGGAATTGGGGGCCGCGTTCACGTGTGCGCACCTGGGACTCAGCACGGAACCGCGCGAGGACCATTCCCAATACATTCAGTCCTGGCTGAGGGTGCTGAAGGCTGACAAGCGGGCGATCTTCACAGCTGCCAGCAAAGCGCAACAGGCATGCGACTGGTTGACTCAGCGGGTTGACCTGCCGGTGTGCGCGGTGGAGGTGGCGGCATGAACCCCTCGGTTGAGATCACCGGACCCGTACAGAACGTGAAGGGGGCAGACTTGGTTCTGCCCTCACTCGATCAGGCGAGGGAGTTTGCACGCCACAGCAAGGCCGAGAACACCCTCCGGGGCTACCGCACTGACTGGCGAGACTTCTGCGCATGGTGTGAACGGAATAGTCAGCAGCCATTGCCAGCGTCCCCTGAGACCGTCGCATCGTACATCGCGGAGTGTGCTCAACGGTTGAAAGTCGGCAGCATCCAGCGGCGTCTGAACGCTATCGCCGGGGCACACAAGGCCCCCGGTGTGGACTCGCCCACGTCGAGCGGGATGGTACGCAACACGTTGAAGGGCATCAAGCGAATTCTCGGGACTGCGGCTGTGCAGAAGGCCCCTGCCATCACGGCTGACATCGTGGCTATGGTGGGCGTAACAGACGATGGCATGATTGGCGTGCGGGATCGTGCATTGATCTTGCTGGGATTCGCGGGGGCGTTTCGCCGGGCAGAGTTGATCAGCCTAAACGTGGCGGACTTGGACTTTAACCGTGATGGCCTGACGATCACGCTACGCCGCTCCAAGACCGATCAGGAGGGGCAGGGTCGGCGCGTGGGCATACCCTACGGATCGAATCCTGAGACCTGTC
>Ga0209168_10003359_pt1 | contig 11042 bp, 10 predicted proteins | sample Coa_R1_FD_187156 | JGI IMG/M metagenome (GOLD analysis project Ga0209168, IMG submission 187156) | Surface soil microbial communities from Centralia Pennsylvania, which are recovering from an underground coalmine fire - Coalmine... | ecosystem: Environmental > Terrestrial > Soil > Unclassified ... | reverse complement strand
GCCGCGCCGCCGCCGCGTCCCACCGCCCCCGGCGTCCCGCCGCCCCTGCGTCCCCACCGCCCCGCGCCGCGCGCATCCTCCTGCGCTGGCCTTTCGTCTGCTTACCGGCAAGTAAAAAATCAAATCGTTACAGAACTATAAATTTGATAGTTGTCGACACGTCTTCCAAACCGACTTACAGTAAGTAACCAAAGTTCGACATCTGACCTCGAAAGGACCGCACATGGGACAGTTGCGCATGGCTGGTTTCCGTCGTGGCTTCTTGCCCGTCGCGGCCGCGGTGCTGCTGACGACGGGCGTGGCGGCCTGCAGTAGTTCAAGCTCCAGCACGAGTTCGGCCGGTACCACCAGCAACGCGGCGGCCGGCGCAGGCCAGTGCTCGAACGTTCCGGCCGGGCCCATCAAGATCGCCAACATCGTCCCGCTGAGCGGGCCGACCTCCCAGTCGGGCCAGCTGGGAGAGATCGAATCCGAGATCGAGGTCAACTACTTCAACGCCCACGACAGCGTGTGCGGCCACAAGTTCGCGCTGTCGAACTACAACGACAAGGGCGACCCGGCCACCTCGCTGGGCATCGCCCGGCAGATCGTCGCTCAGGGCAACACGATCATCATGGAGGACTCCCTGTCCTCGGCGCAGAACCAGGACCAGCCGTACCTGATGCAGCAGCACGTGCTGGTGGTCAACGGGGACGGCGCTAAGGCCCTGTTCCAGGCCGACCAGAATCCGACCGCGTTCAGCACCGGCCCCTCGAACGACCAGTACGCCCAGCTGATGGTCAACTGGGCCAAGTCCCACGGCGACAACAACATCGGCATCCTTTCCGACGGCACCTCGTTCAGCGTGGAACTGGCGGCCGACGCCGAGGCCGACGTCAAGGCGGCCGGGCTGACCTTCGTCAAGACCGTCACCTACTCGCCCACCGCGATCGACCTGACCACCCCGCTGACCCAGGCGAAGCAGGCCGGGATCCAGACCCTGTTCCCGACCGGGTTCACCGGCGTCCCGGCCATGGTCGCCGGGCTCAAGCAGATCGGCTGGGCACCCAAGATCGTCGGCTGGGGCGGGCTGAACGACTTCGGCGTCACCGCCGCCCAGGTCCCGCCCGGGACGGTCGACGGCTGCGATATCTCCTACGCGGAGGGGCAGCCGACGTCCACCTTGCTGACCGCCGAGAACACAGACCTGCTCAACCAGGCCAAGGCTAAGCTCGGGCTCAACCCGATAACTTCCGGCGTCGTCATCGGGTACTTCTACCTGCTGGCGATCAAGCACGCGATCGAGACGGCGAACTCGCTGGACGGGACGAAGCTCGCGGCCGCGCTCAGCGCCACCTCCAACCTGGCGACGAATGTTCCCGGCCTGGCCCTGGACTGGACCCAGACCCCGGCGGTGCACAGCGGTTACCCGAGCTCCGGGCTGAAGGAATGCACCCTGAAGCAGGGTCCGTACGACATCCTCTACGCGGCCAGCTAAGGCCGGAAGGGGCGGCATGCCTGACGGGCTGGAAGAGCTGGTAGATCTGCAGCTCGCTTCGCCTGGCGTGGCGCTGGTCACGCTGAACCTGCCCGAACTGCGGAACGCAATGACGACGGAGCTGACGTCGGCGTGGACCGCGGTGATGGACGAAGTTGCCGGGGACCGGTCACTGCGCGCGGTCGTGGTGACCGGGACCGGCAGCGCGTTCTGCTCCGGGGCGGACCTGTCCTGGCTGGACCAGGGCAACCTCAGCGACAACACCCCGGATCGGCTGCGGGACAAGATGCTGCCCTTCTACCGGGCGTGGCTTGCCCCGCAGCAGATCGCGGTGCCGGTGGTGGCGGCGGTCAACGGGCCGGCGGTCGGGGCCGGCCTGTGCCTGGCGCTGGCGTGTGACCTGCGCTACGCCTCGCCGTCGGCGACCTTCAGCGCCCCGTTCACGCAGCTGGGCACGCACGGCGGGATGGGGGTGAGCTGGCTGCTGCCCGAGGCGGTCGGGATGCCGCGGGCCCGGGAGATGCTCTACACCGGCCGGGTGGTGACGGCCGAGGAGGCCCTGGCCTGGGGCCTGGTCAGCGACGTCGCCGAGGACGTGGTGGGCCGCGCGCTGGACGTCGCGGAGGGCGTGGCCCGGGCCGCGCCGATCGCCACCCGGCTGACCAAGGCGGGTCTGGCGCAGGGCTCCCGGGGCCGGTTCGAACTGGCCCTGCAGTGGGAGGCGCTGGCCCAGCCGGTCACCTTGTCCACCAAGGACATCCACAAGGGCGTCCAGGCCCGCCGCGAGCACCGCGCCCCCACCTTCGACGGCGACTAGCCCAGCCCGCCCCTTCGGGACCGCGCTACTCCGCGAGCAGGACCGAGGCCGGCCGCTGGAACGTGGCGAAGTCGACCGGCGCGAAGTACAGGTCGGTGAACGTGCGCGGCGCACCGGGCTCGCCGATCGTCCGCGCGTACCGGTGGCCGTCCTGGATCGCGGCGGTCAGCCCGCGGGGGGAGAGGGCATCCCCGATCGAGAACACCTGCTCGGCCCGGCCGGCGAGGTCACGCCCGAGACCGAGGTCGGCGCGCCGGCCGGTGGCCATCACGATCGCCGCCACCTCGAGCTCGGTCTCGGCTCCGGTGTCGATGTCATAGACCCGGACTGTGTGGTCGCCGATCTCCCGCAGGTGGGTCCGGGTCAGGATCTGGACCCCGAGCTTCTTGATCCGCGGCATCGTCGAGGTGATCAGCAGGCCGCCGAGGTTCCCGAACGGCTCGGACCACCGCGATACCAGAACCACCTGCGCTCCCTGGGCGGCGAGCAGTTCGGCCAGGCCTGGCCCGGTGGTGATGCCCTCCTCGTCGAAGACCACGACGCTCCCGGTGAACCGCAGCCCGCCCTCGAGGACCTGCTCCGGCGTGACCACGAAGTCCTGGTCCCAGCCGGGTACCGGGCGCTTGAAGTAGCCGGTCTCGCCGGTGCGGATGTACCGGGCGCCGGTCCCGATAAGGATCGCGCCGGGCTCCTCGGCCAGGACCAGGTCCGCGGTGGCTTCGGTATTCACGCGGACATCCACGCCCAAAAGGAGCAGCTGCCGCTCGTACCATTCCGGCGTGGTGCGGAAGATCTCCCGGTCCGGCAGCGCGGCCCACAGGTTCAGCTGGCCGCCCACCCGGTCCTGCCGCTCGAAGAGCACCACGCTATGCCCGCGCTTGGCGGCCACCCGGGCTGCCTCCAGCCCGGCCGGGCCGCCGCCGACCACCACGACCCGCGACGGTCGCGGCGCGGCCGGGTAGGCACGCCAGCGCTGCTCCCGCGCGGTCTCGGGGTTGATCGCGCAGCCCCAGGTGCCGCGGGCCCCGTCGGTCATGCACAGGTTGCAGGCCAGGCAGGTCCGGCTGTCCGACTCCCGGCCCGCGAGCGCCTGTGCCAGCAGGTCGGGCTCGGCGATCAGCCCCCGGGCCGCCCCGATCATGTCGGCCACGCCGGAGGCCAGGGCCTCCTCCACCTCGGCGATCGACGTGACCCGGCCCAGCGCGCTCAGCACCGGAACGTCGCCCGCCGCCTCCCGCACGCCCGCCACGTAGCTCCGGTAGACGTGCTTGGGCAGCAGGTAGTTGGGCATGCCGAGCACCATCTGATCGGGTTCGATGGCGATGTCGAGGTCCAGGAAATCCAACAGTCCGGCCGAAACGAGCCGCCGGACCACCTCACGGTTGTCGGCCTGGGTCAGGCCGCCGCCCTCGGGCACCAGTTCGTCGGCGTTCATCCGCATGCCGATGGCCCGGTCCGGGCCCGCCCCCTCGCGCGCCGCCTGCAGGCACTCGACCAGGAACCGCATCCGGCCCTCGATGCTGCCGCCGTACTCATCGGTGCGCCGGTTGAAGTACGGCGACAGGAACGCCTCGCACAGCATCCCGTGCGCGCAGTGCATCTCGATCCCGTCGTAGCCCGCCTCGGCCAGGTGCTGCGCGGAGATCCGGTGCGCCTCGACGACCTTGGCGATGGTCTCGGTGCTCATCTCGTGGGTCACGTGGAAGTCGTCGGCGGTCTGCACCGGCGACGGGCCGAACAGCGGTGCGTTCGAGCTGCCCGGCTCGTAACTCCACAGGTTCCCGACCCGCGAATAGTGGATTTCGGCGAAGATCTTGCTGCCCTCACCGTGCACCGCGTCCGCGACCGCCCTGAACGACGGGATCGTGCGCTCCAGGTAGGGGGTGGTCAGGCTCCCGCCGCCGCGCTTGGGCATCGTCGACATCGCGTGCACGAGCAGCCCGCAGCCGCCGGCCGCGCGGACCCGGTAGTACTCCGCGAACACGTCGGAAGGCTCGTAGCCGACGTTGTACCCCACGCCGTGCGGCGACAGGTAGAAGCGGTTCCTGATCTCCACCGCGCCCAGCATGATCGGGGTGGTGGTCAGTGGGTACCGGTTCGCGTCCGCCATTACCGCCTCATCCCGCGCGTCAAGGGCACCGGGTGCGTGACATCGCCCGGCGCTGGGTCTTCCCCTGAGCAGTACCCTAGCAGCCTTGACAGTTGAGTCAAGGATACGGAATCCGATCCGGGCCATGAGGCGTACGCCGTGTCGAATGAGCCACGCTAATGGCCAATCTAGCTGGGCAAATAGCATCACGCCGCCAGCCGGTGCGTCGTAGACAGATGACTTACCAAACAGTAAAATGCGAGCCATGGGCAAGGCATCGGGTGACGTGATCGACGCCTGGCCCGCTTAGCATCGTGACGGGCGCGCGTCACGTCGCCGGGGCCGCGCCAGGCCGAGGTCCGTTCGGTCTGGGCCGTGATTCATTCTGATGCGTAAAATTGCTCGTGCCCCCAACGAATCGAGGAAGCCTTGCCCAAGGCCGTCAAGGTATCGCGGGAGGAGGAACTCCTCAGTAACGCGATCCAGCTCTTCAGCCGTGGCGGTTTCCGGGAGACCAGCCTGCAGGAGATCGCCGACGAGCTCGGCATCACGCGGCCGCTGTTCTACTACTACTTCGAATCCAAGGAAGACCTGCTCTGGCGGATCATCGGCCACCTGGGTGACACGCTGCTGGAGCAGGCCCGGCCCATCGCCGTCGCCGAGGAGCCGCCCATCCGCCGTCTCACCCTGCTGTTCGAACGGCACGTCGGCACCCTGCTGGAGAACGTGGATGCCTTCCGCATCTACTTCGCCGAGCGCAACCAGCTGTCCGGCAAGCGCGACCTGCGCCTCAAGCGCGGCGAGCGGCTCTACCACGAGCTGATCACCGAGGTGATCCTCGAAGGCCAGCGGCTCGGCGAGATCCGCCCCGGTGACGCCCACCTGGCCACCCGGCTGGCCATGGGCACGGCCAACTCGGTGCTCCGCTGGTATACCCCGGCCGGCGCGATCTCCCCGCACGACCTGATGTCCGCCACCGTCGAGTACATGCTGGCCGGCCTGACCGCCAAGAGCTGAAGCGTTCCGCTGGTCGTTGGCGCCCAAGCCGCAGCCCCCATGAAAGCGGTAACGCGCGCCCCATGGCGTGCTCGGCGGCGAGGCGGCCGAAGCACACCGACTCCGACAGGTTGCCGCCGTTGGCCGGGTACAGCATGCCGACCGCTTCGCCCAGTTCGCCCGCACCGTACAGCCCCGGGATCGGCTGGCCGAACGGCGTCAGGATGCGCGCGTGCTCGTCCCGCCGCGGGCCGCCGCAGGTGTTCGGCCCGCCCGGGTACAGCGGCATGCAGTAATACGGCGGCGAGTCCAGCGGCACCAGCGACGACAACGGCCGCCCGAACGCGTCCTGCCCGGCGGCGCAGCCCTGGTTGTACGACTCGATCGTCCGCACCACCTCGTCCGGCGAAGCAAAGCCGGCCGAAACCGCCAGATCGGCAATCGAAAAAGCCTGCTTGATCCAGCCCCGCTCCACCTCCCGGGAGTTGTCCGGGCTCCAGTCGTAATACCCGGCGCCCAAAGAGCTGACCAGCGGCCCGTTCGTCATGTGCCGCTGGTCGAAGAACCAGTAGCACGGGTTCCGCGGGTACTCGTTCTTCTCCGCGTCGTAGCTGAGCAACTCGTAGTAGAAGCTGTGCTTCATCTCGGCCTGCGGGTACTCGTTGGCGAACCGCCTGCCGTACTTATCCACAATCACGTAACCCGGCGGGTGGATCCCGATGACGAAGTTCAGCTCCCGGCCGTCGAGCTCGAAGTGCCCGATGGCCCGGCCGACCATCTGGTTCATGTGCCACAGGTCCGCGCCGGCCTCCTGGGCCATCCGGATGCCGTCGCCCGTGTTGCCCGGGTTGCCGTAGAAGTACATCGGCGACGCCTTGAGATAGTTGATCTTCATCTCGTCGCTGAACTCGTAGCCGCCGGTGGTCAGCACCACCCCGCGCAGCGCCCGCACCCGCAGAACCCGGCCGCCTGCCGAAGCGGCCTCGACCCCGATCACGCGCCCGCTCTGGTCCTGGATCAGGTGCTGGGCCGGCGTCTGGTACAGCACGCCGATCTCCGAGCGCATCGCCACCGCGCCGCGCAGTCCCGCGAAGTACTCGAACCCGATCCGCCGCGCATGCCGGACCGAACCGGCGGATACGTTCACCGGCGCCCCCGGCTTGTGCTCCCGGACCGTCGTCCCCGGCGGCACCCGCTCACTGGGCCGCGACTGCGCCCAGGACTCGATGGCCTCGGCGCCCTCGAACTCCGGGTGCTCGGCCCCGCCGATCCGCTCCAGCGCCAGGTCGGCACCCATCTTGTCCAGCCACGGGACCAGGTCGGTGCCCTTGGCCGCCCAGGCCCGCGACACCGCAAGCGGGATCATCCCGCCCGCACACCGATCCAGATACGCAGTGGCCCGCTCGACGTCGTTGGTGGCCATGACGATGCCGCCGGACATCGCCGTGCTCGGCGTGTGCCGGTCGTGCGGCTGCTTCTCCAGGATCAGCACGGAGGCGCCCAGCTCCGCACCGGCTAGGGCGGCGGCCGCGCCTGCCCCGCCGAACCCGATGACAACCAGATCTGCGGAACGGTCCCAGGTATCAGCCATCCGGCCGGCTCCTTTCACAGCGTGGTGGGCGTACGCAGGCACAAGGTCACGACGTGAGCGTCAGGCCGGCCACATAACCGAAGGTGACGCCCGGCCCCAGGGTGGCCCCGCCACCCGGGTACGCCGCGCCGAAGATGCTGGCCACCGCGTTCCCGGCGCCGAACAACCCCGGGATCGGCGTCCCGTCCATCGCCACGATCTGCGCGTCGGAGTTGATCACCGGCCCGCCCTTGGTGCCGAACACCCCCGCCCGCACCTGGTACCCGATGAACGGCGGGTCCAGGATCGGCGCGATGGCCCGGTTGGGCAGGTCGCTGCGCGGCTGGATGTACAGCTCCCAGGGCGTCTCGCCGCGGTGGAATACCGGGTCGGTGCCGTCGGCGGCGAAGGTGTTGAACTCCTTGACCTGGGCCTCCAGGCCGTCCGGGTCGATGCGCGTCGCCCTCGTTGTTCGGCGGGCTGGCCGGGCCGTCCCACGGGATCTGCAGCAGCGCGTCCCACAGCTCGCGGTTCCACTCGAAACCGCCGCTGGCCAGCACGACTCCCTGCCGGGCGCCGAACTCCACCAGGCTCCCGTCGCGCGTGGCCCGCACGCCGGTCACCCGGCCGCCGGACATCATCAGCTCGCGCGCCCGGGTCTGCGCCGACAGCCGGACCCCGTTGCGCAGGCACGCCTCGAGCAGCCCGCCGACCAGCGCGCACCCGCGGAGCACGATGCCCTTGGCCATCCGCTCCTGCACCAGCAGCTTCCACCCGTCGGGATCACCGCGCGCGATGAACTGCTGGACCTCGTCGCCCCGCAACGGCGGGATGCCGCCCGGCCAGTGCGGCCGCCGCAGCTTGGGCTTGAGGTCCCGCAGCAGCGCGGTGTCGAAGGTGTCGGAGAACACCGTCCGGCTGGTCCCGGAGCCGCCGTCGTAGTCCGCGTGGTAGTCGGGCCGCCCGATCATCGTCCAGAACGACAGCACGGTGTGCGCCGACAGGAACGGAACGATTCCCGCCGCCTCGCGCACGTACCGGTCGATGACCCGGTCGTCGACCAGTCCCAGGGTCAGGTGCCTGACGTAGCGCCGGGCGTCGTCGGCCGAGTCCGTGAAGTCCGGGTCGAGCCCGTTGCCCGGCAGCCACATGCCGCCGCCGGAGATCGCCGACGTCCCGCCGAATAGGCCCGCGCGCTCCAGGACCGTCACCCGCGCGCCGCGCACCGCGGCCGACAGGGCCGCGGACAGCGCCGCCGCGCCCGAGCCCACCACCACGACGTCATCGCCCATCGGTAACCTCCCAGTCCCGCAGCACGTCCCCGGCCGCCCGGGCCAGGATGCTGAACCCGGCCATCCCGCCGTTGAGGCTGGCCGAGCCCGCGATGTTCACCACCTGGTCCCTGCTGACGCCGAGCGCGCGCAGCAGCAGGACGTTCTCCCTGATGCCCTCGCCGAAGCCGCGGATGACGTCGTAGTGCAGCAGGCTGGCCGGGATGAATTCGGTCGGCAGCTCGCGCAGCAGGTTCTCGTACCGGTCGCGGTAGGCCTTCAGCAGTGCGGGCCGCAGGTCCAGCAGCAGCTCCACGTAGGGCGGCATCTCGCCGATGGTGCGCACGTACCAGTTCCGCATCAGCTCGGCCTCCCCGGCCGCTACCGACCGGGTCGAGAAGTCCAGCCCCGAGCGCAGGAACTCCGGGCGGTGCGCCCACCCGTCGGGGAAGGTCGCGGGCCGCTCCGGCTCCAGCCACTCGTAGTCGCGCAGGGCCAGGGCGATGGTCTCCATCCCGCGCGGCCCGCCGACCAGGAAGCAGATGCCCAGGTTCTCGTAGACCTGCGACCGGGTCATCCCGGCGACCTGCATCATGCGCACCGCGTAGCGGACCCGACGTCGTACCCGACGACCGCGTAGAACGTGGTGAAGCCCGCGCCGGTGATCCGGTGATCGTCCTCGAACGTCCGCGGCGTCGCGGTGTCGGAGTACTGCCGGTACCGCTTGAGCACGTCGGGCCGGGTGTCGAGCCACAGGTCCAGCCCGATGTGCCGGTGCCCGAGGACGGTGTTGTAGAAGTTCGCGAAGGCGCTCACCTCCTGCCCCGACACGCTCTCCATGTCCCCAAGCTCAAGCCCCCGGCTGTTCGTCACGTCATCTTCCTCCGCTCGCGCCCGTGCCCGCTCAGGCCGCGCCCGTTCGCCCCGCGCCCGGTCACCGTCAGCCGCCGGTCCGGAACGTGTAGACCGGGTCGTCCCTGGACCTGAGCCCGACGTGCCCGGCCGCCTGGGCCGCCCCGGGCGCTGGCAACGCGTCGATCCTGCTCCACTCGTCGACCAGCAGCCGTCGGGCGATCTTCCACTGCCCCTCGCGGCGCTCGAACCGGTCCAGGTACCGGCCGCCCCGGGACCGGGTGGCCTGCTGGCCGGCGTCGGCGATCGTGGCGTAGGAGATGAAGTAGGTCTCGCTGTAGCCGGTATCCCCGTCGACCTCGACGTACTCGTTGCCGATGAAGTGCATCGTGCCGGTGGCCGTCATCTTCGTGATCCCCTCGGCCAGCGCCGCCGGCGCCATCGGCCCGCGGCCCATGTCCAAGGTGGCGTCCAGGTGGAAGCACGACACGACCAGCTCGCCGTCGCCTCGGTCGACGCCCCGGCTATAGCGCATCAGCACGTCGTGAATCTGCGCCTTGTCCAGCAGCGCGCGCAATTCGGCTTCGTTAAGCTCGCCCATCACGGCCTCCTTACCGATGAGTTATTCCGGAGCCGTCGCATACACGCAGTGCCATTCCGCAACCGGCACCGGGACCCTCCGGCCAGACGGCCCGCAACCCGGCCCGCAAGCCGGGAAGACGGCCCGCAACCCGGCCCGGATCTCGACCCGAAACCCGGCCCGGAACCCGCCCCGGAACTGGGCCCAGAATCCGGTCCGCAACCCGGCCCGGATCCCGGACGGTGCTGGTCGGCGCGACACGACCGCTCTCGTCCAGCCAGGAAGCACCCGACCGCACGGCACGCGCCGACGGCCGCCGCGCCGCATTCCGGTCATTGCGCAAGAAACATCAGACATGTTTGACACACGAGTCAGGACGGATAATCCAAAGCTATGACATCCGCCGTTGTGTGTCAATAATTCTAAAATTATGATATTTAAATCGTGAGGAGGCGACGGTGACCGAGACCAATCGCGGCCTGAACCTGTCCGACGTCACGTCGGTGACCGGGCCAGAGCGCGAGCAGTTCGGCGCGTTCTACACCTCGATCCTGGGCCACACCCACCGCGGCCTGGACTACCTGCTCGACCAGGCCCCGGCCACCCTCAAGCGGTACCGGCACTACTCCAACGTCGCCACGCCGAACAACTACGAGTCCGAGCGCAAGGTCTTCGTCTTCGGCTTCCTGCCGTTCTACGCCGTGATCGGCTACGACGTCGGCGTCCGGTACCTCATCCACACCCGGCAGAAGATGGGCCTGACCAAGGCCCAGATCATCGAGGGAATCGCGATCAGCTTCCTGGTCATGGGCCCGGCGGGGATGGAGACCGTGGCCCGCGCCCTGGACGGCTACGCCTGGCTGACCCCGGAAAAGCCGGCCGAGTTCCCCGACGGCTGGGCCCCGGACCCCGGCGCGTTCACCGCCGGCCTGGACTTCAGCGACCCGCGCATGTCGCCGGCGGAACTCCGCGCCGTACAAGACTGGTACCAGACCACCCTGGGCGAGATCCCGCCGCACGTGAAGTTCCTGGCCGCCCACCGCCCCGACCTGCTCAAGGCCTACCGGCAGCGATTCGAGACCTGCGTCCGCGAACTGCCCAAGCAGATCGTGCCCACCACGCTGTTGCACTACAACGTCATCCGCGGCTTCGCCTCGGGCATCCGCGACAACATCCTGCTGGCCCGCGCCTTCGGCGTGAGCAAGCAACTCGTCCTGAACACCATCGGTTCCGCCTCCCTGACCGGCGTCGAGGCCTTCGACCTGGTCCACGACGCGGCCGGCGACATCTTCGCCGACTGGGACACCGCCCGTCCCTAACCGCCGGCCCGCCTGCCTCCCCATCACCACCCGCCCCGTCCGCCCCGCCCCCCGACAGCATGATTGTGGCA
>Ga0209168_10003358_pt1 | contig 11042 bp, 9 predicted proteins | sample Coa_R1_FD_187156 | JGI IMG/M metagenome (GOLD analysis project Ga0209168, IMG submission 187156) | Surface soil microbial communities from Centralia Pennsylvania, which are recovering from an underground coalmine fire - Coalmine... | ecosystem: Environmental > Terrestrial > Soil > Unclassified ... | reverse complement strand
CAAAGTCAAAGTCACTATGAGAAAATCTTACGGTTTTCGCACCTTCCGCATCACCGAACTCGCGCTCTATCACGTTCTTGGTAAACTGCCCGAACCGACACTCACCCACGATTTCTTCTGACGAATCAAGATCAAAGATGGGCCTTGCGGTTTGTGTAAGCCGTCGACGGTCGGTTCTCTGGCGGGAGCCGACTTCCGAACCCTTGACTGATAACAACAGCATGGAATCCTGGCAACCTTCTCAGTGGTTGCGGTAGAGCACCTCGTATCGATCGCTCGGATACGCAACGCCCTTGTAGCTCACGAAACACTTGCCGGCTGCCTCTTTGCCGATATGCCGGCCTTTGTCATCCCCGCCGACACGCAGCTCAAAACGGCAGCTGCGAAGCTGCACGCCCCCTTCGTTGCCGGTGAAAAAGGGTGGCCGCCCGCTATCTGGAACCGCCCAGACATAGTCATCAGGGTCGCCCGTGAGCAGGTCATAAATGTTCTTGCGGACTTCTGTGTCCCGATAGGGAATGAGGCAGTCGGTTGTTCCGAGTGTCGTCACGGTCTTGCCGGGAACGTGGTTTCCGTCCTGCTCCGCCCGGCAAACGTATTGGGGAATGGGATGATTGGGTTCCTTTCCACCGGGAATAGCATTGCCCGGCAGCGGCTGCTGACTCATCATGTTCAACCAGGGACCGCGGCGATCCCTGTCCCTGTCCCCGTCCCTGTCTCGATCCCGATCCCTGTCTCTATCCCTATCTCTATCTCGATCCCGATCATCTCGGTCCGGCTCGGACCGCGGATTGCGCATCGCGTCTGCCATGTGGCTCATGAGCAGCCTCTGCTCGCTGCCGGCTACCGCGCTTTCCTGCGCATTGCTGGAGACGATCACGTCCGCCACCGTTCCGTCCGGCGCTGAATTGCACAGGATCAGCGCTCGGTGAATATCGCGCGAACCGTAGACCCAGTTCTCGCCGGAAGAGCCCACTTGATAACCTTCTCGCTCAAGCGTCCGCTTTCCGATTCGCGTGCAATCATCCGCGCCAATCGGGAACCTCTGCGCGTCGTGGGACATCGCGGGAGCTTGTGCAAAGCATGGCGTTAGTACCAGAACAGAAACGGCAGCAAGAATGAGAGTTCGCTTCATCTGAAATTTCTCCAGTCGTTGGATTAATGCTGTGACGAGTTCACAGATAGTGGCGCCGGCTTTTCCAAAGTCTAGGTAGTGCGGAGCCCAATTGCAAGGAATTTATCGAATTGCGATGCTGATGCGGAAGGTACGAAAGGGATAGCTTTTCCGTGTAGGGCTTACTGTCTCATTGCTCAAAAAAGATGGGAGGTTCGCGGCAGCAACTCAATGAATTAAAGGGAAAAAGATTCTGGCGGAGAGAAGGTCCAATCCGCGGAAGCGGGACTTTCCACTCACGGTGCGTCTTTCAGCTTTTTTAGTTTCTCGGCGCCATTTTTGTTGTTGGGGTTCAGGGCCAGAGATTTTTCGTAGTTTTGGATCGCCAGGTCCTTCTGGCCGGCGGCCGCATATGCTTCGGCCAGGCTGTCATAAGGATTCCAGGATTTTGGATACTCCTGTACGTTGAGTTGAAAAACCTTGATGGCCTCGTCCATTCTTTTCTGCCTGAGGAGGTGGTAACCCAGCATGTTAAGAGCGTCCTCTCCGAGCTTGTATTCAGGCGCCTCACCCTGCTTGATCTTCGCGTAGAAATCGAGCGCGGTCTGAGTGCTTTTGACATTCTCGAGCAGCAGCAGCACATGGCCGGCCGATTTCTGTGCCGGATTAAAGCTCCAGCCGTACTCGCGCGCTACGGCATCGACGATATGGGGCGTGATATAGAAGAAGGTATCGGAATTGCCCATGATGACAATTCCCTTGCCGGAGTCGGCCAGCATCGTCAGGGAGGCCTGGAACCCTTCGTCGGAGCCGTCGTGCCCGAATTGATCGGCACTCTTGTCGCTGAGGAAAAAGCCCAGCCCTACGGGGCCGCTTTCGTCCTCAGGATGCCTGGGTACCGGAGTGAGCATCTCCCGCACCATTTTTTGTGACAACACATGGTTGGCCTTCCCCTGCTTGGACAACGCGATTTCAATTGCGAATTTTGCCAGGTCGGTGGGCGTGGTCCAGAGGCCGGCCGCGGCCATTTCCGGATAGACGTGCCATTTGCCTTCCAGCGGTTTGAAATTGGGCCGTGTGCCGGTCGCGGCGTGAACCGCAAGAGCGGCGGGCAGAGGCTGCTCATAAGTGCTGTTGCTCATACCGATCTTGCTGAGCACAGCTTCCTTCATGAATTGGGGAAAGGGTTTGCCGGTAACGTCGATCATGAGCTGCTGCTCGATTGTGACGCCGCCTCCGGAGTAGCGCATCCTGCTGCCTGGAACGACATCGACACGAATGGGCGCGGTATTGGCAGGTTTCTCGCCGTTCAAGACCTGGACGAGAGCCGGCGCCGGCTCACCTGCGGCGTAGCCAGGAAATCCATGTACGGTGAGCCCGGCGGTATGACTCATGATGCGCCGCAACGTAACCTTCTCAGTCCTGGTGAACTCGTTTTCCGGGACCTTCCAGCTCTTGAGCTTGTTGTTGACATCTTCATCGAGCGTGAGCTTTCCACGCTCGACCAGCCAGAGCGCGCCCGCGGCCGCGACAGGTTTCGAGATAGATCCAGCCTGGAACAGCGTGGTAGGGACGACCGGCTCGTTTCCGCCGGGCACAGTCACGCCGAAGCCTTTGGCCCAGGCAATCTTGTAATTGTCGATCACGGCCACGCTCAACCCGGGAATGTTGTACTTGTGCATGAACTCCTTGAGCGTGAGCTCCAGGGGGGCTGGTCCCTGGCGAACTGGACTTTGACAATCACACTCTCCGGGGTGAGCTCGCGTGAAGCCGGGCTCTGGTCTGTGGGCCAGGCAAAGCAGAACAAAGCAGCAAGAATTGTTGACAGTGGGCGGAGGAAGGTCATCGTATTGCTCCAAAGAAAGAAGTGAGAGCAGGGTATCAGATGGCGAAACTGGCAGCCATCCCTGCATTGCGCTTGGATGGCCTTCACGTTCTAGATTTAGCTGGCGTTTTGCCTTTTGACGGGTTCGGCTGGCACCAATACTGTTCACTTAAAGTGAACGATTAAAAAACGGTTCGTCATCCCGAGGATTTCCCACGCGTCAGCGGGGGTAAATCGGAGGGACCTTGCGTTTTTACCATTGACTCAAAAGGTTCGAAACTCTTCAAGTGAACAGTATTGGGGTTAGCACGGGCTAGCACGATAGTTCCACACGCAGGACCGATCCAGCCTATACGAGGTAGTCCCGCCAAAGTTGCCCTTCCTGGGGCGAGACTCAGTAGCCAACGTACAAGGGCTTGCTTCGCTTCCCATGGTTCGCCTGTCCGGCTTACAATTTTTTTTAACCTGACTCTAAGTTGTTGAAAAATGAAGCGAAAATTTAGGTGTACTAAAGTTGCCTGCCAAGTTCCAACTGGCTATCCTGCGCCCGCAGGCAAAGTAAAGCCAAATACTGTCTTGCCTGCGGTCGTCTTGCCGCAGAAGAAATCAATTTGGCTGAGGTGCTAATAGTTGGGCACGGCGTCGTTATCGCACAGGATCCGTCACTGGAGTTTTAGAGCACGACCACGCCAGCCGCCTTGGATGCTTGAATCAGCTCTTGGTCGAGGGTTGCCAGCGGCAGACCAAGGCGAAGCGCCAGTTCCAAATATGCCGCATCGTAGCCGGTGAGTCTGTGCTGCTCGGCTAACGGTGGAGTAGCTCTAAAAAGCAGGGCACTACTCGGATAGTCCACTTCGATGGGCAGATCTGTGAGGCTCTGAAGGAATTGTGTGGCATGGGGCTGTGTGATGCGCCCCTTCCGCGCAGCCAAGGCAACGACATTGACTATTTCGTAGAGCCACAACGCTGGAACCACTGCCGTATCGGCGACAGCAGACAGACGGTTCAGAAAGCCTTCAGTGTAAGCAGTAGCCTCGTCTGAGAAACACCATGCCATGGCCACTGCGCTGTCCAAGACAAACCGGCTCACGGACGTCCTTCATTGATCAGGTCCTTGATGCTGAGACCGCCAAGGGTAACTCCCTTGCGCAGTTCGCGAATGCGAATGCCGGCAGCCAGTGCGCGTTCTTTTGCGAGATCGTGATCGCCGTCTTTGTATTGCCACGCAGCAACCAGGAGATCGCGGACAAGCTCCGATAGAGGCACACCAGACGCCTGGGCCTCAGCCATGATTCGCGCTTCCATCTCCTTAGGTATTTCAACCGTGACAGTCATGACGCCTGGCCCCCTGATAACAAAATCTCATACTAGAGTATTGTCGCTGAACCCAAAACATTGCAATCTCGTTCTTGTGCAAGAAAACCGACGCCTTAGAAAAGTTGGTCTAAAAAAGTAGGTGTGAGGCACACGCTTTTGCCCATGGGCGAAAATATCCCGCGTAACCAGTTGATAAAACTTGGCTTAGAGGAATCTCTAACTGGCGGAGAGGGGGGGATTCGAACCCCCGATAGAAGTGTTAGCCCCTATAACGGTTTAGCAAACCGCCGCCTTCAGCCACTCGGCCACCTCTCCGGTGAGCGGGGGTGCTGCTCTTGGGGATTATAACTGAAAAACTGCGCAGACCCTGAAGCTTGAGTCTTGAATTCAGGCGTGGCGCAGTCTGGCGACAAAGCGCCAAGCGGTTTAAGAAAAGCATACTGTTCAAAGACAATGCCCTCATGGAATTATCAGGAGCAGGGTCTCTCGCTTGCTTCGAGGTAAACTAACAAGGTTTAAACAGGCATCATCATCCCATACAGGAGGAAAGCATGCACGTTTCTCACAGTCGCTCGCGCTATTGGGCGGTTGCTCTGGTGGCCGCGATGCTGGCCTTATCGGCGCCAGCCAAAACCGATCTCAACCCGGCTGCGCTGGTTTATAAACTGCCCGACCAGCTCACCTGGACTGAAGCACTTCCCGGCGCCAAAATGGCGGTGCTTCACGGCGATCCCTCGAAGCCCGGTCCATATATTGTCCTGATCAAATGGAGCCCGAATCACATGAGCCGCCCGCACTGGCATCCCAATGATCGTTTCATCACCGTGGTTTCCGGAACCTGGTGGGTGGGTACGGGAAGCAAGTTCGATCCGGAAAGCACCGTGCCAATGCCCGCAGGCAGCTTCGTCACCCACTTTGGGAAGCAGGTGCACTATGATGGCGCGAAGGACGGAGAGGCAGTGATCGAGATTGTTGGCGAGGGACCCGCAACGGCCACGCCAGCGGAAACCAAGTGAAGGCACAAAGAGCCTTCAAACTGAGGCCGGGGACGTGCAGTCCCCGGTCTAAAAGAGGTGGGCTCGGAGCAGTGCTCGGGATAACAGCAACTACGGAACTGTTTCCTAGTATTTTGGAACCTTGGGATCGATCCTGTCCGCCCAGGCCAGGATCCCGCCTGTAAGATTTTTCGCTTTGGTGAAGCCGGCCTGCTGGAGAAACTCCACGGCCTTGGCGCTGCGGCCTCCGGAGCGGCAATGCACCACCATGTCCTTGCTGGAATCCAGTTCGCTCACGCGCTTGGGAAGATCGTTGAGCGGAATCAGATGGCCGTTGAGGTTGCAAATCTGGTATTCATGGGGCTCGCGCACGTCCAGGATGAAGAGATCATCCCTGGCATCGAGGCGCTGCTTGAGTTCTTCCACGCTGATTTCAGGAACGCCGGTATTCGCCACAGGTTGTTCTTGTCCTCGCAGTCCGCAGAATTCTTCGTAATCAATCAGTGTAGTTACGGTGGGGTGCTTTCCGCAAACCACGCAGTCGGGATTTTTCCTGAGCTTCAACTCGCGGAACCGCATACCCAGGGCATCCACCAGGAGCAAACGGCCAACGAGCGGCTCGCCCTTACCCAGAATGAGCTTGATGGCCTCCGTGGCCTGGATCAATCCAACCAGTCCGGGCAGAATGCCAAGCACTCCGCCTTCCGCGCAGGAGGGAACCAGTCCGGGCGGCGGCGGCTCCGGATAAAGGCAGCGGTAGCACGGACCATCTTTGGTGGCGAAGACGCTGGCCTGGCCCTCAAAGCGGAAAATCGAGCCATAAACATTGGGCTTGCCGGTGAAGACGCAGGCATCATTGACCAGGAAGCGGGTAGGAAAATTGTCCGTGCCATCCACGATGATGTCGAAATCGGCGAAAATCCGCAGCGCATTTTCGCTGGTCAAACGGGTTTCGTAGGTCTTTACGTTGACGAACGGATTGATGGCCGCGATTTTCTCTTTGGCTGAATCGAGCTTGGGGCGGCCAACGTCTGAGCTGAAATGGATTACCTGCCGCTGCAGGTTGGTAAAGTCCACCACGTCAAAATCCACAAGTCCAAGTGTTCCCGCGCCTGCGGCAGCGAGATAGAGCGCCAACGGCGAACCCAGGCCTCCCGTTCCGATACAGAGGACGCGGGCCGCCTTAAGCTTCTGCTGTCCTTCCATGCCGACCTCGGGCATGATGAGGTGCCGGGAATAGCGCAGGATTTCGTCTTTGCTCAGCGTGGCGAGTTGTTCGGGCGCCAATGTGGTGGCCATGCGGTTTCTCCTTCAAACGGTTAAAGATTTGATTGCAAGTCGGGCAGAGAAGTAGCAATTAACATCGGGCGGTTGCACGTTTTGCCGATGGAAGGATCATCCACCCAAATTATAACGGAAGAGCGGTCCGGCAGTGGTCTGAACGGAGCCAGTTGCATTTCGAAACGCTTGCTTCTGCACCACAACAATTCTGGTAATATACCCGTCGTTTCGAAAGTGGAAGCAATCGGCTGCGGGCTTCCCCCAAAGTTTTGTTGACTGGGTAATGATTGCAGGGAGCATAGATATGGTTAAAAGAGTGTTCTTCGCTGTGATCCTGGCCACGGTCTTTTCCGCCGTCGGCGTATCTGCTTCCCAATTAAAAACCAAACCCCAGCGGGCCATCTGTGGAGGTCTATGCACCCCTACATTCGGCTGCCAGAGTCCTTGCAAGTGTTTCATCTCCTCGCCAAGGCTCCCACCCAGCGGTTTCTGCAGGTAGGAAACTAAGCATTGGCTGCGATGGCAACAACCCGCCGGATACAGGTGAAGTGTCATGGCTCTGGGTTTCAGGCAGCCTGATTTTGCTTTCCCGTCGTTGAGGTTCTAAAGGCTTTACGGACCTCAGCGACATCACTTTTTCCTCCTCCAACTCCCTCCATGTGTCTCTTAAGTGATTCGAGTTCAAACACTTAGCTCTTGATCTCCGTTTTACCTCCAATTGAGTCTGCGTGCATTGCCGGTTGATGCCGGTTAGCCGCAAGGTGGCGTCTGACTCACCGCGGATTGGAGGAAAAACTCATGGCATCAAATCAAAATCTTCGTTTTCGTGAAGCAAAACGTACCCAGGAGAGCTTTCTGGCCGTCCTGGAGAAAAAGACCCTGCTCTGGCTGGCCGCCCGGACGCCATCCTGGATCAACTCAGACCATCTGACCCTGCTTGGTCTGGTGGCTATGGCTGGGGCTGGATTGGGCTACTGGTGGTCTCGGACGCACCCTGCCGGGTTATTCATCGTGGCCGGCTGCCTCGCGCTGAACTGGCTGGGCGACAGCCTGGATGGAACCCTTGCCCGGGTCCGCAACTGCCAGCGTCCCAGGTACGGGTTCTATGTGGACCACATAGTGGACGCCTTTGGCGCGCTCTTCCTGCTGGGCGGCCTTGCGCTCTCCGGCCAGATGTCGCCTCCGGTGGCGATTGGCCTGTTGATCGCTTACCTTCTGCTTTCCATTGAGGTGTACCTGGCCAGCTATACGCTGGGCGATTTCAAGATTTCTTACTTCAAGATGAGTCCCACGGAGCTGCGCATCGTGCTCTCCTTTGGCAATCTCGTGTTGCTCTACAAATCGGTGGTACACCTGTTCGGACGGGCTTACCGGTTATTTGATGTTGCCGGAACCATGGGGATCTCCGGAATGCTGCTGATCCTGCTGATCTCCGTGGTTCAGAACACACTCAAGTTGTACCGGCGCGAGCCACTGCCGGAAAAAGATTGCAAACCGGATTGGCGGTTGGTGGTTGGTAATCGGGTGATCTGATCCGGGATGCTGAGATTCGGCTCACGTGCTGCTATTGCGAAGGCGAAAACTCGATCTTGCCTTCGGGCGTGCGTTCCAGCGATGGAGCGTACAAGCCCATCAGTTCACGCCGCCACCAGGCGCCGGTCTGGCGCTTGGTGGCCCAATCAGTAAACCAGTATTGCCAAATCACGGTCCGCACTCTCTGCGGTGGGCCGTTGGGAAAGGGGTTGGCGGCAAAGAGGCTGATGACGGCGGGAGAATTGGTCAGGAGCCGCTGCGCTGTTCTCAGGACGAATTCGTTGCTGCCGTCGCGCCATGAGCCCAGCGAGGCAAACCACAAGTTCCATTCAAAGCGCGGCTGATACGGCGCATAGATTCCGGGAGCGCGATTAGGGTTCTGCGGCTTGTAGCGAAACGGATACGGCGTCCAGGTCTGGCCATCGTTGGAGCCTTGAAACTCGATTTCATACCTCGCATGAGTCATCACAGCAAACAGGCCATACTGGTTAGCGATCCGGAGCGGCTCCAGCACGCGCACGGGGCCGTCGGGAAGAAAATCTCCGCGGGGAATCTCCGCCAGGAGCAGCGCGGTGGTGGCATAGAAGATCCACCACAGGCAAACGCCGGCGCCAATGCGTCTCAGGGGAAATAGCCACGCTTGCCACGTTCCGACTGGCCCGGCAGGCGGTCTTGGTTCTTCCGTCTTGCCCGCCTCCTTCCAGCGTTGCGGAAGAAGCGAGCGCACGGTACCGTCATCCAGAAGCAGGAACCCGAGCACCAGCACCAGGTAATTCAGGAAGGTGTAATTGGCAGTGAGGATGATAACGATCTGAAAGGGAGTCACCAGCCAGAAACAGATGATCCGCCAGCGCCGCGGCAGAAACATCATGAAGACAATGCCAAGCTCCATAACGAGCGTGAGCAGCGCGGTGAACGCGTGAAACTTATGCGGAAGGTGCTGCACGTACCAGCCGGCCCAGGTGGGCAGCGGCCCGTTCTGATAGTAGTCATCCATGGCGGTGAAATGACGCCAGGAGTAGTCGCCGCTGGCCAGTTTCACCACGCCTGAACCGAAGTAAATCCGGAACCATTCCCATTGCAGGAGAAACCGGCTGAATCGCGAAGGCGCCCGCGCCACTCCCAACCCTGGCCGCAGCCCCGGCGGCGCAAAAAACAACGAGAGGAACCCCGCTTCCAGCAGCATCCCGTCTGACTGGTAGGAAGAGAATTCCTGCCCCGCGGCGACGAAGGAAAGAAAGCAGATCAAGCAAATGAAGAGCGAGAGTCGCGGCCATACGTTACAGATTACGGCGATGGATGCGGCTATTCCCAGCCAGCAGACGATCATCAGCGCGCGGTCACTCGATCCCCACCACAACAGTGTTGGTGCGTACCACAGAGCCTGGATTGTGCCGAAAGCCTCTTTCACCCGAGGCAGATAGTCGCCGGCCGGCAAAATTCCCTGCGGTCCGATCAGTCCCTTGATTTGAAAGAGGTAAGAATAAAACGCAGAAAAATAGATAAGCCCCATGGCGCGTAGAACAATCCATCGTGGAAGGAGATGGGTTGTCTTGCCCTCGCCGGCCGCCTCCGGCCCCAGCAGCCATTCCAGAAAACGCATGGTCAACCTGGGTGAAATTATAGCGGGCTGGGTTTCTGGCAGCTGGGCCATCGTTATAATCAGCTTGAATAGCATTCCGGAAAACCGGCAAGAGGCAATAAATTACGGTTCAGCACGGACAGGTTGTGTGGGCGAAGCGCTGCGTCACAGAGCCGGTTGGTGCTTTGGAGAAGGCCAGAATCACGCGCTTGCTACAATAAAACTTTATGCCCCGCCTTCGCATTTCTGCTATCAGTTTTCTCAATACTGCGCCTTTAATGTGGGACTTTGAAACCGGCGAGAGCGCTCAGGCACTGAAAGAACAGTTCGAATTCAGCTACACCATCCCTTCGAAATGCGCGGACGCGTTGAAGGCCGGGACCGCCGATATCGGCATTATCCCCGTGGCCGCTTACACCACAATTCCCGATCTCGTCATCATCCCGGATGTGGCCATTGCCTCGAAAGATAAGGTGCGGTCCATCCTGCTGGTAAGCAAGGTTCCGATAGCAAAAATCCGCAGCGTGGGCACTGACAATTCCTCGCGGACTTCCACCGCTCTGGTGCAGATTTTTCTGAAAAAGTTTGTCGGCGTGGATGCAGGCTTTACTCCTCAACCGCCCAATCTCAAGGAGATGCTGCGCTGGCACGATGCCGGAATGTTGATTGGTGACGCGGCACTCCAGGCGCAAACCACGGGCCGCTATGTTTACGATCTGGCTGAGGAGTGGCGGCGCTGGACTTATTTGCCTTTTGTCTTTGCTTTCTGGGCCGTCCGCAAAGATGCGCTTGCGGGTCTGAGCCATCCGGAGAATGTTTCCCGCGTCTTCCAGCAATCGCGAGACAATGGATTGCAACATGTTGCTGAGATTGCCACCGGGTGGGCCGGACGCTTGAATCTCAAGGCGGAAACCATTCGTGAATACCTGACCGGCAATATTGATTACTCGTTGGACGACGAGAACCTGCAAGGACTCAAACTCTTTTACAGGTACGCCGCGGAATGCAATGTGCTGTCGCCCGCGCCTGAGCTGCGGTTCGTGGGGATGCAGCACTCAGCCGTCAACAGTCATTCAGCCTCGGAACATCCTGCCAAACGCTAAGAGCCGGGAATTTACCTTTATCACAAGCTTCCGGTCAGCGACGGATCACTTTGCATTTCTCGATGAAATTTGCGGCCATGTAACAGCATCCAAGTACCGAGGTGATGCTGGTATCCTTCATCACGATCTGGAGTTGGCTGGAGCGTCTGGGAGGAATCGGCCTAACCCGCATTTCTCACGAAGATAATAGGCAAAGGCCGCGACCTGTGGCATAACTGTTTTGTCAAGAAGCAGTTAAATACACAACAGGAGCGGCCTTTGACTACTACAGAGTGTAATCAAACCAACTTTG